>LXNJ01000261.1_pt1 | contig 37720 bp, 27 predicted proteins | sample 809081 | NCBI WGS metagenome assembly LXNJ01 (sample SAMN04870510, study PRJNA318959) | sponge metagenome | biome: sponge; feature: marine sponge reef; material: water | host: Petrosia ficiformis | place: Greece: Milos, Mediterranean Sea | collected 2013-05-29 | depth 5-7 m | reverse complement strand
TTCCTCCGGGCGGCCATCGCGGGCGCCGGCGTCCGGGTGGTACGACCTCCCGACTTCGAAGAGGCGCACGGCTTTCGCGCCCCGGGCAAGGTTGCGCGCAGCAGCGCGAAGGATTCCGGGACGAAGCGAGGTTCTGAGCGTGTCGCGGGCCTCGCCCAGCGGATTCCGCACTTTGACAAGGGGCGCCGCGCGCATCTCCGGCGGAGTCACCGCGGCCAGGTCCGCATCGGACACCAGCGAGTAGGTCTGCACTTCGTAGAGCGCCGCTTCGGCCCCGAGATCCCGTACCCGTTCCCGCAGGTCGCGGGCGGGGAGCGGCGGATGATGCGGGATGGGCCCGGCCAGGGGCGCCGCCGGAAGGTCGTCGTAGCCCGCCACGCGCGCGACTTCTTCGACGAGGTCATCCGGAACCCGGACGTCCCGGCGCCAGTAGGGAACACCGACCTCGAGCGTCTCTTCGCTCTCCTCCACTTCGAATCCCAGGCCGTCGAGCGCAGCACGCACCGCCGGCCCCTCGATGTCCATCCCGAGGACCTGGGGAATGCGCGAGCGGCGCAGACGGATCCTGACGCCGGGCTCGCGTACCGGCCAGGAATCCACCATACCCTCCGCGACGCGTCCACCGGCGTACTCGGCGAGCAGCCGGCAGACCCGCGACGAGGCGACCGACGGCAGCTCGGGAGGAAGCCCCCACGCGAAGCGCCGGGCCGCATCCGAGAACAGGTCGAAGGCGCGCGCGGTGCGGCGCACGTTCGCCGGTTCGAAGTTCGCGACTTCGAGCAGGACGTTCCGGGTGGAATCGGTGATCTCGGTTTCGAGGCCTCCCATCACCCCGGCAAGCGCGATCGCCCCCCCGGGATCGGCGATGACCAGCCGCTCCGGACTCAGCTCGTGAGTCTTCCCGTCCAGGGTCGTCAGCGTCTCCCCCGCCGCCGCCCGCCGCACGATGATGGATTGGTCGCGCACCGTGTCGTAGTCGAACGCGTGGACGGGCTGGCCCAGCTCGAGCATCACGTAGTTGGTGATGTCCACCAGGTTGTTGATGGGACGCATGCCGGCAGCTGTCAGGCGTTCCTGCATCCAGGCGGGGGACGGAGCGATCTCGACATCCTCGATGAGCGCCAGGGTGAAACGGCGGCAGAGGTCGGGATCCGCGATCTCGACCGAGGCGCGGTCCTCGATGCCGGGACCCGGTCTCGGCGCGGAGACGTCCGGCGCGGTCAGGGGAGCGCCGGTCAGCGCCGAAACCTCGCGCGCCACCCCGAGGACGGACAGGGCATCCGCCCGGTTCGGGGTGAGGTCGAATATATAGACACGGTCTCCGAGAACGTCCCGGAGCGGCGTCCCCGGCGGCCGGGAGGTGTCCAGAACGAGGATCCCTTCGTGTTCGACGGAAAGCCCCAGCTCCGCTTCCGAGCACACCATCCCGCCGGACACCACCCCGCGGATGCGGGACTTTTTCAGCTTGCGGAGATTCCCGGTCCGCGGATCGGTAAGCATCGCCCCCTCCGGAGCGAACGCGATGTCCTGTCCGGCCGCCACGTTCGGGGCGCCGCAGACGACGGTCTGCCGCTCCCCGCCCTTGTCCACCGTGACCAGCCGGAGCCGGTCCGCATCCGGATGGGGCTGCACTTCCAGGACCCGCCCGACGACCACCAGGTCCCAATCGCCGCCCGTTCGTTCGATGTCCGTTACTTCGAGGCCGGCCAGGGTCAGCCGGTGCGCCAGAGCCTCGACGTCCTCCGGCAGCGGCACCATCGACTCGAGCCACCGGAGAGGGACGCGCATGGGAACGGACTCCTGGAACGGACGGTCAGAACTGCCGGAGGAAACGAAGATCGTTTTCGTAAAAGCGCCGGATGTCCCGGATTCCGTGCCGGAGCATCGCGATCCGCTCGACCCCGAGTCCCGCCGCAAACCCGGTGTAGATCTCCGGGTCGTACCCCATGTTCGCCAGGATCTCGGGATGCACCATCCCGGCCCCGAGGATCTCGATCCAGCCGTCGGGACTGCTGATCGAGACCTCGACGCCGGGCTCCACGAACGGGAAATAGTCGCAACGGAAGCGAATCTCGCGGTCCTCCCCGAACAGGTGCCGGGCGAACTCGTAGAGGGTCCCCTTGAGGTGCGCGAGCGTGAGTCCACGGTCCACGGCCAGGACTTCCGTCTGCGTGATCATCCATTCATGGGTGGCGTCGGTCGCCTCGTTCCGATAGGTGCGCCCCGGAGCGACGAGCCGGATGGGCGGATCGTGCCGCTCCATGTAGCGGATCTGGTTCGGCGAGGTGTGCGTGCGCAGCAGGAGCGGCGGCCTGTCATCGGGACCGTCCAGGTAGAAGGTGTCCATCGCGTCCCGCGCCGGATGGTCGGCCGGAATGCGCAGGGCCTCGAAGTTGTAGTACTCGAGTTCGACCTCGGGTCCCTCGATCACGTGGAATCCCATCGAGGCAAAGGCGGCCACGACGGCCCGCTCGGTCCGGGTGATGGGATGCAGGCCGCCGGCGGGAAGCGGGCGTCCGGGGAGACTCACGTCCAGCGCCGCCAGATCCAGGGTCCGGCGCGCCTTGAGCTCGGCCTGCTTGGCCGCCAGGGCTTCACCGAGCTGCGTCTTCGCCTCGTTCAATAACCGGCCGACCGCGGCGCGGCGCGACGGGTCGAGCCCCCCGAGCGCGCGCAGCGACAGCATCAGGCGCGACTTTCGCCCCAGGTGCTCGGTACGCCAGCCGTCCACGTCGCGCTCCTCGCCGAGGCCCTGAAGCGCGGCGATCGCGTGGGCAACCTCCTCCGGAGAAAGCAGGGAGTCCGGGGTGGAAACGGTCACAAACGCACTCGGGAAACAGGCGGGTCGGCGGACGAAAGGAGCGCCGACAGCACTGCCGAGGTCCCGCCGGATCTCTTTTTCATAGTAACTCGCGACCCCAGTTTCGCGGATACCGGGAGGACAGGCTTTGACAGACTCCGCAGCCGGAATGTAGAGTCCGGTCCCCCAAATCCGGACGCGGGGTGGAGCAGTCTGGTCAGCTCGTCGGGCTCATAACCCGAAGGTCGCGGGTTCAAATCCCGCCCCCGCCACCGGATTGGGTGCGGGCCCCGGAAAGGGCGGCCCGGCACTGGTGCAAAGACGCCGCGTCAGCCCCATCCGGTTCCATGAACCTTCCGCTCCCCGGGCAAGCGCGGACAAGCAGGGCGCGGCGCCCCGAGTGTTCCCCAGCGAAACGTTCCGGCGGGAGCGCCCGGTGAACGTCTTCCGGCCCTGGCAGCGCGCCCGCTGGCGCTTCGGCTTCGGAGCCGCCGCGGCCGCCGCCGCCGGAGTCGTCGTCTCCGGAACGCTCGGGTTCATGTGGATCGAGTCGTGGGATCTGGGCGACGCGTTCTACATGACGATCATCACCGTCTCGACGGTGGGTTACGGCGAGGTGCAGCCGCTCTCGCCGGCCGGCCGGCTCTTCGCGGTGTTTCTCATCGGCGGCGGCGTGGCAACCCTGGGCTATTCGTTCGGAGCTCTGGCCCAGTGGATTACCGAAGCACCGATGCAGCGGCTGGAAAGGAGAATCCGACGCATGAAGGATCACATCATCGTCTGCGGCTTCGGGAGGATGGGCCGGCGGGTGACAGTCGGCCTCGTGCGCCACGGGAGCAAGGTGTGCGTAATCGAGGACTCCTCGGAAGACGTCGAAGAAGCGGTCCGGCAGGGAGTAAGCGTGATCCACGGGGATTGCACGGCTGAAGAGACGCTCGAACGGGCCGGCGTCCGGCGGGCATCGGCCATCGTGGCCCTGCTGCCGAACGACGGCGACAACCTGTCGATCACCATGACCGCCAGCGCGCTTCGTCCCGGCATCCGCGTCATCGCCCGGTCCGAAGAAGATCGTTCGCGCGCAAACCTGGAGCGGGCGGGCGCCGCCGCCCACGACGTCATCTCGCCGCACCTCACCGCCAGCCGGGTCGTGCTCCGCAATCTCTGCGGTTCCGATACCCACCACCTGCTGCACGGCATCTCCGAAATGAGCCATCCGGGATTCGCGTCCGGCGAGCTCATCGTGGCCTCCGGGTCCGAACTCGCCGGGAGGACGATCGCCGACTCCGCCCTGGGACGGGAAGCGAACGTCCTCGTCCTGGCGATTCGACGGGACGGACAGGAACTGTTGGTCGCGCCCAGGGGCGATCGGCGGATCGAGCGCGGCGACAAGCTCATGCTCCTGGGAGATTCCGCGGACCTGAGGAAGCTGGGAGCCTCGATCGAGGAATTCCGGATGGAGGCACACTGAGGGACCCCCTGAGGGACCGACATCGCGCTAGTGTGGCGCTCCCCCGCCAGCCACCGGATGCCCGCTTCACAACCACGCCGGTATCGCGCCTGTCTCGGCTACGGCGCCGCCTATACCGGGGTCTTCATCGTGGTGGCCCTGGGGCGTCTGCTCCTGATGGAGGACGTGGGACCCCTGTCGCTCGGGGACGCGAACGCGCTGATCCTCGGTTTGCTCTTCGCGTTCGCGGCCGGCTGCGTCTTCGCCCTGCCCCTGATCTGGACGCTGCGGCGCTTCCGGATGAGCCCGAGGATTCCCATACTCCTGTGGTCCGCCGCCGTGCCGGTTTCCGCGCTGGGGAGCGTCGTCGGGGGGCTGCTCGGCCCGCCCGGCATCCTGCTGCTGGGCGGAGCGCCCATTCTGGCCGCGCTCGGGTTGGCCTTCGCCGTCCAGGCGGTCTGGACGCGGTGGAGATCGGCGGCGCCGGACGGCTGAGCCGGCGAGTGGATTTGAACCACCGACCTGCTGATTACGAATCAGCTGCTCTACCCCTGAGCTACACCGGCTAGCCCTTTCCGAATCGACGGACAGGCTGTCCGCGAACCCGGAAACGCGGACCGGGAATGGTAGCCGCACGAGGGGCGCCCGCCGCGCCACGCGCCCGCTGTCGAGGGGGCTGTCCGCTTCGGTTGCTCCGGGACCGCGGGGGACCGGATAGCATCCTGACAAACGCCGAAGACATGCCCGAGCGCCTGAAAACCACGGCGGAGCGCCTTGCCGGCGGCCTCGCGCTGCTCGTCCTGGGAGCGAATTGGGCCGCGGCGCAGGAGTTTCCGCCGGGCTACGTCGATCCGGCTCCGCTGCTCGCCGCCGTCGCCGAGGAGATCGGCGAACCCGAGCTGCGCTGCATCACGTTCTCGGGCAGCGGCTATGCCGGCGCGGTCGGCCAGACCTTCGAGAACGCGGTGAACGTCGACTGGCCGCGGATCGACATGCTCGCGAACTACACGCGGGTCATCGACTGGGAAGCCGGCACGAGCGTCGAGACGTTCGACCGACGGCCGGGTCTCGCCCCCGCGTCCTGGAAGTACGGCCTGGGCTGGCGTGGAGGCACTCCCACGCAGAGGGAGACGAAGCAGACCCACGTCACCAGCGGCGAGTTTTCCTGGCACCGGGACGGCGACGGCCCCCCGGTCGCGGTCCCGCCCGAAATCGCCGAGGTGTACCGGCTCGACATGTGGCTCAACCCGCACGGGTTTGTGAAAGCCGCTCGCCTGCCGGGCGCGAACCCGGTTGCGTTCTGGCGCTGGGAGCAGATCGAGAAGGGCCGCGACGGCAACGTCGTGAGCCCCGAGAAAATGCACGTCGTCGCGATCACCATGTTCGGCAAGTACCGGGCGGACGCCACGATCAACTCCCGAAACCGGATCCAGCGGCTCAAGACGACGGTGAACATCCCCGCGCTGGGGGACTTCAACATCGAGCACGAATCCACGAATCACGTCTCGTTCGGCAACGTCAAGTGGCCCACCGACTGGCACTCGCATCAGGGCTGGGACGACAACTGGCAGTTCTACCGGCAGAGCACCGGACATAACGCCTACGGCGGGACGTTCGCGGACATCCGGCCCAACGAGTGCGGCGATCCGGTGGCGGTGCCGGAGGCGGTGGCCGGGGCGGAGTGGTCCACCGAGGTCACCGTGGGCGAGATCGCGGACGGCGTCTACCGGCTCGGGGGCGGCCCCGCGAACAGCTACCTGGTGGAGTTCCGCGACTTCGTCGCGGTCTTCGAGGCCCCCGGCGACGAGGAGCGGAGCCTCGCGGTCATCGAGGAAATCACCAGGCTGGTCCCCGGAAAGCCGATCCGCTGGGTGATCGCGTCCCACCCGCATTTCGACCACATCGGAGGACTCCGCACCTATCTGCACCTCGGATCGACCATCGTCACCCACATCCTCAACCTCGAGTTCCTGAACCACGATGTGCTGACTTACGAGCCGAGGACAATCAAACCGGACATCGTCTCCCGGTGGCCGCCCACCGAACTGGCCGAGGGCTACAACTACGAGGCGGTTCAGGAGAACTACGTCATCACCGACAACTCCCGGATCCTGCGGGTCTACTACGTCCAGCCGCTGCGGCATGTGGCCGGGATGCTGATGGCTTACCCGCCGGCCGAGCGCATCGTTTTCCAGGCCGACCTGTTCGACACCCACGAACCGCCGAAAGCGCGTCAACTCTCGTCGATGCGCGCCCTCAACACCCAGGTCGAGCGCATGCGCCTCGAGGTGGAGACGCTGGCTCCCGTGCACGGCGAACCGGTGTCCTGGAGCGACTTTCTCGCGGCGCTCGAACGGTTGGAGCCGTGAGACGCCTCGCAGCCGGCGGGCCCGGTGGCGGTCCGATGCGGCCGGCCCCGGCAGCCCGGCGAAAAGAGCGCGCCCGGGGCGCTGAACCCCCTGCCCCATGACCGCCGGTCCTCCGCTCGATCCGGCGGATGCGGATCTCGCCTACCAGCGGCGCATCCTGGGCGGGGTGGCCCGCACCTTCGCGCTCACGATCCGACCCCTGCCGGGCAACCTGAGCGACGCGGTCGGAAACCTCTACCTCCTGTGCCGGATCGCCGACACGATCGAGGATGACCCGTCCCTCTCCCCGGACGAGAAGGAGATCTTCTCGGCCCGTTTTGTCCAACTGGTCGCGGGAGAGGGGGACCCGGCCGGCTTCTCCCGCGATCTGGGCGCGCGCCTGTCCGCCGCAACCGGGAGCGAAAGGGAGCTGGTGACCAAGACGGACCGGGTCCTCAAAGTCACTGCCCGCTTCAGCGCCGCCAGGCGAGCGGCGATCCAGCGCTGCGTCACCATCATGACGCGCGGCATGGTGGAGTTTCAGCGCGGCGCCTCCACCCGCGGCCTCCGGGATCTGGGACAGTTGAACCGCTACTGCTACCACGTCGCCGGGGTCGTGGGAGAGACGCTTACCGCGTTTTTCTGCGAGTACTCGGCCGGCATAAGGAGGAGGCGCGAGGACCTGCTGGCGCTTTCGGTTCCCTTCGGGCAGGGGCTGCAGATGATCAACGTCCTGAAGGACGTCTGGGAGGACCATCGCCGCGGCGCCTGCTGGCTGCCCCGCGACGTCTTCCGCGCCGCGGGTCTTGAACTGCAGTCGCTTCCCGCCACAAGAACGGACCCGGCTTTCTCCGCCGGCCTGCTCGAACTCGTCGGCGTCGCCCGCCAGCATCTCGAGGCGGCCCTCCGTTACACGCTCCTCATTCCGCCCCGGGAGACGGGCGTTCGGCGTTTCTGCCTGTGGCCCCTGGGGCTCGCGATGCTCACCCTGCGTCGCATCCGGCGGACGCCCGGGTTCTCGAGCGGACAGGAGGTGAAGGTCTCCCGCCGCAGCGTCTGGGCGGTGGTGGTGATCACGAGTCTGTTCGCCCGCTGGAATCCGGCCCTGAGACTGCTGTTCCGGCTGTGCGCCCGCGGCCTGCCGCAGCCTTCGGGGGCATGATGACCGCGCCTCCGGGCAGCGGCGGGGACGCCGATCTCGCATACCAGGCACGGATCCTTCAGGCCGTCTCGCGCACCTACGCCCTGACGATTCCCGCGCTCCCGGAGCGTCTCCGGCCGGTCGTCAGCAACGCCTACCTGCTGTGCCGGATCGCGGACACGATCGAGGACGAACCCCGGCTATCGCTCGCCCAGAAAAAGGTGTTCTGGGAGCGCCTGGTCGAGGTCCTCTCCGGACGCCAGGACGCGGCGGCTTTCGCCCGTGACCTGGCGGCCGCCCTATCACCGGCGACCCCCGTGCCGGAGCGGGAGCTCGCCGCGGGTGCGAGCCGCATCCTGCGGGTGACCGCGCACCTTCGCGCGCCGGAACGGGCTGCCATCGAACGCTGTATCCGGCTGATGTCAGGGGGCATGGCGGAGTTCCAGCGCGAGCCGGGCGCCGCCGGGCCACCGGGTTCCGTCGGACTAAAGGACCTCGGCCAACTCGACCGCTACTGCTATTTCGTTGCCGGCGTCGTCGGCGAGATGCTGGTCGAGTTCTTCTGCAACTACTCCGGCGAGATTGACCGGCGCCGGGAGGAACTGATGGCGCTCGCGGCTTCCCACGCCCAGGGACTGCAGATGGCCAACATTCTCAAGGACCTCTGGGATGACTGGCAAGACGGCGCCTGCTGGCTCCCCCGGGACGTGTTTCGCGCCGCCGGTTTCGACCTCGAATCCCTCTCCCGGGGCGCAGCGGCTCCGGGATTCGAAGACGGGCTGTCCCGGCTCGTCGCGATCGCCCACGGCCACCTGTCGAACGCCCTCCGTTTCACCCTTCTGATTCCCCCGCACGAAACCGGGATCCGGCGGCATCTGCTCTGGGCGATCGGGTTGGCGGCGCTCGCGCTGCGGCGCATCCATCGGACGCCGTCTTTCCGGGAGGGCCGGAACATCCGGCTGTCGCGGTTCAGCGTGGGCGCCGTGGTTGCCGTCACCAGCGTCACCGCCCGCCGGGATTCGGCCCTGAGATTCCTGTTTCGAGTGGCCACTCGCGCGTTGCCACCCGCGCAACAGTCGGGTTCTTGAGCGTCGTCAGCCTGGGTCTTTCATGCTCCGCGCCTAACCCCGTCGAGCGGTCCGGGGTGGGGCTCCGATCCAGAGGAACGGGGTGATCCCGGAGAGGCCGAACAAGGAGCCCCACCCCGAACCGGCCAGCGCTGCCCGCCGCGCACCGAAACTCCCTTGCGCGCTGGCGCGCCCTTCCGCGAGTTCCGGTTCGTCGTTACTTTCTTGTGAAAGGGGTAACCCCAGGGGTAACCCCCTTTCACACTTTCCCCCGAAAACGCCGGCAGCGAACCCTGAGTTCGCTGCCATCTGGTTTTTTCGCTCGTTCAGAAGCCAAACAGCGGTACCCCATCCCGGAGCGCCGGCACAAACCCATCTCGGAACGCTAGCGGTTCACGTTGAGGCGGACGACGAACCCCAGGGTCAACGCCGACACGGTGGGACTCCCCACGCCGCCTTCCGCGAGGCGCGGCGCATCGCCTTCCTCATCCCGGTACTCGATATAGCGGTAGTCGAAGGCGAGCGAAACGGGCAGTCGCGGGAACGGAACCTTGATCCCGAAACCGACGACCACCGCGCCGGATTCGAAGGGGTCCGTCCCCTGGATCTCCGACGTTCTCCACGCGTAGCCGACAACCGCGTAGGGGGTCACCGCGGCCCGCGGCCACTGCGCAACCGCCGAAACCGAGGCCTCCTGACTCACCTGCTCCAACGGCTCCGCGAACACGGTGACCCCTGCTTCGTCATCGGTGACCGAGAACTCGAACTCGGTCACCGTCCGGGTGAACCCGGCTTCCGCCCCCAGGTAGCGGTTCACGAAGAAGGCCCCCCGAGCCCCGAGGTGCTGGCCGAACCCGACGTCGTCGGCTTCGGCCGTCACCGTCTGGAAGATGTTCCGGGAAAAGCCCAGATCCTGGTTCACGAGCTGGCTGCCGATCAGCACCGCCGCCTCGGCGTGCGTCCAGTCGCCGGGCCGCGAAAAGACCGGCCCCTGCTGGCCCGTCCCGGTCTGGGCGACGCTCGATGCCCGCTCCGAGGCCTCCCGGAGGCTATGGAGAATCTCGTCCAACGTGTCGGAGTCCGATTGCCGGGAGGCTTCCTCCACCGCACTCTCCTCCTCGCCCGCTACGGACGGGGCGATGGCGGCCGGGCTCGCCATCACTCCAAACAGCAGCGCAGCAGGGCCAAGCTGCCGCAGTCTCACTGACTGACCTCGAGGTTGACCTCGGTGGCCTGTCCTTCGGCGACGACCACGAGCGTCGAATGCACGCTGACGCTGAAATCCGTATCCGCGGTCCCGAACGGAAAGAAATAGGCGTAGGCTCCGTGACTCTCCGGGATCGGGTTCACGCGCAACACGTAGGTGCCATCCGGCAGTCCGGCGATTTCGTACCTTCCCTCGTCATCGCCCCAGCCTCCCACCGTGTGATCGAGTAGCGGCGCGTAGGCGACGACGTGCGGATAGCGGACGATCTCCCCCGACGTGCGGCGGACGACGCCCTGGATGGACCCGCTGTTCGCGGCCGAGCCCGGATAGAGAACGGCGGCGCCGGTGATGTCGTCGGCGGTGAGGACTCGCCCGAGGGCAGTGCCGCTGCCGAACCCGAACGGCCACATCACGGACGAACCGGCGACCAGCGAGCCTTCGGACTGGCGGCCGACCCCCGAGTGACCCAACCCGAGAAAATGGCCGACTTCGTGGATCATCGTCGAGCGGTAGTCCCATCCCCCCTGTTCCGGCGTGTCCGTCCAGTTGTACGCGGGGTTGACGAGGATGTCGGACTCGGCGATGGCGCCGGTTTCGATGATGGTGAGCCAGCTCGTCACCGCCAGGGTGGCGCCCGAGAGCCCGAGCTCGGCCAGGTGTTCTGGCGAGGTGAAGCCCACAGCGTTGGTTCGGTCGAAGAACTGGAAGGGGCGCTGGTTGGTCTTGCCGCGGTATGAGAACGAGAGGCCGACTTCTTCGGGAGCGCTCCAGGTGTCGAAGGCCGCCCGGGTCTCTTCCACCACTTCGTCCACCGTCATCCAGTTGTCCGGCACGTTCGCGACCCAGTAGTTCACCGGTCGGAGTCCGGCCGCCCACACGAAGCTCCGGCCCCGAATCAATTGATATCCCGAGGCGGCCGGAATCCCGAGGGACGCGCCGAACGCCACGACCAGCATGCCCGCCGCCCAACGCGACCGGGCCGGGGTGGAACCTGCTTTCGTCACTGGGCCAGCGCCTCCCGCACCGCGCGGCGCACTTCCTCGAGCGGCACGGACCCCGCAGACACGGCCACTCCGGGAGCCGGCGGAACTCCGTCTGCATCGTGGAAGGTCAGGCCGGCGAGGGAACGCCGCAGTACCCGGTCGCCGGTCTCCGGGTCGCGGCCCACCGTGAACTTGCCGGCGGCCATGCCCAGCACCGTCGGGATTCTCCCCGCTCCACCATCGCTGAACACGAGGACCTCCTCACCGAGATGAAACACGGGAGATCCCGGGACCACCAGCCGGTACCCCTCGGCCTCTCCCCCCAGGAATCTCAGGGTCAGCAGGCTGCGGCGGCCCCCCTTCAGGTACTCGTCCACCTCGATCGTGACGAAGGTAAAGATGCCGGTGCGCCGAGGATTCAACTGGCTTGCGATGCCCACCACCTCGCCGGTGAAGATCTGGTCGGCCCGGACGGCCATCTCGTCGAGCGTAAGGCGCCGGACGGTGGACGCTTCCAGCCCAGCGGCCATGACCACGAGCGCCAGGGCGACAAGCCCCCTGCGGAGAGGGGTTTGCCTCGCTATCGAGGACACGGATACAAGGCTCCCCAACGCTCCTGACACGACTTTGGAAAGGTAGCACGCGAACCCCTCTCCGCTCCGGCGCGGCAACCTCCCCGCTCTCCGAAGGCGCCGCACCTGCCGGAACGCCCCACTTTCCGGTCAGGCCCTCCAGGCCGGCGCGCCATTAGCATCCCTCGGATGGAGCGCCGGGGGACCGTTGTCCGGATGAACCGGAAGGGAGCGACGGTCCGTATCCGGACCGGGGGTGACGCGGAGTCCCTCCTCCGCTGCGCCCTCGGCGGGCGTCTCTTCGGATCGCGGGACCAGCGTCCCGCGGGAGCCGCCGCCGTGGTGGGGGACGAGGTTCTCGTCGAGGAGATCGATGCGGCCGGCCGGCAGGCTTCCCGGCCGGGAAAGCCCGGCGGGCGCATCACCGCGGTGCTTCCCCGAAAGAACGCGCTCAGCCGTGCGGTCGGACCTCCGGAGCGGCGGGAGATGCGGGTGTTCGCAGCCAATCTGGACCGCTGCTACATCGTTTCGGCCTTTGTGGAGCCGCCCTACCGGACGGGCTTTCTGGACCGTTCGCTGGTGGTCGCCTATGACGCCGGCGTGACGCCGGTTCTCGTCTTCAACAAGCTCGACCTGGCGAAGGAGGCCGACCTCTCCGGGCTCGAGCGGAACCTCTCGCCCTATCGCGGGCTGGAACTCGAAGTCCACCGCACGAGCACCCGCAGCGGCGAGGGGATCGAGGCGTTCCGGGCGAGGGTGGCGGATGGCCGGGCGGTGCTCTTCGGCCATTCGGGAGTCGGGAAGACGGAACTGCTCGCGGCCCTCGGGGTACCCGGGCGGCGGAGCGGCGGGCTCGATCGCCGGGGGCGGGGCCGCCACACCACCACCGCGGCCGAACTTATCCGGCTCCCGGGCGGCGGCGAAATCGTGGACACCCCGGGCATCCGCGCCCTGGGTCTCGACGGGCTGACCGAAACCCGCATCCGCGCGGCCCATCCCGATCTGGCCCGCTACGCCGATGCCTGCCGCTTCCCCGACTGTTCCCACCGCACCGAACCCGAGTGCGCGGTCCAGGCGGCGGTGGCCGCCGGGGATGCCGACCCGGCCCGTTACGAGAGCCTGCTCCACCTCTCCCGCGAGGCCGCGGGGCTGCTCGGCGTCAGCGAAGAGGCAGCGGCGCTGGTTGCGGAACCGGAAATGGAGCGACGCCCGCCGACTTCACCGGAATGAGCCGGGCGATCTCTCCCACCAGTTCCTCGAGTCCCTCCCCGTTGATTCCGGAAACCTGCCAGGTCTCCGCTCCCGCCAGGCGCTCGGGCAGCGCGGCGCGGGCCGCCGCGCCGAGCCGGTCCACCTTGTTGAGCAGCACGATCCGGGGAATCTCCAGGAATCCGAGTTCCGCGAGCAGACCCTCGACGGCGGCGGCCCGGGATTCGAGGCGGGGACTCGAGGCATCCACCACCTGCAGCAGCAGCGACGCCGCCGAAATCTCCTCGAGCGTGCCGCGAAACGCCTCGATGAGGTCTTCGGGGAGATCGTGGATGAAACCGACGGTGTCCGCGAGGAGCACCTCGCGTTCCACCGGCACCCGAAGCCGCCGGTTCGTCGGATCGAGGGTCTCGAACATCCGGTTGCCGGCGGCCACTTCGCTGCGGGTCAGGCGGTTGAGCAGCGTCGACTTGCCGGCATTCGTGTAGCCGACGAGGGACACCACCGGCAGGCCGCGCACTTCGCGCCGTTTCCGGCGCACGTCGCGCTTGACCGCGACCCGGGCCAGGTCGCGCTGCAGCCGGGCGATCCGCTCGCGCACCCGCCGGCGGTCCACTTCCAGCCGGGTTTCCCCCGGTCCCCGCCCGCCGATTCCGCCGCCGAGGCGGGAGAGCGACGTGTCCCGCTGGACCAGGCGCGGCAGCCGGTAACGCAACTGGGCGAGTTCGACCTGCAGCTTCCCTTCGCGGCTCGTTGCCCGGCGAGCGAAGATGTCCAGAATCAACTGGGTGCGGTCGAGGACCTTGAGATCGGTGGCCTGGGAGATGTTCCGCGCCTGGGAGGGACTCAGGTCACACGCGAACAGGATCAGGTCGGCGCCACGGTCGAGCGCCCGGATCACGAGCCCCTCGAGCTTGCCGCGGCCGACCAGGGTGCGGGGATCGAGGCGGGCCCGGCGCTGCACGACCGAGTCCACCACTTCGAGCCCCGCATCCCGCGCCAATTCCGCCAGCTCGTCCATCACGTCCCCGAGGGGGAGCGCCCGCTCGCCCACTCCGACCAGAATCGCCCGTCCCGAAAACCTGCGGCCGGGACGTTCCGGAGCGAAACGGGCGAACGCCCGCTCCAGGTCGGCGAGAAGCGCCGTGCAGTCGAGGTCCAGTTGACTCGGCGGAACCGGCGGCAGGAGTTCCCAGGGTGTCTCCTCCCCGGGCCCTTCCCGATCGGGACGCCCGGGCGGCCTCAAGTGGGCGGTGTGCACGACGCCGGGCAGGCCATCGTCGCCCACCGTCACGGCCGCCATGAGATCCAGCCGGAGCAGCACGAGGTCCGCCAGGTCATCGCGCGTCAGCGGTTCGTCGGCCAGGTGGGTATGGACGAACCGCAACCCGCGCAGCCGCCGGCCCGCGGCCCGCTGGCGTTTCAGGTCGGGTAGTTCGATGCGGTGCGCGTCCCCCACCCCAACCCAGGTGATGGCCCCGCGCCGGTCCACGAGGGCCCCTACCTGGCGTCGGATCGTGCGGGAAATGCTCGCGAGCTGCCGCGCGAACTCCTGGGTCAGGAGCGCGGCCGGGGGAAGCCGTCGCTGACTGAGACGCTCGAGGACCTTCCGGTCGCGGGACTTGAGTCCCGCGGTTTCCCCTTCGACCCGCAAGGGAAGGAGCTTTCAGGAACCCCGGAAACCGTCAGCGGCGCGACGCATCGTCGCGCGATTCCCCACTGGGGGACCGGGCCCGCTGGGCATCCCGCAACAGATCGAGCTTGGCGCGCGCCGAGATGTAGTTCGGATCGATCTCGATGGCCCGCTCGTACTCGCGCATCGCCTTGTCCTCGTCGCCGAGCTTCAGGAGCGTCTCGCCGAGGAAGAAGCGGGCATCCGCCATCTGCCGGTCACGCGAAATCGCCTGACGGAAAAAGTCGGCCGCCTGCCGGTATTTGCCTTCGTGGTAGTGCAGCACCCCGAGGTGATAGACGACGTAGGCGTTGGCGCCGTCGTTCCGCGCCGCCTGCCGGAACTGCTCGATCGCCTGATCGGTGTTTCCCAGGGAGTAGTAGGCGCTCGCGAGGTTGGCGCGCGCCTCGGTGAAGTCCGGTTCGAGGTCGAGAGCCAACTGGTACTGCTCGATCGCGTCATCGACCCGGCCGCGCCGCTTGAACGCGACTCCCAGGTTGTTCCGCGCCCGGTTGAAGTTGGGACGGATCGAGAGCGCCAGTTCGTACATCTCGATTTCCCGCGCCAGCGGGTCAAAGCCTCCCTGGTCGGCGAGCGCCTCGGCGAAGTAGCCGTAGAGGAAGCCCTGGTTGTTGTAGAAGTTCGAAATGGCCTCGAAGTCGTCGATGATCTTGGCGCCCGCGTACTCCCGTTCCGGGTTCGAGGTGAAGTCCACGAAGATGAGATCGGGACCGTCCTTGATGCCGCCGGTGATGTGGCCACTGTTCACGATGACTTCGGCTTCCTTGGTGACCTTCTCGATCGTGGTCACGTCCACGTACACCGCTTCGACCCCCACCGCCCGCGACATCCCGACGAAGAGGTTCGTGTAGGCGAGACAGTTGCCGCGCCCTTCCCGGAAGACGCTCTTGGCGGTCTTGTTGGAGAGCCAGTCGTAGGAGATGCTCCCCCCGGTGTGGTGCCGGATCGCGCGCACGATGGCCCGCATCTTCTCCTTGTCGGTCCGCAGGTTCTCGGTGACCCGAAATGCGAGTTCACGGATCTCGTCATCGATCTCGAAGGGAATCTCGACGCGGGCGAGGACGTCCGGGGTAATCCGGTGGTTCAGGTCCGCCCGGATCTCCTCCACCGTCCAGGAGCGCTTGGGGGCGGTTCCGCAACCCAGGAATCCAAGCGCGAATCCCGAGAGGAGCAACCCGCCGGCGGCGTGGCGGATCCGGCGCGGGGAACGGGGTATTGAAGACGACATCGAAATCGAGTATAGCGTGGGTTCCCGCGCTTGCGGGAAACCCCTCGCGGACGTATTCTTTCACGCGAAATTCACGGCTATTGCGTGTCGCGTCCGGGGCGAATCCCCGGCCCGGTGGCCGCTCCAGCTTCAGGAGGCCTCATGCCTGACCAGACGCGGGTCACCCCCCGCTTTCCTCTTTTTGTGGCGGGTGTCGCCACGATTGCGATCTTCGCCTTCGCGCTCCCCGTCCTCGGCCAGGACGACCTGAGCCGGGGTGACCGGCGCTGGCTGGAAGAGGTCGAGCCGATCATGACCGCGCGGGAGCGGCAGGCCTTCGAGAACCTCCCGCGCAACCAGCGCAACAAGTTCAAGGAGCACTTCTGGGCGCGCCGCAGCCAAAACCCGCACGATCCGGATCGCGCCGAGGACCAGTTCAACAACTGGCGGGAGCAGGCCGACGATCAGTTCGGGGCGCGGGGCCGGACGGGCTCGCGGACGGACATGGCGCTCGTAATGCTCCTCTTCGGACCGCCCGATAACCGCGAGCGGACCGGAGGCCGATCGGCCGGCCCGGGCGGTGCGCGGCCCCCGGCCGGCGCCACCGGCGAGAACCCCGTCGCTGGTGGTGGCGGCGCTCCTGGCGCCGGCGGCGGTGGCGGCGGCGGCATGGGCGGCATGGGCGGCGGCCCGGGCAGCGGGATGAAATTCAGCTACGTTCCCAACCCCGACCGCGGCCTTCCCGACGGGCTTGAACTCGAATTCCGCAACACGAACCTCGGAATGCGGCTCATCCGGAACGAGGAGATCGAAGCCGCCATCGCGCGGGCGCGGGTGCGGCAGATCCTCTGGCCCAGCCAGATCAACTTCAACCTGAACGCGGATGGCGAACTCCCCGACGTGGAGGATCTTTTCGGGTCGGAAACGCGGGCGCTGCTCGACCCGAACAGCCCCGGCAAGACGATCCTGAACGCACTCCGGGCGGGGGCCGATCCGGGTTTTCAACCCGGAATCGGGGTTGCTGACGCCAGCTTCTCGTTCTTCCGCTCGAACGCTGGCGACACCTACGTGGCCGCGGTATTCGAACTCGATACCGACTCCATCACCTGGAACGGCGACAACGCGACCGTTTCGGTGTTCTACAACGTGGTGGATGCGCTCGGCACCGTGATCGGCTACGACGAGCAAACCGTGGACATCATGAAGGGACCGGCGGGTGGTCCCACAGTGCTGGAGATGCCGATGCAGATGGCGCCCGGCGCCTATTCCATCTACGCGGGCGTCCTCGATCCCGCCACCCAGACCCACGGGACGATCACCAGGGAAATCGAGACCCCCAACTTCGGCAGCGGGGAGTTCATGCTCTCCTCGGTGGCGCGCTTCTCCGATGGTTCCCGCGTCGAGGACTTCACCCCCGAGCCCGGCAGGGCGCTGCTCGTGGGCGGATTCCATTTCGTCCCGAAGGTCTCCACCGTGTACGCGCCGGGCGACGCGCTGCGCCTCGTCTTCAACGCCTACGGGTACGACGCAAGCGGCGAGCCGAGCCTCTCCTGGCAGATCACTTTCAGGAAGGACGGCGAGCAGTTCCTCCGTTACAACCCGACGCCGTTCAATCTCGCCTCCGCGGAACTCTCGATCGCGATCGTGGACGTTCCCCTCGCGAGGCTCTTCCAGGACGGCCGGCGGGAGAACTTCGAAGCCGGTGACTACACCGCCGAGATCACCGTGCGGGACGCGGGCAGCGGGCAGTCGGTGACGGAGACGGTCGAATTCCAGGTATCCGGCTCCTGATCCCGACTACACCCTGCCCTGCGGGCCGGCCGCCCGGGCGGCCTGCCCGGATTCGGAAACCCCGGACGCGGAACGCGATCGCCGGGATCCTGGCGGTCGCCGCCGTCGCGGCCGTCGCCAGCCGGGCGCCGGACTTCGTCTTCGCCCGCCACGGCGATGCCGGACGGGCCGCGCCGCTGCTGGCCGCTGCCACCGGAAGCGGTGCTCCGGCGGGGACCGTCGCCCAGCAGTCCGTGTACCAGGCGCTCGAAGTGTTCAACGGCGCCCTGATGCTCATTCGCGACCAGTACCTGGAGCCGGTGGAGCCGGCGTTCCTGATGGACGGAGCGGTGCGGGGCATCTTCGAGGCGCTCGATGCCGACAGCGCTTACCTGAGTGCCGACGAACTCGCCCTCTACCGGAATCGCGGGTCACGGAGCGGTGGCGTCGGGGTCGGCCTCCAGAAGCGCTATTACCTGCACGTGGACGACGTGCTGCCGGGTTCGCCGGCGGCGGAGGCCGGGATCGAGCGCGGCGTCGCGATCACCGCGATCGACGGCCGGAACACGCGCGAACTCCGGATTCCGGTCGCCCTCCTGCTGCTCGCCGGAGCGCCGGGGACGTCGGTGGAACTGGCGCTCCGTGACGCCACGGACGCCGAGTCCCGCCGCGTGACGCTCGAACGCGCCGTGCTCCCCGATCCACCGGTGGAACACCGCATGCTGGAAGACGGCATCGGGCTGGTCCAGATCCGGCGGTTTCACGAAGCGACGGCCAACCAACTGAATGCGGCGATCGGGGCGCTCGGGGAGAGCGGCGCGGACCGCCTGGTGCTCGACCTGCGGGGGAGCCGGGGCGCCAACTGCGAAACGGGGGTCGAGGCTGCCGGCGCTTTCATGAAGGGCGAGATAGCCGAGCGGGCCTGGCGCAGCGCGGAGGGGGAGGAGGTTTCGGAGCCGCTCGCGGCCCCCGCCGGCGAGCCGCTCTTCGAGGGACCGCTCGCGGTGGTCGTGAACCGGGGGACGGTGTGCTCCGGCGAGGTGCTCGCGGCTGCCCTCAAATCCCGGGAGCAGGTGGACGTGGTCGGGCGGCGCACCGCCGGCCGCACCGGCCGTCCGGAACTTATCGAACTGCCCGAGGACGAGGCGATCCTTCTTTCCACCGCCCACATCCGGGGAACGGACGGGGAGGACATCCTGGGAGTCGGGCTGGCGCCCAGCATGGGTCCCGCGGATCTCGAGATCGACTCCGCGGACCTGGACGACGAGGATCCTCAACTGGATCTGGCGATCCGGGCCCTGAAACGCCGGACGGCGGCGAACGATCCGGGCTGAGCGGCCGGAGCGCCATTCGCAGGTCAACTACGAGGTGTCCCGGCGGAGCCGGTGGCTGGTTCTCCTGCTCCTCGCCGCCGTGGGCGCGGGCGCGGTGGGGCTTCTTGGCTACCGGTTCTTCTACCTGAAACCGCTCGACCAGGCGCTGGAGCGCCCCTATGCGGCACATCGCGGAGCGGTGCTCTTCCGGGTAGGGCGCGGCTCCACCGCGGAGACGGTCGCGAACCGGCTGGAGGCTTCCGGCATCGTTACCGACCGCCGGGTGTTCCTCCGGGGGGTCACCCGGGCGGGGCTGGGGAGCCGCCTGCAGGCGGGTCTCTACCGCTTCGAGGGGCCCCTCACCCCGGTCGAAGTGATCGACCGGATCGTCGACGGGGAGGTGGCGACGTTGCCGGTCACCGTCCCCGAGGGGCTCGACCTGCAAGGGACGGCGGCCCTCCTCGCCGAGCTGGGCGCCGGGAGCGCCGCTGACCTCCTCACCGTCTTCTCGGATCCGGTGACCGCCGGGCGCTTGATCGGCGATCTCGACCCCGACGCGGAGGACCTCGAGGGCTATCTCTTTCCGAGCACCTACCGGCTGCCTCCCGAGGCCGGACCGGACCGGGTCGCGGCGGTGCTCGTGGGCCAGTTCCGGGCGCTTTGGACCGAGCGGCGCCGGCGGCGGGCGGCAGAACTCGGCCGCTCGTTGCGCGAGATCGCCACCCTGGCTTCGATTGTCGAAAAGGAGACGGGGAGCCCGGACGAGCGCGCCGTTATCGCCTCGGTGTTCTGGAACCGGCTCGAGCGCGGGATGCTGCTGCAGTCCGATCCGACCGTCCTCTTCGCGATGCGGCAGGCGGGAGACACCGGCAACAACATCCGGAGGCGCGACCTCGACATCGATTCGCCCTACAACACCTACCGGGCCCGCGGAATCCCGCCGGGGCCCATCGCTTCCTTCGGCATCGACGCGCTCGATGCGGTTCTTTTTCCGGCGGAGACCGACTTCCTCTACTTCGTCTCCAGAAACGACGGCACCCACGAGTTCAACCGCTCGCTGCGCGACCACAACCGCGCCGTCCAGAGGTGGCAGGTGGAGTACTTCCGGCGGTAGGGGTCGGAGAGAGCCGCAGGGACCGTCGGCCTCAGCCGGCACCCGCTGCGCGAGAGCGCAGCGGAATGGGACACCCCACGCAGCCCCACAGCCAAAACAGCTCACCACCGGCTGGCGCCGTCTTCCATCCCTCGTGCTCAAGAGGTCTCCGCAGAGCTATCGCTCTGCTCCGGAAACAGCCGGCACTGCGGCCGCAGGCCGCGAACGGAACCACCCTCGTCGGCTTCGAGGGATGGGGCCGCCGATGCCGCCCTTTCATGGCCGGCGGGGTGCACGGGAGGACACGCGCACGAGGGTTTCTCCCCGTGGGGGCCCGAGCCAGGTGGGCTGTGAAGGAGCATGCGGTGTGCGGTTCCGCGGCCCTCTCGGGCCGCAGGCGCCGGCCTGGATGAAGGCCGGCGGTCCCTCTACGGCGTCCCGTACGGTTGGGATGCAGGGTGCGATTTCGACCGCCTCTCGGCGCTCGATGCCGGCCAGAGGCCGGCGCTCCGAGCGCCCTCAACGCTCGAAGAGCGCCGCTACGCCCATACCTCCGCTCACGCAGAGCGTCGCGATTCCGTAGCGGACGTCGCGCCGCTCCATTTCGTGCAACAGCGTAACCACGATCCGCGCGCCGGTGGCGCCGATGGGATGGCCGAGGGCGATGGCGCCGCCGTTCACGTTCAGCCGCTCCGGGGCGAGGTCGAGGTCCCGGACGCAGGCGAGCACCTGCGGCGCGAACGCCTCGTTGAGTTCCACGAGGGCCACCTCGTCAAGGGTCAGGCCGCTCCGCTCGAGCAGGCCGCGCACCGCGGGGACCGGCCCGATGCCCATCACCCGGGGGTCGACGCCGGCCGTCGTATAGGCCAACAGGCGGGCCATCGGCCGGATCCCCAGCTCCCCGGCGCGGGCTCGCGAGAGCACCACCACCGCGGCGCCGCCGTCGGTGATTCCCGACGAGTTGCCGGCGTGGACGACGCCGTCCATTCGGAACACGGGCTTGAGCTTCGCGAGCGAGTCGGGGGTCACCCCGTCCCGGGGGTGCTCGTCCCGCCCGACTTCGACCTCACGCTTGCGGGTGGCGATCGAAATCGGCGCGATCTCCCGATCGAAGCGACCCGCCGCCCGCGCCGCCTCGGCGCGATTCTGGCTCGCCGCCGCGTAGCGGTCGCACTCGCCGCGGGACAGGCCGTACTCGTCGGCGAGCGTTTCCGCCGTCTCCCCCATGAGCTGGTCCGCGAGCGGACAATGGAACCCGTCGCGATACATCCCGTCGTCGAGCGGACCGTCGCCGAAGCGCTGTCCCCAGCGCGCCGAGGGCAGGAGAAACGGGGTGTTGCTCATGCTCTCGGCGCCCCCGGCGAGCACGACTTCGGCGTCACCCAGCCGGATGGAAGCGGCGGCGTCCAGGATCGCCCTGAGGCCCGAGGCGCAGGCCTGGTTCACGGTACGCGCCGGAACCCGGTCCGCGAGACCGGCCCGCCGCCCGACCTGTCGCGCCGGGTTCGGCCCCACCCCCGCCTGCCGGGCGTTCCCGAAGACCACCTCGTCCACCGCCTCGGGCGGGACCTCCGCGGCTTCGAGGGCGCTCCGCGCCGCGGCCGCTCCCAACTCGGGGGCGCTCAGCGAAGCGAGCGCCCCGCCGAACCTCCCGATCGGGGTCCGCCGCGCCCCGGCGAGAACGATGTCCACCGGCAACCGGTCACTCACGGACGCTTCACGTATTCGTAGCCGATGGGCTTGCCGTCCACGCCGCTCTTCGGGGGCGCGATCCAGTAGGCCATCTTCCCCGGCTCGTACACCGGGGCCATGAGGCGCCGCACGTACTCGCGGTCGTCCGCGGTCGGCAGCCACTCCCCCCGCTTCCGCTGCCAGGCCTCTTGATCGATCAGATTGCCCTCCGGGTCGAAAGAGTGCCCGGAATAGGCGCCAATCTGCCGGTGGAACCGGCGGCTCGGCAGGGTCAGCCGCTCCCCGAGCCCCGCGTTCTCCAGAATCCGGTTCCAGCGCGCCAGCCCGCGTTCGCAGTCCCGGATGTAGTCGTCGCGGAGGATCTCGTTCATGGCGTTCCGGAGCGGGACGTCCCGTCCCCGGAGTTCTCCGTCCTCCGGAAGCTCCATCAGGTACGCCCCGTCGAGAGCGGCGTGGTCGTTCCGGCGGGACTCGCGCGCCCTGCCCTTGAGGCCGTTCGCGAAGTAGTGGGCGGCGTTCGAGGAGACCTCGCCCCCGAAGAGGTCGAGCGAGGCGCTGAACCAGAAATTGATGTGACGCTGGATGAGGCCCAGGTCGAACACCCCGGCTTCTTGGGGGTCCTCCTCTCCCGCCGTCATGATCTCCGCGGTGCGCTCCACGATCCGGCCGACCCCGGTCTCTCCGACCGACATGTGGAACGCCTCTTCGGTGAGCATGAAGCGCGTGGTGCGCGACAGCGGATCGAAGGCGCTCTCGGCGAGCGCGAGGAGCTGGTACTTGCCGTCGCGGTCCGTGAACATGGTGAACAGGTAGAAGTTCAACCAGTCGTCGCAGGGCTCGTTGAACGCCTGGAGAATCCGCGGCCGGTCGGCGTCCCCGCTGTGACGTTCCAGGAGAGCGTCCGCCTCTTCCCGGCCGTCGCGGCCGAAGTGGGAGTGCAGCAGGTAGACCATGGCCCACAGGTGCCGCCCTTCCTCCACGTTCACCTGGAAGAGGTTCCTGAGGTCGTAGAGGCTCGGCGCCGTCTTCCCCAGTTGGCGCTGCTGTTCGACGCTCGCCGGTTCGGTGTCCCCCTGGGTGACGATCAGGCGGCGAAGGTCGGTCCGGAACTCTCCCGGCACCTCCTGCCACACCGGTTGTCCTTCCAGGTCCCCGAACCCGATCCTCCGGTCCGGCTCGGGCGGCGCCAGGAAGATCCCCCAGCGATAGTCGGGCATGCGCACGTAGTCGAAGTGCGACCAGCCGGAAGGTTCCACCGAGATCGCGGTCCGGAGCAACACCTCGTCGCCCTGGAAGCCCTCCGGCCCCATTTCGTTCCACCAGTTGAGGAAGGCGGGCTGCCAGCGGAGGAGCGCCCGCTGGAGGCGCGGGTCCTGCGAGAGCGCGACGTTGTTCGGGATGCGGGCGTCGAGTTCGGACATGCAGTCAGGTTCTCTTCCAGTCGAAATCGGGACGTTCGGGCTTGCCGTAGGTGGTGAGGGCGCCGCGCTCCCCGATCGCGTTCGGGCGCTGGAAGATCCAGTTCTGCCAGGCCGAGAGGCGACCGAAGATCCGGGTCTCCATCGTCTCCGGGCCCGCAAAGCGGAGCGACGCCTCCATCCCGGTGAGCGCGTCGGGGGAGAAGCCGGCCCGTTCCTCGATGGCCACGCGGAGTTCATCTTCCCAGTCGAGATCGTCCGGCGCGAAGGTGGCAAGCCCGAGCTTCTCGGCTTCGGCAGCGTTGACCGCACCGTGCCAGCGAAGGTCCCTGGTCCGCCTGGAATCTCCGAAGAACCGGGCTTCCAGCCGCGAGAGCCCGTTCGCCATCACGTAGGCGTCGTAGTTCAGCTCCGTCAGCTCGACTCCGGCGGGGCGCTCCGGATCGTCGCAGAGATAGGAGCGGTCGGCCGCGAGCAGGAGTTCGGCGAGGGTGCCGACGAAGCGCTCGCCGGGTTCGGCCACGGCGAAGAAGCTGCGGGCGGTCTGGTCGAGCCGGCGGAGCGTCCGGCCGACGCGGAATTGGCTCTGCAAGGCGAGCCACACCAGGCCGCACCCGACGAGACGCCGGTCGGCCTCCCTGACGGCGTCGGGATCGCCCGCGGTTCTCAGCAGGACCACCCCGAGTTCCGGCTCGTTGAAGCGGAGCCGGCAGAGCGCGTCGTCGAGCTCCCGCGCCATCCGCAGGTGCCAGACCGACGCCCCCGCCGCCGCCAGCGCCGCCCGGTCCTCCGGGAACGGATCGTCGGGGGCGTGCACGGTCAGGGTGGCGGTCCGCTCGCTCCGGTCGAAGCTGAGGTCCACGTGGCGATAGCGGACGGAGTCGGGTCCCTCCTCCGGTTCGAGGGGATCCAGGACGATTCCCCTCTTCTTGCGGCCGGCGGCACCGCGGACCGGGTCGGCAAGCGCCGCCGCGCGTTCCCGGATGCGTTCCTCGAAGCGGGTGCGCGGCGCGAGGTGGTCCACGAGGCCCCACTCGAGCGCCCGCCGGCCCCGGATCCCCTCGGCGAGGGTGGAGAACACGTCGGCGCGGTCCCGCCGGACCTTGCGCTTGTCGATGATCCGGGTCAGCCCCCCGGTCCCGGGGAGCACTCCGAGCAGCGGCACCTCCGGCAGGGACACCGCCGAGCTGCCGTCGTCCACCAGGAGGATCTCGTCGCAGGCGAGCGCGAGTTCGTAGCCCCCTCCCGCGCAGGTGCCGCCCACCGCCGCCAGGTATCGCTGCCGGCTCCCCAGGCTGGCCTCTTCGATCGCGAGCCGGGTCTCGTTCGTGTACTTGCAGAAGTTGACCTTGAACCCGTGGGAGGAGTTCGCCAGCATGAAGATGTTGGCGCCCGACGAGAAGACCCGGTCGAGCCCGCTCCGGATGACCACCGCACCCACCCAGGGGTGTTCGAGCCGCAGCCGTTCCACGGCGTCCGCGAGCTCGATGTCCACCCCCAGGTCGTAGCTGTTCAGCTTGAGGGCGTACCCCGGCCGGATACCGCCGGCCTCGTCCACCCGGAGCGTCAGCGTGGCCCTCTCCCCCTCGACTTCCAGACTCCAGTGCCGGTAGCGGGACGGATGGGTCTCGAAACGGATGGGCGACGGGGAGGAACTCACGTTTGGCGGCAAGGACTTCCGCATTATCGCGCCCGGACGGAGCCGGTGGGTGCCGGACTACGCTTCCCGAATGAGCGTTTCCGCGATCCGGCCTGCCGGCCTGGCCGGAATTGCCGCATCGCTGCTTCTCGCACCGGGGAGTGGAGCGGCGATCCAGCCGGCGCGGCCGGCACAGCTCATCGAGCCGGACCAGCAGCTCGCGCTCGAGACCGCCCTCGGCCTGCCCCAGGCGCTCGGCTTCGGGGTATCCGCGGACGGGCGCCGGGTGGTGCTCGCGGCGACCACCCGGAACCGCTCCACGCTCTTCCTCACCGCCGCCGGCGCGCGGCCGGGGGTGCTCACCGAAGGGCGGCGCTGGGACTCGGCGCCGCGGTTCGTGGGGGACACCATGTCGGTCGTATTCGTCTCGGGACGCCGGCCGCGGGGCCACGAACCGGAGACCGGGCGTCTCTTCCGGCTCGAGCTCGGTGGGGAGCCGGAACCCCTCACTGCCCCAGACCTCGAGGCGCGGAATCCCGCCGTGGATCCGGCCGGCGAGCGGATCGCCTTCCGCGGCCGGCGGGCGCCCGGTGACGAGCCGGCCCCCGAACCGGATACCGGATGGGACATCTGGCTGGTGTCCGCACACGGCGGGAACGCGGAGCGGCTCACGGAGCATCCGGGCGGCGAGGGAGCCCCGGTCTGGTCCCCGGACGGGACCCGGATCGCCTACAGTTTCGCATCCGGCGACGGCCTGGCGGTCCTGGCTGTCGGCGAAGGAGCCGGGCCCCTCGTCCTCACGGCCGGGAGCGATCGCCGGGTCCGCGGGGTGCCCGACTGGACCCCGGACGGCGACGGGTTGACCTGGGCGAGCGGGGCCGCCTGCGCTACCGAATGCGAGGACGGCGGGTTCGACGCCGTCTACTTCGCGTCCGCGGACGGCAGCGGGGTTCCCTACCCGCTGTTCGCGCCCGGCCGCGATCTCGCGGAGCCCCGGTTTCGCCCCGCGGGGAGCGCCGAAGGCGAACTCGAGATCGCCTGGACCGAGGCCGATCGGGGCAGCCGGCGCATCCACCGGTCGCGGCTCGAGCGGGACGAGAACGGGCGCTGGACCCCGGCCGGCCCGGCCCGGATCGTCACCCGCGGCGCGGGCGTGGCGCGCGGCCTTCGCTGGAGCCGCGACGGGACCAGGCTGTTCTCGCTGCACGAGGCGCCGGCCTTCCCGCGCGACGTCTGGTCCTTTCCGGTGACCGGGGGACGCGAGCGAATTACAGACACCCTGTTCGCCGACATCGACGTGCGCAGCTTTTCCCGGCCGGAGCGGATCGAGGTGGAACGGGAGGACGGCGTCACGGTCGGGGGCTTCCTCTACCGGCCCGTGCCGCCGGGAGGGGCGCCGGCGCCTCTCCTGGTACATGTCCGCGGGAGAGCGGGAGATTCCTGGTGGAACGGATTCGATCCCATCGTCCAATTGCTCACCGCGGAGGGCTATGCGGTCCTCGCCCCGAGCGTGCGGGGAACGGGCGGGCGCGGCGCCGCGTTCGCCGCGCTGAACGACGGGGACTGGGGGGGCGCCGATCTCGACGACCTGGTGGCGCTGACCCACGCCGCCCGGGATCTGCCGGACATTTCCGCGGACCGGACCTGTATCTTCGGGACGGGGTACGGCGGTTTTCTCACGTTGGGAGCGCTGGCCCGTCACCCGGACTCCTTCGCCTGCGGGGTGGAAGCCATGGGGTTCGCGGACCCCCGCACCCTGAACCGGACCCTCGATCCGGAGCGGCGGGCCTTCATTGAGGGCGAACTCGGGCCGGTGCGCGGGAATCTCGAGAACTACCGGCGCCTCTCGCTGAACGGGGAGGGAGCGGCGGTCCGGGCGCCGCTTCTCACCTTCCACGGCGAGGAGGTGCCCGAGGCGCCGTTCGCGGCGAAGCGCGATTTTCTCGCCGAACTCCGGTCCCGGGCGGACTATCCCCTCGTGGAGCTCACCTTCCGCGGCGACACCGGCCGATCCATCTTCCGCTGGGAAACCGACCGGGGCGCGAACTACGCCTTTTTCCAGAAAGTGTTGGAGTTCCTGTCCGTACACCTCCGCTGAAGCCGTTCGTCCACCTGCCCGTCACGAGGTCCGAACGACGACGACCGGCGCCACAATAGAATTCCCCGCTCGTGCCCAGCGACATCATCATGCCCCAGATGGGGGAGAGCATCACCGAGGGGACGATCACCAAGTGGCGGGTTGCCGTCGGTGACACCGTCGAACGGGATGATCCCCTCTTCGACATCGCCACCGACAAGGTGGACACCGAGGTGCCCGCCGCCCTGACCGGACGGCTCGTGGAGATCCTGGTTCCCGAGGGCGAAACGGTCACGGTGAACTCCGTCGTCGGGCGGATCGCCGCGGAAGGAGAAGGGTGGTCCCCCGGCGGAGCACCAGCGGCAGCGCCCCAAGCTGACGGCGCGGCGGCTCCCGACGGCGCCACCGAAGGGGATGACGCTCCGGTCGAGGCCGCTCCCGAGGCGCCGGCCCCTCCCGTCGATGGAGAGGACGCCCCTCCCGAGCCCGTCCGGCGGCAACCCCGCAGTTCACCGCTGGTGCGGCGCATGGCACGGGAACACGGGGTGGACCTCACCGACGTGCCCGGGACCGGCGAGGGCGGCCGGGTCAGCAAGCAGGACATGCTGGCTTTCCTCGAGAGCCGCAAAGCGGCGCCGGCAGAGGCGGCCGCGCCGCCGGAGCCGCCGGCGGTCGCCACACCGCCCCCACCCGCCGCCGCCGAGCCCGGGGACGATGCCGCAGCGCCGCCCTCCGAGCCGCTCCCCGCGGTACCGGTCACCCTGGAAGGAGACCGGACCGAACCCCTCACCCACATGCGGCGTTCGATCGCCGACCACATGGTGCGTTCCCGAAGGGCTTCGGCGCACGTCACCACGGTGTTCGAAGTGGACATGTCCCGAGTGGTCGCCGTCCGGGCCGCCAACGGGCCCGCCTTCGAGAGCCGCGCAGGCGTCCGGCTCACCCTCATGCCGTTCTTCGCCCAGGCTGCGATCGAAGCGCTCGGCGAGTTCCCGATCCTGAACGCCTCCCTCGGCGAGGACCACATCGCGTACCACCGCAGCGTGAACCTGGGCGTGGCCGTCGCGCTGCCCGACGGGCTCATCGTGCCGGTGCTCGACCGCGCGGACGAAAGGAACTTCATGGGGATCGCCCGGGGGATCGCCGACCTGGCCAAGCGGGCCCGGGCCGGCGCACTGACGCCGGAAGAGGTGCAGGGCGGCACCTTCACGATCACGAATCCGGGTCCCTTCGGGGCCCTCTTCGGCACTCCCATCATCGCCCAGCCGCAGGTTGCGATTCTCGGCGTCGGCGGCGTCCACAAGCGGCCGGTGGTCGTGGACCAGGACGCCATCGCCGTGCGTTCCATGGTGTTTCTGGCCCTTTCCTTCGACCACCGCCTGATCGACGGGGCGGTCGCGGACCAGTTCATGGCTGCCGTGAAGTCGCGTCTCGAGAACTGGCCCGAGGGCGACCTCAAGCCTTGAGCGCGGTCCCCCTTCCCGTGATCGGCTCGGGAGCGGGTCCCGTCCCCGAGACCGCACCCCGCCCCGCCCGCCGGCCGCGGCCGGACTGGCTCAAGGTGCGGGTCCCCTCCGGGCCCACCTGGGGGCGGCTCCGGAATCTCCTGCGCGAGAAGAACCTCCATACGGTGTGCGAGGAGGCGCGCTGCCCCAACGTCGCGGAATGCTGGGGTCAGGGCACGGCGACGTTCATGATCCTGGGTGACATCTGCACCCGGGCCTGCCGGTTCTGCGCGGTCACCACCGGACGGCCGGTGGGGCTCGATCTCGAGGAACCCGAACGGGTCGCCGACGCGGTGGAACTCATGGAACTCCGCCACGCGGTCATCACCTCGGTGAACCGCGACGACCTCCCGGACGGTGGCGCCGGCATCTTCCGGGAGACCATCCGCGCCGTCCGGCGGCGCTGCCCCGACACCACCGTCGAAGTGCTGATCCCGGACTTCCAGGGGGACTGGGCGGCGCTCGCGGTCGTGATGGAGGAGGAACCCGAAATCCTCAACCACAACGTGGAAACGGTTCCGCGCCTCTACAAGGCCGTCCGGCCCGGGGCGCGCTACCAGCGCTCGCTCGATCTGTTGCGGCGCGCCAAGGAACTGCGGCCGGGGGCGCTCACCAAGACCGGAGTGATGCTCGGGCTCGGGGAGACCGCGGCCGAGCTGGACACCCTCATGGAGGACCTCGTCCGGAATTCGGTGGACATACTCACGGCCGGCCAGTACCTCCAGCCCACCCCTGCCCACCTTCCCGTCGAGCGGTTCGTGCCGCCGGAAGAATTCCGGGGGGTTGCGGAGCGCGGCCGGGCGGTCGGCCTCCGGCACGTGGAGGCCGGACCCCTGGTACGCAGCTCGTACCACGCCGCGAACCAGATTCCCCAAGAGTCCGGGGCGCCGGCATCGGTTTAGCTACCCGCCGACCGGGACAGATCAAGGGGGCGCCCCGCCCCCGGACCGCCCGGCGCTGCGCGCCGCAAATCGAAACTCCCTTGCGCGCTGGAAGTTTTTCTCGCGGGGGCCGACGGCCATGTCACCACGGAGACAACGCCGTGGCGGTAAGCAGCGATGGGGGCTTGGTGGCCCTACGGGCCGCGTGCGGGCTGAATGAAGGCCGGCAGTCCCTTTGGCTTCGGCCGCGCTCGCGGTTGAGGGGTGCGGTTTCGACCGCCTCCCGGCGGTCGATGCCGGCCAGAGGCCGGCGCTCCGATGCTCCTGGCCTCAGTAGCGAACGAGGCGATGGGCCGTCTCGACGACGCGGTCGGCGTTCGGCAGCACGGCGTCTTCCAGCACCGCCGCGTAGGGCACCGGGGTATCGGCCGCCGCCACCCGGACCACGGGCGCATCCAGGTCGCCGAACAGGTGCTCCGCCGCGAGCGCCGCGATCTCGCCGCCGAACCCCCCGGTGAGATTGTCCTCGTGGAGCACCAGCAAGCGGCTGGTGCGGCGGACGGATTCGAAGAGCGTCTCCCGGTCCAACGGGACCAGGCACCGCAGGTCGAGGACCTCCGTTTCCACCCCTTCCGCCGCGAGCCGCTCCGCCGCTTCGAGCGCCACCCATACGGCGGCCCCATACGCGGCAATCGTGAGCGCGTCCCCGTCCCGCCGGATCGCCGCCCGGCCGAGGGGAACGACTTCCGGAGCGCTCTCGAACTCGTCGTCCGGAACCCGAACGCTCCGGTAGAGGCGCTTGTGCTCCAGGAAGAGCACGGGATCGTCGTCACGGATCGCAGCACGGAGAAGACCCGCGGCATCCGGCGCGGTCGCGGGAGCCGCGACCTTGATTCCAGGCGTGTGGGCAAGGTGCGCTTCGGGGCTTTGGGAGTGGAACGGCCCGGCGCGAACCCCGCCGCCCGAAGGGCCGCGGAGCACGATGGGAACCGCGGCGCCGGCCCGATAGCGGCTCTTGGCGGCGAAGTTGGTCACCATGTTGAAGGCGCTCGCGATGAAGTCCATGAACTGGAACTCCACCACCGGCCGGAAACCGGCGAGCGCCGCCCCGACCCCAACCCCGGTGAAGCCTTCCTCGCTGATCGGAGTGTCCATGACCCGGTCCGGGCCGAAGTCATCGAGGAACCCCTCCGTCAGCCGGAACGCGCCCCCGTAGAGTCCGATGTCCTCACCGAGCAGAATGACGCCCGCGTCGCGCTCCATCTCCGAGCGAAGGGCCCGGCGAATGGCCTCGAAGTAGGTGACCGGCACGGGGTTCGGAACGGTCAGGAATCCGGGTGGCCCGGGGCCATGGGGACCAATTCGTCCGGCGCCGGGACGATGCGGCGGCCCAGGACGTCCGCAAACGAGGCCGCCAACCGGTCGGCGGCCGTATCCACCGACACCGGACGGCCGGTCTCCAGTGCCAGCGAGGTGGCTGTAGCGTCCCGGATGCCGCACGCCACGATGTGAGAGAACCAGCCGAGGTCGGTGGTCACGTTGAGCGCCAGCCCGTGGGAAGCCACCCAGCGGGAGACGCGGACCCCGATGGAGGCCAGCTTGCGGGGAGCGCCGCCGGTGGTGCACCACACCCCGGTCAGCCCCTCGCGGCGGGTAGCCGCGGCGCCGAACCATGCGGCCGTCTGGATGGCGGCCGCCTCCAGCGCCCGCAGATAGGCATGGACATCTTTCTTCCAGGCGCCCAGGTGCACGATCGGATAGGCGACCAGTTGGCCGGGCCCGTGAAACGTGACGTCGCCGCCGCGGTCCGTCTCGACGACTTCGGCGCCGCGCCCGGTGAGCGCTTCCGGCGGTTCAAGCAGGTTCTCGTGATCGGCGCTCTTGCCGAGAGTAAAGACCGGCGGATGCTCCGTGAGCAGGAGGACATCGGGAATCTCATCGCGCTGGCGGCGCTCGACCAGGGTTCGCTGGAAATCCCAGGCGGCCCGGTAGCCGAGCGGCCGGAGATCGAGCCGCCAGAGCGGCGGCGCCGCGGTCCCGGCGTGGATGCCCACGGCCGATCAGGCGTGGAGGGGCGCCCCGGAGGCGGCGAGCGCCGCTTCGGCCACCGCTTCCGAAAGCGTGGGATGCGGATGGACGCTCCGGGCGAGCGATTCCAGCGTCGCTTCGTGCTCGAGCGCCACCACCGCTTCGGCGATGAGATCGGTGGCATGCGGGCCGACGATGTGGACGCCGAGCACCTCGCCGTAGCGGGCCTCCGCCACCACCTTGCAGAAGCCGGTCGGGTCTCCGAGAATGTTGGCCTTGCTGTTCGCGGCGAAGGGGAACCGGCCAACCTTGAGTTCGTGCCCGGCGGCGGCAGCGTCTTCTTCGGTCAAGCCCACCGAACCCACCTCCGGGACGCAGTAGGTGGCAGCCGGCATCCGGTCCCGCCGCAGCGGCGGGACTTCCCGGCCGGAGATCGTCGCCACCGCCACGTCCGCTTCCGCCGAGGCCACGTGCGCGAGTTGCGCGGTCCCGACAACGTCGCCGATGGCGAAGACTCCGGGCGCACGGGTCCGGCACCGGCCGTCAACGGGGATGAAGCCACCCCTTTCGAGTTCGACGCCGACGGTTTCGAGCCCGATGTTCGCCGTTCGCGGCGCCCGCCCGACGGCGACCAGCAGCCGATCGTATTCCGCGGTCCTGAACTCTTCGTCTGCCTCATAACGGACCCGTACTCCCGTTTCCGTCACTTCGGCCGCCTGCACCCGCGCGTCGGTGCGCACCCGGATCTTGCGCTTGTGAAACGCCTTGCCCACCACCTCCGAGACTTCGGCATCCTCCAGGGGCAGGACCCGCGGGAGCACCTCGAAGAGTTCGACCTCGGAGCCGTAACTGCGGAACATGGACGCGAACTCGGCGCCTACTGCACCCGCCCCGATGATTCCGAGCCGCGCCGGAAGCTCGTCGAGGGAGAACATCTCCGCGTTGGTCACGATGCGGTCGCCGTCCACCGGAAGCAGCGGCAGGGTTCGGGCCTCCGAACCGGTGGCGATGATGACGCTCCTGGCCTCGAGCTGCCTTCCTTCCGATTCCTCGGGAGCCACGACCTCGACCCGGCCCGGGCCGGCCAGCCTCCCGAATCCGCGGAACGACTCCACCCCGCCCCGCTTCAGGAGCAGGGAGACGCCCCCGGCGAGCTTGGCGATCACCCGGCGGGTGCGGCGCTTCAGTCCGGTCCAGTCGAGACTTGGGGCGGCGACTTCGATTCCGATCTTCTTCGCCGCCCGGATCTCATCGAGGAGCGAGGCGGTGTGGAGAAAGACCTTGCTCGGAATGCAGCCGACGTGAAGGCACGTCCCACCGAAACGCTCGTCCTTCTCGATGATCGCGGTCCGGAGACCGGCGGCCTGGGCCTTGAGAGCGGCCACGTAGCCCCCGGGACCGCTCCCGATGACCACCACGTCGAACGCTTCGTTGGGGTGTTGCTTCATGAATTGCTTCCAGTCGGGAAACCGGAATGTTACGCATCGGGATCGAATACGGGTGGTAACATGGCGGGTTAGGTGATATTCGTCGCCGACCGGGAGTTTCGGCTTCCGGTCGCATCCCGTTCCCCGGTTCCGGGCGTTGCCGTTGCCTGTTTGGCCGCCCCAGGGATCCCAAACTCCTGCCGAGGAAAGGGAGTCTCTTGAGCGATTCCGACGGCGGCGCACCCGCTACGCAGGCCGGTAGCCCCCCGCGGCGGACCCGTACGGCCGCCGAGTCCTTCCACGCGCGGCGCCGCGGCGCCGTGGCATCCCCGGCGCCGGTTCGCGGGCCGGATCCGGTCCCCGAGTTCGAGCCAGTCACGCTGGGCGAATCCGGACCGACCGAAAGCGGTTACGGGCGCGAGCGGATGACGCTCCGCCGGCGCTTGCAGAAAGAACTCGACAGCGCTCCCCTCGCGGGACAGACCGGGCTCCGTCTGGACTACGCGGACAACGGCGTTTCACGAATCCACCTTCCGGGTGAGACCAGGAATACCGAACCGGGACCGCTCGAGGGCGGCGTCATCGGCACGCTCTGCGTTGCCGCGGGCCACCTGGCCGCCGCCTCCGTCGCTCCCGCCGTCGGGATCCGCCTGGTGGAATACAAGGTGAACATTCTTGGGGTAGTCCAGGGGGATCTGCTCGCCATCGGCGAAGTGGTGCGCAAGGGCCGCACGCTGGTGTCGTGCCGGGTGGAGGTCGTAGAAGACAACGACCGCGTGGTGGCGGCGGGTCTCGCCACCTACCTGTTGCAACAGGCGTAGCGCTCAAGGCTGATCAGCCAGCCGCGCTTGGCGCGCCTGCGGCCCCGGGAGGGTTTGAAAGCCGCGGTCCCAGGCGGTCCGGCGGTGAGGGAGGATGAGGGTGTGCTGTTCCGCTGCGCTCTCGCGCAGCGGGTGCCGGCTGTTTCCGGAGCAGAGCGATAGCTCTCGAGAGACCCTTGAGCACGAGGGATGGAAGACGGCGCCAGCCGGCATCCATTCCTCGTAGCTCGGGAACCCGGCGTTCCGAGCCGTGTGGGCTGTACCGAAGGCTGGCGTTCCCTGCGCCTTCCCCCCTACCTCCACCAGGTGTCTTGGGGCACCGCCGGGGTGCGGCGCTTGTGTTCGGTGGCGCGGTGGAGGGCCTCGATCCGGTTCGCGGCTTTCGCGGGGACCGGCAGCCCTTCGAGATAGTCGTCGATCGCCTGGTAGCTGATCCCCAGCGCCTCCTCGTCGGGCAGTCCGGGCCGCAAGTCTTCGAGGTCCGCGGTGGGCGCCTTGTTCAGGATCGCCTCCGGAGCCCCGAGATGGGCGGCCAACCGCCGCACCTGGCGTTTGCTGAGCCCGAAGAGCGGACACACGTCCACTCCCCCGTCGCCGTACTTGGTAAAGAACCCGACGAGGGCCTCGGCGGAGTGATCCGTGCCCACCACCAGTCCGCCGCCGAGGTTCGCGAGGTGGTACTGCACCGCCATCCGCATTCGGGCCTTGGTGTTTCCGCGGGCGAAGTCACGGGCCGTCTCGGAAGCGGCATCCAGATGGTCTTTGGGGAGCGAGGCTTCGAGCGACCGGACCGCTCTTCCAATGTTCACACGGACCACTTCCGACGGTTCGATCCACTGCAGCACGCGTTTGGCGTCGGCGGCGTCGCGCTGCCGGCCGTAGGGGAGCCGCACCGCGACAAAGCGGTACGCCCCGCCGTCGCGGTTCGCCGCCGCAACGGCCAGCGAACAGAGCCGTCCGGTCAGCGCCGAGTCCACGCCGCCGGAGACCGCGAGCCACAGGCCGCGTTGCCCGCTCGCCACCAGGTAGGCCCGCAGGAAACCCACCCGGTTCCGCACTTCCGCGTCCGGATCGATCCGGGAGGAGACGGCGAGACGGCTCCTGATCTCGGATGGAGCGAGCCGGGCTTTCACGACGCGAATTATGAGGACTTGCGGCGCTGAGAGACCGGGGATTTCCCAACGGGAAGCCGAATCGCAATTCGGGTTATTGGAGAATCGAGGACCAAAATCCCTGAAGACATCCTGGAATGACCTTTTTTCAATGATTTACGGACTCTCTCCGAGAATTCGTTCCTGGTGTGGGACTTGCGGTTCAACCTTGGTTCGGGTTGTCTCATAGAGTCCTGAGCCAAATGTTCTCTCGTCAAGGAGGGCCTTGCCCATGAAACGACATTTGCTGCGATCGCTGACGGTCGCCGCACTGCTCCTGATTCCGGCGTCGCTCGCGGCGCAGATCACCGCCGGGCGGCTCGACGGCGCCGCCCATGACGAACAGGGGCTCGTTCTTCCGGGGGTCACGGTGACCCTCGAATCGGACGCCCTGCTCGGGAGCCGGGTGGCGGTTACCGACGTGGACGGTTCCTTTCGATTCCAGGGGCTGCCGGCGGGCAGCTACACCATGACCTTCGAACTGGGTGGGTTCGGCACGGTGGTCCGCGAGGACGTGACGGTTGTCACCGGACAGACGTTCACCGTGAACCAGACGCTCTCGGTGGCCGCGGTCGCCGAAACGGTGACCGTCACCGGGGAGTCCCCGGTGGTGGACGTGAAGTCCAGCCGTTTCGGGGGCACCTTCGATGACACCGCGATCCTGGAGGTCCCGAACTCCACCGATCCGCACGCCATGCTGGCGCTCACCCCGGGCATCCGGATGCGCGGCTTCGACGTGGCGGGCTCCCACAAGGCCCAGCAGTCCGGGTTCGACGCCTTCGGGCTGCGGAACCAGAACCGCATCGTCATCGACGGGGTGGACTCCAACTTCAGCACCGGCGGTTTCGGCTTCTACATGGACAGCCTCACGGTCAACCAGTTCAACATCTCGAACGCCGGCGCCGACGTGGAAAACGCCTGGGCCGGAAACACGATCGTGATGGACATCAAGACGGGCGGTAACGACCTCTCCGCCCTGCTCTACGCCGACTACCTCGGGGAGGGCTTCGTGGGCGACAACCTGACGTCCGAGCTCGAGGGCCGGGGCGCCGGCACGAACCACATGCTCACCTACTGGGAAGCCCACGCCGACGTGGGCGGCCCACTGTGGAGGGACAAGGCCTGGTTCTTCCTCGCCTACAACAACAACCTCACCCACCGGGCGATCTCCGGCCTCGACCCCGAGGTGATCAAGGAAGAGGCGGTCCTTCGGAACTACTACACCAAAGTCAACATGGCCCTCTCCGAGAAGGACGAGTTGATCGGCTACAGCCAGTGGGGCCTCAAGAACCGGCCCAACCGCGGTATCAACGCGTTGAACTCCATCGACGTGCGGCTTGCCCAGGATTCCTGGACCTGGGTCCACAAGGCCGAGTGGCAGCGGGTCTGGTCCGACCGGGCCTTCTCGAACGTCAAGGCCATGTACTACGGGGTCACCTGGCCGATGGTCCCGGCGGTGGACCCGGGCACCAGCCCACCACGGTTCGACGTGGACACCTCCCGGCGTACGGGTGCAGGCGTGTGGCCGTTCACCTACGACAAGGAGCGGCCGCAGTTCGTCGGCATTCTGAACTACTACGTCCCGGACGCGGGCGGCAGCCACGACCTCAAGTTCGGGGTGGACTACATGGAGGACGCGCGGCTCTTCTTCTCGAACGACGCCTCGGGATCCATCCAGTACCGGGACCGTTCGAGCCTCGTCTCGTCAACCAATCCGATGGGAACGTCGGAGGTTCTCTTCGTCAACACCCCGACGGCCGTGTCCGACACCCGGGACGCCAACCTGCACTTCTTCGCCCAGGACACCTGGCAGCTCAATCCACGAGTCACGATCACCGCCGGGGTCCGTGTCGCCCACCAGTACGGGTACTACAACTCGGCGGACCTTTCACCGGCGTTTCCCGAGTTCTTCCTGAGCGGGGTTTCCATCCCGGAAAAGGACATCTTCACCTGGACCGATTTCTACCCCCGTTTCGCCGTCACCTACGACGTGACGGGCGAGGGGCGGACGGTCGTCAAGGCCTCGGCGAGCCGTTACACCCACAACGTGGGCCCGGACGGATTCCAGAGCGCCAACCCGGCGTCCCGCCAGCAGGTCATCTTTCAGTTCCTCGACCCCAACGGGAACGGGATCTACGACGGCCAGAACGAACTCGGAGATCTGCTGAGTCAGTCGTCCGGCACCGGACTTCCCGTGGGCCGGGTCGAGGGCGGCGTCCCGACAGACTTCAGCAAGAAGCGCTACTACGACGAGATCACCGCCTCTGTCGAGAGCGAGATCATGCCGGAGACCAGCCTCCGCCTTTCGTTCGTGCGCAAGATGGACCGGAACGTCTTCGACACCTACCGGGTGGATCTCCTCGACGCGCTGCTCAACAACGCCATCCTTTGCGGCGACGCCGTCTTCCCCTGCCCCGTCAACCCGATCAACGACCAGATGGTCACCACCTTGTCCCGGCCGCCGGAGGGCACCGGGACCGCCAACCAGATCAAGGCCGGTCCACCGGGCCTCGATTCGAACGACTACGACAACATCGAGGTCGGACTCAGCCGCCGCTTCCGCAGCGGGCTGTTCCTGCAGGGCAGCTTCCACTACCAGTGGCGGAACGAGCTCGTCTGCTGCGGCAGCAGCGGCAGCGCCGACACCCAGGCGGACCCGTGGACCCTCGGCATCCAGGGCCCCGGGGGCAGCGGGCTGAACTGGAACTCGGCGGTGAGCACCAAGCAGCAGCACACCAACTGGAACCTGAAGGCCATCGGCCGCTATCAGATCCCGAACATCGGGGCTGCGGTGTCCTTCCAGTACCGGGCGCAGAGCGGCTGGGCGTATGCGCCGCTCCTTCCGGTCGTGATTCCCGGCGGAGCCGGCACCAACCAGGTTCCGCTTTCCGACATGACGGAGCGGTCGGACAACGTGCTCATTCTCGACATCCGCACCGAGAAAGACCTGTCGTTCTGGGACCGGGACAAGTTGTCGGTGTTCTTCGATGCGTACAACGTCACGAACTCCAACCCGGTCCTGAACCAGATCATCCGCGCCGGTTCCGCGTATAACTCGGTCATCGGCTTTCTGGAGCCGCGCACGTTCAAGGTCGGCGCGCGGTACCAGTTCTAAGCACCTTCACGTCACCAGGCGGTGGGGCCAGCCGGCCCCACCGCCGGTTCGGAGCGCCGGCCTCCGGCCGGCATCGACCGCCGAGAGGCGGTCGAAAACGCACCCCCCAACCACCC
>LXNJ01000260.1_pt1 | contig 37787 bp, 24 predicted proteins | sample 809081 | NCBI WGS metagenome assembly LXNJ01 (sample SAMN04870510, study PRJNA318959) | sponge metagenome | biome: sponge; feature: marine sponge reef; material: water | host: Petrosia ficiformis | place: Greece: Milos, Mediterranean Sea | collected 2013-05-29 | depth 5-7 m | reverse complement strand
CCGGACCCGGATCTTCGTGCCGGAACTGGCGGACTGGGAGCCGGTAGCCCGCGCGCACGGCCATCGTTTCGGCGGCATCCGGCCCGCCAACACGCTGGTCCAGGCGGGTCTCATCGGGTCAGGATACCGGGTCGAGATCGAAGCCGAGGCCCGTGTCGGGAGGCGGACATGACGAAGAGGCGCAGACACATCGGCGGGATCGTCCGGGTGGCCCTAATGTGGGCGTTCGCCGGGGCGCTCGTCGGCGCGCTGATCGAGATCCTCGCCGACACGCTGCCTGGCGGGCTTCCCATGTCGTCCCTCGTGGATATCTGGCCCCCCGTGCTCGCGATCCTGGGTTTCGCCGGCGGCGTGCTCTTCGGCGCCGCGTTCGGGGTGTCCGAGATGTCCATGCTGAGGACGTTTCGCTCCGCCGTCCGCTTCCGAAAACTCGAGTTGAACCCTGTTACCCGTCGGCTGAACCGCTGCGCGAGCGTCGACGACCTGCGTGAGGTTGCTCGTCGCCGGCTTCCGCGCGGCGTATTCGGCTACATCGACGGGGCGGCGGAGGATGAGCGCACGCAGGCGCGGAACTGCAACGCCTTCCACCAATTGGAGTTTCGCCCCCGCATCCTGCGCGACGTGACGGATCTGGACCCCGGCGTGACGGTTCTCGGCCGGCGTCAGCCGCTGCCGCTCATCCTCGCCCCCACGGGGTTCAGCCGCATCGCCGATTCAGAGGGCGAGCTGGCCGTGGCCCGGGCCGCGGAGCGTGCGGGGATCACCTACAGCCTCTCGACGCTCGGCACCCGCTCGATCGAGGAAGTCGCCGCCGTCAGCTCCGGGCCGAAGTGGTTCCAGGTCTACGTGTGGAAGGACCGGGGGCTGGTCGCGGAACTCGTCGCGCGGGCCCGCGAGTCCGGCTATGAAGCGCTCCTCCTCACGGTCGATGTCGCCGTGCTCGGGCGGCGCGAGCGCGATGTCCGCTACGGCTTCACGCTGCCCCCCCAACTCGGCCTCGACACGGTCGTCGATGGCATTCGCAAGCCGGGCTGGACCAAGGACTTCCTCACCTCGGAGCCGATCGTCTTCTCGAGCGCCGTCCGCCGGGACGCGGCGGGGGGGACGGGGGGCGTCGACGCCATGGGACTCGCGCAGTACGTGAACGAGCAGTTCGATCCGAAGCTCGACTGGAAGGATGTGGACTGGCTGCGCTCGATCTGGGACGGCCCCATCGTCATCAAAGGCATCCAGACGGTGGAGGACGCCGTCCTCGCGGCGGAGGCGGGCGTCGAGGGGATCGTGATCTCGAACCACGGCGGGCGGCAACTGGACGACGCGCCGCCGACGCTCGAGTTGCTGCAACCTGTCGCCGAGGCGGTCGGGGACCGGCTCGATGTTCTCATCGACGGCGGGGTCCGCCGCGGAAGCGACATCGCGAAGGCCGTCGCCCTCGGGGCGAAGGCCTGTCTGGCGGGCCGCGCCTACTTCTACGCGCTCGGAGCCGGCGGGGAGCGCGGCGTGGATCTCGTCCTCAGGTGGTTCGACGAGGGATTCCGGCGCACGATGGCGCTTCTCGGCGCCCGAACCGTCGACGAGATCACCCCCGAATCGGTGCGCTGGCGCGACCGCTGAACGGGCTCGCTCCGCTTGCCACACAGCGGGTTTCGGGCTTAGCGTGTTATGCGGATACATCTTTTAATACGCCGACAGTTTCGCCCACAGTTTCGCCGATGTTTCGCCGAGAGCGAACTGCCTGAAAAAGCGGTCCCGATGCCCGGACACGAAGCGTACAAAGCGATGGCGATCCGCACGGTTGGCGCGGCCCTGACGCTGGCTCTCGCGGTCCCCGTGAGCCTTCCCGCCCAGGACGGCCAGGCTTCGACCGTTGCGGCCGTGGCCGGGGCCGCCGGTGAGCCCGGTGTGGGTTCGGCCGCGGAGTTCCGGCATGCAGCCCGGCATACAGCCGCCGCGATCGATCCCAACGACATCGTTCAGGGGGTCTGCACCAACTGCCACAACAGCCGGCGCCTGGCGGGGAACCTCACCCTCGAATCGTTCGATGTGGACGCTGCGGACGCGCAGGCGGAGACGGCCGAGAAGATGATCCGCAAGCTGCGCGCCGGCATGATGCCGCCGCCCGGCGTGCGCCGTCCTCCAGAGGAGGAACTGCTCGAGCTCGTCGAGACGCTCGAGACCATCGTCGATGACGCCGCGGCCCGGAACCCGAACCCCGGCGGCCGCACCTTCCAGCGGCTCAATCGGCCCGAGTACGAGCGGGCGATCCGCGATCTGCTGGGGCTCGAGGTCGACGCGGGCAAGTGGCTCCCCAACGACCAGATGAGCGCCAACTTCGACAACATCGCCGACGTGCAGGCACTCTCGCCGACGCTCCTCGACGCGTACCTGAACGCGGCGGCCGAGATCAGCCGCATGGCGGTGGGCGACCGCAACGCCCCGGCGGTCAACACGACGTACAAGAACTCGCAGTACGTGTCGCAGCACCCGTGGGACCACGTGGAGGGAGCCCCGTTCGGGACGCGCGGCGGGATGGTCGTGGAGCACACGTTCCCGGCCGACGGCGAGTACACCTTCTCGCTCGTGTTCACCTCCGGCGCGAACTCCCGCATGGAGGACGTCGATGTATCGGTCGACGGCGAACGCGTCGCGCTCCTCCACTACACGCGGCGCGGGGGCGGTGCGGATGACCGCGGCTTCACGCCCGTCGGGACGGAGCCGGTCTTCGTGCGCGCCGGCCAGCACCGCGTGTCCGCGGCCTTCGTCCGGCGGCAGGAGGGGCCGTACGAGGATCTCATCCGGCCGCACGTGTGGTCCAACGCCGGCGGCGGTTCCGGCGGGGGCGGGATCACGACGCTGCCGCACCTGCAGGACGTCATCATCGGGGGGCCGCACAACCCGACCGGCGTGTCCGAGTCGCCGATCCGCCAGCGCATCTTCACCTGCCGTCCAACGTCGCTCGAAGAGGAGCGGCCCTGCGCCCGCGGCATCCTCACCGATCTTGCCCGCAGCGCCTACCGTCGCCCGCTCGAACCGAGCGAGGTCGACGGCCTGATGACCTTCTACGACATGGGCGTCGAGCAGGGCGGCTTCGAGATCGGCGTGCGCATGGCCCTCGAGGCGGTCCTCGCGAGCCCGTTCTTCGTCCTCCGGCTCGAGCGCGAGCCCGACGGCGTCAGGAGCGGAGAGGCCTACGCGCTGGAGGACATCGACCTCGCCTCGCGGCTCTCGTTCTTCCTCTGGGGCCTTCCGCCCGACGAGGAACTGCGGGCGGCCGCGGTCGAGGGACGGCTCTCGAATCCGGACGAACTGGAGCGGCAGGCGCGCCGCATGCTCGCCGACCCCCGCTCCGAGGCGCTGAGTTCGCGCTTCGTGTCGCAGTGGCTGCGGCTGCAGGATCTCTACAAGGTCCGCCCCGACCCCAACTTCTTCCCGAACTTCGACGAGAACCTTGCCGACGCGATGAAGCGGGAGACCGAACTCCTCTTCCAGAGCCTCATCCGCGAGGACCGCAGCCTGCTCGACTTCTTCCGGGCCGACTACACGTTCGTGAACGAGCGCCTTGCCCATCACTACGGGTTCGAGAGCGTGGCGGGGCGGGATTTCCAGCGCGTGAGCTATCCCGGCGACGAGCGCGTCGGGATCCTGGGCCACGGCAGCGTCCTCGTTCTGACGTCGCTCGCCAACCGCACATCGCCGGTGCTGCGGGGCAAGTGGGTGATGGAGGTCCTGCTCGGCACGCCGCCCCCGCCGCCCCCGCCGGGGGTGCCGGATCTGGACGAAACGGAAGAGTCGCTGGACGGCCGGTTGCTCACGACGCGCGAGCGGATGGAGATGCACCGGGCGAGTCCGGCGTGCCGCTCCTGCCACCGGTTCATGGACCCGATCGGCCTCGCGCTCGACAACTTCGACGTGACCGGAAAGTGGCGCCTGCGCGAGAACGGGATGCCGCTCGACACGCGCGGCGATTTCTACGACGGGACGCCGGTCCAGACGCCGCCCGAACTCGTCGACGCGCTCCTCGAACGCCCGCTGCCGTTGCTCCGGAACTTCACGGAGAACCTGGCCGCCTACGCGCTCGGCCGCCGCGTCGAGTACTACGACCAGCCCTGGATCCGGTCGATCGTGGAGGATGCGGAGGAGGACGACTACAGGCTTTCGTCGCTGATCTTGGGCGTCGTGAACGGCGATGCGTTCAAGATGAAGCGGGCCATGCCCGCGACCGCGGTAGAAGAGGAAGTTTCGGAGGAGGTTTCGGGAGACCGCCGCTAGACGGCCCGCACGGCCGGGCGACGGTCCGACGTTCCGAGAGGGAGAACATGGAATTCATCACCGGACAGCACCTGCCTCGCAGGACCTTCATTCGAGGGGTCGGGGCCACTCTGGCCCTGCCGTTCCTCGATTCGATGGTTCCGGCGGGCCGTCTGTGGGGATCGACCAGCGCGAAGAGCCTGACCGAGGGGACGGGGACCCGGTTCATCGCGATCGAGGAAGTGCACGGGCTCGCGGGCTGCAACCGCGAGCACGGCGCGACGAAGTTCCTCTTCGCGCCGGAGAAGGCGGGACGCGACTTCGAGATCATCGATGAGAGCGCCCTCGTCTCGCTGCGCCCGTACCGCGAGCACCTGACGATCATCAGCAACACGGACGTGCGGAACGCCGAGGCGTTCACGCCGCCCGAGATCGGCGGGGACCACTTCCGTTCGAGCGCCGTGTTCCTGACGCAGTCGCACCCGAAGCAGACGCAGGGGTCCGACATCTTCTGCGGAACCTCGATGGACCAGATCTACGCACAGCGCTTCGGGCAGGACACGCCGATGCCGTCGATGCAGTTCTGCATCGAGAACCTCGATCAGGCGGGCGGCTGCACGTACAACTACTCGTGCGCGTACACGGATTCGCTGAGCTGGGCGTCGCCGACCGAACCGCTGCCCATGATCCGCGATCCGCGCGTCGCCTTCGACCTTCTGTTCGGCGCGGGCGGGAGCGAGGCGGAGCGGGCGGCGCGGCGGGCCACGCGGCGCAGCATCCTCGACTGGATCTCGGGCGAGATTTCCTCCGTTCAGCGGACGCTCGGCGCGGAGGATGCGCGCCGCATGGACCAGTACCTGACCAACGTCCGCGAACTGGAGCGCCGGATTCAGATGGTCGAGGGGCGGAACTCGAGCGGCGAGGAACGCGCCCTGCCGGAGGCGCCGGCGGGCGTACCCGATTCGTTCACCGAGCACATGCAGATGCTGTTCGACATCCAGGTGCTCGCGCTCGAGACCGACATGACGCGCGTGATCTCGTTCAAGACGGGGCGCGACGCGCAGAACCGGGTCTTCCCGGACAGCGAGTCGGACCGGCCCTTCCACCCGGCCTCCCACCACGGGAACCGGGAGGAAGCGGTGCTGGAGTTCAACAGGATCAACCAGTTCCGTGTGGGTCAGCTCCCGTACCTCATCGACAAGCTCAAGAACACGATGCACGGCGAGTCGAGCCTGCTCGACCAGAGCGTGGTGCTGTGGGGTTCGCCGATGGCCGATGCGAACCTGCACAACCACCGGCGGGCACCGCTCTTCATGCTCGGCCACGGCAACGGGATGCTCGAAGGCGGCCTGCACATCAAGGCGCCGGACGGAACGCCGATGGCGAACGCGATGCTCTCGGTCCTGCACGGACTCGGCGTCGACGACATGCACGAGTTCGGCGACAGCACCGGCCCGATGTCGCTCAACCAGGCCGACCCGGTCACGACGGACGCGGGGAACTGATCGTGCGCGCGGGCAGGCTCCGGCACGCGTTCGCGGTGCTCTGCGCGGCTGTCCTCGTTTCGGCGGGGACACCGCCCTACTCGCTGCCCGACGCGCCACCCGATTCGCCCGTCGCCGACGCCGCCATGCGCGGCGAAGTCGAGACGGTGCGGGAACTCCTGCGCCAGGGGCTGGACGTCAATGCCGCGCAGGGCGACGGGATGACGGCGCTCCACTGGGCCGCCGACAGGGGCGACGCGGAACTCGCGGACATGCTCATCTACGCCGGGGCCGACGTGGCGGCCGTGACGCGGATCGGGCAGTACACACCCCTCCACCTCGCCGCGCGCCGGGGCTCGGCGGCAATCCTCGCCAGCCTGGTCGGCGCAGGTTCGGACGCGACGGCCGCGACCGCGAACAGCGCCGCCACGCCGCTCCATCTCGCCGCCGCGTCCGGGAACCCCGACGCAATCCGCGTGCTGCTCGACGCGGGCGCGGATCCCAATGCGGTCGAGGCGGAGTGGGGCCAGACGCCCCTCGTGTTCGCCGCCGCCGGCAACCGGGCCGACGCGATCCGGGTGCTGCTGGAGGGCGGTGCGGACCCCGACCTCACGTCCCTCGTCATCGACATCATCGAGCAGGAGAAGCTGGACCGCCTGGCCCGGCAGCGTGAGACGGAGGTGCTCGAGGCCTTCACCGGAGAAGGGGACGAGGCGCGCACGCCGACGCCCGGCGAGCTTCAGGCCGCCGTGCGGGCGGGACGCGAGATCTACGCCGAGGGCCTCCCCGATGAAGAGGAGGAGGAAGAAGAGGACGAAAGCGACTTCAGCCGTCTCTTCCTGCCGCCGGTCGAGAAGATCGGCGGCCTGACGCCGCTCCTGCACGCCGTCCGGCAGGGATATGTGGAGTCGGTCGTCGCCCTCCTCGATGGAGGGGCGGACATTGACGTGGTGAGCGCGGCGGACGGGACGAGCCCGCTCGTGATGGCCGCGATCAACGGCCAGTTCGACCTGGTGCTCCGGCTGCTCGAGCGGGGTGCGGACCCGAACATCGCCGCCGAACTCAATGGCGTGTCGCCGCTGTGGGCGGTCCTCAACGCCCGCTGGCAGCCGCGCACCCGGTTCCCGCAGCCGCAGGAACGTCCGCTCCAGAGCGCGAACTACCTGGAGGTGGCGCGCGCGCTGCTCGACGCCGGCGCGGATCCCGACCATCGGATCACCCGCCATCCGTGGTACATGGTGTATACGGGCTGCGGCAACCGGAACTGCGGCCTCGTCGACACCAACGGCGCCACCGCCTTCTGGCGCGCCGCCTACGCGACGGACGTCGAGGCGATGAAGCTCCTCGTCGAGTACGGGGCCGACCCGAACATCCCGACCAAGGCGCCCCCCCGGCGCCAGCGTCTCTCTCCGGACGAGTTTCTGCGGCAACAGGCGCTGAACGCGCTGCGCGACTCTTCCTACGCCGAACTCCCGCAGGAGGAGCGCCTCAAGCTGCTCCAGGACATCCGGGAGCAGTTGCCCGAGGAGGAGCAGGGAGAGTTCCCCGACAAGGACCTCGACAATCTCACGGAGGACGTGCGGTCCAAGCTGATCGAGGCCGCCGAGGCGGCGGACCGGGATCGGGCGAACGCGCCGGACGCCTCCGGGCTGCCCCCGGTGCCACCGGGCGGGCCGGGAGTGATGCCCATCCACGCGGCCTCCGGCGTCGGCTACGGCGAGGGGTTCGCCGGCAACGCGCACCGCCACACGCCCGATGGCTGGCTGCCGGCTGTGAAGTACCTCATCGAGGAACTCGGCGCGGATGTGAACGTCCGCGACCACAACGGCTACACGGCGCTGCATAACGCCGCCTCGCGCGGCGACAACGAGATGATCCTCTATCTCGTGGAGGTGGGTGGGGACGTCACGGTCGTCAGCCGCCGCGGCCAGACGACGGCCGACATGGCGAACGGCCCCGTGCAGCGCGTCTCGCCCTTCCCGGAGACCGTTGCGCTTCTGGAGAGCCTCGGCTCTCACAACAACGACAACTGCCTGACCTGCTGACCGGCGGGTACCCGAACCAACCACAAACCACCAGCCAGAACACGGAGAATCATGGCCAAGTACATGTTCCGCACGAGCTACACGCAATCGGGTCTGAAGGGTCTGATCGCCGAGGGTGGCACCGGCCGCCGGGAAGCGCTGCGCGAGACCGTGGAGAGCGCGGGCGGCACACTGGAAGGCTTCTACTACGCCTTCGGTGACGACGACCTCCTCCTCATCGCGGATCTTCCCGACGCCACCGCCGCCACGACGCTCTCGCTCAATATCGCCGCCGCAGGGGCCCTGACCGTCTCCGTGACGGTGCTGATCGATCCCGAGACGGTGGACGAGGCCGTCGCGAAGGGCGTCGCCTACCGCCCGCCGGGAGCCTGACGCCGCCGACAAACCCTCTCACTGGGACAGGATCTGCCGGCCCTTCGCCGTTCCGCTGGCGTTCAGCGGGGAGGTGCTGGCGCTCATCCCGCCGTAGACGTCGACGGTCCACACCCGTCGCGCGGGCCGCGTTGCGCGGGCCGGTAGCGGCTGACCAAGTTGGGGACCCCTGTCACCGATCCTCGACCCTGCGAGTTACCATGCGTATCGGTCCCGCTCCCCTTCTCGTCCTGTCAGTCGGCCTCACCATCGGCTGCGAGCCCGGCGGCGGCATGCCCGGCGTCTCCGGCGAGCCGGGGCTGCTCGAGTCCGCTTCGGCCCGGCCCGTCACGCCCGTCCTCGCCGAAGAGCCGCCACCCCCGTTCGGCGGGTATCCCGGCGTGCGGCACGGCGGCAACTACATGCACAACTACTACCTGCCGCCGGCGCCCGGGACGACGCCCTGGTTCCCCTCGTGGTCGCCGGATGGGGCAGCGATCGCGGTGGGGATGGCCGGCTCCGTCTGGGAAGTGGACGTGGAGACGGGCGACGCGACCGAACTCACGCGCGGGGGCACGTACCATTCGTCCCCCTCCTATTCTCCCGATGGCCGCTGGATCGTGTACACCGCGGACTACGGCGGCGAACGGGTCCAACTCGAGATGCTGGACACGGAGACCGGCGAGACGCGGGCGCTGACGGACGACAGCTTCGTGTACGCGGACCCGGTGTTCTCCCCGGACGGGAGCCGCATCGCGTACGTGTCGAGCGCGCCGAACGGGTTCTTCAACGTCTACATTCGGGCCGTCGCGGACGGGGACTGGGCGGGACCCGAGATCGCCGTCAGCAGCGACAACAGCTACGGGAATAACCGGCTCTACTTCGGGCCCATGGACATGCACCTGTCCCCCGCCTGGATGCCGAACGGAGAGGAACTCCTCCTCGTCTCCAACCGTGACGTCCCGCTGGGATCGGGGAACGTGATCCGCGTGCCGGCGCGCGCGGACGGAATCCAGGAGGCGCGGACGGTGCTGCGCGAGCAGACCCTCTACCGCACCCGGCCGGACGTCTCGCTCGACGGTCGCCGCTTCGTCTATTCGTCGACGGCGGGCGCGGCGGACCAGTTCAACAACCTGTACGTGCAGCCGACCGAGGGCGGGGAACCGTACAAGCTCACCTTCTTCGAGCACGACGCCTTCCATCCGCGCTGGTCCCCCGATGGCGAGACGATCGCCTACATCACGAACGAGGACGGCCTCCCGCAACTCGAGTTGATCGAGACGTACGGCGGCGGGCGGCGGCGGATCGAGATCGGCGAGCGCGAGTACGCGGGGCCGACGGGCATGCTCTCGGTCACGGTGCGCACGGACGCGAGCGGGCGGGACCCGGTGGCCGCGCGCGTGACGCTGCTGGGGCCGGACGGGAAGTATCACGCCCCGCCTGACGAATACGCGCGCATCGGCCAGCGGGGGCGCTATCCCGCCTTCCACACGGGCGGCACGTTCACCGTCGCGCTCCCGCCGGGCGAAGCGGACCTCACCATCGTGAAGGGCTTCGAGATCGAGCCGCAGCGCATGAAGGTGGCGATCGAGGCGGGGGAGACCGTCGAACTCGCGGTCACCCTGCACCGCTTCGCCGACCTGTCGGCGGACGGGTGGCACAACGGCTCCACGCACGTCCACATGAACTACGCGGGGAACCTCCACAACACGCTCGAGAACCTGATGTTCATGTCCGCGGGGGAGGACCAGGACATCGTCAACGAGCAGGTGGCGAACAAGGACAACCGGATCCTCGACCACCAGTTCTTCGTGCCGGGCGGCGGCGCCCACCCGGTGTCCACCGAGGAGATGGTCGTCGTCGTGGGACAGGAGTACCGGCCGCCGTTCTACGGGCACGTGTTCATGTTCGGGATGCGCGACCACCTCATCTCGCCGTTCACGACGGGATACGAGGGGACGGGGATCGAGAGCCTCTATCCGTCGAACACGGACATGATGCGAAAGGCGCAGGAGCAGGGGGCGACGACGGGCTATGTCCACCCCTACTTCGGCGATGTGGACCCGCTCACGTTCGGGCTGATGGGCGGGAAGGGGTTCATGGTCGACGCGGTGCTGGGCACGAGCGACGCGCTCGAGTGGTCCACGGCCGAGCGGGCCGGGTTTTTCCCGCTCTACGCGCTGTGGAGCAACGACGTCCGCGTGTGCGCGACCGGGGGAGAGGACTCGATCAGCAACCTGCACGCGACGCCGCTCCTGGGGGCGATGCGGACGTACGTGCGGACGCCGGACGCGCGTCTGACGGCCGACGGCTGGTTCGAGGGTCTGCGCGGCGCAGCTGCGTTCGTGACCAACGGGCCGCTCGTCGAACTCACGGTGAACGGCGAGATCCCGGGTTCCGTGGTGGAACTCGGGAGTGGCGCGACGAGCGTCGAGGTGGAGGCGAGCGTGCGGTCCATCGTGCCGCTCACCCGGGTCTGGCTCGTGCGCGACGGAGAGGACGTCCTCGACCTCGAACTCTCGGAGGACCGCAAGTCCGCCTCCTTTTCGGGGGACGTCGAGATCGACGACAGCGGCTGGATCCACCTGCGGGCGGAGGGAGAGCCGGAGGAACGCTTCCCGCTCGACGCGGCGTACCCCCAGGGGTTCACGAACCCGGTCTGGTTCACGGTCGGGGGCGAGGCGATCCGTGACGCGGCGGGGGCGCAGTACGGCCTCGACTGGATCGACGAACTGGAGCGCCAGGCGCGGGAGTGGCCGGGCTGGCGGTCGCAGGCCGAGCAGGACCACGTCTACGCCCAGTTCGAGGAGGCGCGGGACGTGTACCGGCGGCTGATGTCCGAAGCCGGTGCGGGCGGCGACTGAGCGCTGTACCGCGGGATCGCCGGTGAGCGAAAGGCGCCCGTACCGGACCGAACTCACGCCGCTCGATTTCCTACGGCGGAGCGCGTTCGTGTACCCCGACAAGGCGGCCGTCGTGCACGGCGCGCGCAGCTACACCTACCGGGAGTTCGAGCTTCGCGTCCGGCGCTTGGCGGCGGGACTGCTCCGGGCCGGGGTCGAGCCGGGCGACCGCGTGGCCTTCCTGTCGCCGAACACGCCGCCCCTGCTGGAGGCGCACTATGGGGTGCCGGCCGCGGGCGGCGTCCTGGTCGCGATCAACACGCGGCTCGGGGCGGGGGAGATCGCCTACATCCTCGAGCACAGCGGCGCGCGCTACCTGTTCGTCGACCGAGCCCTCGAGGGATTCATCGACGGGGACGCCCTCCGCGCCGACGGGGTGTCGGTAGTGCGGATCGACGATACCGGCGTCCCCGACGATCCCTACGAGGCGTTTCTCGCGTCTGCCGAGGACTCAGCCGTCGACTCAGCTGACGGCTCGGCTTCCGGTTCCGGAGAGCCGCCCCCGCTCGCGGCCGGACCCGACGACGAGGAAGACCCGATCTCGATGAACTACACGTCGGGAACGACGGGCCGCCCCAAGGGTGTCGTGTACACCCACCGCGGCGCGTACCTGAACGCGATCGGCGAACTCATCGAGATGGAGATGACGCCCGGCGCCGTCTATCTGTGGACGCTTCCGATGTTTCACTGCAACGGGTGGTGCTTCACCTGGGCGGTGACCGCCATCGCGGGTACCCACGTGTGCCTGCGGGATGTCGATCCGGGCCGCATCTGGGCGCTGATCGAGTCCGAGGGCGTGACCCACTACTGCGGGGCGCCGACCGTGCAGATCATGCTCGTCAACGATCCCGCCGCCCGGCCCCTGGATCACCCCGTGCGGACGATGATCGCGGGGGCGCCCCCCTCGCCGACGCTGCTCGAACAGTTGCGGGCCCTCAACTTCGAGCCCGTCCACGCCTACGGGCTCACCGAGACGTACGGCCCCACGGCCACCTGCGCCCGGCACGCGGACTGGGACGACCGGCCTCCGGAAGACCAGGCCCGCCTGCTCGCCCGCCAGGGCCAGTCCTTCGTCGGCGCCGACCTCATGCGCGTCGTGGACGAAGAGGGCAGGGACGTGCCACAGGACGCCGCGACCATGGGCGAGGTCGTGATGCGCGGGAACATCGTCATGAAAGGCTACTTCGCGCAGCCCGAAGCGACGGACGAAGCCTTCCGCGGGGGCTGGTTTCACTCCGGCGACCTCGCCGTGTGGCACCCCGACGGCTACGTCGAGCTTCGGGACCGCGCCAAGGACATCATCATCTCCGGCGGCGAGAACATCTCCACCATCGAGGTGGAGCAGGCGGTGGCCCGCCACCCCGCGGTGCTCGAATGTGCCGTCATCGCCATCCCCCACGACGAGTGGGGCGAACGGCCCAAGGCCTTCGTCACGCTGAAGCCGGAAACCGACGCCACGGAACGTGAGATCATCGACTTCTGCCGCGACCGGATCGCCCACTTCAAGTGCCCCGACGCGATCGAGTTCGGCCCCCTCCCCAAGACCTCCACCGGCAAGGTCCAGAAGTACATCCTCCGCGACCGAGAATGGTCCGGCCGCGAGAAGCGCATCAACTGACCCTACACCCGCACGGCCAACCCATCGTGGAGGGCGGTGCGGTAGGCCTTGAGCGCGGGCACGAAGCCCATCAGGAATCCGGCCATCACCACGGCGCCGAGGAAGAGCAGCTCGATGGGGCCGGGTGGCCGGATCGGGATGAAAAGTCCCACCTGCGCCTCGACAACAGACTGTCCGGCTGAGAGCAGCACATACACCAGCGCGAGTCCCGCGAGCGCCCCCGCCGCGGCCAGGCACACGGATTCGAGTACCAGCAGGGCCACGATCCGGTTCGGTCCGGCTCCGACGGCGCGCAGGATCGCCATCTCGCGGCGGCGCTCGTTGAGCGACGTGTAGAGCGAGACCAGCATGCCCAGCAGCCCCACCAGCACGACGAAAATCGTCACCAGCCGGAGGCCGGTCTCGGCGGAGCCCAGGCCCTGCCACATCTCGTTGAGGGCGACTCCGGGGATCACGGCCATCATCGGCTCGCCCTCGAAGTCGTTGATCTCGCGCTGCAGCCGGAGCACGTCCCGGCGGCTGGTCGTGCCCACGAAGAACGAGGTCACCTGTGTGATCTCGATCTCGTCCATCGCGAGCACCTCCTCGTGCGTGTGCTCATCGCCGGGCATGGGGGGCGCACCGTCCTCCCATCCGAAGTGCATGGCCTCGATGCCCTCGAGGGTGACGTAGACCGCGCGGTCGACCGGGGTGAAGGTCTTGTCGAGGATGCCCACGACCTCGAAGTGCAAGTGTTCGTGGTTCAGAAAGCCCACCTCGCCGATCCCGTGCGTCACCTCGACCTCGTCGCCGAGCCCGTAGCCCAGTTCGCTCGCGACATCCGCGCCCAGCGTCACATCGAATACCTCCGAGCCGGCACGGCCCTCCGCCAGCGTGATCTCCTGCCCCCCTCGATACCTGTAGTGCCGATAGAAGTCCTCGTTGGTGCCGATGACCCGGAATCCCCTGTGGCTGTCGCCAAGGCCGTAGGGGATGGTCCACTCGATGGCCGGGTGTTCGGCCCATTCGCGATAGGTATCCCAGGACAGGTTGTTCGTCGGCGATCCCATGCCGAAAACCGAATACAGCAGCAACTGAATCGTGCCGCCCCTGGTACCCACGATCAGGTCGGTCTGGCTGATCGTGTTGGAGAAGCTCTCGCGCATGCCCACCCGCACGTTCTCGACGCCGATCAGGAGAGCGACGCTGAGGGCGATGGAGCCCACCGTGAGCGAGGTGCTGAAGGCGCGATTGCGGAGCGACTTGAGCGCGAGGTCCAGGACCAGCATCAGAGTGCCGCCTTGTTGATGTCGGGAAGCGAGATCGTGCGGGAGAACATGCCCTCCAGGGTGCGGTCGTGGCTCACGAACACCAGCGTGGCGCCGGCGCGCTCGCACTCCTGGAAGAGCAGTTCGAGGAAGGCCTCCCGGCGGTCGAAGTCGAGGGAGGAGGTCGGTTCATCGGCGATGATGAGCTCCGGAGCCCCGATGAGCGCCCGGCAGGCGGCCACCCGCTGCTGCTGGCCCACCGAGAGTTCCGTCACGGGCTTCTTCAGCAGGTCGCCGATGTGGAGATGATCGGCCAGCAGCGCGGCGGTCTCCTTCACCCCAGCGCCGTCCAGCCGGGCGCGGCGTCCCGCGTTCATGCGCGCCGGGAGCGCGATGTTGTCGAGTACCGACAGGTAGGGGATGAGGTTGAACATCTGGAAGACATAGCCGATGTGCTCCGCCCGGAAGGCGTCCCGCTGTCGGCCCGGGAGTGAGCCGAGGTCCCTGCCGAGCACCCTGACCTGGCCTTCTTCCGCTTCCAGGACCCCCGCCAGCACGCCGAGCAGCGTGGTCTTGCCGCTGCCGCTGGGGCCGAACAGGAACGCGCGCGCCCCCCGCTCGAGGGTCAGCTTCGGGATGTCCAGCACCCAGGGGCCGCCACCGTAGCGGAAACGCAGGCTTCGGATGTCGATTGCGAGGCTCATCTATCGGCGTCTCCGTGCGGAGCCTGACTCCACGAAAAAGCGCGCCCCCGGCTCGGCGAGAACGCGCTCAATGCGTGCAGGCGGCCGCGTCCCGGATCAGGGCTCGTACGGATAGACCCGCTGGCCGGTGAGGGTGAAGCCGACATCGCCGTACACGCTCTCGGTTACTTCGATCTCGAGCACGCCCTCGACCCACACCGGGTTCCACCCGTCCAGCTTCGCCCGCTTCCCGTCCTCCATCTCGATGTAGACGAGCTGGTTGGGCGGGGGAGGCGGCGTGTGGATGCACGCGCCGACATAGGGCACGAGGAGGAATTCCGCCGCCGAAGACGCCCAGTCTTCGAGCGGTACCGTGAACCCGGGGATCTTGACGAGTTTGCCCGCCAGAGCCGCCAACTCCTCGCCCGGCTCGCCGGTGCGGTAGTCGAGGCTGGCCAGGAGGCGCCAGCCCACCTCGGTGGGTTCGTCGTCCGATGCGACCGCCGGTGCGTCCACCGGGGGCTCCGTGACGGCCTCCGGGAGGCCGCCTGCGCCGGTGAGGGTCGCCACGAGCAGCATGGCGGCGGCCGTGGAGAGAAGCCTGCGGCTAGCGTCGCTCATCGAATCACTCCGGCTGCGAAAGTCCTCAGTTCGATCCCGGGAGGTGCTGGCCGTCATCCGTGGAAGCCGGCCGCGAGAGTATCGGATACTTGATCCCCAGCTGATCAAGATACGTGTCGAAGCGCGTCTCGTCATAGTAGAACGGCTCGAGAAGAGGACGGTACGTGTCCATGATCTCGCGGTTGAGATCGATGGGGGGCGGGTCGTCCGGGCCGATGAAGGGGATGTACTCCACCCCCGCGGTCTGTTCCTCGCGGAAGTAGGTCCAGGCCTCCTCGACCAGCTCCGGCTGGGCGAAGAGCTGGAGTGCGGTGCGGGCTATGACGCGCGCACCGGCGACCGCGCCCTTGTGCGCGATGGGGGTGGCCATCGCCATGGCGCTCGACCAGTGGTGACCCGGCAGCCCCGGCACGTTCGAGGGGAAGCGCATGGTCACCGTAGGCACGTTCCACGAGATGTCTCCGATGTCGTCGGATCCGCCGCTCTGGCGCGGCCCCGGCTCACCGAGGGGCGAGAGGGCGACCGGCATCCCCGACGGGACGCTTCCCACCGCTTCCTGCACCGCGCTCGCGAAGTCGTGGTCGTCGTCGGTCCACTCCGGAAGCCCGACCTCCTCGATGTGTTCGTGCATCGTTTCGGCCACGACTCTGTTGAAGTGTCGCGGCCAGGCGGCTCCGATGATCCGGTACGACATCTCGGTGTCGGTCATCAGGGCTGCGCCTTCGGCGATGCGGATGGCCGTGTCGAAGTTGCGCTTGATGTCCTCGTAGTCCATTTCGCGGATGAAGTACCATACCGAAGCGCTCGGCGGCACGACGTTCGGCTGATCGCCGCCGTCGCTGATCACGTAGTGGGAGCGCTGATCGGGCCGCAGGTGCTCGCGCCGGAAGTTCCAGGCAACGTTCATCAGCTCGACCGCGTCGAGCGCGCTGCGGCCCCGCCAGGGAGCGCCCGCGCCGTGGGCCGCCTCGCCCTCGAAGGTGAACTCCACGGAGACGAGCCCGGTGCCCCGCCCCTGGCCCCAGCTCACCGACAGGTTGCTGCTCACGTGCGTGAAGAGGGTGATGTCGATGTCCTCGAGATAGCCGTCCCGCACGTACCAGGCCTTGGAGGCCAACTGCTCCTCGGCGACGCCGGGCCAGAGCACGAGCGTGCCCTCGATGCCCTCCGCCTCCATCACGTCCTTGAGCGCGAGCGCGGCGACCACGTTCACGGCCTGCCCGGAGTTGTGGCCTTCGCCGTGGCCGGGCGCGCCCGGAATCAGGGGGTCGTGGTAGGCGACGCCGGGCTTCTGGTTGGCCTTCGGGATGCCGTCGATGTCGGACCCGAACGAGATGACCGGCGCGCCGCTGCCCCAGCGCGCGAACCAGGCGGTCGGGATGCCCACGGGCGCGTACTCGACGGTGAAGCCGTTCTCCTCCAGGATCCCGGTGATGTAGGCCGAGGTCTCGACCTCCTGCTGCCCGAGTTCGGAGAAGGAGAAGATCTTGTCGACCATGACCTGGGCCAGCTTGGCGCGCTGGAGCACGCCCGCTTCCACACGGGCGACGAGGGGTTCCAGTTCATCGTCGGAGAGGCCCTGTGCCGCCAGGACGGCGGGCGTGCCGAGAAGGGCGACCAGCGCTGCTGCCAATGTTTGCTTACGCATTCGCTTATGCATTGAGGCACCGGGAAGAAGGAACCGAAAGGCCGGATAACCCGGAAGCATAAGCACGGGCGACCCGCGTCCGAAAGTAGCGACCCGGACCTGCAAACCCGCCGTGACGTTCCCGCGGGAACGTCAGGCGCCGAGGAGCCGAGCGCGCGGGAGATTGGCCATCGCCTTGTCGAGCGTGAGGGTGTCCAGGTCCGTGCTCGCGTAGTCGTCGGCGATTAGACGATCGAGCAGTCCGGCCCCATCGGATGCCTGGATCGCCTCTTGAACCGGCCGGCCGTTCAGGGGTGCGACGAGGCCGCTTCGGAACACATCAAGCAGTCCCGCGCGGGCGTCGGCCTTGCTGACACCGTAGTGGTGTTGCACGGCGATGTACGCCTCGCCGATCACCTGGTTGGAGGCGGCGACGGCGGCGCCTTCGTCGGTCACGAGCGCGGACAGTCGCTCGACGCACCCGGCGTAGTCCGCCTCGGGCATGCCCGTGAGCAGACGCACCAGGATCGACGTGTCAATCCCGTAGCGCCGGATCATGGGGCTGGGCGCGGAAGGCATGGATATCGAATGCCTCTACCCCCGGACGCAGCTTGCCGCGAAGCGGTGCCAGGCGTGAGAGGTCGATCCGGTGCGGGCGCACGATGAAGCCGTCGGCGCCCTCCTCCAGCTCGAGTCGGTCGCCAGGCTCCACCCCCATCGCCTCCAGGACCCGGGCCGGAAATGTGACCTGACGCTTGGATGTGATCCTGACCAGCATGGCTATACCCCTTCCCGGTCTCCTTACATACTAGTGTATATAAGTAAGGTATTTGGTTCACGGAGTTCGCGCGAGCGTAGTTTGTTGTCACACCGTGAACGTGGCCGTTCGCATCAACGGGATATCAACCCCGACGGCTTGACGACCGCAGCCTTCGGCGAAGATCATCCCGGGGTTCGGGATCACGCGACTTCAACCCCCTCAAGCGCTCTCCATGTTCACGCCGGCCCGGAAAAAGCTGCTGCTGGCCGTGCTGGTCCTCTCCTTCGGAGTCCAGACGGGGCTGGTGTATTCCGATGTGCGGAGCGAGCCGCTGTCGGAGGCAGCGCGCGAGGGGCGTGTGCTCTGGCAGCGCCATGCCTGTCAAACCTGTCACCAGTTCTACGGCCAAGGGGGCTTCCTCGGGCCGGATCTGACGAACGCCGCGAGCCGGGTTGATTCGACCCGGCTCGTTTCGTTGTTGACGGTGGGGAGCGGCCAGATGCCGCCGCTCGGGTTCAGCGACGGGGAGACGGCGGCGATGGCTGCCTTCCTGCGGGAGATGGACCGGCCGGAGATCGGCCGCGGCGAACTGAGGATGGGGACGCCGGGAGAGGGAGCCGGGGCGCAGGCGGCGTTCGAGCGGGCGGTCGAGGCGGCGCTCGGAGCCGGGATGCCCGGTGGCGCGGCGTCAGCCGACGGGCCGGAGCAGGATTTCGCCGAAGCGGCCGCCGGGTTCGCGGCCTACCGCACCCGGCCGTGCAGCGCGTGTCACTTCCCGTTCCGCGACTCGCCGGTGGGGGCCCCGGACCTGTCGCTCGTCGCCGGAGCGCTCGCACCCGACTCGCTCGACCGCGTCCTCGCCGAGGGCCGCCCCCTGATGGGCATGCCGCCTCCGGTCCCGCCGCTCGACGCGGCCGACCGCGAAGCGCTAATGGCGTTTCTCCGGTTCCTGAGCGCGAACCGGGAGCAGCTGGAGACGGCGACGGAGGCGCTGGCGGCGGATCGCAGTCTCGATTGGGGCACGCTCCCGTGGTGGGAGTTCCCGTGAAGCCATTCGAGGCCGGCCACCCCGCGCATCAGTGCGCCGTCCTGACCTTCATCCGCGGCGGGCTGATCGCGATCGCGATCACGCTCCTGGGCGGCATCCTCGCCGCGTTCTACTCGGTGCCCTCGCTCGCCCCGTGGTTCCAGCAGGTGGGCCTCGACCTGCGCCAGTTGCGCCCGATCCACACCGTGTTCGCCTCGGCCTGGATCTTCCTCGGCGGCGTGGCGGTCGTGTACCGCTTCCTGCAGGACGAGGGCCTGCCGACGATGGGGGACCGCTGGCGCCTCCGGGTCCAGGTCCTGACCTGGGCGCTCGCCGGCCTCGGGATCCTCGTCACGCTCGCCCTGGGCGTGGGCACGGGCCGCGAATACGTCGGCTTCCACCCCGTCTTTTCCCTCCTCATTCTCGTCGGCTGGATCTGCTATGCGTGGAACTTCTTCCGCCTGGCGGGGAAGCGGTTCTGGGAGCGGCCGGTGTACGTGACGATGTGGGGCGTGGGGATGCTGTTCTTCATCGTCACCTTCGTGGAACAGCACATGTGGCTCATCCCGGGAATCTTCGGGGACCCGGTGCAGGACATGCGGATCCAGTGGAAGGCCACGGGTACGCTGGTCGGCAGCTTCAACCTCTTCGTGTACGGCTCCGTGATCTACCTCGGGGAGAGGATCTCGGGAGACCCCTCCTACGGGCGCTCGACGACCGCCTACATGCTGTTCGGCGTCGGGCTGCTCAACTCGTTCACGAACTTCGCGCACCACACCTATCACCTGCCGGGCCGCGAGTCGGTGAAGTGGATCGCGTTCGTCGTGAGCATGATGGAGATCATCGTCCTCGCGCGGGCGACGTTCGACCTGTGGCGCGCGTTGCGGACGCCGAGCGACCCCGCCTTCTGCGCGTCCCGCGGCTCGTTCGCGGCGGCGAAGTGGTGGACCTGCGCCATCCTGTTCAGCGCGATTCTCATCTCCATCCCGCCGTTGAACGCCATCATCCACGGGACGTACGTCGTCACGGGACACGCGATGGGGGCGATGATCGGCATTGACACGATGATCCTGCTGGGGGCGATGATCTGGATCCTGAGCGAGCACTTCCAGGCCCGCGAGGGAGAGGATGCCTGGGACACGCTCCACACGCCGGCGATGCGGCGGTCGCTCATCGGGCTGAACCTCTCGGTAGCGGGACTCGTGATCTGGCTGCACGTGGTGGGGACGGCGGTCGGCGTGACCCGGGCGGTGCACGCGCCGGGCGAGACCTACGTGCCGCCGGACTGGGTGTCGGCCTGGAGCGGGATCGGGTTCGCCGTCTTCGGGACGCTGTCGCTGGTCTTCTTCGCCTGGCTCCTCGCGCAGCTCATGCCGCCCGCCTTCCGGTATTTTTGGGCCTCGGAGGAACGCGCATGACGGCCTCGTGGGCCGAAAGGGCGGGCCGGACGTGACGCGCGCAGAGCGTCCGCTCTGGACCCCGGACCCGGACTTCGCCGCGACGACGAACATGGCCCGGTTCATGCGCTTCGCGAACGAGCGCTGCGGGGCGGCGGCCGACTCCCCGGAGGCGCTGTGGCGCTGGTCGGTCCGCGAGCCGGAGGCGTTCTGGCCCGCGGTGTGGGACTTCTGCGGGGTCATCGGAGAGCGCGGGGAGCGCGTCGTCGTTGACTTCGACCGCCTGCCGGGGGCCCGCTGGTATCCCGACGCCCGCCTGAACTACGCGGAGAACCTGCTCCGCCGCCGCGACGACACCCCCGCGCTGATGTTCCGGGCCGAGGACCGCATGCGGCGCGACTTCACATGGGCCCAGCTATACGACACGACCTCCCGGCTCGCGCAGGCGCTGGAGGCGCTCGGTGTCGAGCCCGGCGACCGGGTGGCGGGCTACGTGCCCAACATGCCCGAGTCGATCGTCTACATGCTCGCTTCGGCGAGCCTCGGGGCCACGATCTCCACCGCCTCGCCCGATTTCGGCCTGCAGGGCGTCCTCGACCGCTTCGGGCAGATCGAACCGCGCGTCCTCCTCGCGGCCGACGGCTACTTCTGGCAGGGGAAGCGGTATTCGAGCCTTGATCGGCTGCCCGAGATCGTGCGGCGCCTCCCTTCGGTCGAGCGCGTCATCATCGTCCCCCACACCGAGCCGGAGCCGGATATCTCGGCGATCCCGCACGCGGTCCTCTTCGACGACTTCATCGAGCCCTGGAGGCCGGGCGAGATCGAATTTCGGCGCCTGCCCTTCGACCATCCCCTCTACATCCTCTTCTCCTCGGGAACGACGGGGATCCCGAAGTGCATCGTGCACGGCGCGGGCGGCGTCCTCCTCACCCACCTGAAGGAGCATCAGCTTCACGCGGACATCCGGCGGGGAGACCGCGCCTTCTACTACACGACCTGCGGGTGGATGATGTGGAACTGGCTCGCCTCGGCGCTGGCGAGCGAGGCGACCGTGGTCCTGTACGACGGATCGCCCTTCCACCCCGGCCCGCACGTCCTGTTCGACTACGCCGACGAGGTCCGCATGACCCAGCTCGGCGTGTCCGCGAAGTTCATCGACGCGCTCGGCAAGGCGGACTTCCGCCCGCGCGAGTCGCACGACCTCTCCTCGGTGCGGACGATGCTCTCCACGGGGTCGCCCCTCGTGCCGGAAGGGTTCGACTACGTGTACCGGGACGTGAAGCCGGACGTCCACCTCGCCTCGATCTCGGGGGGGACGGACCTGTGCGCGGGGTTCGTCGTGGGGCACCCGCTGCTTCCGGTGTGGAGGGGAGAGATCCAGGCGCCGTCGCTGGGCATGGATGTGGATGTGTGGGATGAAGAGGGACGGTCGATGCTGGCGGGGAAGGGGGAACTCGTCTGCAAGTCGCCCTTCCCGTCGGTCCCGACGGGATTCTGGGGGGACGAGGACGGGAGCCGCTTCCACGCGGCGTACTTCGACATGTACCCCAACGTGTGGCGGCACGGCGACTGGATGGAGTGGACGGAACACGGCGGGGCGGTGATCTACGGCCGCTCCGATGCGACGTTGAACGCGGGCGGCGTGCGGATCGGGACGGCGGAGATCTACCGGCTGGTGGACCGGATGCCGGAGATCGTGGAGTCGATCGTGATCGGACAGCCGTGGGAGAACGACACGCGCGTCGTCCTCTTCGTGCGGCTCGCCGAGGGCCGGAGTCTGGACGAGGAACTGGAGACGAGGATCCGGAGGGAGATCCGGGAGAACGCTTCGCCGCGGCACGTGCCGGCGCGGATCCTGGAGGTGGCGGACATCCCGCGCACGAAGAGCGCCAAGATCTCGGAACTCGCCGTGCGCGCCGTGGTGCTGGGCGAGTCCGTGAAGAACGTCGAGGCGCTCGCGAACCCGGAGGCGCTCGACGACTATCGCGACCGCCCGGAACTCCGCGCGTAACGCAGGGGTTGCGAAGACTTCCGAAGGTTTCGTCTCGCCGGCGGCATTCTCCCGCCTTTCGCGAATCAGGCGGCGAACGAACTCCTCCATGGAAATGCCGGTATCGCGGGCTTCCCTGCGAAGCCAGGCCTTGTCACCCGGATCGATGTCCCGAACGAGGGCATCGGATCCAGCCCCGGCAACTCGCGTTTCCGGGGGGCGCCACAGGTGCTTAGAACTGAACCCGTATTCCCAGGAACGTCGTTGATCGTCCGGCCACGCCGGGTCGAACCTCGACTACCGGTTGGAGCGTGAAGTCGCCAGCGGGATTCGCATGCGGGACGGTCTCCCACTCCTCCCTCCGGGTCAGCAACCCTATCAGACCGCCATAGAATGCGCCCGACGCACCCAGGAGCGCGCCCCCTAGTAAGGATCCAGTGAGAGCGCCATCGCTGCCTTCGCTTCGATACCACAAAAGCATGACCACGACGCCCCCGACGAAGCCGCCCGCGCCGCCCGCAACCATGCCGCGTTTCCACTGCCGTTTGATTCCGTGACTCCGCTCGAGACGAACGATCTCCGAGCGGGGGAAAGACTGGGGACCGCCGCTCAGGAGTAGTTCGATACTCTCCTCCTTCATGCCCAGGAGTTGACCCGTGCCGCCCACTCCATCCGCAACCGTCACTCGGACACGGTCCCCCACGTCCTGGGCGGGGAGCGGCTCTGATCCGGCGAGCAAACCGACCAGCACGAGGATTGTTCCGATCCCGCCGTCCATGACCTTCGTAGTGGCCTCCACAACTCCTCCTCGCGTTCATTCAAAGCGCTGTCGCCACCCCGACCCATGATCATACGCGACCATAACGCGATATCTCTCCGTGTAGAGTGACTACGGCACGATCAGAAGTGACGCAACAGTGTGCGATGCTACCGTGACGGCTGGTTCACACCGTGGACATCGAAGCCCTCGACGCCCCCCATCGCGTCCAAGCCCGCCGACGTGTCGTGACCGCTTCGGTCAACGCGGCGATCCTCGGGGGCCGTGATCCGGCCAGGTCGGGAGGTGCCGTCGAGATCGACCCCGTAGGGCAGGCTCGATCTCGCACCCGGCATCGCGAGTAGAGTCGCCCGAAACCGGCCGTCTTGTACCGCACGTCCGCGAGGTGCCGCCGTTCGAGGTCAGAATGGGTGGTGTGGAGCGGACGAGTCGAAGCCCGCCAGACCCGAAACTGGTGCGGGCCGTGGTGAAGCGGCTGTATCGTGAGCTGGGAGACGACACTCCAACGCAGCCTACATCCAGAACGAACGCGGCGCGGTGTTGTCGATATCGCGGCACGAAGCAATCAGATGCCTCCCAACGGCAAGAAGTGCATATCGTACAGCCCAATTGGGACTTACGACGGCTCCTTGCCGTGATTCACGCGTTAGGCATCCTGCCAGCCCGGCGCTTCGTCCACAAACAGCCGGGCGGCATCCGTGCTACATTTGTTCCTGCGGCTTTCCGACGACTCGAAGGGAGGGACGGCAACGGTCCGGCCAATCCAGGGTTGGAGCAAACATATGGATTCCACATCTTCGACCTCGATCTCAGGACGCGCTACCGACAGTTCTGCGGTCTTGGTCCCGGCAGCGTGGTACTGCGAATCGACGGCCTGCCCGCGGAGAACCTCGTGTCCGAATTCGCCGAATAGCATGATGGTGCGGATGAGACGGACGCTCGCCGGGCCGTACGTTGCGCGGGGCGTCGTGCTCGCGGCCGTGGCGTTCGGTGGATTTCTCGTGGCGGGAGGGTGTGTGGCGCAGGAGATGCGGGAGACATCGGGTTCGGCGGGTGGCGGGATCGAGGCGGGTGCCGGGATCACGGCGGTCGAGGGGCTCGCGCTGGGGCACTTCACGCTGGACGAGCGGCCCACGGGCTGTACGGTCGTGCTCGCGGAGGACGGCGCCGTGGCCGGCGTCGACGTGCGGGGCGGGGCGCCGGGAACCCGCGAGATCGCCCTTCTCGATCCGGTGAACAGCGTACAGGAAGCTCACGCCATCGTGCTCTCGGGCGGGAGCGCCTTCGGGCTCGACGCGGCGTCGGGCGTCGTTCGGCACCTCGAAGAGCGCGGGATCGGATACCGGGCCGGGGATCACGTCGTCCCGATCGTCGCGGCGGCGATCCTGTTCGATCTCGGCGTCGGCGGCGGGTCCGCCCGCCCGGGGCCGGAGTGCGGTTACGAAGCCGCCCGCGCGGCGAGCGCCTCCGCACCCGCCGAGGGCAGCGTGGGCGCGGGGGCCGGGGCGACCGTGGGGAAGCTCCGCGGCCGCGGCCGGGCCATGAAGGGCGGGATCGGCACCGCCTCGATCACGCTCGAGGACGGCCTCACCGTGGCCGCGGTCGTGGCGGTCAATGCGGTCGGTGACGTCGTCGACCCGGCCACCGGCGAGATCGTGGCCGGCGTCCGCACCGAGGACGGGATGGGCTTCGCCGACGCTCGCGTTCTGCTGCGGGCGGGCGAGGTCCGGCCGCCGGGCGAGGACGCCTCCGTCGAGAACACGACGATCGGCGTCGTGGCGACGAACGCGACGCTCACGAAGGCCGAAATCACGAAGGTCGCGCAGATGGCGCACGACGGACTCGCCCGCGCGATCTACCCGGCCCACACCCCGAGCGACGGCGACACCCTGTTCGGCCTCGCCACCGGCACGCACGAGGACCAGGGCGGCCTCACCCGCATTGGGGCGCTCGCGGCGGACGTGGTCGCGGAAGCGATCCTGCGCGCCGTCCGCACGGCCACGGGCCTTCCCGGCCTGCCTTCCGTCTCCGACCTCGCGCCGTCCGGCAGCTGATCGGTGGAGCGGCCGACCGGGGGCCGCTATTCTTCGCATATGAAACGGACGACTCTCCAAGCTCCGCACGCTGGATCCAAGCGGCCTGAGCGCTCGGCGGCGGCGCCCTTCCGCCTTGTGACGGTGCGCGGCTCGCCCCGTCCGGGCGTCGACTTGGATCGGCCAAGGGCCCTTGAGATCGAAGACGATGAGGCCCGGTTCGGAAAGGGCCGCGGCTGACGCCCCGTGCGCCCTTCGGATTCGGATGCGCCTTGAACGCGGCCCGGTGAGCTTGCCGCCCGTGCTCTCGTGACCGCCGGTCTGTGGGTGCTTCTCGCGTACGCCGCGGGGCTCGTGGCGCTCGGGGCATGGATCGGGCGCCGGGTCGGTCGGGCGGGGAGCTTCTTCGTGGCCGACCGCAAGCTCGGGGCCGTGCTGCTCTTCGCCACCGTGCTCGCCGCCAACCTCGGGGCGGGCACGACGGTGGGCGCGGCGGGGCTCGGCTATCGCGACGGCCTCAGCGCGTGGTGGTGGGTCGGCTCGGCCGGCATCGGGACGATCCTGCTCGCCCTCCGGATCGGGCCGCGCATCTGGCAGGTCGCCGCGCGCCACGGGCTCCTCACCATGGGCGACTATCTGGACCTGCGCTACGGTCGCTCCGTCCGGCTGCTGATCGCCGTCCTGCTCTGGTTCGCCACGCTCACCATCGTGTCCGGGCAGCTCATCGCCATGGCCGAGATCGTCTCGGTCGTCGCCGGCACCCCGCGCTGGATCGGCGCCCTCCTGGGCGGGATCGTCGTTATCGTCTACTTCAGCGCCGGCGGCCTCGTGGCGTCGGCCTGGGTCAACCTGGTCCAGCTCATCGTGCTGCTCGCGGGGTTCGCGATCGCGATCCCGTGGGCGCTCTCCGACATCGGCGGCTGGGCCGCCATCGAGGCCACCGCCGCGCGCACGTCGCCGGACTACCTGAATCCGTGGCAGGGCGGGGGATCCGGGTGGGTCTACATCGCACTCCTCGCGCCGGCCTTCATCATCTCGCCCGGACTGGTGCAGAAGGTCTACGGAGCGACGGGCCCCCGGGCGATCCGGATCGGGCTCCTCGCCGCCGGCGTCGGGCTCGTGCTGTTCGCCTTCGCGCCGACGCTGCTCGGCATGATCGCCCGCGTCTACGACCCGGCGCTCGCGAGCCGCGAGCAGGCGCTGCCCATGCTCCTCGCCACGGCGCTCCCGCCGGCGCTCGGGTTGCTGGGCCTCGCCGCGGTGTTCTCCGCCGAAGTGAGTTCGGCCGACGCCGGGCTGTTCATGCTCTCGACATCTCTCTCGAAGGACCTTTACAAGGGATTCCTCAGACCCGAAGCCCCTGACAGGGACGTGCTGCGCGTGGCGCGCGGCGCCGCCATCGTCGGCGGGACCCTCGCCGTGCTGCTCGCCCTCTGGCTGGAAAGCGTCATCGCCTCGCTCACGATCTTCTATTCGATCCTGAGCGTGAGCCTCTTCGTGCCGGTGGCCGCCGGACTGCACTCCCGGCGCCCCGGCGTGCCCGAGGCGCTGGCCGCCATCGGGGCCGGCCTCGCCGCCCTCGCGGCCGTCCGCATCTTCGCCCCCGCGGATGCGCCCGCCCTCCTCGACCGCACGCTCATCGGCCTCATCGTCTCCGCCGCCGCTTTCGCGATCGTTGCTTGGGCCCGGGATCGCCTCCGGCCGGACTGAGGGCTCCGGCCTGACGCGACGCCAGACGATCCCCTGGGGATGCAGTGATGCGCCGCGGCCCGGGTCGCTCGTCGACCCTCCTTCGCGTAATCTCAACTGTGGTGTCGACATGTCTCCGCGCGCGGATCCCCCCCGACTCCGCAGGCAGACGATGCCCGGCTGGCCGGCAGCCACGGAACGGCATGTCTCGGGAGGACGGCGCATGACCACACAGGATGCGTTCGAGCGCACGTTGGTGCTGCTATACGAAGCAGCGCTGACGGATGGCAAGTGGGTCGCGGCGGCCGCTTCGATCAACGAGGTGATCGGGACGAACGGCCATAGCCTGTCGTATGCGAATCCGAGTCCGCCGGACAATCCCGAGATCTATCTGAGCCGGTTCTTCGTGGGCCGGGAACGCCGGGCGGATCATGAGGAACTCTATTTTCGCGACTATTACTGGCGAGATGAAGCGATTCCGCGGCTCCACGGACTCCGCGATGGGGAGTTGGTCTACAGATCGGATCTCTATACGGAGCAGGAAAAGAAGACTTCCGTCGTATACAATGAATTTCGGCGCACCTACGGAACACAGAATGGTCTCTACGTGGGGCTTGACGGGCTGGACGGGACTGCAGTCGTCCTGTCCATCGGCAACTCCACCGAGGAGGGAAGCTGGGGGCACAGGCAGATCCGGACCATCCGGCATCTCGCGCCTCACCTGCGCCACTTCGCGCGCATCCGGCACGCGATGGCCCAAGCCGGGGCGCTGAGTGCATCGCTGACCGCGCTGCTCGAGAACGGACGGTCGGGGTTTGTTCAGCTGAACGGTCGCGGGCGGATCCTGGAAGCGAACGACCGAGCTCGGGAGATCCTGCTGGAACGCGACGGACTCTGCGACGCCGGGGGCGCGCTGGCTGCCGGACTGCCGGGGGAGAACGCGGAACTGCAGCGCTTGCTCACTGGCGCCCTGCCCCCGTACGGCGAGCAGGGCTTCGGGGGCTCGATGAAGATCACGCGCAGAAGGACTCGCACACCGCTGGTCCTCGAAATCTGCCCCGTACGGACAGAGGGCGTCGACCGTCGCGCGCGCGAGGTCGCCGTACTGGTGCTGCTCGTCGATCCGGCGGCCCCACCTCGGATCGATCCGGCGTTTGCGGCTGCGGTCCTGGGGTTGTCGCCTGCGGAGAGTCGTGTGGCGGTGGATCTGGCGGCCGGCCAGACGATCGCCGGCATCGCGGTCGAACTGGGCTGCGGCGAGAGCACCGTCCGCACTCACGTCAAGCGGATCTACCGCAAACTCGCGGTTCATAAACAGACGGACCTCGTGCGGCGGATCATGTCACTGGAAGCCCTGCCGGGATCCCGACGCTAACGCGGATTTCCGCGCGGAGCCGCCGCGAGGCGGACGAATCTCCGGGTGTCCCCAAAACTGAGGACACCGCTCCCACCGTGTCTCGCATATATTCGTCCTTGCGGCCTGCGGCGTCGACTTCTCGGTTCGCGACGACGGATCGGCGTGCCTCGGCGGGATCTGGTCCGGCCGGAGCATCACGGTCAACAGCTTCTCGGTGGCCCGGATCGACGGGACGAGCACATGGCGAATCAACTCGTTATAGGACGGCCGGTGGCCGTGAAGGGCGCGCGCATCGCCCTCGGTGCTGGCCCTGTGCGGGAGACGCCTCTACCGCTCCTCAAGGGCACGAAGATATTAAGCGGAAAAAATGCCGAAATCGTCGCTATTTCACACAAGCAGCGAGGGACTCGGTACGAAACGGAGCGAAGAAAGGCGTGGTTTTGGCATCGCCCCCCGGAAGAAGTGGACACCGAACCTGACGTCACGACCACTAAAGGACGTGCGCTGACCATGATTGCCAACCGTATCGTCTTCCCCGGTCGGCCGACCCTCGCCCGATTGCTGTTGCTTGTGCTCCTCGCTGCGGTCGCTTCCTGTGGAGGAGATGGAGCCACGCCGCCAGCACCACTTCCCCCTCCGCCTCCCCCTCCGCCGGTGGCCCCCGTGCAGGTGGGGACGATCCCGAATCAGGCGCTCGCGACGGGACAGTCTGCGACCCTGGAGGTGTCGTCGTATTTCCGCGATCCCGATGGCGGCGCGCTGACGTATACCGCCGCATCGTCCGCTGCCGGGGTCGTCTCCGTATCGCTGTCGGGCAGCACGCTGACGATGGTGGGCGTGGCGGATGGCACGGCGACGGTGACGGTGACGGCGCGGGATCCGGGCGGGCTGACGGCCGCTCAGGGTTTCCAGGTGACGGTGGCAACGCCTAACCGGGCGCCGGAGGCGGTGGGTACGATTCCGAACCAATCGGTGGCGGTGGGGCAAACGGTCACCCTGGCCGTGTCGTCGTACTTCCGGGATCCGGACGGGGACGCCCTGACCTATACGGCCGCATCGTCCGCTGCGGCGGTGATCTCCGTGTCTCTGTCCGGGAGCACCCTGACGATGGTGGGCGTGGCGGACGGAACCGGGACGGTCACGGTAACCGCCCGCGATCCGGATGGCCTGACGGCCATGCAGAACCTCCAGGTGATGGTGGAGACGCCGAACAAGGCGCCCGAGGCGGTGGGGACGATCCCCAACCAGACGGTCGAGGCGGGGTCGGCCTCGTCCGTCGACGTGTCGTCGTACTTCCGGGATGCGGACGGGGACCGTTTGACGTACACGGCCGCAACGAGCAACGCGGCCGTGGCGACGACTGCAGTATCCGGCTCGCAGGTGACGGTCTCGGCGGTGGCGGCCGGGACGGCGACGGTGACGGTGACCGCGCGCGACCCGGGCGGCCTGACGGCTGCACAGGGGTTCCAGGTGACGGTGGGGACGTCGAACCGGGCGCCGGAGGCGGTGGGAACGATCCCGACGGCGACGGTAGCCACGGGAGGGACGGCGTCCGTCGACGTGTCGTCGTACTTCCGGGACCCGGACGGGGACCGTTTGACGTACGCAGCCAGGTCGAGCAACGCGGCCGTGGCGACAGTGGCGGTGTCCACCAGCAGAGTGACGATCTCGGCGGTGGCGGCCGGTACGGCGACGGTGACGGTAACCGCCCGCGACCCGGGCGGGCTGATGGGGACGCAGAGCTTCGGAGTGACCGTGCGCGGAGGAGGCGGAGGAGGAGCCGGATTCCGGGACGATTTCGACTCGAGCGCGAGCTTGGGCGACTGGGAGATCAGGAACGGCAGTGCTGCTGTGGCAAACGGTATCCTGCGGCTCACGAGAACCAGTTCTACAAGTTTGGGAGTCGCTGAACGCAGACTCGAGGCGCCGCTCACGGATTGGACGATCCGGGCGCGACTGGGTGGTTCTGACGGGGACGATGGATTGGTGGGTGTGTGGTGGCGTACAGGCAACGCTGGATATCCCAGTGCCGCTCTAACGCTGGGGACATTCCAAACCGCAAATTATGTGGTGTGGATCTTCGATGCGGCACAGAGCGAATGGATCACGTTCCAAGAACTGAATGGCAACTCGCGCGCGGTCCGAACCGGAACGAGTGAGTTCACGAACGTCGCTGTTGACTTCAAGGATGGAACGCTTGTCGTGTCGGCGGGAGACACTGAGTTGATCAACTTGACGCTCCCCGCCGACAACCCCTTCAGGCCCGTCTTTGCGAGCGTGCAGAGCATCCGGTTGGTGAGCGAGGACGCCCGTGGCTCGACAGCGTCTTTTGACTGGGTGGAAGTGACCGGTGACGGCGGCGGAGGCGGTGGTGGCGGGGCAGCACCCGATCTGGTGGTGAGCCTTTCGCCGCCGAACGTGACCGTGGCACCGAGTGGTACCTTCTCCTACGACGTGACCGTGCGGAACCAGGGCGACGGTTCGTCGGCTGCGACGCAAGGGCGGGTCCTTATCTCGGAAAACTCGAGGATCACTACGAACGACAGGGAGATTGGCCAATATGACGTGCCCTCACTTGATCCTTCAGGAGAGGCTAGCGGTTCGCGGCGCTTAACGGTTGGATCCAATCCAGGTACGATCTATTTGGGGCATTGCGTTGACGTCGTCGCCGGGGAGTCCGACACGGGCAACAACTGCTCGTCGGCAGTCACCGTGACCATCGAATCGGGTGGGGGTGGCGGCGATGCGTGCACTGTCGGACTGGTGTTGAGCCCGGGCGAGTCCTGCACCTTCAGCGGCGGTACTTTCGAGGTGCTCAGCAATGGGTGCGTCCGTGTGGGCAGCGTTAGCGGAATTTGCGGCCGAAACATCAACATTAACGGGCTCCGGGCGACTCGATTGAGCGGCAACCGATGGGAGATCCTTGGGTTGCCAGGCGGAGATGCGGACGATAACGGTGACCTGACTGTGACGTCAGCCTCCGATCTTGCGGAGACATCCGAGGTGAAGAACGGAGCGGTTGGTCTGACCATCAAGACGCTCGGAATCAGAAGGAAGCGCTAGAGCAGGCCGAGCAGGAGGCCGGGCAGCTTGCCCTTGACGTCCAAAGCAGGTCGAGGCCTTGCGGCAGTCGCTGTCCTGTGGTTGGCGGCGTGCGGCGATAGCGGCCCGGGGACCATTGGTCCGACCCCCGAGCCGAACCGGAGGCCCGAGGCCGTGGGTGCGATCCCCGCGCAGACGGTGTCCGCGAGCGAAACCGCGACCGTTGACGTGTCGTCCTTCTTCCGCGACCCGGACGGGGATGCGCTCTCCTACGCGGCGGCGTCATCGCACGCCGGGGTGGCTGGCGTCTCGGTGGCGGGCGGTACCGTCACGGTCACGGCGTTCGCCAAGGGCGTCGCCACGGTCACCGTGGAGGCGCGGGACCCACAGGGTCTGCTCGCGCAGCAGACGTTTCAGGTGACGGTGCCGAACCGGGCTCCGGAAGCGGTGGACGCGGTCCCTGCCCAGACGGTGTTCGCGGGCGAGACGGTATCCGTGGACGCGTCGGCCTACTTCCGCGACCCGGACGGCGATCCGCTGACTTACTCGGCGACGCCGTCGAGCGAGGATGTCGTAGCTGCCACCGTCACGGCGGCCACGATAACGATCCGGGCCTTGGGCTCGGGCGTCACGACCGTGTCCGTGACTGCCGAAGATCCGGATGGCGGCACGGCAGAGCAGGTGATCCAGGTGACGGTACCCAACCGAGGCCCTTTGGCCGTGGGGTCGATTCCCGTGCGGACCATCCCGGTCGGCGAGGCCGAGACGGTCGAAGTGGCGTCCTACTTTAGCGATCCGGATGGGGACGCCCTCTCCTACGAGGCGATGTCTTCGAACGCCGGGATTGCCACCGTCTCGGTGGAGGACGGTTCCGTCACGGTCAGCGCGCTCGCCAAGGGCGTCGTCACGGTCACGGTTGCGGCGCGCGACCCGCAGGATCTGATCGCGCAGCAGCGATTCCAGGTGACAGTACCGAACCGGGCTCCGGAGGCGGTGGCTGCGATCCCCGCTCAGACGGTGTTCGCGGGCGAGACGGCATCGGTGGACGCGTCGGCCTACTTCAGCGAGCCGGACGGCGACCCGCTCACCTACTCGGCGGCTTCGTCCGCGGCAGCAGTGGTCGCTGCGTCGGTCTCGGGTTCCACGCTGACGATCTCGGCGATAGCCGTCGGGACGGCGACCGTGACGATCACGGCCCGCGACCCGGACGGACTGGAGGCCACATCGTCGTTTGGCGTGACGATCGAGACCCCCGCAGCGGGTTCCTTCCAAATCGAACTTGTGTTCGCAACGCCGGTCACTGCGGTCCGGGAGGCGGCTTTCCGTGCCGCCGCAGAACGCTGGATGAGGATCCTCGAGCCCACCGAACTTCCGGACATGCAGCCCAATCAGACCCTGCACTGCGGCGACGATCCGAGATTCGAGCGCCACGTCGAGACGATCGACGACCTGATGATCGTCGTAGCCATCGGCGAGATCGATGGTCCAAGGGGAACTCTGGGGAGGGCGGGGCCGTGTTGGGTACGGCTGGACCCAACAGCTTACTACCTGCCCTACTACGGTCGCATGGAGTTCGACGCTGCCGACCTGGACCTGCTCGACCGAAGCGGTGATCTGGAGGATGTGATTCTTCACGAGATGGGGCATGTGCTGGGGATCGGAACCATCTGGGATGAGTTGGAATTGCTCCGCAACCCCGCCTCCGAAACGGAGGTGCCTGATACTCATTTCACAGGCCGACTCGCCATCGCGGCGTTCGACGAAGCGGGCGGGACGGCCTACGAAGGCGCCAAGGTACCGGTCGAGAACACCGGCGGCCCGGGGACCTGGAACGGACACTGGCGAAGAGAAGTCTTCGCCATGGAACTCATGACGGGATGGGCGGACGGAACAGCGACGTCGAGCCCCGTTAGCGCGATAACCATGCAGTCGCTTGCCGACCTCGGCTATGCCGTCGATCTGACTGCTGCCGACGCCTACAGCCTTCCCGCCGCCGACGTGGCGCGACTGATCGACGAAGCGCGGCGGATCCCCTACGGCAACGACATTTGGAGGGGACCCGTTGTGGTGGCCGACCTGGATGGACGCATCGTGCGCATAATTCCCGGCTGAGCAATGGGGCATCTGCCAGTGCCGCCTCGCCGACTCGCCAGCCGCGCCGCCGTCGCGCTTGCGGGCGCCACATGGATGGCGGCCTGTGGCGGCGGCGCGACGGACCCCGCTCCCCCCCCGCCTCCCCCGCGACCGGCGGCGGCAGCCGTGAGTCCGGCCACCGCCGAACTGGCTTCCCTCGGGGCGACCGTCCAGTTCGGTGCGCGGGTGACCGACCAGGACGGCCGCGCGTTGACCGGCTTCTCGCTGACCTGGTCGAGCAGCGATGCGGCGGTGGCGACGGTCGATGCGAGCGGGCTGGCGACGGCTGTGGCCAACGGGACGGCGACGATCACGGTCGCGGCGGGTACGGCGTCCGGCTCGGCGACGGTGGCGGTGGCGCAGGTGGTGCGTGCGGTGGCGGTCTCGCCGCCCGCGGACACGCTGGCGGTCGGGGACACGCTGCGCCTGTCGGCCGACGCGGTCGACGCGAACGGACACCGGGTGGAGGGGACGGCGTTCGCATGGTCGTCGGGCGATGTCGCGGTGGCGACGGTGGACGCTTCCGGGCTGGTGACGGCGGTGGGCACCGGCAGGGTGACGATCACGGCGGCGGCGGGCGACGTGGCGGGCAACGCCGCGGTAACCGCGATCCCGCCCGCCCGGCTGCTGGCGCCTCTGCTCGACTCGCTGATGGCCTCCTTCACCGGTGAGCACGAAATCGGCGCCGCAGCCATCGGGGTGATGAAGGACGGCGTCATCGTCTACGACCGCGTGTTCGGATGGAAGGACCGGGAGCGAACGGTTCCGCTTCCGGAAAATGCGATGATGCGTCTCGCGAGCGTGACGAAACCCTTCACGGCGGCGGCCGTCCACGAACTCGTCCGCGAGGGAGCGCTCGATCTCGACGCCTTCGCCTTCGACCTCGGACAAACCGCAGGCGGACTGCTGGATATCGAGCCCTTCCCCTCCCTTGGGGACGCCCGCCTCGCCGAGATCACGGTGCGGCAGCTGCTCGCGCACCGCGGCGGGTGGGACAGGAGCATCGCGGGCGATCTCACGTACCGCGAAATCGAGATTGCGGAAGCGATGTCGGTGCCGAGTCCGCCCGGGCGACTCAACACCGTGCGGTACATCCTGGGCCAGCCCCTCCAATTCGATCCCGGCTCCGAGCGGAGTTATTCCAACATCGGGTATCTGGTTCTTGGCCTCATCATCGAGGAGGTCTCGGGCACGGACTACCTGAGCCTGCTCTTCGACAGGGTGCTGTCGCCGCTCGGGGTCAGCAGTGACGACGTCATCCTGGGGCGGACTTTTCCGCAGGACCGCAGCGACCGGGAGCCGTGGTACGACTACGGCGATTGGGTCACGCGCAACGTGTTCGATCCGGATGGTCCGCGGGTCCGCTGGCCGGAAGGGGGCTGGGACCACGAGGCGCGGGTCGCGCAGGGCCGGCTGGTCGCGTCGACGGGGCCCATCCTGAGACTGCTCGATGTCTTCCAGGTATCCGGTGACGACATCGGTACGCGCCGGCGCCGGCCCGAGCAGACTGATTGGCGGCGGAACCACGGAGGCGGCCTTCCAGGGACGTCGACGATCGCCCGACAGCGCGGGGACGGGGTGAACTTTGTCGTCCTCTTCAACAAGGGTTCTCAGCCGCACTATGGTCAACTGATCAGAGACATCCTCGACGACATCCTCGACAACACCCGCATCGCCTGGCCGCAGGGGCACCGGGCCCCGGATCGGCGGAACCGGGTTCCCGACGGCGCCGGAGGGCGGCGATGAGCGGCAAGCGCATCGTGGCACGCGTCGCGACGGGCCTCTCGCTCCTCGCGATCCTGTCCTGCGGTGACTCGGCCACGGCTCCGCCGCAAACGGCACCTCCTCCCGCGCCTCGGCCGACAACCGTGTCGGTGAGCCCGTCCACGGTCGAGTTGACGGCGGTGGGCGCGACCGTCCAACTGACCGCCGAGGTGCGCGACCAGAACGGGCAGCCGCTGGCGGGGGGCACGGTGACGTGGGCCAGCAGCGCGACAACTGTTGCGACGGTCAACAGGTCCGGGCAGGTGACGGCGGCGGGCAACGGCACGGCGACGATCACGGCGACCGCGGGCGGGGCATCGGGAAGCGCCTCGCTGACGGTGGCGCAGGAAGTGAGCGCGGTCGAGGTGACACCGGCCGCCGACACGCTGGTGGCGGGAGACACGCTGCGCCTGACCGCGGAAGCGTTCGATGCGAACGGGCACCGAATCGAGGATGCGGCGTTCTCCTGGATGTCGAGCGATGTCTCGGTGGCGCGCGTGGATGCGACGGGCCTTGTGACCGGCGTTGGTGCGGGCGCCGTGGTGATCGGGGCTGCATCGATCGGCGTATCGGGCCGCTCGGAGCTGGTCGTGACGCGACGCGGCCCGGCTGCGGCCTTCACGACCGCGCGCGCCGCCGCCGCCGAGGGGGAAAGCGTCCGCCTCGCTATCGCGCTCGATCCGCCACCGGACTTTGCTGTTGCCCTCACATACACGATCGGCCCGGACCACGACGCCGGATCCGCCGATGCGGATACCGCCGACTACGCCGATACGCGCAGCGGCGAACTCAAGATCGAGGCCGGACGAACCGGCGCAACGATCGAGATCGCGATCACGGACGACGACGAGATCGAACCGGCGCGGGAGTTCTTCGTCATCCAACTGGACGAGCCTGCAGCGGAGACCGGATACACGCTGGGTCCACAGAGCCGTGTACTTGTCACGATCGAGGAGGGTGTGTGCGACCGGACGCTGGCAGTCCGGAACGGGATCATGGAGCAGGCGGGAGCCACGATGTGCTCCGATCCGGACGAAGCCGACCTGGCCGCGATCACCCGACTGGACATCTGTCCGGCCGCATGGGATACGGACTGCACGACAGGCGGGGTGGCCAGTCTTCGCGCGCGTGACTTCGCGGATCTCGCCGGTCTTCAGTCGCTTGACATTGATGGCAACAAATATGAGGGCGCCGGACTGACTCGACTCCCGGAGCGCGTGTTCGCCGGACTGTCACGCCTGCGCGGCCTCAGTCTCCAGCACAACGGTTTGAACGGACTCCCCGCCGGTCTGTTTGGCGGCTTGACGGACCTCGAATGGCTGTTTCTCGGAGACAACCAGATTCGATCGTTGCCGCCGAACGTGTTTGTCGGGTTGAGCAACCTGCGCGGTCTTTCTCTTAATCGGAACCCCGGAACACCGTTCCCGCTGGCTCTGGAGATCGCGCGAACCGACAGCGAGGATCTGCTCGCTCCGGGGCCCGCCCGGATTGCGGTTCGGGTCGCCGAGGGCGCGCCGTTCACGATTCGGCTTCCGCTGTCGGTGTCGGGAGGCACGCTCTCGGCGGATACGGCCATTATCGAGGCGGGACGTACGAGCAGCGAGGACATGACCCTTTCCCGGGACGCAAGCGGCGTGGCCGGGGCGCTGGTTGCGGTGGGGCCAGTGCCCGCCCTTCCGGCGAACTTCGGAGGGGTCGCTATCGAGGCGGCCGAGCCGCTCCCGGTGTTCCGGCCGACAGTCCCGGTCGCCAGCCTCGATGTCTGGCGCGTGGCCGTGCCGGAGGGCGACACGGCCATCGTGGAGGTCTCACTGTCCACGCCGCTCGCGTCAACCGTCACGCTGGGCTACTCGATCGGTCCGGATGACGACGGCGGCACTCCCGGCGCGGACGGATCCGATCATGCCGGCGGATCCGGGGGCACGGTCGAAATCGCCTCCGGGACGACCCGCGCGCTCATCCGGGTTCCGATAAACGACGACGACGAGATCGAACCTCCTCGGGAGTCCTTCCTGATCGAATTACGGGCGCCCGAAAGCGACTCCCCCTACGCGATAGGCTACCCGAGCTTCACCAGAGTCACGATCGAGGAGGGCGTCTGCGACCGCACGCGCCAGGTCGCGAGAGAGATCGTGCGAGAATCGGGCGCGAGCGACTGCAGCCAGATCAGCGAGGCGGATCTTGCACACATCACCGCACTGAATCTCCGCCCGGGAGGGACTCAGTCAGGGGATGGCTCGAGCGAGCGCGAGCCCTACCTCACGCCATGCCGGACTCAGACCCCGAGCGCGCCCGATCCGGTCGTCCGGTTCGACTGGGGACCGGCCGCGTGCGGCCTCGGCGAGACGGATGAGAATGACCTGACCGCCGGGCGCGACGTCAGGATCGGTGATCCCATCACGGCGCTACGCCGGCGAGACTTCTCCGGCCTGAGCAGGCTGGATCTGCTCGACCTGAGCCACAACCGCATCCGCGAATGGCCCGACAGCATCTTCGCGGATCTTTCGACCCTGATTGTTCTTTCCCTTGCAGGCAATCCGCTGACTGAACTTGATCCCGGGGACTTCGCCGGATTGTCCCGGCTTCGGCGTCTGTCGCTGCGGTCGACTCCGCTGACGCGACTGCCGGCGGGCGTGTTCTCGGATCTTCCGAACCTGAGATGGCTCTTCCTTCACGATGGCGGCCAGCTCGCCGTACTCGCGCCCGATGCGTTCGCCGGCCTGGAGAACCTTGAGTTGCTCTGGTTGAACAACAACCAGCTCACCGAACTCCCTCCCGATGTGTTTGCAGGCCTCACCAGTCTGAAAGAGCTGTGGATTTGGTGGAACCACCTCACCGAACTGCCCCCCGGAGTGTTTTCGGGCCTCACCGATTTGGAGCACCTGTTCGTGAACACGAACCGCCTCGCCGAGTTGCCGGATGGCGTGTTCTCCGGCCTGACCCGGCTGACACACCTTGGAGTGCACGACAACCGGATTACTGAACTGCCG
>LXNJ01000259.1_pt1 | contig 37860 bp, 27 predicted proteins | sample 809081 | NCBI WGS metagenome assembly LXNJ01 (sample SAMN04870510, study PRJNA318959) | sponge metagenome | biome: sponge; feature: marine sponge reef; material: water | host: Petrosia ficiformis | place: Greece: Milos, Mediterranean Sea | collected 2013-05-29 | depth 5-7 m | reverse complement strand
TGTACGAACGACGGAAAGAGATGGTGGACGTGAGTCACATTCTGCTTACCGTGCCGGAAAACGCCCCCGCGGAGGACACGCTCGCAGCATACCGAAAAATGCAAGCCCTGCGCGATTCGGTGCTCCAGGGAGTGGATTTTGGAAGCCTTGCGGTTCGTCACTCGCAGGACCCCTCTGCGAGAGGCCCCGCCGACAATCGAGGCGCGGGAGGCCGCCTCGGATTTTTCACGGGTGGGGACCTGGTCGAACCCTTCGAATCGTTCGCATACAACATACCCGTTGGGGGCCTTTCTCCGGTATTCCGGACTCGATTCGGATACCACATGCTGACGGTACATGAACGCAAACCCGCCGTCCCGAATATCCGGATATCTCATATCATGATTCGCCATGCGGGCCCGCCCGGAGATTCCACGAACGCCCTCGTGCGGGCGGAAGCGCTTGGAAAACAACTCGACGAGGGCGCCGATTTCGCACAGCTCGCAAAAGATCATTCCGAAGATATAATGTCCGCCGGCCAGGGAGGAGATGTCGGAACCATCGCCTATACGTCGCCAGTCCCCGACACCTTCAAGGAAGCCGCGTTCGCACTCATGGAACCGGGTGACATTGCAGGCCCGGTAGAAACGCCTTTCGGGGTTCACCTCATCCGGTTGACGGAACGCGAGAAATTGCCTTCTTTCGAAGAAGCTTACGAGGATCTGAAAAATCTGGCGGGCCGGTTGCCGCGCATGGGCCTGGCCGAAGAAGCGCTTGCACGCGACATTATCCAAAGCGGACACGGACGTGTCGACACTGCGCTCGCCGTACGCGCCTTTGCCGGCATTCCCCCCGACTCGATCCTGGTTCTGCCGAACGGCGGCCTCGACGAATCGGCGATCGCCGATACCTTCTTCGTACTGGGCGACTCGACCTGGACGCTTGGGCATCTTGCCGAGACGGCAAGCAGCCTGAACAATCGCTCCGGAATCGACACCGAGAGCACCGTGCGTGCGCTCGTTTCGTCGTTTGTTACCGATGCCACGTTGAACACGGAAGCGGCCTTGCTCGAGGAACGCGACGCCGAATTCGGCAAAATCATGCAGGAGTTTCGCGACGGCCTCGTTTTGTTTGCGCTGATGGAAGATTCCGTGTGGACAGCCGCCGACCGGGATTCGGCCGCCCTGCGCACCCGCTACGGCATGCAACCGGAAGCATATCGCTGGCCGGACCGCATCCGGGCTATCTCCCTGCAAAGCGCTTCGGATTCCCTTCTGCAGGATGCAGCGGCGCGTCTCGACGCAGGCGCCTCGATAGCGGACATCCATGCACTCTACGTCGCCGATACGCTACACATACTGCACGCGGATACGACGCTGCTGGCCGATTCGTCCGGTTCCGTCTATGACCGCGTACTGGACCTGAGCGAAGGCGAGCACACCGAAGTTCTTGCCCTGCGGAACATGCGCATAATTCTTGTGCATGACGGGATAGAACCGGCGCGCACGAAGACCTTCGAAGAGGCCCGAACCGAAATCGTAAGCGAGCACCAGAAAACACTGGAGAAACGCCTGATTGCACGTCTCAGGAAGCGCTACAATGCGCATACCTTCCCGGATCGACTCGTGCGGGCCTTCAAGGAAGAGGCCCCTCCCATGGAGCACGCTGACACGCCGGCGACCCCTTAAAGCATGGGAAACCGTTCTTTATACAGCTTCTCGCTGTCCCTGATGCTGTTGTGCACAGGAGCCGGTATACTGTTTCTTTCCGGCTGTGTGGAAGAAGCGGACTCGCAGAACCACGTGGCACGTGTCGAGAATCGGTACCTTTTCGAGAAAGATATCGAGCGCATCATGGGAGGCATTGCCGTGATCGGGGACTCCCTGGAAATGCGGAGGCACATCATTAACCAGTGGCTCACCACGGAAGTGCTATACCAGGAAGCGCTCCGGCGGGGATTTGCGCAAAACGCCGAAGTCCAGCGACGCCTTGACGAAAGCAAGCGATCGGTGCTTGTGAATTCGTTCATCGAAACCTTCTACAGAGAAAATTCCCCGGCTCCCTCCTCGGAAGAAGCGCGGGCATACTTCGAGCAGCACAAGGAACAGCTCCGGCTGCGCGAACCTTTTGTGCGGGTTCGGTACCTTCGTGCAAAGACGTTCGAGGAAGCCAGACAAGCCCAATCCTCCCTACGAAACGCCAGCATAGCGGAACGGGACTCGATATGGACCATGTGGGCAAACACGCTCGAAACAAGCCCGTCTGCGTCGGATACGTTGTTTACCCTCCGCATTTCCGCATACGACCACTACCCCGAAAGCCGCCTTTTCGGAAACCAGCCGCTACTCCGGCAAACGCTTGCGGGTCTGAGCAACGAACGAACCGCGGCCGTCGTGGAAAGCGATTCCTCGTACCATATCCTTCAACTGGCGCAGCGCATACCGACGGGGAGTATCCCGCAGCAAGAGTGGATCCAACCCGAGTTGGAGCGCCAACTCGTCCTGCAGAATCGGAAACAGTTGTATGCGCGTCTGGTTCAACGTTTGAGAAATGAGGCCCTCGCACGCGAAGCGCTCGATAGTCCATAATATCTCGTACGGTGTGGCGTTTCTTCGTTGTTTCCGATTCCTGGCTGGCGTATTCATGTCTTTGCACCCGATGAAATCCGCCGCGTGCGCATGCACGGCTTTTTTTCTTGTATGTGCGGCGCTGACCTCCTCCCTGGTTTCGCCGGCCTGTGCGCAGGAGGGCAACGTTATCGATGAGATCGTCGCCGTAGTCAGTGATCAGATAGTGCTCAAATCCGAGGTGGATGCCGTCGTGGCTAACTATCTCCAGCAGCAGCGCATCCCCTACTCCGAAGCACTATGGATGGACGCCCTGAACGAACTGATCGGCCAGGAAATCCTGAAGGTGGCTGCCCGCCGAGACACCAACATCATCGTACAGGAAGAGCAGGTCGATCAGGCGCTCAATCAACGGATCGAGTTCATGGCGGCCCAGGTAGGCGGCGAGAAAATGCTGGAAGAATTGTATGGCCGAAGCATTGTACGTATCCGGGCGGACCTGCGGGACGAATTGCGCGGCCAATTACTGGCGGATCAGCTTCGCCAGATCAAAATTCAGAACGTTCGCATTACGCCCACGGAGGCAGAGGAATGGTTCAATCGGTTTCCTGCCGATTCCTTGCCGGTCATCCCGCATGTAGTGCGGCTGAATCACATCGTACGCTTTCCCGAACTTACGGAAGAAGCCCGGGAAGAAGCCAGAGAAATTATCGCGGCGATTCGTGATTCCATCGTAACGGGCGGCGGATCGTTCGAAGAAATGGCGCGGCAGTTTTCGGAAGATCCCGGCTCGGCAAGTCTGGGCGGTCGCATAGAAAACACGAGTCTGGGCGATCTCGTGCCGGAGTTCGGTGCGGTTGCCTCCCGTATCCCGATCGAAGAAGTATCGCAAGTTTTCGAGTCTCCGTTCGGATATCATATCGTGCGCGTGAACGACCGGCGGGGTGAAATCGTCGATTTCAATCACGTCCTGATCCGCATCGACGACAGCGAGATCGATCCCTCGGAAACCATTGCGTTTCTGACGGCTGCGCGCGATTCGGCGCTTCACCTCGGTATCCCCTTCGAGCGCCTCGCGAAACAGCATTCGCAGGAAGAATCTTCGTCGCAACTGGGTGGCCGGGTGGTCGATCCGCGCACCGGGGAACGCGACCTTGTCAGGGAAAATCTCGGGCCGCTCTGGCTGGCGACACTGGACACCATGCAGGTAGGGGAAATCAGCCGGCCCACGCCCGTACAATTGGAAAATCCCCGGCAGGCCTACCATATTGTACAACTCGTCCTTTCTCAGGAAGAACATACGGTAAATCTGGAGACGGACTACGAACGCATCGAACAGTTTGCGCTTCAGGAAAAACGCGCGAAATGGATGCAGGACTACATCGACACCCTGCGCGAGGAGATATATGTAGATTTGCGCGGCAAAGCCAGATCGGTCCGGATGGCCGAGCTTTAGCGATGCGCAGGAGAAGCGATTTCCGGAGCTCTCTCCAAACCTGACACTTTTTCATGCCGCACGTTCAGCAGAATACGCAGGTTCCCACAGTCCTCGAAGCGCTTCACACCTCCTACGATCGCCTCCGTTCAGAGATCGAGAAGGTCATTGTGGGGCAGAACGAGATCGTCCGCCACCTGTTCGTGGGTTTTCTCGCACAGGGGCATGTACTGCTGATTGGCGTTCCGGGCCTGGCAAAGACGCTGCTTATCCGGACGATTTCCCAGGCCACGAGCCTTAAATTCAGCCGCATCCAGTTTACGCCGGACCTGATGCCGGGCGACATCACGGGTACGGAAATCATCGAAGAAGATGTCTCAACGGGCCGACGATCGTTCAAGTTCGTACAGGGACCTATCTTCGCCAATGTCGTGCTGGCGGACGAGATCAACAGAACGCCCCCGAAAACGCAAGCGGCCTTACTGGAGGCCATGCAGGAACATCACGTTACCGCCGCCGGAGAAACGTACATACTTGACGAACCTTTCTTCGTGCTGGCCACCCAGAATCCGATCGAGCAAGAAGGCACCTACCCCCTGCCGGAAGCCCAGCTGGATCGGTTTATGCTTAATCTGTGGCTCGACTACCCGGCTTTCGACGAAGAGGTTGCAGTGGTCCGCAATACGACCAGTGCGCGCGTCGCCGACATAAAGCCGGTTATGCATGCCCGGGAAATACAGGAATTTCAGCACTTCATACGACAGATCCCCGTGACCGACAATGTGATTGAATATGCGGTCCGCCTCGCAGGACGCACGCGACCCGGAAGAGAAGGCGCCCCCGACTTCGTAACGAAGTACCTGAACTACGGAGCGGGGCCACGGGCATCGCAGTATCTCATCCTCGGCGCCAAAGCGCTTGCCGCCCTCGACGGACGCCTTTCGCCGCTCATAGACGACGTTCGCCGCATCGCCGTGCCCGTACTGCGGCACCGGATCGTGACGAATTTCAATGCGGAAGCGGACGAAATAACGCCTGTCGATATTATCGAGCGGCTACTCGACAGCGCAGACGACAGGTCGTAATACAAACAGGGCAAGCAGGTCGTCCGGTAAAGACAGGAGATATACCCGGATTGCCTTCGCACCCCTATCCTCCGTCCGGTAGTATAGGCTCCTCTACGGTGTGGGCGGCATCTCCGGGTATGATTTCTTCTTCCCCTGCGACCGCAACCACATCCTCCTCCCCATCCTGATCCGGATACCGGATGCGTATGTGGTAAATACCGAGCAATATGGATAAAAAGGTTCGCTTTATTTGTGTCAGATCACGGAACGTCAAATCCGTATCGTCGAGTTGCCCGTCTGCAAGGCGTCCCGCAACGATGTCCTCAATGAGTGTTTCAAGACGGCGATGCGTAGGGTCGGCAAGACTGCGGCTTGCCGCCTCCACGGAATCGGCAAGCATCAGGATTCCCGTCTCTTTCGTGTTTGGACGCGGGCCATCGTACCGGAACTCGGATTCAAGGATCTCCGGCTCGCCTGCTTTGTGTCGATCGAGCGCCTGCCGGTAGAAAAATTCGATTCGGGATGTACCGTGATGCATGGAAATGAAATCCAGTACACGCTCCGGCACATTGTGTTCTCTACCTTTCTCCAGCCCCTCCTTCACGTGCGACGCGATAATCAGTACGCTCATCCGGGGCTTCAAATCCTGATGTGGGTTGACGCCCGAAAGCTGGTTTTCGACGAAGTAGTTCGGCTTGGCTATCTTGCCTATATCGTGGTAAAGCGCTCCGACACGCACCAGCAAGGTATTGGCTCCGATCGCATCCGCAGCGGCCTCGGAAAGATTTGCAACCTGGAGGGTATGATTGAACGTACCGGACGCCTCCAGCGACAATTGCTTGAGGAGCGGATTGTTCATGTCGGAAAGTTCGACCAGGGTCAGATCGGTGGTAATGCCGAATGCGCGCTCGGCAATCCACAGCAACGGATAGGCAAGCAGAAGCAGAAATGCGCTGATGCCTGCGGGCAGCATGTCGGCAAAAAATACTTGCAAGGATTCTCCGAAGAAGATAGCCGATGCCGCAAGGACCACCAGGTACCCGAGGAAAACCATGCCTGCACTGATGAAAAATTGCCGTCGATTGCGGATGTCGCGAACACTGAACACACCAAGGGCGGACGCCAGGAAGGTAGCGAAGGTGAACTCGAAATTATAATACAATAACTGGCCGCCCAGGAGAGCAAGGGTTAGTGCTGCAAAAATGCCGACGCGAGAATCGAAGATCACCGTGATCAGGACCGGGACAATGGCTACCGGCACGATGTACATGCGCAAAAACTCTACGCGAAGTGCGATGGCGAAGAGCCCAACCACAATGGCGAACAGAATGGCCAGCAGAAACATGCTCCGTTTCCTGGCGAAAATGGGCCGGCGCAACAGATACAAATACAGAAAGAAGAGAAAGTATGCCGCCAGAACGATGAGAAACTGTCCGAGGAGCACTCTCCAGAGAATGTTCTCGCCGCCCCGCTCCTGCCACGCGCGTTCGAACGAGGTAAGATGCGCATACACATTCTCCGTAACCCGTCCCCCATCCTCAATAATCGTTTCGCCTTCCGCAATCCGACCGCGCACCGGAGAAATGCGCTGTTCGAGGCGCTGGAGCTCGCGTATGGTTTCCGCGCGCAGATAGCTGAGCGAAGGCGTGAAAACGGCTCTGAAGAAGGCGTCTCCGAGGGCGACGGAAAGGCTGTCTTCGCTTTGCTGGAATTGTCGTTCGGCATAAGAGTATGCCTCGTCCAGACCATAGGTGTTGTCCTTGGCTCGAATCGTTTCGGTTCGGTTCGCGTCGTCTCGAACCACGATCCGGTCGGACAGAACACTATCTTGCGGCACATCCAGCACGCCTACGATCAGGAGCTGGGAAGCAATGCCCCAGGCCTGATTCAGAAGGCGTTCGTCCGGGCGGGACGTATCGATTCGAGGTTGCTCGCCCGACAGCTCGGGCATGCGCTCCGCGTAGGCGTCGGCCAGCAACCGCCACTGTTCGGGGGTGATTTTAAGACGAGCCGCCCGGCGCAAATCGAGATATTGCAGCGAATCGGCTTCCGCTTCCGCCATCTCGCCAAGCAAGCGATGTACGCGATACCCTGTCCAGGCGTCAAAAACCTCGTCAAGTTGCCGGATCAGCGTGTCCCGATTCGCCGCCATGACCCCTTGCGCATCGGCCGAGACACGAAAATAAGGCGGCGTATTTTCCCGGAGCGCAGTCCTCTCGACTTCCAGTTCCGTCTCCGACTTGTAGATGGAGAAGTCAAAAGGGGCCACAACGGTTTCCCCATGCCATTCCTCCCCGATTTCCACCGTATACTGGTACACATTGCTTCTCGGAAAAGCGGCCAGCGTCAGTAATACGAGAGCGAGTAAAATACCCCCGTTGTACATCCACTGGATTTGCCCGGACTTATCCCGGGAGGAAAGACCCTTCTCGAGGTTTCCCCCGACAGGCTGCGGTTTCTTCTTCCAGAGGCCGATGTCTCTCAATACTTTCATAGCGGGACCGTCCGGGAGCGAAACGCGGTATGGGGTCGCAGCAAGGGCGCCTCCCGATCGAAGCAGGACCTTGCAACGCAATGCGGTGCATCTTCGACTCGGGCATGCAACAGTTCCTATCTATGCCGCAGGGCAAGCAGGGATCCCAAAACAAGATGAAGGCCCGCCCCGATAGCCGTATACCAGGGCCAGGCTATAGCGCGGAGTCCCTCCCGGGCCACAACGTCGTCGCCGGGCATGAACGAAACAATCCACCCATCCTGAGGGTGATGCCAGACAGAAAAAATCACCCAGACCATGACGATAACCGTAGTCGCAAACGAAAGCACGGCATCCGTCTGGTTCGTGGCCTTATTGAAAAACGCCAGCAGGAAAACTCCCAGTAGCCCGCCGTACGTGAACGAGGCAATGGCAAGCCCCAGTTCGACCACCGGATTGTCGCGATCCTCGAAAAGCGTGGCGAAGAAAATGAATACGATGCCCCAGAATACGGTAAAGAGACGGGATACAAGCAGGGATCGTGCTGCCGGCATCGCCTTGCCGCGGATACGCCCAAACCACGGGATACGCTCGAACAGGTCGAAGACCGAGGACGAAGCCAGGGAATTGAGCGACGACGATAACGTACTCATGGCCGCCGCCACAATACCGGCCAGCAGCAAGCCGGATACACCCGGCGGCAATCCCTCGATGATGAACTTCGGAAAGATTTCGTCGCCTCGGGCAAGGCCCAGATCGGCTATGGAAGCCCCTCCGTAGTAGCTCCAAAGCAGCAATCCCACCAACAGAAAGAGAGCAAACTGGAATATGGCCACCATGGCAGAACCGATGAGCGCCTTTTTGCTATCCTGCTCATCCCGACAGGTAAGCAGGCGCTGCACAATGAGTTGATCCGTACCGTGCGAAGCCATGGAAAACACAGCCCCGCCCACCACAGCGGTTACAAAGGTATACGGGGACGTGAGCCATGTCGAGAAGGACTCGTTCGACGCCAGATATAGCATCCGGGTCTTACCGGCTTCCGCGGCCTGGACCCACCAATCGCCGGGCGCTTGCCCCAACAATACAATCACCGCCACAAAGGCCCCGCCAAGGTACACGGCCATCTGGACGACATCCATCCATACCACGGCCTTGATACCCCCTATCAACGTGTAGACAATGGTGAACAGTGCAATAACGGCAATAATAGATGCGTAGGATATATCCAACCCTGCCGAGTCCGCAATCACCTTCAGGGGAATGGCCGTAGCGAAGAGGCGTACCCCGTCGGCGAGCAGGCGGGTGACAAGAAACGTCACCGAGGCCGTGCTCCGCATGACGTCCCCGTACCGGGTACCGAGCAAGGCATAGGCCGTGGCCAGTTCTCCCTGAAAGTATCCTGGGAGAAAAAACATCGACACGGCTATTCTGCCCAGCAGGTAGCCGAAGGTCAGTTGCAGGAATATCAGACTGCCGCCGTACGCCACCGCCGGAATGCCAATCACGGTCAGCGTACTCGTTTCGGTGGCCACCACGGAAAAACAGACCGCCCACCAGGGCAAATCCCTGTTGCCGAGAAAATAATCCGCGGTGCTTTTTTGCCGCCCTCCGGCTTTGATACCGAATGCGGCCACACCGGCGAGATACAGGACGATAACGACGTAATCGAGAGTGGTCAGCATGCGATGGCGGGTTACTCGTCGAGCAGAGCCAGTAGTTGGTTTTCGTCGAGTATGGCAATGCCCAGTTCGGTAGCCCGCTCGCGCTTCGAACCGGGATTCTCGCCGGCCACGACATAGTCCGTATTGCTGCTCACGCTGCCGACGACACGACCTCCGGCCTGCTTGATACGCGTAGCGGCTTCCTTTCTTCCAAGCGTCGGCAACGTGCCCGTGAGCACAAAGGTCTTGCCGGTTGCCCGACCGGAATCCTCCAATCCCTGCGGAGCCTCCTCGGGCAAGCGTTCCGTATTCACTCCTGATTCGCGCAAGCGCCGTATCAGTTCGCGGTTAGCTTCGACCGCGAACCAGCTTTCCACACTCTTTGCAATGACCTCCCCAACGCCCTCGATTTGCTCGATTTCTTCTGTGCCGACCCTCGACAAGGCATCGAGCGACGCATACCGGGCGACAAGCAATTCCGCTGTAGCGCGTCCCACATGGCGAATACCCAGGCCGAATACAAGTCGACCGAGAGGGCGTTTTTTAGAGGCTTCGATACCTTCGAGAAGATTATCGGCCCGTTTTTCGGCAAAGAGGTCGAGCGCAATCAGTTGTTCGGCGACAAGCACATAAATATCCGCAAGATTCCCGACAAGCCCCTCTTCTACGAGCGTCACCGCCACTTTGGCGCCCAGTCCTTCTATATCCATGGCCCCCCGGCTCGCAAAATGCTCCACGAGACGGATAAATTGAGCCGGACAATCGATGGACGCGCAGTAACTGTCTACCTCGTCCGGTAACGTACGAAGTTCGCTGCCGCATACCGGGCAGTGTACAGGCATTTCCCATTTCCGCTCCCTGCCCGAGCGCACTTCTTCAATGGGCTTGACGACCTGGGGAATAACATCCCCGGCCCGTTTCACAATCACCCGATCTCCTATGCGGATATCCCGGTCACGAATGTATTCTTCATTGTGCAGGGTTGCACTCGATACGATGACCCCGGCAACAGGCACTGGTTCGAGCACCGCTTCCGGCTTGATGACGCCGGTCCGCCCCACACTGACCTTGATATCGTTCAGCACCGTGGTCGCTTCCTTTGCAGGAAACTTGCAGGCAACGGCCCAACGGGGAGCATTCGATACGAATCCGAGCGCTTCCTGCCAGTCGAACCGGTCTATCTTGACCACCAGCCCGTCGATTTCATAGTCCAGTTCTTCCCGCTTCCGGCGCCACGCTTCATAAAGCGATTTCACCTCGCCGATGGAATCCGACCGCGCGACATGTTCGCTTACGCGAAAACCGTATGCCCGGAGCCGCGCGAGCAAAGCATGCTGCCCTTCCGGCGGCGCCTCGATACCCTCTACCGGACCCGTTCCGTACGCCATGAACGACAAGGGACGCGAGGCCGTAATCGACGGATCGAGCTGCCGCACACTACCGGCAGCCGCATTCCGTGGATTCGCGTACAACTTGTCGCCGGCAGCCGCCGCGGTCTCGTTCAGTTTTTCGAAATCCCGATTTCGGATATAAATCTCTCCGCGCACTTCCATACGATCCGGTGGAACGACACCCCCGGAATCCTCCGCAGAAACAGGCAGCACCGGAATGGACAGAGGTATCGAAGGGATCGTGCGTACGTTGCTGGTGATGTTCTCTCCCTCCGCACCATCCCCACGAGTGGCTCCCAGCACCAACTTGCCTCTTTCGTACGTGAGCGCAACAGCAAGGCCGTCCATTTTCGGCTCCACGGTCATTTGCGGACGCGCATCCTCTCCGAAACGACCACGCAGCCCGCGCAGGCATCGTTCGTACCACGCCTCCAGTTCGGCTTCATCGAATGCCTTCCCCAGGGATAGCAAGGCGGTCGGGTGGCGAACCCGCTCGAACCGGTCGAGCGGAGCGGCACCCGTACGATGCGTAGGCGAATCCGGCGCAATCAGGTCCGGGTATTGCGCTTCTATCCGTTCAAGCGCTCGGAAAAGCCGGTCGTACTCGTTGTCCGCCACGACAGGAGCATCAAGCACATGGTAGCGGTGATTGTGGGCATTGAGAAGGGTCCGCAACGTCTGCGCAAGATGCACCGCCTCGCTGTACGGCATTGCATGCACATCGATGGATGCAATGCGCATCAACACCTTGTGAGATGCATCGACAAGGTTCTTCATGAGAGGCGACACCAGCCCTGCTGGCCGCTATCGTGGGATGGAAGAGAACCAGGAGCTAAGTGCGTCACGAGTCAGAAGCACCTTGTCTTCACCGATCGGTCGAGATAAAGGATAGGTTATGCCTTCCACCTGTACCGTAACGCTATCGAGCTGCTGCTCCAGTACGATGCGATCTGTCATGCGGAACGTCATCGCATCGCCGCGATCTATCCAGTACGGGCGGCGCAGGTCGCTATCCAACGTCACCCGGATCGGCGCCACGCTACCCTTGTCCGCCACGATCGCGATGTTCAGCGTATCGGGAAGGGATCGTATGGGTATATCGATCGCCGGAACCGTGGCATCGGCCATATCCTCCACCGGAGCGACTCGCGTCAGCCCCCAGATGCCCAGTCCGACGACTACAACGAGCACGCCAAGAAATATCCACCGGGGATCCGCTGCGCCAGCGATGCCCGATCCGGCAGATTCCTGCGTGTCTGCGCCTATTGAAAGTGTGGCCCCGAGGGAAGCCCTGGCAGAAGCCCTTCGGGTAGAAGGCGCCTTGGGCGATAAGATTTTTCGGACGGCGGATGTCTTCTTTAATGGGATTTCCCGGACAGCAGGTTGTTCGGTAGACAAAACCGCCGAAACAGTCGCTGCGGAATCGGCCGCTTCGGAATCGGTCGCCGCGGAATCGCTCTGCCGGGTTGGTTCAGCGGATTCTTCATGCGGAATTTTGGCGGACTCCCGCTCGGTCTGTGTTGAAGGAATCGCCTCGGTTACCTGATCCGATCCGGGAGCGGCGGGTTCCTTGCCGCCTGTTCGCTTCTTTTGCTTCGGGCTCTCTTCCCGATGTTCCACCCCGGACTCGCCCAGATACGCTCTGGCCAGCGAGCCGGTATATCGCCCCTTCATCGCCAATTCGAACGCCTCCAGCGCCATCTCCACATCCAGGTTCAGATGCTCTGCGTATCCACGCACGAAGAGCCGGAGATATACCCTGTTGAACCGGGAATGACCGATAAGCGCATCGTGCTCGAAGCGCTTGATCAGGTCGTACGCTATCTTGGTGGCGTCGTGTATATCGGTCAAAGAAACGCCGCGATCTCTGCGGATACGACGCAGGTCCCGGGCAAAGCGTGTTCCGCGTTCATCTTCGCCAGACATATATGAAATACTCTGTGCTTGAATGCGCTGTACAATATCTGCCGGAGACCCGACAGGCCAGCCCCGGCATGGGAGAAAGTTGAAATGCCTGCCGGGAGACCTTCCAGGGGCCGCTACCGACCACGAACCGGAAAGATATAAAAGCAGGAGTGCATGGAAAAGCGAAACCGGGAGAAAGATGCGAATTATTGAAGGGGCAGGGGGTGTAAACGGTCATTTCAGCGGACATACCCTGATAGGAAGGCGACATTGCTACACGTGCTTGCAGCAACGCCATGCCTAATGAACCAATCACCCCTCTGTGCGTAGGGATGTATTTTGGCGGTTTTACTTTTTTCAAGGATATTCAAACCGCCACCCAGGCCCGTAGCTCAATTTGGCAGAGCAACTGACTCTTAATCAGTGGGTTGGGGGTTCGAGTCCCCCCGGGCCTACACGATTCCTTTCCGGCGCGTCCGCCCCGTGCACCCTCGCCTCTTCAGAGCGCCTTCCGACAGGTTATCCGCTTCGCTTGGCCCCTTTCCGTTTACCCCCGTGCGTCTCGCACTCGCCCTTGCAGGGATCCGGCAACCCTTATCCGCCCAGCAGCGTAACTCCGTCAAGTTTCGGACTTAATCGGAGTATCCTAATACATACAAGGCACTAATTAATTTGGCCAGTAAAAAACTGTAATGCCCTACTTCAGCCTCTCCAATGCACGATTGCCCTGCCCCAGCGATTCCCCGCAGAAAACGCAATAGACGGCGTCGGGAAGCCGAGTCTCTTGTCCACAGGCCGTGCACTCCTTCCATGCGGACGCCCCCCCGTAGAACCGCCCGACTTCCACGCCGACAATGCCTGTCGGGACGGCAATAATGGCGTAGCCGGTGAACATCAATAGCACCGCCAGCATTTGACCAAGGGGCGTCAACGGCGCAATGTCCCCATATCCGACGGTGGTCACCGTCACAATAGCCCAGTACACCCCGCGAGGAATGCTCGTAAAACCCGCATCGACCCCCTCGATGACATACATGAGCGACCCTGCAATCACGACGATCGTGGATACGGCCAGCATAAAAACCATAATCTTGCGGCGGCCCGCCCGCAAAGCCTTGTACAGCACATCTTCCGCTCCAAGAAACCGCACTAACTTGAGCACGCGAAACACCCGCAAGACGCGCATCACCCGGATCGTAAGTAGAAATCGACCCGGCGGGAACAGGATACTGAGAAACGTCGGCAGAATGGCGAGAAGATCGACCAGACCGAAGAAACTTGTCGCATAACGCCTGGCATTTCGGGCGCTATAGAGCCGCAGTCCGTATTCCACCGTAAAAAGGATGGTGAATATCCACTCGAGGATAGCCAGTTCGGCGCCCCACTGCTCGGATATGGCGACCACGCTGTCCAGCATGACCGCCACGATGCTCAACAGAATCGCTATAATGAGCACTACATCGAAAAAATGTCCCGCCGGAGTGTCGTTTCCGAAAATGATTACCCCTGCGCGATCCCGGAACGGCGAACGCCTAGGCGCAGCGGGTGCACTACGAACGTCGGATGCGGAAGACGAATCGGAAGTATCGGGCATATCTGTTACGTTATTTGTATCGGACATGTCGGATGAACGAAATGGGAAAGTGAGCCGGGAATACCGAATAGACCTCGGCGGAAGCTACGTCTACCTGTCTGGAGCGATCCTTCTTCGCTGACGGGCGGACAAAATATAAAATGCGGCTGTACCGAGAGCGACCAGCACCAGCGGCGCTACAAAATACAATGCAGCCCACCCGTTTTTCACGAAGGAAATACCTGTGCCTGCATCCGCACCGGCGGCCAGCAAAAGACAGACCGTATACGCCGCATAATACGCCGCGAGCATTCCTCCTTCCCAGCGGGATATTTTTCCACCCGTGAAGAAGAGAGGCAAACACGCCAGCGACACGAACGCCATAACCGGCAGGTCGAATCGAATGACTTCCGCAGAAAGTGCAATACCGCCGGCAGACAACGCGCCTGCCGACCCCAGCACCCCCAGCAGATTGAAAAGATTACTCCCGATCACATTCCCTACAGCGATCTCGCGTTCGCCTCGCAGGGTAGCTACGACGGATGTCGCCACCTCCGGCAAAGAGGTTCCCGCAGCCACCAGGATAAGACCAACGACCAGATCGCTTACGCCGAGGCTTGCGGCAATCGCCGTGGCCCCGCTCACAATCCATTGCGAAGCGGGAATGAGAAGGAAAAAGCCTGCTGCCAGGAAAACCACGTCCCGGGGACGCAAAACAGGTCTGGATCCGGCGCCCGCCGCAATGTTTACGTCTGAAGCCTCCTCCTGCGTTGTTCCTTCCTGCCGCCCTCCCCAACATATCTTCCATGCGATATACGCTACGAGCACGAGGCAGAGAGCTGCTCCCTCCAGCCTGCCTAGACGGTGATCCATTCCCAGCCATAGAACCGCCGCCGATGCCCCAATCATCCAAAGCAAATCGGTGCGCAGCATCCGCTGCGTAGCGACAAGCGGCGCCGCCAACGCCGAAACGCCCAGAATGAAAAGCGTATTGAAAATGTTGCTGCCCACCACATTGCCGACGGCAATAGCAGTCTCTCCGGACAGCGCAGCCTGGAGCACCACGGCGAATTCCGGAGCGCTGGTGCCCAACGCCACGACGGTCAGACCCACCACCAGCGGAGCCATACCCAGGGCTCGCGCCAGCCGCGAGGCTCCCCGCACAAACAATTCGGCCCCGCCAATCAGCAAGACCATACCGGCAATACATTGCAGATAGGCCATACGCTCGGGTGTATTCTCGATCCGGAATGGTTGTAAACATACAGATTTTTTATAAAGGAGCACACGCTTGTCCGAAACCGTCCTTCAATATCCATATGGAATACTGTATCTTGCGACCGCTCAATGAGCATCGCTCGTCAATAGATCCGGATATCCCGGGCGAGACTACTTTGGCGCGTTGTATCCGGAACTCCCCGATCTCCCGGTATCCTGTATTTTATGCCATCGCCAGACAATGCAGCAAATCCCGGGATAAAAGAAAGCAAAACAATAAGGATCTTGCGGACAGCATTCGGGCGCGGTAGCTTGCCCTGCATGTCTTTCGCCAGAGAAACCTCACATCCTCCCTTATCCATGAAACGTTTCTCGTTCCGCAGAAAACGGCCCGGAGCGTGCCTTGTGCGCACCGTACCGACTGTCGTCGTCGCTGCCGCTCTTTCTATTCCCGTACTGGCCCAAAACGCTCAGCAGCAACGCTCCACTGCCGAGCGCATGACCGGCGCCGCACACCGATTCATCGAAACGCTGGACGCCGATCGGCGAGCCATGGCCGTGCTGCCGTTCGACGACGAGGAACGATACAATTTTCACTTCGTCCCCCGCGCACGCAACGGATTGCCGCTCAAACAAATGACGCAGCAACAGCGCATCGCCGCACACGATTTGCTGCGAAGCGCCCTGAGCTCGCAGGGGTACCTGAAGGTCACCAGCGTCATACAACTGGAGCGCGTGCTCGAAATCCTTGAGGGCAGCGCCCGCCGCGATCGCGAATTATACTTTGTGACCGTGTTCGGCGAACCCGGCGAAGACGCCCCTTGGGGCTGGCGGTTCGAGGGACACCACCTGTCGCTCAATTACACGTCTGTCACGGGCGTCACCGTCGCTACGCCCACTTTTTTCGGAGCTAATCCGGGAGAAGTGCGCTCCGGTCCCGGCGCCGGTCTTCGCGTGCTGGCTGCCGAAGAAGACCTGGGCAGGCAGTTGATCCGTATGCTCCCCTCCGATCGGCGCGACCGGGCCATCATCGCCTCTGCGGCGCCTGACGAGATCATTACGGGCGCCGACCGGGAAGCACGCCTGGAGCGATTCGAAGGGCTTCCCGTCACAGATATGACCGAAGCGGAACGTGGCGTCCTGCAGCGGCTGATCCTCGAATACCTGCATAATATGCCGGAGGACATCGCCGAAGAACAGTTTTCCAGGATAGAGGAGGCATTCGACGCCCTGTGGTTCGCCTGGGCCGGCCCGCTGGAACCCGGGGCGGGCCACTATTATCGCATTCACGGCCCGACGGTGCTTTTCGAATACGACAATACGCAAAACGGAGCCAACCATGTGCACAGCATATGGCGGGACCTCGAAAACGATTTCGGGGGAGACCTCCTGCGGCGGCACTACGACGAGCGCGCCCACGACTGATGCAGACCCTGCATGTATGCCTGGAAATTCATTCCCGACCTGATCGTACCGTATCTTTAGCAAATTCGCCGCTTCAGAGCATAGCATAACGACAAGATATCAGTCGTTCAGCGCACATCTTCTTATGAAAACTGTTTACAAGCTCTCCAGCACCTCCTTGTGGCTGTTTCTCCTGATCCTGGGCGTCTTTGGCGCAGAGGAGGCTTCAGGGCAGATACCGAAGCAATCTTCCGCCAACGCCGTTGTATCGGATCGGACCGATCCCTCGGCCGAGCCCGCGGGCTACTGGATCTTTCTGAACGGGAAACCGGATGCGTCCCCCGTCGAAATAAACGAGCGGGCCCGGATGCGCCGGGCGCGCCGCGGGCAGCCGTACGCCTCCGAACTGGACAGAAACGTCTCCCCGAGGTACATCCGTAAACTCGAAGAGTTGGGAGTGCAAATCCGGGTGGAAAGCCGCTGGCTCAATGCGGTGAGCGCAGCATTGCCAGAGGAATTGCTTGCCCGCGTCGGTGAGATGGAGTTTGTGCGGGACGTGCGCCCGCTGGCCCGGCAAACGACGACGTTCCCTGAGCCGGTTTCGGGAGCGGTGCCCCTGGCGAAAACGGCGGACGACCACTACGGCCCGTCCCGAACGCAGCTTGCCTTGATGAATGCGATCGCACCGCTCGAGCGAGGCGTCAATGGCAAAGGGGTTCGTATCGGGTTTCTCGACACGCCGTTCTCCGAATTCAACCATCCGGCTTTCGATTCCCTGAAAAGCGATAACCGCCTGATCGCTATTAAAAATTTCACGGGGAGAACGGACGATACCAGCACGCACGGCATGAACGTGGCTTCCACGGCCGTAGGGTATCAGGAAGGCGAACTGATAGGCCCGGCGCATGCAGCCGAAGTGCTTGCGGGCATCACGGAGTATGGCCCCACCGAGACGAATCAGGAGGAGGACAACCTCGTAGCCGGCCTCGAATGGATGGAAAGCGAGGGAGCGGATGTGGTCAACATCTCCCTCGGGTATACGACGTTCGATGCGGGACAAAACAGCTACGCCATAAGCGATCTCGACGGCGATACGGGCATCACGACGATCGCCGTGGATATGGCGGCGGCGCTCGGCGTGGTCGTGGTGTCGAGCGCAGGGAACTCGGCACGGTGTGGGAGTCCGGCGCTTTGCTGGTACTATATCTCCACGCCTGCCGATGCGGACTCTGCGATTACGGTGGGAGCTGTTCGCCCCGATTCGTCCCGTGCTGTTTTCAGTTCCTTCGGTCCCACGGCCGACGGTCGCATCAAACCGGACGTTTCCGCCATGGGCGTCAGCGTTTATCTTGCCCGTCCCGGCGCCCGGTTTGGATTCTCGAACGGTACCTCGTTCTCCAGCCCGCTCACAGCAGCGGTTGTCGCGCAAATGTTACAGGTTAATCCGAACCTTGCCCCAATGGATGTCCGCGACATTCTGCGCAGCACAGCCCATCAATCGGCAGCGCCGGACAATTCGCTGGGCTGGGGCATCGTAAACGCCGACGAGGCAGTCAAAATGGCGGAAAGCCTGGCCGGTCCGCTGTCCTCGTCCGCCACAGAACTGCCGACCGAAACAGCGCTCATGGGAAACTATCCGAATCCGTTCAATCCGGAAACCACCATACGGTATACGTTGCCGCAGGCGGGCAAGGTGCATCTTGCGGTATACAACCTGCTCGGTCATGAAGTATCGGTGCTCGTCGACGAATCGAAACCCGCAGGCCATCATACCGCACGCTTCGATGCAGGCGATCTGCCCAGCGGTGCGTACCTCTACCGGTTGCAGACGCAAGACAAGATCATGGCCAAAACCATGATCTTCGTCAAGTAAGCACGAAAACAGGCGATCGCCCCCTGTCGACTCAGGCTACTGTGGTCGCGTTCACGGCCCGGCGTTGCTGTTCGAATACGAACATACCCAGGCTGGGGCAGACACGTCTACATCCATCCCGCGAGGCTTCGAAAACAATGGGAAAAGCCCAATCCCCGCAGCGCGGCACTACGACGAGTCCGAGCACAACGGATACGACGCTCCGTATCTACACCTGCGAATAGCCCGTCGGGCGTAGCATGTAGCTGCTGATAGCCGATACGGTTTCGGCGTAATAAGGATCGGCGCTGAGCGTCTTCCAGTCCGGATGGGCAATGAACTTCGCCCATGCCTCGTCTTTGGCAGCCATGTTCTCGAAAACGAGCATGTACGTCAGGTTCGGCAGCTGCTCCCCAACAAGCGCCTCTCCGAAAAAGACGGGGTGCAGACCCACTTCGCGAAAAATCGGAATCTCGCCGTTGTTGAACATCTCGATCTTGCGAATACCTGCCTCGTCGCTAGGGCTTTCGTAGACGCGCAGTTCGAAGACCCGGCCGTCCGAACCGATCGGCGTCTCCATCACCGGCATAGCGTCGAACGCCTTGAAAAGCGAACTCTCGTACCGGACATAGGACGGATCGGCCATGGAGCGCTTCAGGAAACCCTCACCGGCCTGCATGTACGCCTCGTCTTCCGCCAGACGCCGGCGTACGCTCGTTGCCGATTCAAGGTCCGCATGGGGCAGAAGCACATACACCGAAGGAGCATTCGGGCCGTGCATGACCGTGAATACGCCTACCGGCTCAATGCCGAGGCGGTTCAGCGCGGGTATGGCCACATCTCCCAGGAAAGTATGGAAAGCGCGCTGCTGGGACACGTTACGCAAGCGGTACCGGCGCAGTTCGTAGTACTGCAGTGAAGGAGCGGTACTACGCGTTATGGCGCCGAGAGCGGTCTGCGGCGCTGCAAGAGACGCGAGGGCCGCCGGAACGGCAGAGGCGAGCAAAGTACGTCTGTTTATCATCTTGAGGAATTGTTTTCGGATTTTCTAATGGATGCTCTGATTGAGTCCACTTCGATCAGAGTATCCATATACAGGACGAACGACCGGCCCCGGAGGTTGGAACCGGCCGTCCGGCGGCGCCATAGCGCTGCAGCAATCGCTCCACGGCTACATGGAGACTGCAAAGGCAATAAGCTGATTGGACATCATCACGGGCACATACAACATCTGCGTATCGGCTACGAATTCCACATCGGCGGTCCCCTCTCCCGGGGTACGCAATAGGGTCAATCCTTCTCCATCGCGGAAATGCATCAGGCGGCCGCCGCCCCAGTCCGATATGAACAGACCGCCCATGCCGTCCGGCTCGATCGCGTCCAGCGCGCCCTCCGGTTCGGTTCCATGCAGGGCGCGCACACTCCGATCCGCAAACGAGATCGCTTGCAGGTACCGGGCCCCACCCGGCTCTTCCGCTGCGGAGTCGCCGGCGGCAATGTACAGTTCATCCCCTACTACATGCACGCCGTTCGGCATCAACACGTTATCGTGCTCGAGCCAGATGTCAAAGGAACCATCCTGTAGCGCATAGACCTTGCTGAAACGAGAGTCGGATACGTAGACTGCACCGTCCTCGCCCACGGTCACATCGTTCAGGTAGACCTCGTCCCCTTCCACGACATGCTCAGCCATAATCTCTCCCGAATCGAGATCGATTTCCAGCAGTGCGTTCACGTCCGTTACATACAGGCGGTCCCCTCCATGCGCCATGCCCTTCGGAGCTTTCAGGTCGCTCACCCACATGGAATCCACGGTCATCCCGTCCGTAGACACTTTGGCTATGGAGCCCGGTCCGTCGAAATTGATATTCGACACGTACAGCATGTCTCGAGTCGCATCGTAGATAGCCGATTCCGGCCGGTTGAGCCCTTCCTCAAGGACCCATACTTCCGTGAGGACGACCGGTGCAGGCGCCTCCTCGGCGGGCATTTCTTCTTGGGCGGCCGGCTGGCACCCGATAGAGAAGACCGTTAACAGGACAAAGGCAAGGGCGAAAGAAATGCCCCGGGAAACGAGGTTACGGTGTAATAACATGGTTCACGTCGCAAAGGCGATTGTTTGGTGGAAATGGGGATACAGGCAGGAAAACAGAGGCGTATCCAGCACGCGTCGGTACGCTCGCCGAATCTCCGCAAACGCGCCACAAATACAAGACCGAAGCTAAAAGATACGACAGGGCCGGGAATGCGGCTACATCGTACGCTCGATCACTTCGCCGCGCCCCGCTGCGCTTCCAGATACCAGTCCGGCGTACCGAACCAGTCGTGCATTTCCTGCTCGAACGGGGCCACGACGTACTCCGACTCGGGATAAACGCCCCGGTCGCCCGTGTCGGCAATCCAGGCATCCAGTGCAGCCCGCATGGCAGTGAGAGCCGCCCGATCCTCGAGATTCCCGGAATCCGCCAGGTTTTCGAGTTCGTGCGGATCTGCCAGCGTGTCGTACAATTCCTCGCAGGGGACCGGCTCCATCAGCCGGGCTGGTGCGCCGGTGAGCATGCCCTCCTCATACAGGCGGCGCATAAGGGGTTTCACCAGAAAACACTTCTCCTTGCACCGGTTGAGCATCAAAAATCCGTCCCGGGGGTAATAATTCCGGATATAGTGGTAACGACCGTCGCGAACCGATCGAAGGCGGGCCCATTCCTCGCGCACTATCGGATGATCCGGGTAATACGGGGGCGGGTTGACGTTTTCCGGCGTGGCGATCTGCGGGCGCCATATTCTCGCTCACGATCCAGAGAATATTCGGGCGATCCGGCTGCGCGGAGGCGTGTTCCTCCCGGTCGATATCTTCCGGTCCTGCTATTCCTGCAGCCAAAGCGCTCCCAGTGTAAAGAATGGCTTAACGTATTGCTGTAAAAGGAATTATATGTAATAATTTAAATAATAATCTCATAATCGAATACCTCAGCGTACACATGCAAACGGTGATGTTCAGGAACGGCGGACGCCGGAAATGCTACCGATGGAAGACCTCGGACACGAAACCCAGCACTTCCGGGAGCGATTCTCTCCAGTACGACCATGAATGGGCCCCGTCCCGAATCCGAAATTCGTGCGGAATCTCCCGGCGGCGCATCTCGATGTGTATCAACGAATTTCCCTCGTAGAGGAAATCGTCGTCCCCGCAATCGATGTACCAGCGCACGGCCTTTAGATCGTCGTCGGGGAGCGCCTTGACCAGTTCGACGGCATTGTGCCGGGCTATCCAGGCCATGATTTCCTCGTCGGAAAATGTCCCGTCCCGGTCCCGCCACCGATTGAAATCCTCCACGGTGGACGGCCCCACGTACGCGCTTAGCGGCGCAGACGAGGAGAACAGGTCGGGCCGGTGCAGGGCGTACATGAAGCTGCCTCCGCCTCCCATAGACAGACCCGCCACGGCGCGGAACTGCTTCTCCCCCTTGATCCGGTACGTCGATTCCACATACGGCAGGAACTCCTCGAAGAAGAAATCTTCGTACCGCCAATCCCCGCCGGCGGTATTGAAATAGCCCCGGCGCCCCGTATTGGCGTCCGGCATGACGATGACCATGGGAGTCGCCTTCCCTGCAGCAAGCGCTCTGTCGGCGATATGCCGCACCTCGCCGAACTGTATCCAGCCGGTCTGGTCGTCTCCAGCTCCGTGCAACAGATACAGTACGGGATAGCTTCGCTCGGAAACGTGGTAATCCGGCGGCAGGTACACGGCGTACTTCCGCTCGCCGCCAAGAATATCGCTGTGCATGGACAGGTTGTCGTAGACCGTGCCGCGTTCGACGCTCTGAGCGGAAGCGCTCTGGGAAAAGACCACCGGCAAAAGCGCCGCCGCGCAGCATAACACTGCGTATGCGCCGTATCGTTTTACAGGAAGAAGCATGGCGAAAGAGGGATCATCCCTTTAGGATACTCTGATTAAGTCCGCAAAGTCCGGAGGCTGCAAGGGGTGTGCTGGCAAGGAATGACGAAGCAGTGTGGCAGGCCCCGCATAATGAGGAATGACGCGGCCAGCGTGCCCCTCGCAGCCTCCCGAAGGGCGCGTCACGTCCGCACCGCACCGAATCCGCAGTGTTTCCCGCCGATTTCAACGATGCAATTATAATATCTTTCTTTTACGCACGAACGTGAAGCGCTGATCGAAGCGGTTTTGGTCAGAGTATCCTAAAGCGAGGACAGATAATCGTAGCTGGTCTGCAGCATGTCTATGGGATCGGGGGCCAGATCCCGCTCGACATAGAAGTGCTCGACACCAGCAACGCTCGCCTCGGCGATAATGGCGTCAATGTCCAGCACGCCCGCACCCACCGAAGCGATGAACGGAAAGAGCGCCATCCACTCCTCGGGATTGTCCCCGTTGCCCTCGAAGCGCACGAGCTCGGCCATGTCCTTGACATGCATGAGGCGGTAATGATCGGGCCAGTTTTGCAGGTACTCGATGGGATCGCCCCCGCCGGCCACGGTCCAGTAGATATCCATTTCAAGAGATACCACGGACGGGTCGATACGCTCCAGCATGACATTCAGCGGAATAGAGCCTTCCATGTCCGTCAGTCCGTAGCCGTGGTTGTGATACATGAACCGGAATCCGCGTTCGTCGGCGCGCCGTCCAATTTCGTTGAATTCGTCCGCGAGGCGGCGATAATCGTCCAGCGTGGTACGCTCTTCCTCAGGAATTGCCGCAATACCTGCATAGCTGGCGCCCAGAATCCGGACTGCTTCGCCCGTTTCGTCGATCCGCTCGCGCAGCGTGTCCAGATCGACATGCAGCGACGGAACGGAAAGGCCGACCTCGTCGAGCAGACCCCGCAGAGCCTCCGGCTTCATGCCGAAATAGCCGCTGATGCCGAACCCCAGTTGCGGCGTCAGTGCCGCCCACATTTCATGCACGGCGGGCACACTGAACGGGTACGGCCCGTAGATTTCTATCTCCTTGTAGCCCATGTCGGCCAAAAGACGCATGGTTCCCTCAAAATCCTTTTCGAGGAGATGAGGAATGGAAAACAGGCCGAGGCCCACACGCTCTACGAGCGCCGCTTTAGGGGTGGAGGAACATCCCGTAACGTACAGGCCGGCGCCGCCGACGCCCAGCAGACTAAAAAAAGAACGACGATCGATCATGGATTGGGAGATCAGGTTGCGGAAGTAGCGGCAAACGGGGGTATCGGGAAGATTTTTATTCCTCGTCCAGTACAAGAGGCGCCGCGCCATACAAGTGGGTAAACCGGATGCAATGAATGACAACGGATCGAAACGGGCGGATATCGAGGTCCGCTTCCAGGTCATAGGTCTGAGCGCCTGATCTCGACTGCAATTCGTCCACGACATGGGCGCCCGTCACCATCACATTGTCGTTGTCGGCTTCGGCCGTGCCGGTTGGCGTAAGCACTACATGCAGATCCGGTCCCCAGTCCGTCCGGAACGTTTCCGACAGAACAAGGCGGAGCCCCTCGCCGGCGTCCTCGATCCGGTACGAGCCGCTTGTCTCCTGGCCGCCCTTGTCCGTGAACGATCCGGAGGCGATAATATCTGCCGGCTCGGCTATTTCATCCGCGGAGGCACTCGCGCCCCCGCCGCATGCGGCAAGCGCAAGACAGGCCCCGTACACAAGTATCGAAAAGAGGATTCCGTAAGAACGGTGTTTCATGACGACTATACGCTAAGGATACGCCGATTAAGTCCGCAAAGCTCAGAGGCTGAGAGGAGCACTTCACGCAGCCCATCGCCGGATGGTTCCGGACGGGAAGCTGCCGAATTGCTTCGATAATACGGGTTCGCACAATAACAAGCGAACGGATCGACAGCCGGAGCCGCGGCGCCGGAGGGATAGTACCGGCGCCCCCGACACCGGGAGCGATGGCGTGGAGAGGCCCGGGCCTTAACGATATGCAGCATGCCAGGCGAACAGAACCCGATCCGTATGCAACAAGGAGCATTTTTTCGTCTTGTTCGTATCGTACGGTCGTACGCAGGCGACAGCCTCCCTATGTCTAAGTCCATATATTATAAGAACTTATAAAAAATTTTAATTAAATGACTGAATCTGTTGCCCAGGAGGGCGTTACCCGGTTATATCTATGTACGGATGGCCCGCTTCTCGAAACGGACGGGCGCTTCTTTTCTATCCGGGACACCAGCTGGGACGACCTCTTCAACGATCCCGCGCTGGGCGAGCGGCTCGCACAGTACGCCCGCAATGCCCGGGAAACCGAGCCGCCTCGCCCGGAGGATCTGCTTGCCACCATCGGGCGTCAGGAGATCTGGGCCGCCGGGGTGACCTACTGGCGCAGCAGGACGGCCCGCATGGCGGAATCCGAAGAGACCGCCGATGCATACGACCGGGTATACAATGCGGCGCGCCCCGAGATTTTCTTCAAGGCTACGCCGCACCGGGTAGCGGGCCCGGGCCAGGCCGTACGTATCCGCCGGGATACATGCTGGAGCGTACCGGAACCGGAACTGGCCGTGGCCATCAACGCAGCCGGCGAAGCGTTCGGATACGCCATCGGCAACGACATGAGCGCACGGGACATAGAGGGAGAGAATCCGCTGTACCTACCGCAAGCCAAGGTATACGACCAGTGCTGCGGGCTGGGGCCGTGCATCCTCGTTTCCGAAGAACCGCCGGGACCGGATACGTCGATCCGGCTGGTCGTGGAACGCAGCGGCGCTGTCGCCTTCGACGACGCAACGACGCTCAGCGAACTGCGGCGTTCGATCGGAGAACTGGTTACCTACCTGTTTCGCGACAACTCCTTCCCCGACGGTTGTTTCCTTCTTACCGGAACCGGTGTCGTGCCGCCCGACGACTTTTCCCTGGCGCCAGGAGATCGTATCCGGATCGCCATCGACCCCATCGGCGTGCTGGAAAACTGCGTCGTACAGGACGCCGCATAGGCCGCACACTCAGACATCCAGCGCGTCCGCATCCGCGGCGTGGTTCATGATGAAGCGGAACCGCGCAGAGGCGTCCTTTCCCATGAGGTCCGCGATCGTGCGCTCGGTGCCGAGCCGCTCCTCCTCGTGGATGCACACTTGCAACAACATGCGCTTCTCGGGATCGAGAGTCGTTTCCCGGAGCGTTGAGGGCATCATTTCTCCGAGGCCTTTGAAGCGCTGCACCATGACGTTGCGGCGTCCTTTCTCTCCCCGCTCGATCTTGCGCAGAATGCGATCCTTGTCGGCCTCGTCGAGCGCCCACCAGGTGTCCTTGCCCGCATCCAGCCTGTACAGCGGAGGCTGCGCGATGTACGCGAACCCCTCCGTGATCAGTGGGCGCATGTACCGGTAGAAAAACGTCAGGAGCAACGTGGCGATGTGGTGCCCGTCGGAATCCGCGTCCATGAGCAGGATGACCTTGTGGTAGCGGAGGCGGGTCAGATCGATCTCGTCCCCCATGCCGCAGCCCAGCGCCTTGACCACGTTCGACAGCTCCTTATTCTCCCGGACCTTGTTCGCTGCGTGCTGCTCCGCATTGAGCACCTTGCCGCGCAGCGGCAGCACCGCCTGAAATGCGCGGTCCCTCCCCTGCTTGGCCGACCCCCCGGCGGAATCTCCTTCCACAATGAACAGTTCGCTTTGGACCGGATCGGTCGAGGAACAGTCCGCCAGTTTACCGGGCAGATTGAGCCGGTGGCTGATGTTTGTCTTCCGGCGGACGTCGCGGGCGGCAGTGCGCGAGGCGCGGCGGGCCTTCGCGGACTGTATGACGCGCGCGGCGATGGCCTCCCCCGTCGTGGGATGCGCATTCAGAAACCGCTCCAGCTCGAGGCGCATGGCGCCGGCAACAACCGGGCGGGCGCTCGGGTTGTTCAGTTTTTCCTTGGTCTGCCCCTGAAACTGCGGCTCTATCATGAACAGATTCAGGATAGCTACAAGCCCTTCCCGAATATCGTCCGCCGAAATGTCGAGGTTCTTCGGCAGCAGCTCGTGCGTTTCCATGTAGGCGCGTACGGCGCTGCGCACCGCATCGCGGAATCCCTGCTCATGGGCGCCTCCTTCCTCCGTGGGAATACCGTTGACGAAGGACCGGACATGTTCGCGGGGCGCCTCCGTCCACTGCAGCGCCACCTCCACACGGGCGCCGTCCGTCATGTCTTGCTGGCGCACCAGGAACTGCTCCTCGTGTACGGGCCGCTCGCCCAGCCCCTTCACCCGTTCGGTCAGAAACTCCGAAATCCCTCCCTCATGGCGGTATTCGCGACGGACGCCGGTAATCCCGTTCCTGAATACGATGCACAGCGCGGCATTCAGGTAGGTCTTTATTTCAAGACTCTGGCCGATGGCCTCGGCGTCGAACGCCACGGACTCGAAAATGTCCGGATCGGGCCGAAAATGGATCGACGTGCCGGTCCCGCGGCCGTTTTCGCGCACCTTGCGCACCGTGGCAAGCGGAACGCCCCGTTCGTAGCGCTGCTCCCATACGGCGCCGTCGCGACGGACCGTCACCGTCATTTCCTCCGAAAGGGCATTCACGACCGATGCGCCCACGCCGTGCAGCCCCCCTGACGCGATATAATTCGTCTGGTCGAATTTTCCGCCCGCGTGCAAGGTCGTCATGATGAGTTGCAGAGCGGATATCTTTTTCGAGGGGTGGATGTCTACCGGGATACCCCGCCCGTTGTCCGACACCGTGACGCTGCGCCCATCCTCGTGGAGCGTCACCTCGATGTGAGACGCATAGCCGTTGGTGGCCTCGTCCACCGCGTTGTCGACGATCTCCCAAAGCAGGTGATGCAGGCCCGCCTTGCCCGTGCCGCCCACGTACATCCCCGGACGCTTGCGCACCGGGTCCAGCCCTTCGAGGACCTGGATATCGGCGCCCGTATATGTCCGTACTTCGCTCATATCCGTATTTCCACCGGTTCGGGAACGATCCGGGCCACATGGCCCCGCCTGATAATGGCTTTGCCCCTGTTGCCGCGCCGGGAAACCTCGAATTTGGTGGTGCGCACCGTCTCGATGCGCCCCCGGCTCGTTTCGATCTTGAGGCCGTCGCGGGCCGCGCTGGAGAGCGTGCAGCCGAGTACACGGTCGTCCGCGCCGAGACGCATGGCGATAACCCCTTTCGCTGCGCTCTTGAACACAGGAATCTGGGAAGCGGGGAAAATGAGCACATACCCGGCGCCGGAGGCCATGCAGACGTTTTCGTCTCCGGCCGCCGGTTCGGCGCCGACCGCTTCGCCCCCGTTTTCCAGTTTGATGTAGGTCCGCCCTTTTCGGGTCGAGGGCTCCGCAAAACCGTCCAGCGGCATACGCACGGCCTGCCCCCCGGAAGTGATCGCCACGAGGAGCGGCTCCGTTCGGGCAGGGGCGTGTCCGTTCTTCGGAAACAGTTCCGGCTCGACGTCCGGCTCGGCGATCGGCCTGGGAAGCGCCCGTTCGTCGAACGAAACGACCCCGACGACATGCTCCTTATCCGAGAAATCGAAGAATTTCTGGACAGGATCTCCGTACCCGGTCGTGTTCGGCAATGTGTCTGCACGAAGCGAATAACACCGCCCGAAGTTGGTGAAGAAACCCACTGCTCCGCGGGTGGAGGCGGGCAATATCCAGCCCACGCCGTCGCCCTCCCGGACGCGGATGCTGTCGATATCCGTGTACGTGCGCTGACGCTTGATCCATCCGTCCCGCGTCACGATGGCGTAGCAGTCCTCGGCGACGATATAATCCTCGGCGGCGTATTCGATGACCTTATCCGGGCCAGCTATGTGCGTCTTGCGGTCTGTGCCGAATGCAGCGGCCGTCGCCCGGATTTCGGCGCGCACGAGCCCCCACTGCTTGTCCTCGGATTCGAGGATGGCGCGTACGTCCGCGGCGCGCGCCAGTTTGTCTTCCAGTTCCCGGCGGATTTCCTCGATCTCCATCCGGGCCAATCTGTAGAGTTTTATTTCGAGGATGGCGTCGGCCTGCTCTTGGTCGAGCGCAAACCGGTGCATGAGCCGCGCGGCCGCATCTTTCCGGTCCGCGGACGCACGGATAAGCCGGATGGCTTCGTCGAGGGCGTCGAACAGTTTCTCGAAGCCGCGCAGGATGTGAATGCGGCGTTCGAGTTTTTCGAGCGCGTAGCGGAGGCGGCGTACTACGACCTCCAGACGGAAAGTCAGAAAGGCCCGCAGCGCTTCGGCGAGATTGACCTTCTTCGGAGCGGGGATCAGCGGGTTCTCCGTCGGCACGAGGCACGTCATATCGACGTGGTAACGCTTTTGCAGGTCGGTGTGGCGGAGCAGGTACGCGATGGCCGCTTCCGGATCGGCGCCCCGCCGAAGCTCCAGCACCACGCGGATGTCTTCCGTCGATTCGTCGCGTACGTCGGAGAGTTGCGGCACCCGTTCGTTGACGATGTGCTCGGCGATCTTCTCCACGAGAGCGGCCTTATTGACCATGTAGGGAACGGAGGTAATCACGATTCGGCTTTTCCCTTCCATGCCGTAGTCGCCGCGCAATTCCACAGCCCCCTCCCCGTTCCGGTGTATCCCCAGTAACTCGGCGGGCGTGTTCAGAATACGTCCGGCGGTAGGGAAATCCGGTCCCGGCACGCGCTGCGCCAATTCCTCGACGGGCGCTTCCGGGTGATCGATCAGGTGGACCAGCGCATCCGTCACCTCTCGCAGATTATGCGGGGGGATTTTCGTGGCCATGCCGACCGCGATCCCGTCCGCTCCGTTGACGAGGAGATTCGGGATGCGAGACGGGAGCACCACGGGCTCGTCGTAACTGCCGTCGAAATTGGGCCGGAAATCCACAGTGTTCTGCCGGATTTCCTCCAGCATTTCCACGGCCAGCGCACGCAGCCTGACCTCGGTATAGCGCATGGCGGCAGGGTTATCCCCGTCGATGGAGCCGAAGTTGCCGTGCCCGTCCACCAGCGGGTCGCGCAGGGAGAAGTCCTGGGCCATCCGCACCATCGCGTCGTAAATGGCCGTGTCGCCATGGGGGTGGTACTTCCCCATCACTTCGCCCACGACCGCTGCGCTCTTGCGATAGCGAGCGTCGGGAGTCAACCGCAGGTTGGCGTACATGGCGTACAGGATGCGCCGCTGCACGGGCTTGAGGCCGTCGCGGATATCCGGCAGGGCGCGGCTCATGATGACGGACAGCGCGTAGCTCAGATAGCGCTCCCGGGTCGTTTCCTGCAGGGATATGGTTTCGACGATAGGCATTGGAGGATGCTTTACAGGGCGCTAAAGGGGTGCGGGGCGGGATTCGGTTTCAATAACGGATATAATATTATAAAATATTGCGAGCATTCGTGGTCATCGTTTCCCTGCACCATAACGGCGTTCCTCACGAGCAAGCGCCCGAATCAGGCGGCCATCCCGGCAATAACGGCTCCATGAGTGGAAAGGTACGAATTAGGAAGCGGAAATTCCAGTGGGGAAAGCGGATTCGTCGCTGCCGTTTTTTGCATCGTCGCTCCGGAGTTCCAGGCATCGCCTGGCGCCGAAACTGGCGGAAACGGGAAGATTGCGACTGCTTGCACCCCATTTAGGATACTCTGATCAAAACAACCCCCTACCCCTCCTGCTTCAACCCCCGCGCCATGAGTCCCTCGACAGCATCCCGGGGCGTCATCCCCTCGAAAAGAATACGGTAAACGGCTTCGGTGATAGGCATCTCGACATCGTACCGGCCCGCAAGCCGGTACACCGAATCGGCCGTGCTCATGCCTTCCGCCACCATGTTCATTTCCTTTCGGATAGCTTCCGGACTGGCGCCCTGACCGATGCGTTCTCCGACATACCGGTTGCGGCTATACCGGCTCATGCAGGTAACCACCAGATCGCCGAGTCCGGCAAGGCCCGCAAATGTACTCTCTCTGGCGCCCATCTCAAGGCCCAGCCGCTGGATTTCCGCCAACCCTCGCGTCACAATGGCGGATTTGGTGTTGTCGCCATATCCGAGCCCGTCTCCGATGCCGGCCGCCAGCGCCATGACATTCTTTACGGAACCGGCGATCTCGACACCCAGCAAGTCGGGATTACGGTACACCCGGAAGCGCGGCGCAGCAAATACGGACTGTATTTCCTCCACAGTATCCTCGGAATGGGCGGCGGCCACAACCGTGGTGGGTTTCTCCTGCGCAACTTCCTCGGCATGGCTGGGGCCGGACAGCACCCCCAGCCGCTCCGGCGGTACGGACTGCAGCACATCGGCAAGCACGCTCGTCGTCGTATACAGCGAGCCGATCTCAATGCCCTTGGCCACCGATACGTAGACCAGATCGTCCCTGGTCTCGCCCCGTACCTGCATGGCGCAGGCGCGCACGGCCTGTGCCGGCATGGCGAAGACCCACATGTTGCGGTCCTGCACGGCTGACCGGATATCCGACGTAATGGAAATGCTGTCCGGAAGCAGCGCGGTCGACAGATAGGCAGGATTATGCCGCGTACGGCGCATGGCCTCGGCAGCCTCCGGGCGCCTGGCCCATAGCACGACATCGTGGCCCAATTTTGCAAGCAGAATAGCAAGGGCCGTCCCCCAGCTACCCGCTCCCAACATGGCAATGCGTCTGGTCACAACGACGCCCTCTCGCTACAACTCGCCACGGCCTTTCATGCCCTGCGCCGGACGGAAGGAACGAATCCGATTCTCCGTTCCGCTGAACAATCGGCGTATGTTGGTCCGGTGCGCAAGAACAATGCTCACCGTGATCGCAATCCCGAAAACGAGCAGGCTCGGATCGACCCGTTCGATGTCGAATACATAGCGCCGAATGGCCACCACGGACGGGAAGGCCGCCGCCGCCGAAAGCGAGGCTACCGAAACGTACCGTGAAGAAAGAAGCACGATCAGGAAGATGGCCAGCGTAATCCCCATGGTGGCCGGCGTCAGGGCAAACAGTACCCCGGCAGCGGTGTTTACGCCCTTGCCTCCCCGGAAACCCGCCCACACCGGATACATATGTCCGATAATCGCCGCCACGCCAGCCAGAAGCCGTACGACTACTTCCATTTGCCAGACGGCGAACCCCGCAGGAAGCGCATCCAGCCGGAGCGATGCAATAACGCCGGCGGCCAGCAGCCCCTTGCCCAGATCCACGAACGAGGCAAGCACACCCGCTTTCCATCCGAGCACCCGGAAAACGTTCGTCGCTCCGGCGTTACGGCTTCCGTGCAAACGGATATCCACGCCGTGCATCCACTGGCCTACCCAGACACTGCCGGGTATGGAGCCCGCCAGATAACTCAGGATCAGAATAACGGCGAGAGACAGCATAACGCGAGAAAGGTAAAGAATTGCTTTGGGTACTTGTGGACACGCCGGACGCCCTTACAGGTTTCCGGGAGCGCAAGAAGGCTTGCCAATTTAGGCGTTCAACTGCTTCGCAGTCGTCGTTTTTCCGGAAATTATATCCCGGTAACGTCTGGAAATGGATCCGCTGCCAATGCCCTCTTCTATAGACAATGGGACGTAATGAAGAAATGGTAAATCATAGCGAAATCCCTGAAACCCCCGCAACGGCCACCCTCGCGAATGGGCATGATGCGGCCGATGAAGCATAGGCTAACATACCGGAAAGGCGCCGAAATTACTCCAAAAAGGTATAGAAAAGGTATAAAAAGGTATATAAATTACTCAAAAAGGGCCCGGAAGCGCGCAAGCTCCTCGTGTAAACCGTGGAGATCGTCCGTCACGACGACTGCGAAACGGAGGCGCCTCCACCCTCGCAGTACGCCTTCACGGCATCCATGTCCACCGCAATCGCCTTGGTGACGACGCCCTTGATGAGCGGCGCCATCAGGCGCGACAGGATCCTGTATGGACGCGCGTCCATCACCATGTCGAGCCGGGTGCCGCCGCCATCGCCCAATGGGGTCACCGTGAACACCGTGTCCCAGATCGTCCCGCCCTCGTCCGATACCATGCGGACTCGCTCGTTCGCCACGAACTCGGTAACCTCGATTTCCGTGGTCGCTTCCCTGCTTCGCATCACACGTGTTTCCCGGAACCGGGCTCCCACGCCAACCCTTTGGTCGGTCAGGAACTCCACGCGCACCAGGTGCGGCACGGCCTCGCTGTAGTTGGAGATATCGGACACAGTCGAAAAGACCATTTCGGGGGCGGCGTCTATGGCTCGACTCACTACGGTTCGGGGCATCGTCGTTGGATTTGTTTCTATCGCTTCAGGGAATTCCCTTCACATCTGCTCCAGCGCCTGTACAAGATCCGCCGCGATGTCCTCCGGATCTTCGATGCCCACCGAAATCCGCACCAGGTTGTCGCCGATACCCAGCTGCGCGCGCCGCTTTTCACCGATGTTTTTGTGCGTCGTGGTGGCCGGATGCGTCATCAGCGAGTGTACGTCGCCGAGACTCGTCGCCCGGATCACCAGCCGCAAAGCATTGGCGAACCGGAAAACGGCGGCCTTATCGGCGTCGCGTATTTCGAAACTCACCATGCCGCCGTACAAGGTATCGCCGTCGGGACCGCGGCTGAACAGCCTCCCTGCGACCGCTTTGTCGGGATGGCTGTCGAGCCCTGGATAATGCACTACCTCGACCCGGGGATGCGCTTCGAGTACCTGCGCCACATGCAAGGCATTGCGGGAATGTTCTTCCATGCGTATTGGCAGCGTCTTGATGCCCCGCATGGTCAAAAACGAGTGAAAAGGACCGAGATTCGGACCCAGGTGGCGACCCAGCTCCTGCATCCAGTCCGCATGGGCCGCACGACATACCGTCACCCCACCCAGCACATCCGCATGACCGGCAAGGTACTTGGTGGCGCTGTGCATGAGGATATCGGCCCCAACATCGAACGGGCGGCTCAGAACGGGCGTGGTGAACGTCGCGTCCACCACCACAGGCACGCCATGTCGTTTAGCCATAGTGCAGATGGAATCCAGGGGCGTTACCCTGACAAGCGGATTCGAAGCAGTCTCCACGAGGATGCACCCCGTGTCGCTTTGCGCAAGCGCCGCTTCGAACGCCTCTATATCGCAAGGATCCGCATAGCGAGTCATCACTTCCTGCTGTTCCATGAGTTGCAGAAGCTGGAAGGTTTCCCCAAAAAGCACTTCCGCCGTCAGAATGGAAGCAGGACGATCCCTGAGCGCCGTAAGCAGGGCGATGTGCAAGGCCGCCATGCCCGAACTGCACGCCAGCGCACTGTCGCCTCCCTCCAGTGCGGCCACCTGGCGTTGCAGAGCGGCCGCAGTCGGATTTCCGTAGCGCTGGTAGACGAAGCCTTCCATTTCCCCGTTGGCGACCGCTGTCATGTCAGCCGCCCGCCGGTAATGGAAACTGGCCGCCATTTCGAGAGCAGGCGCCGAGGGAGTGTACGGCGTATCTCCACGCTCCGGCATGCACCCGTGAATGGCAAGCGTACTCTGTTTCATACGGTTTCCAGCGCTTGTTCGAGGTCTGCAAGAATATCGTCGATGTCTTCCGCGCCGATGGACAGGCGGACCAACCCGTCCGTGATGCCCAGTTGCGCCCGGCGTTCGGGCGAGAGCATCCGGTGCGTAGCACTGGCCGGGTGCAACGCCAGCGTGGCCAGATCCCCAATGCTGGCCGACGTAGCGGCAAGGCGCAGCCGGTCCAAAAAAGCGTAGGCCCCCTCCTGCCCGCCGCGTACATCGACGCCTACGGCGCCGCCTGCCTGTCCCGCAGGGAACAGTCTCGCTACGACTTCTCCGTCCGGGTGATCCGGATTTCCCGGATACAGGATCCGCTCGATGGCCGGATGCCCGGTCAACTCCTTAGCCACTAGCCGGGCGTTTTCGCAGTGCCGTCTCATGCGCAGCGATAGCGTCTTGATCCCCCGCATGACCAAAAACGCCTCGAACGGCCCCGGATTGGGGCCGAGGCGCCGGTACACTTGTCCGAGCGCTTCGCGATGCTCTTCCTGGGCAACCACTGCGCCCGCCAGTACATCCCCGTGACCTGCAAGGTACTTGGTAGCGCTGTGGATGACCATGTCGGCGCCATGCTCCATGGGTTTCAGGAGCAGGGGCGTGAACGTGTTGTCCACGAGAAAAAGCGCGCCGGCGTCGTGGGCAATCTCTGCGAGACGGTCCAGATCCGCGACACGCAGACACGGGTTGGACAATGTCTCCATGATGAGCAGGGCGGGGCGGGTTTCGCGCACGGCTTCGTGCACCGCCTCCAGGTCGCAAAAGTCGCAGAACCGAACATCGATCCCCGACGGCCTCAGTACGCTTGAGAGCAGTTCGAGACTACCTCCATAGAGCACATCGGCGGCCACAATCGACCGACGGCGATCCAGGAGCGCTGTCATGATAGCGAGGTGCACCGCCCCCATACCAGAAGCTGTGGCGAACGCTCCGTCCATGCCTTCGAGCATGGCGATCTGCTCTTCGAGCGCTCCTGCACTGGGGTTGCTTATCCGCGAGTACACCTCTCCGGTGCGTTCCTCTGCGAACACCTCGGCAAGGTCCTCTATGCGTTCGTAGAAGAAACTCGACGAAGAATAGACAGGGGTCGCCACAGGGATATAGTCGCCGAGCCGCTTGCGGTCACCGGCGTGCACCAGCGAGGTCTGGAGCTTCATCCGCCCTATCTGACAAGCGTCATGGTTTTTGTCAGTGCCTTGGCGCCGCGGCCGATCGTCAGGCGGTAGAGGTAGTTCCCGGTCGGCAATCCCCCGGCGTCGAACCTGGCCCTGTGCTCCCCTTGCGGCAGTACGGAATCCACGAGGATTGCGACAAGTCTGCCGGCCATATCGTACACTTCAAGGCGGACGGGACCGGACTCGTCCAGATAATAGACAATCTCCGTGGACGGATTGAACGGGTTCGGATAGTTCTGGGCCAGCGTCGAGGTTTCGGGAAGCTCGTCCGCACGATCGACGGACGTGCTTGCCCTAACGTTATCTACACTTGGCGCCTTTGCGAAGGTAATGGAAACCGTACCCTCATCCGGAGTTATTCGGTCAATTAACGGAGCAAAGGCGGCATATTTCGGCGGGAGCAGCGATGCAAGGGGTTTAATCGTGTCTATGAATGCATTTATTGCACCGATCTCCATCACAAGAGTCATATCGCCATCGCCATCGAATGTATAATGAGAACGTAATGGAGGAAGAGTCGCCAGAAGAGGTATTGTTAACGTAAGGGTATCTGCCGCCTCGTCTACCTCAAAGGCAATCAATCTCTGAATCGATATGTCGTCTGCCCATATATCGTGCGTCAGTGAAAGATACACGTCGAGCGAATCGCCGCCAGGATATTCCCGGAATGTGATGAAGCCCGTATTCAGGTATGCTTCTATATTCCCGGATCTGTCCCCCGAATCGTCCCGGATCTCCGATAGTTCCCAGGTTCCCGCCAACCTTTCCTTATCGGACAGGGTCTGCGCAAAGGCGGACCATGATACCGATAACATGACAGGCAGCGTTATCAAAAAAGCAAGCGATTTCCTGATCATGGCTTTCGGATCCTAATGTGTGATCGATCGGAACGGATGGGAATCCTTCGGCGTAACGCCCTGCCCGGACAAATGCCCAATGTTTTCCCCGCCCTGCATGGCAGTCCCTCAGGGAAAATACCACAGTGCAAGAAGGGTTGCAAAGCAAGTGCACAACTTTTCACGCCGCTTTCCGGGCTTAGTCGGGCCGCACACCGTATGGCAACGAAAAAATATTCCCGATGTTCCGGAGTTGTTCGCGAAGGCTCTCAAGAATGCACGGCGCGATTCCGCCTCCCTTGCCGGCTTCGTCATTCCTTTCCGGCTCGACGGCAGCAGCCCCATTCCGGGATCGAACGTGCGACGCAAATCGTCTTCCCGGGAAGATATCCTGAATCGATAAGATAAAGAAACGGGGGCTCTTTTCTCATATCCATATACCCCTATCTGACAAGCGTCATGGTTTTTGTCAGTGTCCTGGCGCCGTTTCCGATGGTCAGACGGTATACGTAGGTTCCGGTCGGCAACCCCCTCGCGTCGAACAGGCCCCTGTGCTCCCCTGGCGGCAGTACGGTATCCACAAGGGTTGCGATACGTTTGCCGGCCATATCGAACACTTCAAGGCGTACGGGACCGGACTCGTCCAGATAATAGATTATCTCCGTGGACGGATTGAACGGGTTCGGGTAGTTCTGGGCCAGCGTCGAGGTTCCGGGAAGCTCGCCCGCATGATCGACTGACGTTACCCCCTTGCCTTCGACACGTGCGAAGGTAAAGGAAGCCGTACCGACATAGGGATCCAATTCGTCAAGTATCGGAACGAGGCCCGCCGCCCCAACCAATGATGCAAAAGGCTTAATCCCTTCTATAAATCCATTTATAACAAGGCTGTCCATGACAAACGTCACCCGGATATCGCTGTCGAAGACATAATGAGAAGGTATATCGCCTGCCAATGTTACTGCTCTAAGGGTATCCACCGCCTCGTCTACCTCAAATGCAAGCAAACCCGTAACCGAGATGTCCTCTGTCGATATATCGTCCTTGGGCGAAAAAAACAAGTTGAGTGAATCGCCTTGCGGCGTTTCAAGGAATGTCATAGTGCCCAGGTCCAGGTATTTGTCTATTTCGCCGGACCGGTCCCCCGAATCGTCCTGGATCGCCGATAATTGCCAGGTTCCCAGCAACATTTCTCTATCGGACAGGGTCTGCGCAAATGCGGACCAAGGCGATAGGAGCATAACGGATAGTGCGATCAAAAAAGCAAGCGATCTGCTGGTCATGGTTTTCCGTCTCGATGTGTTGCCAAACAGGGAAAACGCACGGAGCCCTGTGCCGCAACGCGCTTCTCCGGCAAGTGCTTGTCATTCATTGTCATGGTCCATGGTTGGACTATTGCGCCAATATAGCGCATCGAAAGAGAATTGCAAAGGAGGGGCGCATACCGGGCAAGGAACAACGAGCGCCCCTTAATCAGAGTATCCTTAAACAGTGACTCCGCCCCGCCAACCCGTTTACAGCGAACGAATTCTCCCGATCTTCCGGGGTTGTTCGCGAAGGTTCTCAAGGATGCGCACGGCGCGATCCGCCTCGCTTGCCGGCACGACGGCAAGCAGCCCCATCCCAAGATTGAACGTGCGGCGCAAATCGTCTTCCGGGACGTCTCCGAGGTCCCGGATCAACTGGAAAAGAGGCGGGCGCTCCCAGGCATCGTAGTCGATGTCGAAGGTCAGGCCGTCCGGGATAATGCGCGGCGTATTGCCGGGAATGCCGCCTCCCGTAACGTGTACGAAACCCCGCCCCACCCCTTGTTCGAGCAGGGCGCGGATAGGCCTGAGGTAGGACCGGTGTACAGCGAGCAGCGCCTCGCCGACGCTCGTCCCGCCCAGTTCGTCGGGGCAATCCCCGGGATCGAAATGCGAAA
>LXNJ01000258.1_pt1 | contig 38079 bp, 36 predicted proteins | sample 809081 | NCBI WGS metagenome assembly LXNJ01 (sample SAMN04870510, study PRJNA318959) | sponge metagenome | biome: sponge; feature: marine sponge reef; material: water | host: Petrosia ficiformis | place: Greece: Milos, Mediterranean Sea | collected 2013-05-29 | depth 5-7 m | reverse complement strand
GGCGGGAGAAGGCGTCTTCTTTGTCCAGCTTGGCGTAGGTCTTTTCGCCGTTCCTGGTGGGCTTGTAGCGTCGCATGAAGCCGCGCTCTTCTCCCTCGACCTCCTCAATGAGATCGGCCTCAATGAGGGCGCGAACGATCATCTCACCCATGTAGCCGCCGGCGGGGAGGTGGTGACCGCCCATCGGCTCACCTGTGGCCTGGAAGGCGCGGCAGATGTCTCGCAGGGCCTGTGCAGCCTCAATCATCATGCTTTCCATGACGCGGGTGACGACGGGCGTCCCCCGCACGGATCCTGTGAAATCATCGAATGCCGGCACTTGTTGCTCCCGTTGGTGTGATTCTTCGCTGCGCTCAGAATGACATAGGAAGGCTCAGGATGTCATTGGACTCCCGTATTGACTTGGGTGTGTGTCGCTATTCGTTGTCGTCGTTGGGTGACACCATGTTTGTGAACGGGCGGAGCAGGCTTGTGAACTCCATCGGGAAGATGAACTTGGTCGACGGCGCGGCGCCCACATCCTTGAGCGTTTCCAGGTACTGCAGGCTGAGGGTGTTGGTGTCGATGCCGCGGGCGACGGCGGAGATGCGATCAAGGGCTGTCGCGAAGCCATCGGCGCGGAGGATGGCCGCCTGTTGATCGCCTTCGGCGGAGAGTATCTCGGCCTGCCGCTCGCCCTCGGCCCTGAGGATGGCGGACTGCTTTTCGCCCTCGGCGACGGTGATCGCCGCCTGGCGTGTTCCTTCGGCTTCCGTGACGGCTGCGCGACGGATTCTCTCCGCGGACATCTGGCGGTTCATGGCCTCCTGGATGTCACGGTTGGGCTCCACCTCACGAATCTCAACCTGGGTGACCTTGATGCCCCAACGTTCCGTGACCTCGTCAAGCTTGGTACGCAGGGATTCGTTGATGCGCTCTCGCTGTGAGAGGACATCGTCAAGGTTCATCTCGCCGATTACTGCTCTGAGGTTGGTGGTTGCGATGCCGACGACGGCGGAGCGGAAGTCGACGACCTCCAGCACGGCTCGTTCGGCGTCGGATTCCTGCACCCGCATGTAGACGAGGAAATCGATGTCGATGGGGGCGTTGTCGAGGGTGATGTTGGTCTGGCGGGGGATATCGATGACGAATTCGCGGAGATCGACCTTTTGCGTGGCCTGGAATGGCCACACAAGGAGATTGAGTCCGGGCTGTCTCATGCCGGAGTACTTGCCGAGCGTGAAAACCGCCAGGCGCTCGTATTGCTTGACTACCGCGATATACGGGATCATTTGCCTGCTCCTTTCGTCCGTTCGTGTGAACGGCTCACTCTTCTCTTCTGACTGTCACGATCAAACCGTCCATCCCGACGACGACGATTGTCGCTCCCTCTTCTATCGGCTCACCGTGCGCGGACTCGGCCGTCCAAATTTCGCCGTGCACACGCACTGAGCCGGTGGGGTTGATGGCGTCGGTAACCCTGCCGGACATGCCCACAGGGATTGTCGTTGGCGAAGTGTAATCGGCCCCTCGGTATTGAGCCAGTGCCCGGAAGGTCAGGGCGAGGCCGGTGAAGACGGCGATACCGACGGCGCCCAGCATCCAGTAGCTGACGCGGAAACTGGGCGAATCAATGGGCGGGGCCTCGAAACTGCCGAATAAGAGGAAGCCGCCGATAAGGAAGCTGAAAGCGCCTCCGATGCCGAAGACGCTGATGCCCGGGGCCTGCATCTCCATGTAGAAGAAAACCATCGCCGCCACGATGAGGCCGAAGCCTACCCAGTTGACCGGAAGGTTGCCAAGGGCGACGAAGGCCAGCGCGAGCGCGATAAGGCCGACGATGCCGGGCCCAAGGAAGCCGGGGCTGATGAGCTCAATGATGATTCCGAGCCCACCGATTGTCAGCAGCAGGAAGGCGATGTTCGGGTTGGAGATGATCTCCAGGAAGCCCTCCAGGGCCGTCTTTTCGATGTCTCGTAGAGGGAGGCCGTCGGTTTCAAGTACGATTTCGCTGCCGCTTATGGTCACCGTGCGCCCGTCCAGACTTGCGAGAAGATCGTCGATGTCATCAGCGATGAAGTCGATGATGCCCTCGTCGAGGGCCTCAACAGCGGTGTAGGAACGGGCTTCAAGGACAGTCGCCTCCAGAGCCTGCGGGTTGCGGCCCGTCCGTTCGCCGATGCTCCTGAGGAATGCGGCGGCATCCTGTCTCGCCTTGGATTCCAAGGTGTCAGGCAGATCCTCCCCTCCACCGCCGACCGGGGACGCCGCGCCGATATTGGTGGCGGAGGACATGACGGCAACATGGCCTGCCGCCGTGATGAACGTGCCTGCGGAGGCGGCCTGCGCGCCGCTGGGGGCGACGTACACAACCACCGGAACGCGGCTGGCGAATATCTCCTCAACTATGTCGCGGGTTGAGTCCAGCAAGCCGCCGGGGGTGTCGATACGGATGATGGCGATCTCGGCATTGTCGTCGGCGGCACGGCTGAGGGCGCGGGAGACATAACGAACGGTCACCGGTTGAATTGTGCCGTCGACTTCGACGAGGGCGGCGTGTCCGCCTGATCGTTCCTGGAAGACGGGGGCCGCTCCTATGGCAAGGCCGCTGAATCCGACAATGATCAGGAGGGCGGCGATGAGGCGTAGCGCCATGCCCACGAGGCTTGAGCGGTTGCGTTTGCCAGAGGGCGCGCGGCGTTGCCGACGCGATTCGCGCGGACCGGCACTCTGTTCAACGAATGCGGACACGTATCCCCCATAGATGCCGCTCACACAAGCGCCCCGGTGGGAGTCCCCACGGGCGGCGTGGGCGACGGCATCCGCTGTATTATATGCGCCTACGGATTCCTCCCCGCCCGCGCCCCTATCACGCATGGGGCTGGCTTGCCCTGGGATTCGCGGAACGAGGTTAATGTCCACTCCGCGCGAAACGGATACTGAACAGCAGGAGCAAGAGCAGACGCACCGAGCCGTTACGTCTCCTCTCGGCTCTCTGGCCGTCCCCAATTTCCGCAATTACTGGTTCAGCGCAGTCTCGTTCGTGATGGGCTGGCAGATCCTGCGCATCGTCATCGCGTGGGAAGGTTATGAGCTGACCAATTCGGAGATCTTCCTCGGCTACCTGGGGTTCGCCATGGGGTTCGGCACGATCAGCGTGAACCTGATTGGGGGTGTGGCGGCTGATCGGGTCAGTCGGCTGGGACTGCTTATCACCACGCAGGTCTGCATGACCATCACGGTGACGGTTCTGATGATGCTGACATTTGGTCAAGTACTCTTGCCGTGGCACCTGCTGGCGGCGTCTGCGGCCATCGGCATCATCCAGGGAATCGACCAGCCGACGCGGACAGCGGTGGTTCCGGCGCTGATTCCCGACCGACGGCTGTTGATGAACGCTTTGGCGCTCAGCTCGTCCGTGTGGCAGGGGACACGGGTGTTTGGCCCGGGTTTGGGCGGAGTGCTGATCGAGCGCATCGGTTCCGCGGCGACGTTCGGGTCGGTGACGCTGGGCTATGGACTTGGCACGCTGCTCCTCTTCTTCGTGCGGATTCCACGCGTGGATCGGATTCGCGGCAACGTGTTCAAGGAATTGTTCGAGGGGATCACGTTCATCGCGCGGCGCAATCTCTTCGCGAGTCTTATCCTGCTGACGTTCGTGGACAGTTTCTTTGGCGTGGCGTATATCCAACTGATGCCGGTATTCGCGCGGGACATCCTGGGGATAGGCGCGGACGGCATGGGGTTGATGCTGGGAGCATCGGCGGCGGGCGGGCTGATCGGAACGGGTCTTGCGGCGTTCTGGGTGAAGGGGCGATGGCCGCTCGTCTTGTTGCTGGGCGGAGCGGGACTGTTTGGGGCGATGGTGATGCTGTTCGCATTCAGCACGGTCCTGTGGCTGTCGCTTGGCGCGCTATTCCTATCGGGAACCTTTAACTCGCTGTCGCAAATAACCAATCTGACGCTGCTGCAGAGCGCGGTGCCGGAGGACTTGCGAGGCCGCGTGATGGGCGTGTTCAGCCTGACGTACAGCCTGATCCCGTTGGGCGGTTTGCAGGTGGGCGCGCTGGCGGAGTGGTTCGGAGCGCCGACGGCGGTGGGGATTGGCGGAGCTATTGCGGTGATGTTCGCGATCGCCCTGGCCCTGCGGACGAGTTTCGCGCGGGACGTGCGGGTGGCGGCACGGACGGCGGGGGGGTAGGAGGGGGGACCGACCGGCGAGGGTGACAGGGTCATCACGAACGATGGTGGCCTGCATATCGTTACAATGAATTGGTAGCTACTCGACTCAGCTAGCGCAAGCTTTCATTCAAGCTAAATCTACCCTGAGTTCGCTGGCCTTACACAGAAACTGCATGGAGGTTTGATGAGTTTACTCGATGAGATTCGTTCTGACCTGGTTAACGAATCAGCCGATCTCTCAAACATACTCAGAAAAGCGAAGATACTTGCTAGCGCTATAGCTTTGCCGGAATTTCGAGAGTGGGTAGATTTTGAGCTTAGCGGGTATCCGAACCGAGAAACAGTGCCGGACTACAGGTGGTTTCAGCCGACCAATCTCGGTACATTCGGTGGCCCCTTCCAAAGTGGCATCAAGAATATGGTGCTCCCTACGTACACCTTACCTGACGAAATTAAGGATTTCGCTGAAAACCTAATCTTCTTTGACGGAGTGGGTGCCTTGGAGGCCCAAGTTTCAGGACGGGAGGGCGCAGGGCAAAGGAAGTGGCCTCAAGAAATGGTTATGCTCGCTCGAGATTCCATACAAATGTCTGGAGGCATGGTTCTGATCGATGCACACCAACCAATACCGGCCTATATTGTCTCTGGGATTCTTGATCAGGTGAAGAACAAACTGTTGGATTTTGTACTCGGTCTCCAAGAAAGCAACATCACCTCGGAAGACTTGGATCATCGCAGGGTCAAGCCCGAAGTTGCCCGGAATCTTTTCAATTTCAACATCTACGGAGATCGAAATATAGTCGCAAGCGGTGAGCATATAGAACAAAACGTCGAGAAAGTCCAAGAAGGGTCCATCGACTCACTCTTGGATTTCTTACGCGCACTCGAGGTAAATAGTGCCGACCTTCGGGAACTTAAAGACGCGATCTCAGCTGAGCCTTCTGCACCCAATGGCAATTATGGTCCCAGAGTGAGTACCTGGTTAGGAGGCATGGTTTCGAAGGCAGCTTCCAAGACGTGGAACGTCAGCCTTGATACCGCCTCCACGATGCTTACCAATGCCCTCAATGGTTACTACGGGGTAAACCTCTAGCAAAGCGATCTCCGCGAATCTCTGTGCCGTTTCCTGAGTAAGAGAGGGTTGAGTGCACGGATATCTGGGCGGACTGTAGGTGAGAGCACTGGCGGAATGATTCGGCGCGCCGATGGCGGCCGGAGACCTTACAGCCGGGGACGGCGAGGGACTGGCATTAGAACTTCGTTGACCGGATCAATGGCCAGACGTAGTCCTTCCAGGGTGTAGGCGCCGATGACCGGTTCGACATTGTCGGGGCCGAATACGACTTGGGTGGTGACACTGAGACCATTGATCGCCGCCCGTGCTTCGCCGACGCCGTAGGAAACGATGCTGCCGTCGGCAAGCTCAAATTCGACCGTCCTGGTTGGCGCCAGGCCAAGACCACGCAACACGGGTTCCGGGGCCATCGTCAGGAACGCGCCAGAATCAACGAGCGCATCAAACTCTGTCTCGTCGCCCCCGTTTGGGTTTGAGATGCGTATCGGAACATTGAACATACCCATGCATTCAGCTTATGCCTTCGCTCAATGGCCGTTCGGAGGCCTACCCCGCTCCGCGCTACAATAGGAATCGCTGTGTGACATGGATTTCTGGATTTCCGCTAGAGCGGGAATGACGGGGCGGTGGTATGTATTCGATTGATCTTTCGGGGAAGAATGCGGTTGTGTTGGGGGTGGCGAATCACCGCAGCATCGCGTGGCACATCGCGCAGGCGCTGCATTCCGCGGGCGCGAATCTTTATCTGACCTACCAGAACGAGCGGCTCGGCGACGGTATCCGCAAGCTGACGGACGGGATAAACAACGTCACGCTCATCGAGTGCGATGTGTCCGAGGATGAGAATATTGAGTCGGCCTTTGGGCAGATCGCGGCGGACGGGGCGTCCGTTGACCTCCTGATCCACAGCATCGCCTTTGCGAATCGGGATGACCTCGGCGGCGACTTCTCACAGACGGGGCGCGACGGTTTTCGCATTGCGCTGGAGGTGAGCGCGTATTCACTGATTCCCGTGGCGCGGTACGCCGCGCCGCTGATGCCGGAGGGCGGGACCATCGTGACGCTGACGTTCCAAGCGTCTGACCGCGTCTTCCCCGGCTACAACATCATGGGCACGGCGAAGGCGGCGTTGGAGAATGAGGTCAAGCAGCTGGCATATGAGTTGGGGCCGCGCGGCATCCGCGTGAACGCCCTCTCTCCCGGCCCGCTCGACACGCTCTCATCCCGCGCGATTCACGGCTACGTAGACATGAAGCGCATTCAGGCGGAACGGTCGCCCATACAGCGCAACATCACGCACGATGAGGTCGCCAAGGCGGCGTTGTTCCTGCTGAGCGATCTTTCAAGCGGCATCACCGGCCACGTTTTGCCCATCGACGGCGGCTATCAGATCGCCGGCGTTTGATTTAAAGGCCGCTCCACGCATGGCAGCAATTACTCAGGTCCGTTGTTCCATTCTGCATGAAGCCAGCTGATGTCAAACGAGACTGAAGGGCGGCGGCGATTCCAGACCGTTCGCGGCACGAACGATACGCTGCCGAACGATCAGCCGTATTGGGATTGGGTGCGGGCGGCGGCGCAGAGCGTTGCGCATCGTTTCGGCTTCAAGCGAATCGACACACCCGTGTTCGAGGAGACGGCGCTGTTTGTGCGCACGGTCGGCGAGGGCACGGACATCGTCGAGAAGGAGATGTACACGTTCACGGACCGCGGCGATGACATGCTGACGCTGCGACCGGAGGGGACTGCGCCGGTGTGCAGAGCGTATATCCAGCACGGGATGCACACGCTGCCACAGCCGGTGCGCGCTTTCTATATCACGCCTATCTTTCGCTATGAACGGCCACAGTCGGGGCGGCTGAGGCAGCACAACCAGTTCGGCATTGAGGCCATCGGCGATCCTAATCCGGAGATCGACGCGGAGGTCATCCACGTCCTGTGGAGCCTGTTCCAGGAGCTGGGGCTGACGAACCTGACGCTGCACGTGAACTCCATCGGTGACGGCGAGTGCCGGCCGCAATTCCTGCAGTCGCTCCGGGACTATTATTCGACGCGTTTGGATGACGTCTGCGAGGACTGCCACACGCGGTACGAGAAGAACGCCTTGCGGTTATTGGATTGCAAGGAGGAACGATGCCAGCCGGTGATAGCGGGCGCACCAACGCCCGCGGACAGCCTCTGCGACGATTGCGCGGACCACTTCACGCGGCTTCGCTCACTGTTGGAGCTATGGGAGATTCCGTACGAAATCACGCCGAGGCTTGTTCGCGGTCTGGACTATTACACGCGCACAGTGTTTGAGGTTCATCCCGCTATCGAGGGATCGCAGACGGCGTTGGGCGCGGGTGGGCGATACGACGGGCTCATTGAGCAGCTTGGTGGGTCGCCGACTCCGGGGGTCGGGTTTGGGTCGGGCATTGAGCGGATCATCATGAATCTGCGGGAGGCGGGGCTGACGCCGCCGGAATCGCTCTCGCCACGGACGGACCTGTACATCGTCTACCTCGGCGAAACGGCGCACGGCCATGCACTGCGGTTAGCGGCGGAGTTGCGGCATGCGGGGGTCAGTGTTTCGCTCCCGACTGGGAGCCGCAGTTTGAGGGCGCAGCTACGATCTGCGGGGGCGGCGAATGCACGCTACGCCCTGATCATCGGCGACGATGAGGTCTCCAAGGGCACGGCGGCGCTACGCGATCTGGATACGAGCGAGCAGAGTGATGTTTCGCTCAATGCGGAGGCGATAGGGGCTGCAATCACAGCCTGATCGGGGTCGACGCTTCTCTCCTCCGTCGAATGGCCTGGGCGTCGTATGTCCCAAAAAGAAAGAAGCCCCGCGGTGTGGTGCGGAGCTTCTCCCGGGGAGGAGGTGTGTGGTGGTGGTATTTCGTTTTTGGTTCCCCCGGCCCCTGAGGGCCTGACGGGGGAGGTTATTTGGGCAGACCCCTTATGCGGCTGCCAGCAGGTTTGCGTTCAGCGCGACGATCCTGTCAACGCTGGCCTTTGCCTCGATCGCGACCTTGCCGGTCTTGACGGGGCGGACGATTGCGAGCTGGCTGTCAGGCCCGCTCAGTACGGGGTTGATTGTCTCTATGGTCTGGGGCATCGGGATCCTCCCTCTTTCTGCGCTTTCTCTCTTGTCTCTCTTATTCATGTATCCATAGTGCCAATTCTGTAGAATCGCATCAAGGGATATTCCGCGATAGTTCTTATTTGATTTTGCGATGCTATAATGGGTGCTGTTACGGGGGATGAAAGGCTGGATATGGATATTCGGGAACTGCGCAGCTTCACCGTCGCGGCTCGTCTGCGCAGCATTTCACGGGCGGCAGAGCTGTTGGACATCGGTCAGCCGACGGTGTCCACACACATCAAGAAGTTGGAGCAGGAGTTGGGGACGCAGTTGTTTGACCGCATCCGGCGGCCGATACGACTGACCCTGGCGGGCGAAAAACTGCTCGATCTGGCCGGGCCGCTGGTGGAAGGGGTCGAAGGGCTGGCCGTGAACACACAGCAGGCGCAAACGGAGGGGCCGGTGACGGTGGCAGCCACCGCCAACCTGATGTCGCACTTCCTGCTTGGCGCCGTGGAGGCGTTTCGCGATGAGAACCCACGGGTACACATGCGACTGAGGTCGCGTCTACGTTCCGAGGTAATCGAATTGGTGTCACAGGGCGAGGTGGATTTCGGCATCGTGCCCGGTATTGATCCGGATCCGGCGTTGGAGTTCGAGAGCCTGTTCCCCTATGAGCGACTCCTGATCACACCTCTGAATCATCCGCTGCTGGAAGAATCGCCACTGACGTCGATGGATCCCGTCGCGGAGCACCCGTTGATCATGATGGGTCCTGGCACGTACACGCGGTCCGCGGTGGAGTCCGAGTTCCGGCGGAAGGGCCTGGAATTCGACATCGTGATGGAGGCGGACTCACTGGACCTGATCAAGCGATACGTGGGGCACGGGTACGGGGTGTCTGTCATCCCGCGCGTAGTCGCGGAGCCGGGGGACGAGGATACACTGGGCATCGTGCCCTTGGGCCATATTCTGCCGACGGATCGGGCGGGGCTGATCACGCTGCGCGGGCGGGCGTTGTCCACGCCGGCGGAGGCGCTGATTGAGAAGGTGCGAGAGGCCGCGGCGGATATGTAGTCGGGGCGGGCATTGGCGATTCCTCGGCGTGGCGGTTAAACTGGGGGAACGTTCACCGGCGTGGCGCGTTCGTCTAGTGGCCAAGGACACCGCCCTCTCAAGGCGGAGATCACGGGTTCGAATCCCGTACGCGCTACCATGCGGTACCTAGCTGTTATGTGCTTCTGGGCGCGCGAGTTGCCGCCTTTGTGAGGTCGGCGTATCTTGATTCTTCATTTCAACGTTTAGGGGAAAAACAGTCATGACTGCTACTCAAGCTGATAACATGATGTCGCTTATCGCGAATGCCCCGTGGCGGGAGGCGGTGACGTATCGTGATACGTGGCCGCATGAGTATGTGGTCATTAAGAAGGATGGGCAACAGGAGTTGCTCGCGGCGTTCGTGGACCGGATCAGGCGGGGTGAGGGTGTCGAGTGTTCTTTCTTTGGGCAGCGGCGACCGTATCTATTCCTGGGCGGCTACAAGTACTGGATGATGACGGACGTCGATAACATCAACCTGGACGACGATGATGATGTACTCAATCGCGCGCCTCTTTACCGCGACCGGCGGGATTTCGAGATTCGGTCGGGGGACACGGGGACACAGTAGGGGGAAGGCTGCGATGACTGCGCACGACGACGGCACCGTTAATACCGAATTGCGCTCCAAATGGCCGCATGAGGCTTTGGACTTCACGCCTTGGTTGGCTAAGAACCTGAATCTACTGGGTGCGGAACTCGGCCTGAATCTAGAGCTTGTCCAGACCGAACGGCAAGTTGGCACAATGCGGCTCGACATCCTGGCTAAAGAGACTACATCGGGCGCACTGGTCGCCATCGAGAACCAGCTTGAGTGGACAGACATACACCACCTCGGCCAGCTTGTAATTTATTCGGCGGGAGTCGATGCAAAGATCGGGATCTGGATTGTGGCCGGGTTCACGGAGGAGAACGCACGGGCCTTGCACAAACTCAATGAGTGGTCGGGTGATGAGATCAGTTTCTACGGTGTGAAAATCGAGCTGATCCCACGGGAAGGAGAAGGAGAGCCGGGTTTCAGCAAAGTCGTGTACCCCGGTGGCTGGGACAAGGGCAACACACTTCCCCCTATTCCTCCACTATCACCACAGGTACAGAAATATAACGACTTCTTCCAGCCACTTACAGACGATCTCCTCGGAAGACATTTTGCAGACAAGTTCGATAGAATCTGGGGCCATTTTGCAAGACACTTCCCTTCTAAAGTCGTTCCATATCTTTGGTTCGAGGCGTCCTTAGACGACAAATGGGGGGCGACGGTCGGCATTCACATAAGGACGACTGACTCAGAAATGACAAATCGCATATTTGACTTGTTGGCGAAGGGCCGTACGGACATTGAAAAGAGTATTGATGCTCGACCCGATGCCGCATGGCAATGGCTGAAGTACGATCGCTATGCGTTTTCCTCCATTGACCTAGGGATTGAAGGTAGCATCGATGATCCGCCGGAGAAGCTGGATGAAATCAGGGCCTGGATGCTAGACCTGCTGCCGCAGTTCAAGGAGGAGTTTGAGCCGCGCCTCGAACGGATCCTTAGCGAACTATCGACAAACGGAGAATAGGGCGACCCTCGTTCGCCTTTCCCACGTTCATATGAGCCTTGGCTGATTTTGGTCGCTGTTTTCTTGGGGGTTGGTGCGGCGGGGTTGAGGGGCTGGCAGGTTTAGGGTTTGGCGGAGGTTGTTTAGGTAGAGGGCGTAGGCGTCCCGGCCTGTCTCTGTCGTCTGGATCCAGGTGCGGGGCTTTGCGTCGATGAACTCTTTCGTGATGGCGACGTAGCTCGCTTCTTCCAGTTTGCGCAGGTGGATTGTCAGGTTTCCTCCCGTCAGGGCCAGTTCCTTCTGGACGTAGCCGTAGGCGACACGGTCATCGGCTCCCTGCGCGGCAAGGAGCGTCATGATGCGGAGGCGGGTTGGTTGGTGGATCGTCTCGTCGAGGTCCAGGGTGTCGTTCGTGGTCACAGGGCGTCACTCCGGCGGATGATCGCCCAGACTGCGGCGGCCATCGGTGGCGTGAGGATGCGGAACCCCGTTGGTTGGTGGGTCGTCTCGTCGAGGTCCGGGGCGTCGTTTGTCGTCACGGGACGTCACTCCGGCGGATGAGCGCCCAGCCTGCGGCGGCCGTCGCCAAAGTTAGGATGGCGGAGTAGAGCAGCGCGGCATCGCCTGCCAGCGCGTAGGGGACGAAATACGCCGCCAAGAACGCGAGCCCCAGGACGGCGATGATCGGCCGGTGCATGATGCCAAAGAGGATGTAGCCGAGCATCGCGATGCCGATGGACACGCCGCCAATCTGTTGAGCATCGCCCTCTGCCCAAAGCCCTAGCGCCGCGGGGGTCACGAAGGCGGCGATGCCAATGGTGAGCCAGAAAAGGAAGGTGCGGATGCCGGCGGAGCGTGCCGCCTCTCCCGCGCCGGTTTTCTGTCCGGCCCGACTGCCGATGATCGCGCTGGCCACCATGCCCACCGCGACCAGACCCATCCATAGCGGGGCCCTGATCCATGGCCGGTCGATGGCCACGTCTTCAAGGAATGTCGTGAACGAATACTCTGCGAAATAGCCCAGTGAGATGATTGCGCCCCACACGAGCAGTATCGTCGCTGTTCCGGCCACGTACATGGAGCTGCGGAGTTGATCCATCGTGGCGTGGATGTCTTCCCATCCCTGTTGAGGCGAAAGCTCTCGCCCGTCTCCTGCTGCCGATTGCATCGCGTCCTCCTCTACCCTTATTCGGGTAAATCCCACCTGTCGATTCCCTGCTTTAGTTTTCAACACAAACTAGTTTACATCACTTCACACAGGTGTCAAGGAGGAACTTTCGCGCGCGTGTGGTTGGCACAGTGAGATTTAGATTCCCGCCTTCGCGGGAATGACGGAGGGGGATGGAGATGTTATACGGTGGAGACCAGCGCCCGGAAGAATGTTCCCTTTCATTAGGAGTACGCGACATGACTGAACAGCACTCGCCTGAATACACGATGGGCTACGGCGAGGACTTCATGCAGTTGCTGGATCGACGCAAGGCAGAGAGTCACGCGGCGTACCTGCTCCCGAGACTTGAGTCCGGCATGCGCGTACTGGATTTCGGCTGTGGGCCTGGCACGATTTCTGTCGGCCTTGCCCGCGCTGTTGAGCCGGGGGAGTTTCACGGCATCGATATGGAGGAATCCCAGATCGGCATCGCGCGAGCGGCAGCACAGGCAGGCGGCCACGCCAATGCCACATTTCACGTTGGTGATGTCACCAACCTGCCCTTTGAGGATGGCTACTTCGACGTCGCCCATTGCCATACGTTGTTGACGCACGTGCCGGACACGCAGAAGGCGCTTGCGGAAGTGAAGCGGGTGCTCAAGCCGGGTGGACTCATCGGCGCGCGGGAAATGAACGGCGGCTCATCTTTCATGGCGCCTGATTGGGACGATGAGGGATGGCGGACCTTCATGAGCCTTTTAGAGGCAAATGGGGGGCACCCGAACATGGGGCGCGAATTGAAGGACGCTTTCCTCCAGGCCGGCTTTGTCAGTCCGGTTGCTTCCGCGTCCTTTGATTTCTTCACTCATGAGGATGACATCGCATTTTTCCACGGGTTTTCCCTGGACTGGTTCTTTACGCCGCGGGTGATCGAAGCTGCCACTATGTTCGGATTTGCGACGAAAGAACAGTTTGAGCAGTGGCGGCGAGACCTCGACGAGTGGAAGGCCAAGCCGAGCGCCACCGCTGCCATTGGCTTCGGGGAGTGCATCGCTACCAAGCCGTAGCCACCAAATAACGGCCATGAACCCGCCCGTCATTCCATCACCTGCCTGCCAGAGGCGCACCCTCATTCCCGTGACGGTTCTTGAGGTCACCCAGGCAGGCTTTGCCGGACTTGCCGGGGGATCGGGAGCGCCGCAACTCAAAGAAAGGGACTAGCGGTTGCCCATCACTTCTTCGTGCGGGGGGACTTCCTCTCCTACGACGTACAGGAAGTAGTAAGCGCCCGTGTCGCCAAGGAACTTGAAATTCTTGCGCAGGTCTTTCACCAAGTCGGTGTAGCTGGGCTGCGAACGCAGATAGCTCTGGAAGGACCCATGCTCTTTCTCGAGATCGAGCATTCGCTCGGCGTTGCCCTTGATGGCCTCGATTTTTCTGCGATTGCGGATGATCCGGGTGTCCGTGGCGAGCGCGTCGACATCATCCGGGGTTAAATCAGCGACGCGTTCTACGTCGAAGTTGTGGAACGCCTCCCGCGTGCCGGACCACTTGCTCTCGACGACGCGCCACGAGATGCCGGACTGAAAGACGGCTTTGCTCATGACGTCAAGGTAGTCGTCGATGCTCTGCGGGGTGATCTGTTCCGGCGCTTGCATTTCAGGCATAGCTTTAGTCTTCTCCTGCAATTTCTGCTGCATTGGCAGTATCCGGGTTAAGGAGCCGCGCGCCCAGGAGAACCATCCAGAACACCCATGGGAAATAGCACGCTCGGCCGATGGCGACCATCGTCTCGTTAGCCTGGCTATGGCCGATAATGAGCGCCACGACCGATACGACTGAGACGACGGTGATCACCAGGGCAAGAATCCTGTGTATTCCAGGCTTTTCCTCCATCGCCACGCCGAGGCTAAACGCGATCAGGCCGAGTGAGACGGCGAGACTGGAGATCAGGGTGATGCCGACATCAACCGAATACAGCGACAGGGCCGCGCTCACTTCTGATTCCGAGCCGAGGTCCGTATTCGCCATGACGTGGGCGAGGCCCTGAACCATGATCCACCCAACGCCGCCAATAATGAGGCTTACGATGCCGAGTCTCGCCATGCCATCAAACAGGTCATTCTTATCGATCACCCTGTGGAGGCCGGCGAATCCGTAGAGGGCCAGCACCAGTGCGAATGGCACCACCAACGCCACGACGTGAGAGAGGGCGCTGTTCTCCACGAAGGCGGTGACTTTCCCCATGTGATCCGTCGACTCTTTGGAGTCGATGAGCACGCCGCCCGGCTCCAGCAGGAAGAATCCAAGGGCCAGGATGGGCCCAATCATGAGCGCCACGGCTTCCGGCTTGCTGATTGCGTACTTCTTCATGGTTCACTCACCTTCTTTCGGCCCTGCCCTGCGAATGTCTCGGGGTGGCTCAGGCAATCCCGTGCGGCGGTTGCTCCACTCTTCCGTGAGATTAGCCCCTCCCGCACCGAAGCGCCACCTCTGAATCTTGGGGGCGGCGGGGGGAGGGTGTTCTTGCTATTGTGGGCGGACTGGGGGGTATTGCCTGGTGAGTAGCGGGGAGTTGGCAAAGGTCATCATGGTGCAGGGGACATCGTCCCATGCGGGGAAGTCTGTTTTGACCGCCGCGTTGTGCCGGATATTCGCGCAGGAGGGGTACAGCGTCGCGCCATTCAAAGCGCAGAATATGTCGCTGAACTCGTACGCGACGCCGGACGGCGGGGAGATCGGGCGGTCGCAGGCCGTGCAGGCAGCGGCGGCGATGGTTGCGCCTCGCGTCGAGATGAACCCGGTGCTGCTGAAGCCTGAAGCCGACAGCCGCTCACAGGTCGTGGTGCTGGGACGCCCGGAGATGACGCTCTCCGCACGTTCCTATTACGACCGCAAGGAGGCGCTGTGGGACATTGTGACGTCTTCGTTGGATACGTTGCGGCGAGAATACGACGTTGTGGTCATGGAGGGGGCGGGCAGTCCGGCGGAGATCAACCTGCGGCAGTTCGACATCGTGAATATGAGTATCGCTCTCTACGCGAACGCACCCGTGTTGCTGGTTGCCGACATTGAGCGGGGAGGGGTGTTCGCTCAGCTGGTCGGCACGATGGCGCTGCTGGAGCCGGAGGAACGCGCCTTGGTCAAGGCGCTCGTCGTTAACAAGTTCCGGGGGGATATGTCTCTGTTCGACCCGGGGCGGGAGCAGCTGCGGGAGTTGACGGGGGTTCCGGTGGTCGGCGTCCTGCCCCATTTCTTCGATATTCACGTCCCGGAGGAGGACACGCTGGGGCTGCCGGAGGGGGAGGCGGATTCCGGCGGGGCGGCTCTCGATATCGCTGTCATGCGGCTGCCCCACCTGGCCAACTTCGACGACTTTGATCCCTTGCGGCAGGAGCGCGGCGTCCGCCTGCGTTTCGTGGAGCGGGAGGAGCAGTTCGGCGCTCCGGACATGATCATCATTCCCGGCAGCAAGACGACGATGGCGGACCTCGATTGGCTCAGAGAGCAGGGTTTGGCCGATAGGATTGTTGCGGCGCGGCGGGCCGGGACGCCGGTCATCGGCATCTGCGCCGGTTACCAGATGCTGGGGAGAGAGTTGCTCGATCCGGACGGTGTTGAGTCGCCTCGGCCGTCGGCGAGCGGCCTCGGCCTGCTTCCCGTCACGACGACGTTTCTTGGGGACAAGGAAACGCACCAGGTGGCAGGGCGGGTTATTAACGGACGCGGCATCCTAGGCGGCAGCACTGGCGCGCCGGTGAACGCCTATGAGATACACATGGGTGTTACACGGGGAGGGGCGTCGTCGAGTCCTTTCGCGATTGAAACGCGCTCCGGACAGGATGTTTCGCTGCCGGACGGGGCGCTGGATGAAGAGGGGCTCACGATGGGAGCCTATCTGCACGGTCTCTTCCACAACAGGGAGCTTCGACGCTCGATGCTCTCGTGGCTTGCCAGCCGCAAGGGCGTGTCCCTCCCCGAGTCCGGCAACGAGATCGACCAGAGCGCCGAGTACGACAGGCTGGCCGCATTCGTCCGTGAACACCTTGATATGGAGTTGATCCACCGGGTGGCGGGGTTGGGCGCATAACGGCGGCCACGTTGGGTATCTAGGCGGCGTACCCTATTGGGTGTGAGGGTTTATCTTGGCGTCGGCGTTGGCGTGCTTAGCATGTCTTTGGCGGCGATCTTTATCCGGTTGGCGGACGCTCCGCCTCTCACGGTGGCGGCGTATCGCATGGGCATCGCGGCGATTGTCGTGGGGGTCATGGCGGGCGGCGCGGCGCGGCATCAGTTTGTAACGATACGGCGGCCCGACCTGTTACTGTTGGTGGCCTCCGGCGTGTTTTTGGCCGCGCATTTCGCTCTCTGGATAACATCGCTGTCGCACACGTCCGTGGCGAGTTCGGTCCTGTTTGTCACGACGACGCCGATCTTCGTGGCGGTTGCAGGCCATTACTACCTGTCCGACAGACTGGGGTGGCTGACGACGGCCGCTGTCATCGTGAGCATCGCGGGCGGGGTCATCATCGCGGCGGGTGACTGGGCGGAGGGCGAGCGGCATCTGTACGGCGATGCGCTGGCACTCGCGGGCGCGGTTGCGGTGGCGGGGTACCTGTTGGTGGGTCGACGGGTCCGCAGCAGCATCCCGACGCTGCCGTATATCGCGGTCGTCTACGCAGTGGCGGCAGCGGTGTTGATAGTTAGCGCCGTCGCGAGCGGCTCACAGATGCTAGGGCTGCCGGCGGAGTCGTATTTCTGGATGGCGGTGGCGGCGCTTGTGCCGCAGGTCATCGGGCATTCGCTGATCAACTGGGCATTGGGGCATTGGCCGGCCGTGAACATCACGCTTGCAGTACGGGCTGAGCCGGTCATCGCGGCGTTAGCGGCCATTCCCGTGTTGGGGGAGATTCCTGCGTGGACCGTGATCCCGGGCGGGGCGCTGCTTCTGGTGGGTGTTTATCTTGCCATCCGCAGCGAGGCGCGGCAGAGACCGCGCGTGGCTGAGCAGGATTAGGCCGCATGACGTCACTGATCTTCGACGTGACGGTGACGGCGGCGGGGATGGCCGTGCTTCTCGCCGGAGGCTGGCTGCTGGTCAAGGCGGCGGCGCGGCTGTCATTGGCATTCGGCATCTCGCCTCTGATCGTTGGAGCGACGGTCGTTGCCCTCGGCACCTCATCTCCTGAACTGTCGGTGAGCATGGCGGCCGCGCTGGAGGGGTCCGGCGGGCTGGCGGTGGGCAACATATTCGGCTCCAACATCACAAACGTGTTGCTGGTGTTGGGCATCGCATCGCTGATACGCCCCATGGACGTCCATCCGAGCCTGCTGCGCTGGGAGATGCCCGTGCTGGGTGTCGCCACGGCGGCGGTTATCCTTGCGGGCCTAAGCGGAATGATTGGGCATGTTGTCGGCGCGGCCCTGTTTGTCGGGCTCATCATCTTCGTGGCGCTCTCCTTGCTGCGGCACCGGGAGGAGGAGGTGCCTCACGGCGGTGAGGAGTTCACCCGTGCGCGTGAGCCGTTATCTCGGTGGGGAATCACCCGCGAAATCGCTCTCCTGGTTGTGGGGATTGGCGCGCTCGCGCTCGGCTCAGCATTGACGGTGGAAGGATCAGTCCGCATTGCGGAACGTGTTGGCCTGAGCGATGTGGCAATCGGCCTGACCATCGTGGCGATCGGGACAAGTCTCCCCGAGATCGTGACAACGGCAGTGGCCGCCTACCACGGCGAGCGTGAGATTGCTGTGGCAAACGTGGTTGGATCCAACATCTTCAACCTGTTGGGGGTGCTGGGACTGACTGCCACGGTTTCAACTCTGCCAATAGACAGTGAACTGTACAGCTTTGAGGTTCCGGTGCTGGCGGCGGCCACGGCGGCGCTTTTCCTCGTCGCTTGGACGAATCGCCGCATAGTGCGGGTAGAGGGGATTGCTCTCATAGCGCTATTCGTTATCGTCCTGGGAGTTGTGCTGGCGCGTGGCGGGCTCTGATCGACATCCGACTTTTGTTCAAGCTTCAAGTTGGAATAGTACTGAACGAATACATGAGATGTCGCCGTCATGATGTACCATGTGGCCACAGTCGATACACCACCAAACATGGTGAGGCGGCATGACAATTGAGGCCGGCGCGCGTCGAGTCTTGTCGGGGGATCGCCCCTGGTTGGTCGCGTATGGCGTTGTACTGATCACCGTTCTACTAGTTCTCTTTTTGCTCAATACGGCGCTGCTCGTCTTTGGCCTCAGCGCCGTGCTTGCCTACGTGCTGATGCCTGCAGCCCGGCGTATCGAGCGCGGAATACCGTGGTGGCACGACCGCCCGGAGCGGACGCGCTCTGTCGCTGTCGCGGTGATCTTCCTTGCGACCGTAGTGGCATTTGCGGGGAGCTTAGTCCTCGTGGTTCCACCCACCATCGAACAAGGCCGGGAGTTCGCCGACGAATTCCCTGAGTTGATCAGCAAAGCCCGTGTCACGGTGGAAGGCTGGGTGGAATTGTATGTTGACACTGTTTCAGACGATACGCGGGCCACAATAGAGCAATTCCTGGCTGACTCGGGAGGCATTATCGGCAGTGCCGCCGGCAACATTGCACAGCAGAGCCTGGGGGCCGTCACGGGTTCACTTGGCTTTATCTTGAGCCTGGCGACGGCTCCCATCCTGGTGTTCTACCTAATCAAGGATTCCGAGTCAATCCGGGAATCTCTGTACGCTCCTTTCCCCGCCGCCCTGCGCCCTCATTTGCGCAGTACGCTCGAGATAGCAGATCGCACTTTGGGTGGATATTTGCGAGGTCAGCTAACCCTCGGGGCAGTGATTGGAGCCATCGTGACTGTGGGGCTGCTGCTGTTGGACATCCCCTTCGCGCTGCTGCTGGGAATTGTTGCCGGGGTTACGGAGCTCATTCCCCTTATCGGACCCTTCATCGGCGGTGCTGCCGGTGTCCTTGTGACTCTGGCGACGGAACCCGACAAGGTGCTGTGGGTTCTCTTATTCTATGTAGCCATTCAATTGGTTGAGAACACCCTTTTGGCACCCCGTATACAGGCGAAATCGCTCAACATGCACCCGATAGCCGTGATCCTGGTGTTTGTTCTTGGCAGCTACTTCTTCGGTCTTTGGGGAGTGATCCTCGGGCCACCACTAGTCGCGATGGGAAGGGACATCATCGTCTATTTCCGCCAACAGTGGAACACCGATAGCCCAACCATCCCGGAGAACGAGCCGGAACCGGCTGCGGAGAACCCCGAGGCCGAATGACGGCGGCGGTTTCCCGAACGAAATCCGGCTGCCCGGTCTTCAGTCTCCGTGGTGATCGTGGTCGGCGTGGGTGGTGTGGTCGTGGTGCTCGCGGTGTTCACCCTCTTCAGGGTCATCCTCGTGCCACGTGCATTCCAGCGCCGCCAGTATGAGGCCGATGTGGGTGAATGCCTGCGGGAAGTTGCCCAAAGCGAGGCCGCTTCGCGGGTCGATCATCTCTGCGAACAGCCCCAGGTGATTGGCGTAGGTCAGCAGTTCATTGAACATGCGCGTCGCCTCGCCGCGACGACCAACATGGCTGAGCACCTGAACAAGCCAGAAGCTGCATAGCGTGAACGCGCCCTCCGGGCCGAACACGCCGTCGTCCGTCTCGTCTGTCCGGTACCGACTGACGAAGGGCCCGTGGCGCAGCTCCATCTCGATTCGTTCGAGAGTGGAGAGGAAACGGGGGTCATTGAAGTCGATGAAGCCCAGCAGTGGCAGCAGGAGAGTGGCCGCGTCCATGGCGTCGGACTCATAGTGTTGGACGAATGCCTTCTTTTCCTCGCTCCAGCCCTTGTCCAGCACTTCTGCCTTGATGGCCTCCGCTTCCGCCTGCCAGAGCGGGATGTCCGGGTCATCGGGCACGTACATTTCGCCCAACTTGATCGCACGATCTAGTGCAACCCAGCAGAGGGCGTTGGACGTGACGAAATGGAAGGGACCGCCACGCACCTCCCAGATGCCGCTGTCCGGTTCACGCCATTCCTGGACGGCGAGGTTGGCTAGTGTCTTGACAACGTCCCAGTGTGCAGCGGTCACTTCCTCGCCGTGCGTGGCGAGCAGGTGTGCGCTGGCGAGGAGCTCTCCGTACACGTCCTGTTGGATCTGGTCGTAGGCGCCGTTGCCGATACGAACAGGGCCTGAGCCTCTGTAGCCCTCCAGGTTGGGGATTTCCTCCTCCGTTGGATCCGTCTCGCCGTCGATGCGATAGAGGATGTGGAGGTGTTCCTCCTCCTCGTGGTCCCATTCGAGTGAGTCGTCACTGAGGCCGCACGCCTGCGCCAGCCATTCGAAGAACTCGACGGCCTCCTCAGTGTGACCAAGGTGCATCAGGGCGTCCACTGTGAACGCTGCGTCCCGCAGCCACGTAAAGCGATAGTCCCAGTTACGGCTGCCTCCTATCCATTCCGGTAAGGAGGTGGTGGGGGCGGCGACAATCGCGCCAGTCGGGATATACACCAGCAGGTGAAGGACGAGATACGACCGCACGACGATGTCACGATACGGGCCGGTGTAGTTAACGGTCATCGAGAGGTTGCGCCAGTAGGAGTCCGTGAGTTTCAGCAGTTCATCCCACATGACGAAGGCGAGGGCGGACGGAATGGCCTCTTCATGGCCCTCCAGCACGTGCCGGACGATGAAGACGGCCTCCATCCCCTCCGTCAGGAGAACCTCAGCGTATGCGCCGTCGCCGGATTCATTGATCTCAAGGGGCTGCGTGGTCTCGAGGATCAACTCGTAGTCCTCATCCTTGATGACCAGCTTGCCGTTGCGTTCCCACAACGTCTCCGACGAGCGCCCGTAGTCAGGCCGTGGCTCATAAGAGATGCGCATGGGGATGGTGCCGGATGTACAGCGCAGAACGCGGATGATGCATCCGTGCGCGACCCAGGAAAGGTCCGGACGCCGGAAAAATGGCATGAAATCTGTCAATGTAGATGAGCCCGTGCGTGTGACGAACTGCGTCTCCAGCACATTGGAGTCTTTCAGGTAGTGCTGCCCGCCCGTGTAAAGTTCCGATGGCGTTATGGCAAAGCGCCCGCCATTTTCGCTATCGAGGATGGCGGCGAACACGCTTGCCGAGTCGAAACGGGGAAAGGCACACCAATCAATTGAGCCGTCGATGCCGACGAGGGCGGCGGAGTGGCGGTCTCCAATGAGGCCGTAATCACCGATGTTCTTATAGCCGTTTGAGTTAGTCGTCATGTCAGGACTATACGTATTGTACAGATTCAGATGCGTTTCTTATTGTGCCGGCGCTCCCGTCAGAAACAGCGCCGCGGCCTCATCCACCACGAATTGCGCTGCGCCTCCGACGGGACGGACCAATGCTGCGGGCGGTTGTTGGGCGTCCTCCTGGTCCGCGGCAATAACCATACGCAGGGCGTGGGCCTTTTCTCGACCGACAACGATGAACACAACGCGATGCGCGGCGTTGATGGCCGGGAGGGACAGTGTTATCCGATCACGCGGAGGCCAGGGGGCGACGCTGGGAACAACCGCAAGGGGCGTTTCCTGCAAGGCCTGGGTTCCCGGGAACAGCGATGCGGTATGCCCATCCTCCCCCAGACCCAGCAGGATCAGATCGAACTGCGGCATCTCTCCGCCGAAGTGTTGTCGGATCTCAGTCTCATATGAGAGCGCGGCGGCCCGGGACCCAATCTCGCCGTGGATGCGGTGCACACGCTCCGGGGGAACCGGAATCCTGTCCATCATGGCCTCGGCGGCCAGCCGGTAGTTGCTCATCTCATCAGTTGGCGGCACTGCTCGCTCGTCACCCCACCACACGTTCCACTTATTCCAGTCAAGCCGGGAGAGATACGGTTCCGATGCGAGTGTTTCATACAGGAGGCGCGGCGTTTGTCCACCGGAAAGTGCGATTGAGAAGTCGTCATCCGCCGTTTGTGACGACGCCGCGACGATTCCGGCCACGGCGCGCGCAACAGCCGTCGCGTCCGGCAGGATTGCTATCTCTATCTCAGTCGCTGATGCGTCCATGCCGCTCACCGACGGACGCCCATGAGCGCCCATCCTGGGACAGGAGCGCGTCGGCCGTTTCCGGGCCCCACGTGCCGGGCTCATACCATTGCACGGGGTGAGAGATGGAGTCTTCCCATGCCTCCAGCAGCGGATCAACGATCTTCCACGCCTCTTCAATGTGGTCATTGCGGATGAAGAGGGACGCATCGCCGTCCAGAGCGTCGCGCAACAGCCGCTCATAGGCCTCTGGCAGGTCCTCCGTGCCAAACTCCGTGCCGTAGAAGAAGTCCATGTCCACGGGCCGAACCGCCATGCCCTGGTCAGGGAGCTTGGCGGCGAATCTAAGATGCACACCCTCATCCGGCTGGAGGCGCAACGTCAAAATATTGGCCAGGGGGCCCCACATCGGGTTCGCGGGGAAGATGCGATGCGGCGGGGCGCGAAACTGAATTGCAATCTCGGATGACTTCCGCGCCATCGCCTTGCCGGAACGCAAGTAGAACGGCACGCCTTGCCACCGCCAGTTGTCCAAGTAGAGTCGCATGGCCGCGTAGGTGGGCGTTGCTGAATGCGGATCAACGCCACGGGCGTCACGATAGCCAATGTACTGGGCGCGGACGGCGTTGCGAGCGGCCTCCAGCGCTGTCCAGGGACGGATTGCCCGCAGCGCTTCAACCTTCTTGTTCCGAAGTGAATCGGCCTCAAGCGTGACGGGCGGCTCCATCGTCACCAGCGCGAGCACCTGCAGCAGGTGATTCTGGATCATGTCTCGCACAACACCGAACTGGTCGTAATAGCCTGCTCGCTCACCGACGTCAACCGACTCCGCGACAGTGATCTGCACGTTGTCCACGTAGTTGCGGTTCCAGATCGGCTCAAAGATAGCGTTGGCGAATCGCAAGACGAGCAGGTTCTGAACGGTCTCTTTGCCCAGGTAGTGATCGATGCGGTAGACCTGCTCTTCTCGAAACACCCGGTGGATGGTTCTATTCAGCGCATTGGCGGTTGCCAGATCACGGCCGAAGGGCTTTTCGACGACGACTCGACGCCAGCCGGTCCCAGGAGACTCTTCCACGAGGCCGCAGGCGTTGAGGCTGGTGACGGCCGGTTCAAAGATGGCGGGCGTGATGGACAGGTAGAAGAGGCGGTTCGCATGTGGGTCGCCGCCCTCGATCTCATCCAGATGCCTGCCCAGCACACCGACGTCATCAGTGCTGCCAAGGTCGCCGCCAAAGTAGCTCAGGCGCGGCGCAAAGGCGTCCCATTGGTCGCGATTGGCTTCGATCCCGCCAATCTCCTGGATGCCCCGCCACATGAACTCACGGAACTCGTCTGTGGACATCATCGCGCGAGAGAAGCCGACGATGGGGACGTTCGGAGCGAGCCTGCCCTTAATCCACAGGTGGTAGAGGGCAGGAAGGAGCTTGCGCTGTGCCAAGTCTCCGGTCGCGCCGGCAATGACGATCGTCGTGATGGGATCGTCGGTGCTTGCAGGATGCTCCGGGGAGGCCGGCGCATACATGGTCATCAGGAATCGGACCTCACAACGGCGTGTCCGCCAAACTCATTGCGCAGGGCGGCCAACATCCGGTCGGCGAAGGTGTTGCTCATGCGAGAGCGGAAACGCGTGAAGAGCGAGGTTGTGATGACGTGGGCGGGCACATCGAGGTCGATGGCCTCCTGGATTGTCCACCGCCCCTCGCCGGAGTCGGAGACGTGCCCCATGATCTCGTCGAGGCCAGGGTCCTTATCGAGGGCTGAGACGGCGAGGTCGAGCAGCCATGAGCGGACGACGCTGCCATGCTGCCAGATGCTGCCGACGGCATGGAGGTCCAGCTCAAACTCCTCCTTGGCCTTGAGAATCTCAAAGCCCTCCGCGAACGCCTGCATCATGGCGTATTCGATTCCGTTGTGAATCATCTTCACATAGTGGCCGGAGCCTGCGGGGCCAACGTGGCCGACGCCCTGTGTTTCGGACGGGGCCAGCGCCTGGAAGATCGGCTCGATGCGCGCGTATGCGTCCGCATCGCCGCCCACCATGAGGCTGTAGCCCTCGGTGAGTCCCCAGATGCCTCCGCTGGTGCCGCAATCGAGCATTGTGATGCCTTTTTCGGCGACGGCAGCGGCACGGCGCTGGGTCTCATGGTAGTTGGAGTTGCCGCCATCGATGATGGAGTCGCCGGGGCTGAGCAGCTCGGCGACGACGTTGATCGTCTGCTCTGTCGGGTCGCCGGCAGGCACCATGACCCACACGGCACGGGGGGCGGACAGTTGAGAGACAAGGTCTTCAAGAGAGGTGGATCCTGCCGCGCCCTCGGAAACACAGGCGTTGACGGATTCCTCACTCCGGTCATAGACAACGACACGGTGTCCCTTTTGGAGAAGTCGCACAGTCATGTTCCCACCCATACGACCAAGGCCGATCATTCCGAGTTCCATACAATTTCCCCCTTGTGACCGCCGCTCTCTCTTGCCCTTATTCTAGTCCCAATCGCCAAAGGGTCGGCATGGTATCGGGACGATGGCTCTATGCGCATTGCAACCGAGGAGGTCAGCTTTCAGAGCGAGGCGGAAATGCTCGTCGGCCGCATTTACCTGCCGCCCGATTCTGAGAAGGGCGATCTCAGCCCTGCGGCTGTTCTCGTTCATGGACTTGGTTCAGGGCAGAAGACGATGGGAGGCGCCGCGCGGGACCTGGCAGGAAGGGGGGTTGTCGCCTTCACGTTTGACCAGCGCGGGCATGGCAAGAGTAGCGGAGCGTATACGGGCGATTCATCGTCGGACGTTCGCGCAGCCCTTCGATTCATAGCGGAACGAGAAGGCGTGGATGCATCACGCATCGGCGTTGTGGGACACAGTTCCGGCGCGCGAGACGCCATTCTCGCCTGCGTCAGGTGGGACGGCTATGCGGCGCTCGTGTGCTCGTCGACCGCCGGCATCATTTCAAGCGAGGAGCCGGGGGCGGCGGAGGGGTTCTATCGGCGGACGCTGGGCAGCAGAAAACCCGGGCGTCCCGGAGAGCCGCCTGATTTGCGTGTCTATCCGCGGGATGGCGCGCTTCCGTGGATTGACGGCATGGCGACGCGAGCAGTTTCCCGCGTGTGGGGTTTCCTGAAGGGTTATCGTTTGCGGGTAAGGTGGCAGTCAACACTGCAGACCTGGGGGACGGCCCAGGCGGGAGTGGCGATCCTCGACGTTCCAGAGCGACCGACACTCTTCTTCCATTGCGAGGGGGATAAGTCCGTGCCGGTGATGGCGAGTGAGATCCTCTATCAGAAGTTCACCGGCCCCAAAGAGCTCGTCATCGTCCCGCGGGGTTGGCACGCCGCGCCCCTCGCCCGCGCACCCGTCCGCACCCAATGGGTAAACTGGCTTGTGAACGCGTTGACGACAAATTCCGGAGCAAATGGCGACACCGACTGAACCTGTTTACTGTCTGCGGCACCGTGATACGGAGACCGGGCTGCGTTGCGCCCGCTGCAACGACCCCATCTGCCCGGAATGCATGGTGCAGGCCGCTGTCGGCCACATCTGCCCGTCATGCGTGACGTGGGAGCGGAACCCTGTGGCGCAGGTGGCCGGTTCGCGTCTCCTCGCGGCCGTTGGCGCGGGGTTGGGGGCAGGCTTACTCATCGCCATTGCGGTGACCGTTCTCTCGGCGCTGTTTGGCGGCTTCTTCACCCTGATCCTGTGGGCAGTGGCAGGATTCCTCATCGGACAGGCCGTCCACGTTGCAGCCAACCGGAGCCGCGCGCGGTCTCTGCGCTACGTGGCGGGTGGATCCGCCGCCTTCTCCTGGGCGATGGCGGCAGTATTCATCGGAGTCAGCTTTACCCTGTTGTGGCTGGTATTTGCCGCGATCCAGGTGGCGATTGCCATCACGCTGGCGATTTCGCCGTTCCGCTAGGGGCGGTGGGAATCACCCAGATCGTGTTCCGCCTCCGCGCCGCCCGCATCGCTGCCCTGCTCAATTTCAGGCCCGTCCGGTTGAGGGGCGCGTTCGCGCCGACGGCGAGACGGCAGGCCGATTGAGGTTCGGCGGCGCAGGAACCAGACCAGGGCTACTATGAGGCCCCAGACAGGGCTCAGCAGGACGATCCAGATGACGGCAACGACGGCAGCCTGCGCAATTACACTGAGTGCCTGCGTGGCGGTCCGGGCCGTCTCAGGGATATCGAGGAACCCGATGACCCACTGCGCGCTCGGCTCAACATAGACGAATACTGTCGATGACGATGAAATCGGCGCCCCGAAGTCAGTTTCGCCTTCGACCGTGAAACGCGCTTCATAGGGAGCGGAGCGGTCGATAGTGTACTCGTGCGTGGCGCTGATCTCCTGCACACCCTCGCCGATGTCGCCGGTGGAGGGAATCAGGCCATCGCCGAAGTCCCACTCATAAGTGAGATTCATCACATTCCCGGGGCGAGTGAAAGAACCTGTCAACGTGAGCTCTTCGTCCGCGCGGATGACGACGCTTTCCTCAGTTGAGACGAAGAGCGTGGGCACGCGTTCAACGTTGACCTTGATGGCATCCTCGCCGTCCACTACGCCCGCTTCGCCCGTGCCGCGAATCTTGAACGTCACGAAGTACGGTGACTGTTCGCTTGAGTGGTACGAGTACCAGACGATTTCCGTGACACGTTGGCCGGGTGTCTCGGTGAGAGCGGTGCGGGTGCGCCGCTCCGACTCGACTCCATCGCCGAACTCCCACCAGTATTCGTAGGAGTCGATGCCCTGCGGCTCGTTGAACGTGGCGCGGAAGGCGACGGGCCGCCCTTCAACGGCCTGCAAGTCGGGGCCGGCGTCGGCGGACATTTCCCCGGGGGCGAGTTCGAGCGTCACGTTGATCAGCGACGTGGCGGTTGTCTGCTCAAGCAGGCGCTTGCGTCCCTCAAGGACCTCAATCTCGCCGCTCACGCGGGTGACCTCGCGCTGGACTTCGAGAATGTCTTCAAGGTCGCCTTCACGGTTCAGGAGTTCGCGGAGGGCGTCGCGGGTGACATTGAGGTTCTGGATGCGCGCCTGCACGTCAAAATATTCTTCGGTCACGTCATCACTGGTGGAGATGAGAGACAGCACGTCAAGGCCAAGGTCGGAGATGGCACGGACGGCACTATCCAACTGCGCGCTGGGCACACGGATGGAGATATGTCCAACGTGCTGGCTGGAACGCTGCTCGCTGACGACCCATCCGCCGCGCTGCACGGCGATGCCGGATACATCGTTTATCCGCTGCGATACATCATCAACCTCAATGGTCAGGTCAACAATGCGGACGATGAGTCGGTTCTGGGCGGCAACGGGCGGGTAGCCGCTGGCAAGACCGTCGCCAGACTCCTCATCGACGGCCTCCATCGGCTCGTCGACGTCAAAGTCTTCAGACATGTCGTCTTCCTGCACGCCTGTTGTCGTGGGGGGGGCCGCAGAGTCCTCGGCGGAGGATTGGGAGAATGAAGAGCCCTCACTTCCGCCAAGCATCATGAAGGTCTCGGAATCATCTCCACTTTCGCTTGCGCCACAGGCGATGCCAAAAGCGACCAACAGGGCCAGGAGTGCAAAAGCAAAGAATCGCGAGAGACTGTCCACGTCACTTCCTTCCCTCGTATCGGTGGCAGACCGCGATGTGAGAAAGTATACGCCGCGCATGCATAATCTCCAACTTTGCCTAGCTATGCGAGGGTGAGTGCCGAAACGGTGGACTCTCGCGGCACGCACGTCTCTTCGCCGCTAGACTTAACTTAATAGGTGGCCGCGCGTTTGCCGCCTGCGCCGCTTGTCAATCTGCACACTTATCAACGGGGAGTAGAGCCGGGTGTCTGTACGAATAACGGTTCAATCCGGATTGAACGACTCTGCGAGGACGCAGATCCTTGTGGAGGACGAGCGGGGCGCGTTCCTGTTTGATTGCGGCGCGCCATCCTGGAGCGATGCGCTGCCGCAGTTGGACGGGGCGCTCATCAGCCATGCCCACCAACGGCATACGGCGGGCATCCCCTACCTGCCATCGGACACGCCTATCTTCGCGAGCGTCATTACCTCCGCAATTCTCAAGGCGACACAGAGTATTTCTCAGCCCACAAGAGAGAACGAAACGGTCTTTACAGTCCCGGGTGGATACGACGGCACGGTGGCATCCCGCCAGGCGGTACAGCGCCCCTACACTTTCCTGCTGACCCAGAACGACTCCGCCAATCCACAGGGGCAGCCGATCGACACATTCGCCGACGTTCATCGTTGGTGGCTCGGAAATATGGCTTCCGTGGGGGTGAACAGCATCGTGTCGCGCCCAGCGTCGGTGCTACCGCAAGTTGCGCCGAACGCTCTCAACGGACGCGCGCTGCAGCACTATCCGGTCGATCACTCCATCCTCGGCGCGTCCGCCATCGCCGTTGAAACACGAGACGGATGGATCGGCTATACGGGGGATATACGGTTCCACGGCCAGCAGCCGGGCTTGATGGAGGAGTTCGTCCAAGGATTCATGGACCTGAAACCACTGGCGCTGATCGTGGACGGGGCCAACACACAGGCCGGCGTTTCACCCACAACCGAGAATGACGTGTACGAACGTGTGATGGAGGCCGTTACGGGGCAGAACGGTTTGATCGTGGCGGATTTTGACGCGATGGACATGGAGCGGCTGCTGACGTTCAATCACGTCGCAGAAGCGACACGACGCTTGCTAGTCCTCTCGCCGCGCGATGCCCACATGTACCTGTCCATGTCCATCGTCTGGCGGCAGTTTCCCGCCTTTGACGCGGTGGACACGTTTCGTATCCTGGACGCGCCTCAGCTCGATGACTCCACGAACGGTTGGGAAGCAGAACTGCGGGACCAATTTCAGGCGATTCTTGTTTCGCCGGTTGAGCTGCGAGAGAACAGCGGCGACTACATTGTGCGAAGTTCGCCTATGGAGTTGGACGTGCTGGAAGCGGAGGAACCGGCACGGGGCGTTTACATTCGCTCGCGCGCGGCCACGGGCAACGAGGACGTGGTGCTCAATCGCGTCCGTGACATGGGGCTCGACATCGCCGGGCGAGACGCAGAGGATCCCAATTATTTCCACTCTTCCGGCCACGCGACGTTCGACGAGACGATTGCGATGGTTCGCCGCATCGTCCCCCGCTACCTCATTCCCGTCCACACGGCGCAACTCGAGGCATTCACGGACGCGTTGGCGAGATTGCCGATCAACGTGGTGACGGAGCGCGGCCACTCAGTCGAAATCGCGTAGAGCACGATTTGGCGCCTACATGCTGCCGCTCAAGCTAACAGTTGAGAATTTCATGCCCTATCGGGGGGCGCAGGAGCCACTGATCCTGGAGGGGCTTGGCATTGCATGCCTCTCGGGCCCCAATGGCGCGGGCAAGTCATCACTCCTCGACGCCATCACGTGGGCGCTGTGGGGGCGTTCCCGGGCGGGCGCATCAGCAGACCAACTCGTGGCCGCGCAGATGTCAGACATGGGCGTGCAGCTTGAGTTTCAGTCGCACGGCGTGGACTACCGTGTGGAGCGACGTCACCGGCGGCGGGCCAGCGGCGGGAACACAACCCTCGATTTGCAGATGCGTGACGGCGCTCGCTGGCGTTCATTGAATGAGCGGACGGTCAGAGACACAACCCGCAAGCTTGTGGAGACCATCCGCCTGGACTATGACACGTTTATCAACTCAGCCTTCCTGGTACAGGGCAAGGCCGACCTGTTTGTCTCACAGCGGCCGGCGGAACGAAAACGAATCCTCGGCGAGATACTCAACCTGTCCATATATGACGGCTACGCGCAGGTGGCGCGGGAGATGGCACGGGATGACCGCAATCGGGAGGCTATCGCCCGGGGACGCATCGAGTCCATAGAGCGCGAGCTTGAGGAGGAAGAGGAACTCAAGAGTCGGGCTCAGGAAATCACGCAGAGCCTGTCTGAACTGAAAGCACGACTCAAATCTGCCACGACGCGCAGGGATGAACTCAGTGCTGTCGTCGCAGACATGCAGAATCGCCAACGGCAGTTGCAGGAGACGCGAGAGCGCATCGCTGAGTTGTCCGATGAAGCAGCCGGCCTGACTACGCGCCGTCAAGAACTGCAGGAGACCATCGCGAGCGCGGAGAAGATGCTGGCGCGCGCCGAAGAGATCGAGGCCGGTTGGCGGGCATTAGAGGCGGCCCGATCGGCGTTGGCAGACCTTGGCGCGCGTGCTCGTCAACACGGCGAGTTGGTTGGGGAGCGGGGTCGGCTTGAGCAGTTGGCATCGGAACAACGCTCTCGTCTTGAGAACGAGGTGTCGCTCACAGAGCGCCTACATACCGACCTCGCCACAGAGGCCGACAGGGTGGCTGTCCTGCGAAAAAATCTCGCGGCGGCCTCTGCTCAGCGCACCGACCTTATTGATCGCGAGCGAGAATTGGCGGCACGGCGTGGTGAGCTGGATGAGATGAACGGACGGCTGGGCGAGATGCGCGCTACGCTTGCTGCGCTCCGTGCTGAGAGTGACGGACTTGAGCCGCGAATGGCTGTGGCCGCCGCAGATTCCGATGCCAAATGCCCGGTCTGCGGAACTGAGTTGGGGCAGCACGGTATGGAACGTGTTCGTGAGCACCTTCAGCAGCGCAAGCGTGAGATAGCTACGCAGGAGCAGAAGGTCACCAGCGACGGCAAGGCCATGCGTATGGAATATGACAAGCGCATGGATGAGCTTCAGCATGACGAGACGGCCCTGCGGAAGGAGTCGTCACATGCAGACGCGCAAGTGGGATCCATTCGGACGCAATTGGAACGGGCGCGGTCGGCGGGGCAGCAACTGCGCCAAGCTGCGGAAACTCTCGAACAGGCCCGCGCCAGCCTTGCCGCCACGCCACAAGAGTCTGATGAATTGCGGGGTGTCCGGCAGAAAATCGACGAACTCGGCTATGACGCGGACGCGCACAGCGCCGTACAGGAGCGGGAAGTGGGGTTGCGCCATTGGGAAAGCGACCGGCGTGATTTTGACGCCGCGTCAGCCCGGATGGACGCTGCCCGGGCAGCGTTTGCGGATGTGAACGAACGTTGGCAGCGGGCGACTACGGCACGTGAGTCTGAACGAACCCGCGCGGCAGAACTTGAAAAAGGACTTGAAAGCCTTGAGGATGCCGTGGCTGAGTCCGAGAAAGCTGTGGGTGAGGTTGAGGCTATTGAGGGAGAGATTCGAGACGCGGAACGTCAGCAGGCTCTCATTCAAGCGGACCTCCAGCGTCTGGAACGGCAGTGGGAGGAGAAGGCGGGCCTGAATGAGGAGGAGAAAGAGGCAGCCTCTCGCGCCTCTGTTCATGATGATCTGGCGTATGCATTCGGTCCTCGTGGGGTGCAGGCGCTGCTTATTGAGACGGCGCTGCCGGAACTGGAGGACGATGCCAACGATCTGCTGGGCCGCATGACCAATGGCTCAATGACCCTGCGGCTGGAAACGCAGCGGCAGACGCAGGCGGGCAACACCATTGAGACGCTGGAGGTCATCATCTCTGACATCCAGGGCACTCGCGCCTATGAGATGTACAGCGGCGGTGAGGCGTTTCGCATCAACTTTGCGCTGCGGATCGCTCTGTCCAAGCTCTTGGCACGGCGGGCCGGCTCAGAAGTGCCCGTCCTCTTCATCGATGAGGGATTCGGAAGCCAGGACGCGGAGGGGCGCGAGCGGCTCATCGAGGCGATCTCAGAACTCTGGAACGACCCTGTCTTTCACAACGGCCTGATCCTGGTCATCACGCACATCGACGATGTACGAAACCAGTTCGACACACGCATCGATGTAGTCAAGACGGAGAACGGCTCGCGCTACAGTCTCTCAGGATGACGTTTGAGGCTCTTTTCAGTTTGTCCCACATAGCCAAGGGGCGTACAATTGATGGCCTAGGGTGCGAGGGAGGTGGCCGCGTGATCGAGATGACAATCGACAGGATCGGCGTGAGCCTCAACAGCTATCAGCGCGTCGTCATTCTCAAGGAAAAAGAGGCCGAACGGCGTCTCATCATCTGGATCGGCCCTGCGGAGGCGGAATCCATCGCCATCAAGATGCAGAACGTTCGCGTTCCGCGCCCTCTCACGCATGACCTGCTGAACACCGTCATCCCCCAACTCGGCGGAGAGATTCGCCACATCCTCATATCAGACCTCAAAGACGACACGTTTTTCGCACAGATCGTTGTGCGCCATGGCGACAAGGACATGGAGATCGACAGCCGACCCAGCGATGCGGTCGCGCTTGCCGTGCGTGCAGAGGTCCCCATCTATGCCGCCGATGAAGTGCTGAACGAGGCGGGTGTGCTCGTCAATTCCGACACCGGCGACTATGTTTTCGCGCGCGATGCCGACAGCTCGGAGCAGCGAGAAGTGACCGAAGAGGAGCTGCTTAAACTCTCAGCGTTCAGGGAGTTTGTCGAGGAATTGGATCTTGAGGGCGACAAGGGCGTCTCTGACGACGAGGCCAGGAGAATGTCCGCCTTCACCGACGCCGTGGAGGAGATCAACATGGATCTCGAGGGCGAGCAGCGGAAAGACTGACACTCGGCCCTGGGAAATCCTCGTCGTTCGCATCACCTCCTCTGCCCCATCATTTATTGACGCCCCTACGGGTGTGTGATAACTTTCGCAAGCGGTGTCATGTCGCGGCTAACCGGCAGCAGAGCTATGCAGGTGGCGGTGCGGCTACTCGGACTCGGGTGGTACGTTTCCGTCTGCATCGTTGGCGGTGTGCTTGGCGGGGTCTGGTTAGATGCTCGCCTTGGGGTGGCGCCGCTGTTCACACTACTGGGGGTTGGATTGGGCCTGATTGTGGCGGCTTGGGGTGCGTACAGAATGGCTGCGCCGCTGCTGTCACCACGACCCATGCGAAAGGATAACGACGAGTGAGTCTGCTTGCGCGGCCTCGGGTGCTGTTCAGCATCATCGCCGCGCTCCTTTTAACAGTCCTGGGAATCCTCTACCTGAAGGGCCCGCTGGAGATTCCGCCCCTCCAGGTTGATCCTGTCGCCGAACCGTTCGGCTATCCCCTCCGTGCCACCGTGATCCAGCAGTGGATTGCGATGATTGTCATTCTTGGCCTTGCCTGGTTCGCCACGCGCAAGATGGAGGTCATCCCGGGCCGCATGCAGGCACTGGCAGAGGCCGTTGTCGAGGGGCTTCTGAATCTCTGCCAGAGGGCGGCGGGCGCGGCTAACGGGAGGCGCTTTTTCCCCATCGTCGCGACCATCTTCCTGTTTGTCGCGGGGGCCAATCTGCTCGGTTTCATCCCCGGTACGGGGACCATCTACACCGTCGTATCGGCAGAGGAAGAGGTCCACCATTACGAGGAGAAATACTCAGGGGCGGAGCTTGACGAGAAGCTCTCTGATCTCCATCTCTATGTACTGGATGGCAACAACAATTACCCGATCGGCGGCTTCGAATATGAATTGGGCGGCGAGACGACGACGAAATTCGACATCTATGGAGACCAGTGGGAAGAGTTCCACGCGAGTAACCCCGATCTGAACGCCGGCCACCTTGTGCCGTTCCTGCGGCCCGCCAACACGGATGTGAACACTCCGTTCGCGATCGCTGTTTGGAGCGCCATTTTCGTGGAATTCTGGGGTGTGACGAGCCTCGGCCTCTTTGCCTACCTGGGCAAGTTCTTCAACTTTGGTCGTCTCCTACGAGGGAATATCCCATTCGGCCTGATTGATGTGTTCGTCGGATTCGTGGACCTGGTGTCTGAGCTTGTACGGCTCCTCAGCTTCACGTTCCGCCTCTTCGGCAACGTCTTTGCCGGCGAGATTCTGATCTTGATGATGTCATTCTTCGTGCCGCTGACATTTGTCATCGGCGTGTTCTTCATGGAAGTCTTCTTCGGTATTATTCAGGCGTTCATCTTTGCCATCCTGACGCTGATCTTTGGCATCCTTGCGGTCACGCACCACGGTGGCGACGATCACGGCGGGGAGCATCAAGAGGAAGCAGCCGCGCACTAGGCACGTCTTCACAGAACGAGCAAAGTAAGAGAGTGATGAGTGGGAGGTAGCATGATTGGTTCGCACAGCGGATGGAGCCGGAGGATTCTTCTGGTTCTGATGATTGTCGGGTCCCTGATGGCCCTGACGACGGGCGTGGCGTTCGCGCAGGACAGCACGCCGTTCATACCCACAGAAGGCTTGAAGCTGCTCGGAGCAGGCCTCGCCATCGGACTGGGCGCAATCGGCCCCGGCATCGGCATCGGTATCGCCGTTTCCAAGGCGATGGAGGCCATTGGCCGCAATCCTGACGCCGCCGGACAGGTTCAGACCAACATGATCGTCGGTGTCGCCTTCGCTGAGGCCATCGCGATCTACGCGCTGGTCGTCGCAATCCTGCTCCAGTTCGTCTAGAACGTTGCGAGCAAGACAGGACATTGTGATGTCGGCGCAGACTTTTGCAGCCGATCGGAAGGGGGACTGAGTCGATGGAAGCCATCGGATTCAACATCCCCGGGCTGATCAGCCAGTTCATTAACTTCGGGATATTCCTGGTTCTGATGTCGCTGATCCTCTACAAGCCAGTGACGCGGATGCTCGACCAGCGCGCGGAACGCATTCGGGAGGCACTCTCGGAAGCGGAGCGCGCTCGTGAGGAATCCGCCCGCAGCGGCGAGGAGGTTCAGCAGGCGCTCGCAGAGGCCAGGGATCGCGCCCAACAGATCATCCAGCAAGCGACGGAAACAAGCCGACGCCAGACGGAAGAGCTGTTGGCACAAGCTCGGGCGGACGCGGAAGCCGTTGCCGAACGGTCACGGGAAGAGCTCCGGCGCGAGGCCGCGGAGATTATCGAACAAGGCAGGCAGGAGATCATCAATCTCTCGATCATGGCCGCCGAGCGCATCATCAACCAGTCGCTTGACCATGACACGCATCGCGGCCTCGTTGAAGAGGTGCTGCGCGAGGCGGAAGAGATCACAAACGGCGGAGGCTCCTAGCCGATGCCCTCCGGCGGATCAGCCCGGCGATATGCGCAGGCGGTGTTCGACATCGCCCGAGAACAGGACACGCTCGATCAGTGGCGGGACGACCTGCAGACGATAGCGGACGTTCTGGGGTTGGCGGACGTGCAGACGTTCATGGAATCGCCGCGCGTCTCGGAGGAAAACAAGCAGCAGTTGCTTGATCAGCACCTTGGCAGCGTTGCGCCGTTCGCGCGCAACCTCGCTATGATCCTGATCCGGCGCAACCGCTCTCACCTCGCCCAGGGCATCCTAGACGGTTATCTAGAGATGCTGGATGAGGAACGCGGTATCGTCGCGGCAAGCGTGACATCGGCAGAGCCAATGGACGATGACCTGCAGGAGCAGGTGCGCCAGATGCTGAATCAACAGGTGGGGCGCGACCTCAGGATCTCCGTGGAAGTGGATCCTGAGATCATTGGCGGGTTTGTCGCGCGCGTTGGCGACCGCGTTCTGGACGGCAGCACGCGTTCCCGCCTCCGCAATCTCCGTGATTGGCTGCGGGAGAGCGCTGCATCGTCATAAACGCGCCCGACGGGGCAAACTGATTCGCAAAACGACAAAGAAGTAGAGACAAAGGGGACTGAAAGATGGCTGTTCGCGGCCAGGACATTGCGTCAATTATTCGGCGTCAGATTGAGGACTTCGGGGTCTCGATTGAAACCGTCGACGTCGGTTCGGTCATCCAGATTGGTGACGGAATCGCGACGGTTCACGGCCTTACGGGAGTGCGATATGGCGAGCTTATTGAGTTTGCTACCGGCGCTATCGGCATCGCGCTGAACCTCGAGGAGGAGACCGTCGGTACGGTCATTCTTGGTTCGGACGCCGGCATCCAGGAGGGCTCGGAAGTCCGCACGACGGGGCGCATCGCAGAGGTGCCCGTCGGCGACGGTATGTTGGGACGCGTTGTTGACGCGCTCGGCGTTGCGGTGGACGGCAAGGGCCCCATCCAGACAACGCAATCCAGGCCACTGGAGAGGGTCGCGCCCAACGTCGTGACCCGCCAGTCCGTCGATAAGCCGGTGCAGACCGGCATCAAGGCAGTCGACGCGATGATTCCCGTGGGTCGTGGCCAGCGTGAGCTGATTATCGGCGACCGCTCAACGGGCAAGACGGCCATCGCCATCGATACGATCATCAACCAGCGCGGCGGCGATCTCATCTGCATCTACGTTGCCATCGGCCAGAAGGCGTCCAAGGTGGCGCAGTTGGTGGCCACGCTTGAGCAGAACGGCGCGATGGAACACACCGTCATCGTCACGGCCAATGCCTCGGACTCCGCCGCCATGCAGTATTTGGCGCCCTACGCAGGCTGCGCCATCGGGGAGCAGTTCATGGAAGAGGGCAAGGACGCCCTTATCGTCTACGATGACCTCTCCAAGCACGCGTGGGCGTATCGCGAGGTCTCGCTGTTGCTCCGCCGCCCGCCCGGACGCGAAGCCTACCCTGGCGACGTCTTCTACCTTCACAGCCGCCTGCTTGAGCGCGCGGCGCGCTTGAACGAGGAGAACGGCGGCGGCTCCCTGACGGCTCTGCCGATCATTGAAACGCAGGCCGGTGACGTGTCCGCGTACATTCCGACGAACGTCATCTCCATCACAGACGGCCAGATCTATCTTGAGACGGACCTGTTCAACTCCGGCATCCGCCCGGCGGTGAACGCGGGCCTCTCAGTTTCCCGCGTGGGCGGCGCAGCGCAGACCCGTGCAATTCGCCGGGTTGCCGGCCGCATGCGCCTCGATCTGGCGCAGTTCCGCAACCTGCAGGCTTTCGCTCAGTTCGGCAGCGGCGATCTCGACCCCGCCACGCGTCGGCAGCTTGAGCGTGGCCAGATTCTCACCGAACTCCTCAAGCAGGGTCAGTACCAGCCTCTACCGGTGGAGAAGGAGGTCGCAGTCCTCTTTGCCGCAACACAGGGCTTGATGGACGATGTGCCCGTGGAACGCGTTGGCGCGTTTGAAAGCGCCCTCCTCGCATTCCTTGACGCGTCGCATGAGAGCGTCCTGACGACGATTCGCGAGTCCGGCGACCTCGGAGAGGAGACGGAGACGGCGTTGCGCAACGCGGTGCAGGAATTCAAGGACACCGGAACCTACTAGGCGACAACGGTCAGTACCGAGAGGATAGGGCGTCGTGCCAAATACACGGCAGATTCGACAACGGATTCGCAGCGTCACCAGTACGCAGCGCATCACGAACGCGATGGAGCTCATCGCGGCGGCCAAGATGCGTCGCGCCCAGCAACGCGTCATGGCGTCACGCCCGTATTCCACGCGCCTGCTTGATCTCATCGCGGACATCGTCGCGCGGCAGAGCGGCAGCGGGGATGATGTTCACCCGCTGATGCAGGTGCGTGAGCCGAGCAACATTGGCCTGATCCTGTTCACGCCGGATCGCGGCCTGTGCGGCGGCCTCAACGCCAACCTCAACCGCGCCGCCTACAATTTCGGCCTGGAACAGCAGCATCCGGTCTCACAGATCTCCGTCGGCAAGAAGGGAAACGACTTCTTCTCGCGGCGAGGTCGCGACATCCGCGCCGAGTTCCTGAATCTCGGCGACTTCCCGGAACCCATCGATACGTCCCCCATCGCACGCATCGTGCTGGAGGACTACGAGGCCGGACGGCTCGACCGCGTCTATCTCGCCTACGCCAATTTCGTGAACACCGCCGTGCAGGAGCCGACCATTCGACAGTTGCTGCCCGTTGAGCCTCCGGCCGCGTCCGAGAACGGCGCGAGCGCGTCCCTCGGCGACTATGAATATGAGCCGGACGCCGCAACGGTGTTGGGCGGCCTTCTGCCGCGCTACGTGGAGATGCAGATCTACCAGGCCGCATTGGAGAACTCCGCATCGGAGCAGTCCGCGCGGATGGTGGCCATGCGCGCCGCGACGGACGCGGCGGGTGAAATGATCGACGCCCTGACCCTTGAGTACAACAAGGCCCGGCAGGAGACGATTACAACAGAGCTTCTGGATCTCATCGGCGGCGTCGCCGCGC
>LXNJ01000257.1_pt1 | contig 38098 bp, 38 predicted proteins | sample 809081 | NCBI WGS metagenome assembly LXNJ01 (sample SAMN04870510, study PRJNA318959) | sponge metagenome | biome: sponge; feature: marine sponge reef; material: water | host: Petrosia ficiformis | place: Greece: Milos, Mediterranean Sea | collected 2013-05-29 | depth 5-7 m | reverse complement strand
CCCCGCCTGTCCTGCAAGGACATCATCCGGGAGCGGGCCGGCCTGCCGCCGCTTCCGCCCCGCCCGGCACGACGTCGTGGCGGGCGCGATCGCGATCGCGACCGCGGCGACCGGAGACGGTAGGAGCCACGGGCCCACATCCCCCCGATCTCGCGGGCAGCGAACGGAATTTCGCTGCCACTGTTTCGCTCGGTCGACTCATGTCTCCCAGAGCGCGCGCGGCCGGGAAGCGCGCGGCCGTGGAAGCGGCCGGCCTGAACCGCGCTCATGGCTGGGAAAACCGCAGCCGAGCCTGTTTTTCCTCACCTTTTCCGCTCCCTTCCTCCGTAGAATTCCCCCATGGCCGAAGCAGTTCTAACGACCTCTCTTGAGGGTGTTGCCCTCCGTTCCCGCGGCAAGGTTCGCGATATCTATGCCGTCGACGACCAGCTCCTGCTGCTGACGACGGACCGGGTTTCGGCCTTCGATGTCGTGCTTCCGGAAGGGATTCCCGAAAAGGGCCGGGTGCTCAACAGCCTTAGCGCCTGGTGGCTGCGGCGGACCGGACACATCGTTCCCAATCACCTCGTTACCGACGACGTGGACGAGTACCCCGAAGTCCTGGCGCCGGCGAAGGGAATGCTGGACGGCCGTTCCATGCTCGTCCGCCGGTTGAACCCGATCCCTTTCGAGTGCGTGATGCGCGGGTTCTTGTACGGGTCAGGTTGGAAGGAGTACGGACGAGAAGGCAGCGTGTGCGGCATTTCTCTCCCGAGCGGGATGCAGCTCGCCGAGCGCTTCCCCGAGCCCCTCTTCACGCCCGCAACGAAAGCCGAAGACGGTCACGACGAGAACGTGAGCGAGGACTTCATGGCGAACGCGCTGGGCCGGGAGCTGACCACCCGCCTCCACGAGATCTCCCGGGAGATCTACGCGAGCGGCGTGGAGTGGGCGGCGGCGCGGGGCATCATCATTGCCGACACCAAGTTCGAGTTCGGGCACGACGACGATGGGAACCTCTACGTCATCGACGAGGTGCTGACCCCGGACTCTTCGCGGTTCTGGCCCGCCGACGAATACGCTCCCGGAAAACTCCAGTCCAGCTTCGACAAGCAGTACGTCCGCGACTACCTGGAAACCGTCGACTGGAACAAGGAGCCGCCGGCGCCGCACCTTCCCGGCGACATCGTGCACGGGACGACCGAGCGTTTCCTCAGCGCTTACCGCCAGATCACCGGTTCTCCCCTCCCGGCTCCGCGCTACTGACCTGAGCGGGAGCCGTCCGCCCGTGTCGGGTAGGGCCTCGCGTCAGTCCCGGCCGGCGAGCCGCACCCGGACGGAGCCATCACCCGCCCGCAGATGGATGCGAGGTCCTGATCCGTTGCCCAGCGTGCCTAGAGCCATCGGCCCCTCCCGCTGCCAGGCAGAAAAATCGCGGCGGTCGTCCGAGTCCGGCCTTCCCACGGCCGTCATCACCGCGTCGCTGCTCGGGGGCAGGGTGAGCCGGACGGAGCCGCTCCCGGTCCTCAGAAACCATTCCCCGGCTGGCGGCGGTCCACCCTCGCGAACGTCGACTTCAATCCGTCCGTCCGCCGTTCGCGCGGTGATCTGCCGGAGTCTTCCGTGCAGTGCGATCCTCCCCTCTCCGCTCTCGGCAAGGAAGTTCCCCTCGAGATCCGTCCCCTCGATCCTGCCGTCGGCGGTGCGCAACCGGATAGGTTCCCGCGTGGTTCCAGCCGGCGACCGGAGATCCCTCGCGACGATGCGGCCGGAGGCGGATGTCGCCCGGGTGGGGCCGGTGAGGCCCGCCAGCTCGATCCTCCCCGAACCGGTACGGGCATCGACTGCCGTGCCCGGCGGGACGGCGATCCTCAAGCTGAGAGCGAGTTCCTCCCACGGCCGAAAGGCTCCGGCAACCGCACTGCGCCCGGTGACTGTCAGAGCGCCTGAATCCGGGTCGCGCTCGAAATCCACGACGAGGGCTTCGAGCGCCGCCCGCGCGGCCTCCCGGGAAGGCGCCTGGGCAATCCGGCGGATCTCGACCTCGATGTCGGCGCCGAGGTGTTCGCGGACACTCAGGGAACCTCGATCGATTCGGACGGTGAGTTCGGGCGCCGCAGGCCGGCGGATCGTCTCCACGGATGTCTGATCGACGCCGGGAAGGCAGCCCCACACGAGAACGGCCGTCGCGATCAACAAGGCGGAGAGAACGGGAAGGGGGTGCTTCACCGGGCTTCTCCTGCAGCCGGCCGCACCCGCACCGTGATGTCGCCTCCCTCGGTCGAAATCGCCACCGCCTCGGCGCCGGATCCAACACGGCCCTCCCATCGCGGCATCCCGTCCGTTCCGTGTTTCTCCAGGGTGAAGTCGCTGTCCACGTCTCCGCCGCCCGTCTGGGCGGAAATGGCGAAGGATCCCGCGGACGGAAGCGCCAGCCGGACGTCGCCGCGCCCGGTAGTGAGCGCGACGTCTCCAGCGATGGTGTCGGTAGCGACATCCACCTCGGCATCTCCGCCGGTGATCGACAGGGAATTGCCGAACCCGCGGACGGTGATCGCGCCGGTGTCTCCAGCGAAGTCGGCCGGTCCCGAGAGCCGCGAGGCCTGCACCTCGCCGCGGCCGCTGGCCACGGTCAGTGATCCGGCGACGTCGTCGAGAATCAGGAGTCCACCGTCCGCCTGAACGTCCACCCCGGAGCTTGCCCTCCGCACCTCGAGTTCGGCGGAGTTGATCCGGATCTGAAGGGGGCCTTCGATGGAGGTGGCCGCGATATCGCCGAAATCGGACTGCAACACCGCGGAGCCGACGATCCGGTTCAGGGTGATGGGAGAGATCCGGGCCTCGATCTCGATGGGACCAACGGAGTCCGCGATTGCCACGGGCGCGTTTCGGCCGCGAACCGTCACCGAGGACCCCGCTCCCGAGATCCAAACCGGAGCGCCTTCCGCTTCGACAGTTGCGGTCCCCACGACTCCATCCACCTCCACGGCTGCCCGGCGCGCCCGGATCTCGAGCGCGCCCTCGATTCCTGAGGCCCACGCCGCCCCATTGCGCACCGTGAGCGAGACGGGGCCTGCGGTCCTCCGAACCTCGACGGAACCGTCGTCGGTACGGGCTTCCACCCGGCCAAACGGGCCGTCGACGCGCACCCAGCCTTCCTCGGTGAACGCGGAGACCCGGGTGCCGGCAGGAAGGGTCGCGAGCAGCTCGAGCGCCACTTCGGAAGTGCCGGAATCGTCGACCCGGACCGGGAAGCGCCGGCTCTCGGGATCAAGGGGACCGGTGCGGAGCCGCACGGCGTCCGCGCGCGCGGCGGCCTCATCGTCGTCGGCCGCCCACACCCGCTTCACGAGCTGCAGCCGGCCCTCGACTACCGCCTCACCCCTGACTGCCTGGGTGGCGGTCTCCGGGTTGGAAGCCGGTGTGGTTCCGGGCTCGACGGCGGGAGTTGCTTCCACTCGAATGTTGCCCGCCGGCAGCGAAATCAGGATTTCCACCTCCCCCTCGGCGGGGAGGGAAACGGTTTCGTCCGTGACGAAGACGTGCAAGGGAAAGGGGCTGGATTGCTGCTCGACCAGACGGCGTAGCTCCGCGAGGCGGGGATGGAGTCCCTGGCTTTCGATGACGCGCTGGACGAGGGTGAAGACGGTGCCGCCGAGGATGAGCAGCAACAGGAGGAGTATTTCCCCGAACCCAAGTCCGGCCCGCCCGGTCCGAAGCCGGGTGAGAACCTTCCAGGCGCCCCAGACCACCAGCAGGACCGGCCACCAGACTGCCGCCACCGGCAGTGCGTCGAGGAGAAGCAGCGCCAGGGGCGTGTCCGTCAGGTTGACCCAGAGAAACAGACCGCCCCCAACGATGAGGCCGATTCCGAAAACGGTGCCACATCCGCCCCCGGAACGCGGCGGATCTCCTGCCGATGGGGAACCGGTCATGAACAGCCGGTGGTGAAACCCACGTGAGCGCCGAGCTCGGGCAGCCTCCCGGTGGGGGCGAGGCGCCCGGCTGACAGGGCGCGTAGCGGAGGAATACCGAGTGTATTTCGACCGCAACGCAACGCAGAACGGAGCGAAGCGGACTGTTTCAGCCGGGATGGAGCGCCGGGCGAGCCCCCACCGGGAGAACTGGGCCGCGCGGGTTTTGCCACAGGCTGTTAAGGCGGCGGCGGGCCGGGCGCCGGACCCGAACCGGAGCCTCGGTCCCGAAACACCAACCGCGCGCCGACCGCGATCAAGATGAGCGGCCAGAAACGAAGGAGATCGCCGAGATCGACGAGGTCGAGGTTCGACAGCAGGAAGACGATTCCGATCACGATCAGGATCACTCCCCACCAGTTGTCCTGGCGAGCCATGCCTAGTTTGCCTCGCCGTCCGCCCCGGTCAGGGACGGGTTGCTGTCCGGTGCCGGAGGGGCAGGGGGCGGCTCCGCGGCTGGCGCCACTCCGGGTGGTTGAGCCGGCGGGGCGGCCCCGGACCCTCCGGGGGATCCGGGTATCACGGGCTGCCCCCGGTAGAGCCGAAATCCGATCCAGACGAGCAGCAGAGGCCAGAATCTCAGGGCCCACTCGAGGTCGGGAATGAGGGCGAGCGTCGCGAGCACGCCGGCAGCCATGAGTCCGGTGGCCCAGTTTCGATCCAGGGAAACCGCTGCGGGCCGGCCTTCGGAATGGGCTCGCACGATCTCTTCCGCGGTCCGGATCGCGTTCACGATCCCGAACACCCACACCGCGAGCACGAAGGGGACCAGCTCCTCCTGCATGAGGGCGATGAATGCCCCGGCGAGCGCCAGGCCGCGCGCCGTGGCTCCGGCATAGAGATGACCAAGGCCGGGGAACAACACGGAAAGGACTCCGGCGAGTCCCGGTGAACGGTTCATGGGGCGGCATCTCCTTGCGGGTCGTCGGTCGAGGCCGGGTCGGGAGCCGATTCGGATTCCGACAGCAGTTCGTCGCGCTGGCGGGTTGCCCGTTCCAGATCCCGAAGCCGGTCCCCCAGTTGGTCCATCTGATCTTCGAGCGCGAAGGAAACCGAGGCTCGGAGCACGCCGAATTCGGCCAGCGCCCGGTCGGCCTGACGGTTGGCGGCCGCCCGCAGGCTGCTGACCCCGTCCGATGCCCGGGGAAGCGAGTCGAGTGCCCCCCGGACCAGGGGAGGCTGGAAGAACAACAGCATGGCGGCCGCGGCGGCCGCGGCGAACCAGGTTGGCCAGTAGTGCGTCCGCCGTGCGTAGAGGGAGCGGAACTTCGGCAACGTTGCGGCCAGGATGCGGCCCCGGAGGTCCGCGGGTGGTGTTTCCGCGCCGGCGGCAAAGTTGGCGAGGCCCCGGCGCACTGCGCGGATCTCGCCGTACAGTTGGGCGAGTTCCGGATTCTCGGCCAACCGGGCGCGCACCCGCTGCGCCTCGGCCTGGTCCAGCTCCCCAGCGGCAAGCGCGGACACCAGATCCTCGAGGCGGTCCTTCAAACGCGCGTCCGTCAACGGTCGTCTCCCTTGCTGATGCCGGCCGGTCCGCCGCGGCCCAACGCGCGCCGGGCCCGCGCCAGGGTCTGACGAGCCCGGTGGATGCGGGACTTTACGGTCCCGAGGGGGATGGCCAGCCGAACCGCGATCTCGGGATAGTCGCAATCCATCAGGTCCCGCAGGATGAGCGGCTCCGAGAGCTCGGGCGGCAACCGGTCGAGAAGCTGCCTCAACGTGGCTGCCTCCTCGCGGCGCTCGGCGATCGCGTCGGGTTGCCAGGAGGTCGGGACGGGAGGCTCGGGAATTTCTTCGTCCGGCACCAGCACCGGGGCGCGGCGCCGCCGCCGGTAGGAGTCGATCGCCACGTTGGTGGCCACCTGCCGAATCCAGGCGCCCAGCGCGCCGCTTGGGCGATAGCTGGGCAGTACGTTCACGAGCCGCATGAAGATGTCCTGGGTAAGTTCGTCGGCATCGTCCGGATTGGCTGCGAAGCGATACGCGATGTGCCAAACGGGGAGCCGGAAACGGTCCACGAGCGTCCGCCACGCGTCCTCGTGACCGGACACGCATTGGCGAACGAGGTGGGCATCGGAGATTTGTGCCGGGGATTCCAATGGCGGCGCTTCGGTCTTCTCCCGGTCACCCGAACATAACGAAGCCCGGCGGTCGTCGGTTCTCGACCAGGGAATGGGATCCGTCGGACGCTTCCGGGCCCGGGCCTCTCCGGGTATCCGGGTTCAGGAGGATTTGCGGACCTTCTTCGGGCGTTTGGCGGGCGCCCGCTTCCGCAGGAGGGCCCGAACCTCCTTCACGAAATCGCGGGTGTCCTGGAAATCGCGGTAGACCGACGCAAAGCGCACGAAGGCGACATGGTCCTCGCGCTTCAGCTCTTCCATCAGGACTTCGCCGATTTCCGAGGCGGTGAGTTCCCGGTCGGGGCTCTTGGCGACCAAAGCGCCGACCCGGTCGGCGATAGCCTCGATCTTCTCTTCGGCGACTCGCGTTCCACACGCCTTCTTGAGACCTGACAGTACCTTCTTGCGGTCGAAGACCTCCCGGTCGCCATTCTTCTTGACCACCATGCAGGGGATCTCTTCGACGGCTTCGTAGCTGGTGAATCGCTTCCCGCACCGGATGCACTCGCGCCGGCGGCGAATGACCTCACCTTCCCGGCTCTCGCGGGAATCCACCACCCGGTCTTCCGGGTTGCCGCAATACGGGCACTTCACGGTGGTTGCTCCACGGAACGGGCAGCGTACACCCCCTCAATGGTCCGGGCCGGTTCCCTGAGAGCGATTTCCATTTCCATCCCCGGCCAGGTCGCTGCCCGGGGAACGAGACCGACAATTTCGGAGTGAACGACCCCGGTACCGGCAGCCCCGGCCTCCGACAGTACGCGGCGGAACGCGTCGGCCAGCGAGGTGCGGCGCCAGTCGAGCAGGTTCATCGAGACCTGGGCGAGGACCCGGTGGCCCGCCGGATCGTCCTGGCGGACCCCGATCGCGCGCAGCGCGGGAAGCGCTCCGCCGCTCGTCCTGATCCGCCCGGCGATGGCTCGCGCGGTTTCCACGTCGGGGGTATCGAGGTTCACGTTGAAGGCGATCAGGGGTTGCCGGGCCCCAACGGCGATTCCCCCGGCCGATGGGTGCAGGGCCGCGGGCCCGTAGTCGGAACGCAGCTCCCCCCCGGCGAGGCGGTTCCGAAGACCGCGGAGTCCGCCCCGTCGAATCTGGGGCAAGGTGCGGCGACCGGGCTCGGCTTCCCCATAGAGGAAGACGGGGACCGATTGCAACGCGCCGATTTCCTCGGCCAGCGAGCGGGCGAGTCGCACCGCCTGCTCCATGCCGGTTGCTCCGAGAGGCACGATCGGGAGCACGTCGAGCGCGCCGATGCGCGGATGCTCGCCGTGGTGACGCCGCAAGTCGATGCGGCGAAGGGCGGTCTCGAGGAGGGAGAGCGCGGAGGAACGGAGCTCCGAGGGGTTTCCGGCGAGGGTCAGCACCGAACGATGGTGCGAAGGGTCGGCGTGCACATCCAGGAGCGGCCCCCCGGCTGCCTCGACCAGGAGTCGGAGCGTTTGTGCGGACCGCCCCTCGCTGAAGTTCGGGACGGCCTCAAGCAGCGCATTCGGGACCGGTGAATCGTTACCCATCCAGCTCTCCGCGCCGGGGCCGGACAGGGGGAAAATGGATCTTCCCGTCCGGGTACTGAGTCAGTTTGAACGCCAGGTGCGGCAGTATAGTTTCGCTGCTGTCCACCTTTTCCGGTGCAGAGTCCTGGTCATGATTCGCGCTTTCCCCCGTCCCGCTCCGTGACGCCTGACGATCGGGGAGCGGGCGCGACCGGCTCCGGTTCGGAAGAGAAGCCCAGCGTCGCGAGCCCCGATCTCGAGTCGGGCAAAGCGGTGGGGAAGGCCGCTCAGGAAGAGGTGGACACGGATCGGGAGGCGGGCACGCGCGAGCGAGTCGAAGCGGCGCTCCGCCGCGGCAGAGAGCGCGGCGCGGCGGAGTCCGATTCCGTGCGTGACGGGGAGCGGCGCTCCCAACCGCACACCCCTCCAGGGCCTCCCGCCGGGGAACACTGGAGTTCGACCGTCCGGAGGCGCGTCGCCGAGGGAGGTTCCGCTGCTGAGTCAGGGGCGCCAGACCCACCGGACGAGGAGGGAGACGCTTCCGGGACTTCCCATTCCGTCCGGGCGAATGAAGTCCGGGAGCGGGTGGAGCGCCGCCTGCAGGAAGCGGAGGATCGGCGGAGCCGGTCCGCCGATCCGCCCGGGCCTTCCCCGAGGCCGATCCCGGCGGATCCGCAGCGCGGCATCACGGGTGCTCCGGGCTCGGACGATTTGCCAACCCGGCCTGAAGACACGCCCGACTGGGATGATCCCTGGGTTGAAGATGAAAAGGCGGCCGCGCCCGCCGGCGACGGCCTTCCCGCGCCGCGCCCGTCGCGGCTCGCCGCCTTCATCGCGACCTGCGCCTTCATCGGCCGGGTCCCCGTCGCGCCCGGCACAGCCGGCGCGGTTGCCGGCCTGGTTGCGTTTCTCCTGACGCGGAACCTGGGGGGCGGCCTGGCTGTCGCCCTGCTCGCGGTAGCCGTGGTGGTCGGCCTCTGGGCGGGCGCGCGCCACGCGAAGGACCTCCACCAGCCGGATCCCCGGTCGGTGGTCGTGGACGAGTTCTGCGGTATGTGGCTCGCGCTCGTGGGCACGAACCCCTCGGTCCTCGTGATCGTCGCCGCCTTCATCGCGTTCCGGTTTCTGGACATCGTGAAGCCTCCCCCCGTGAGGCAGGCGGAGAGGCTTCCGGGTGGAATCGGCATCATGGCCGACGATCTGGTCGCGGGCGGCATTGTGCGCGTCGTCCTCCTGCTCGCCCTCGGGATGTGACCTATGGGGATGGCCGCGGCCAGGTCAATCCGTTCTGCGGGAGGACCTGGCGCCTCGCGAGCGCGAGTGAGGCGGCCGCCCGGGAGTTGACCTTCTGACGAGCGGAGAGGGTCTGCTGCCCGGTGCGGCCGTCGTAGCGGTCGGCACCGAACTCCTCGCGCCCGGCCGCACGGACCGCAACACCCCTCTCCTGAAGGAGCGGCTCTCGGACCTCGGGGTCCCCGTTCTGTTCGCGGCGGTCGTCCCTGATGACCGATCCATCATGGAGGAGACCTTCAGGGCAGCTCTCGATCGCTGCCGGTACGTCGTGGTGTGCGGCGGGCTCGGTCCGACCACCGATGACGTGACGCGATTCGCGGCGGCAGCCGTCCTCGGCGTCCCGCTGATCGAGGACAAAACCCTGCTCGCCGGCATCGAAACGCGGTTCCGGGACCGCGGGATCGAGATGCCGCAGGTGAATCGGCGGCAGGCCCTGATTCCCGAAGGGGCGGCGGCGCTGCCCAATCCGGCGGGAACCGCACCGGGAGTACTGGCGCGCACCGGCCGGGGAGCGTGGCTCGTGCTCCTCCCCGGGCCGCCGTCGGAACTGGCCGCGATGTTCGACGCGGAGGTGCGGCCCCGCCTGGAGGGCGAGACCGGTCGGATCAAGGGCGTTGCACGCGAGACACTCATGATCGCCGGACTGCCGGAATCGGTCCTGCAGGAACGGATACTGGATCTCACTCCGGGGCCGAGTGCTCCCGAGCAGTTGGCGATCCTGGCCTCGCGTGGCGAGATCGAGATCCGGGTCACCGGACCGGCCGGCCGGACGGCGGAAGTCCGCCGGCTTGCCGGCCGGATGGCCGAACGACTCGGAACCGCGGTCTTCAGCCGGGCCGCCGGGGAGCATCTCGAGCACGCGGTGGGACGACTGCTCGAGCGGCGAAAAGAGCGCGCGGCATTTGCCGAATCGCTCACCGGAGGGTTGATCGCCGAGCGAGTGACCCGCGTTCCGGGATCGTCGGCGTGGTTCGATCTGGGAGTGGTGGCCTACGCCAACGAGGCCAAGCGCGACCTGTTGGCGGTTCCGGAAGAGGTGCTTGCAGCTCATGGCGCGGTCAGCGAAGAGGTGGCGACGGCAATGGCCGACGGTGCGCGCCGGCGTTCCGGGAACAACTGGGGAGTGGCCGTCACCGGGATCGCCGGCCCCAGTGGAGGAAGCGCGGCAAAACCGGTGGGCCTCGTCTGGATCGCGGTCAGCGGGCCGGTCTCCCGCGCCCGCAGGTTCCGCCTTCCGGGAGACCGGTCGCTCGTGCGGCAGCTCACCGCGACCGCCGCGCTCGACCTGCTGCGCCGGGCGATCGTGGAATGCGAGGGTTCCGACTGGTCCCGCGGAAACGGGGAGTAGCAGCCCCGCCACCGCGGCTCTTCGCGGCGCTGCCGCTCCCTGCATCGCTCCGCCGGGAGTTCTTTGCCGCCTCGGAGACGATCGCGCGCTTGCTCCCGAATTCCGTCTTCCGACCGGTTCCTCCCGGGAACCTCCATTTGACCCTGCGCTTCTTCGGCCCGGAACGGGGCCCGGTTGACCGCGGCCGCATCGCGGCGCTGCTCCGTGAGCGCCTCGAGACCTGGAGTCCGGGCGTGCTGACCCTGAGGGCTGCCGAGGTCTCGGCGTTCGGCTCGCTCCGCCGCGCCCGGATCGTCTGGGCGGGTCTGGAGGAGGTGGGGATCGGGGAGAACGAGCCCGGACCCTTGCCGCGTCTTCAGCACCTGGTGGAAGCGGTGGCGCGGGAAATCGGCCTCGCTCCCGAAACCCGTCCCTTCATTCCCCATGTGACGCTGGGCCGGTTGCGCATCCCCTCGCGCCTTTCCGCCGGGGACCTTGCGGCGGTGCGACCCACGGCGTCCGGTTCCGCCTGGTCATCGGCCTTTGCCGTGGGGGAGTTCGGTCTGTTCGGGAGTTTCCTGTTCGCCGACGGTGCGGTTTACGAATGTCTCGATCGTTTTCCCCTGGACCGTTGACGGATGGCCGGACTCGGGCCGCCGGCAGACTCCCCCGCGGTCAACCGAAAGTCGGCGAGGAGGTCGGGACCGAGGCAGGCGTAGCGCGCCGACCGATGTTCGGGCTCGGCGTGCGGAAGCTCGCGACGCCCGTCGGCCGGAGCCCGGGTGGCGTCGAAGAGTCCGGTCCCCTCGGCACGCCCCAGGAATCGGGGCGCGAGGTAGAGGACCAGACGGTCGGCCAGGCCCTGCTGCAGGAAAGCCGACGTGAGTCGGGGGCCCGCCTCGACCAGGAGGGTATGCGCACCCCGGCGGCCCACTTCCGTCAGCACTGCTTCCAGCGCGATTGGCTGGGTGACGCCGTCGCTGGGAGAGCTCGCGGGATTTTCCACCGCGGCTTCGGCCACTTCGGCCCCCAGGCTCTCGATGCGGCGGCGCACTGCGACCGGGACGCCGGGCGCACAGACAACGAGGACCGGGTCCCGGTCGAGGCCTCGAAGGACGCGCGCTTCGGGAGGGATCCGGAGGCTTGGGTCGAGGACCACCCGGAGTAGCGGACGGGACCCGCGCCGGGGTCGCGGCGTCAGCAGGGGGTCGTCGGCCGCCACCGTCGCGATTCCGGTGAGCAGGGCGTCGTTTTCCCGGCGCAGCACCCTTCCGTGGCGGCGGGTACGGGGCCGGGTGATCCAGCGGGTGCCGGGCGGGGCCATGACCCCATCCACGGAGACCGCGGCCTTCACCGTTACCCACGGCGTGCCGGTCAGGAGGAACTTGAAGAACGACGGATTCAGGTCCTGCGCCTCCTGGCGGAGAACGCCCGTCGTGACGTCGACGCCCGCTGCGCGCAGGCGATCGAAGCCTCCACCCCGGACCCGCGGGTCGGGATCCGGATGCGAGGCGACGACCCGGCGGACTCCCGAGGCGATGATTCGTTCGGCGCAGGGTGGGGTTCGTCCGACGTGGCAACACGGCTCGAGATTCACGTAGAGGGTCGCGCCGCGAGCCGCCTGCCCCACCTTGAGCACCTGCGCTTCCGCGTGCGGACGTCCGGCGCGAGCATGGAAGCCCTCCGCCAGGACCCGGCCGTCACGGACCAGAACGGCGCCCACCGCCGGATTGGGCGGTGCGGTGTACTGGCCGAGCCGGGCGAGCTCGAGCGCCCGGCGCATGAAGTGATCATCCACGGAGGAGATCGTATGTGAGCAGCCTGTAGACGGAGTCTCCTTGGCGTTTGGCGGACAATGCACCCCGGCTGGCCCCCACCGGGAGGACTGGCCACTCCGTTTCGCTTCGTTCGCCGTTCCGCCTCGGTCCAAATACTTCGGTATTGCTTCCTTGCGCGCCTGGTCAGCCGGGCGCCTCGTCTGCCTCGGCGCTCACGAGACTTCATCCACAGGCTGCTTGCGCGATCGGGGGCGGATCGGGCAATCTCTGGGCCGCATGTTCACGGGACTCGTCATCGCTGTCGGCGACGTGGAGGCGGTCCGGGATCTCGGGGGCGGGCGGCTTCTCACCGTCGGGCATCGTGGCGGCGAGTTCGCAGGACTCTCCGTCGGCGACAGCGTCGCGGTCTCCGGGGTCTGCCTGACCGCGGTAGCGGCTCAGGCCGAAACCGTCTCCTTCGAGGTGGCGGCCGAGACGCTTTCCCTGACGACGCTCGGCGGTCTCCAGCCTGGGGGCCGTGTCAATCTGGAGTTGCCGCTGCGCGCTTCGGACCGCCTGGGCGGGCACTTTGTCCAGGGGCATGCGGACGGCTGCGGCGAGGTGATCGCAGCAGGGGGCTCGGACGCCGACTACCGCCTGAGGATCCGGCACCGGGAGCCCCGCCTGATCGTTCGCAAGGGTTCGGTCGCGATCGATGGCGTCAGCCTGACGGTGGCGTCCTCCTCGCCCGGCGAGGCGTGTTTCGAAGTCATGCTGATTCCCCACACGCGCGCGGTCACCACGCTCGGGACGCTCCGGAAAGGGGACGCTGTCAATTTGGAATACGACATCCTCGCGAAGTACGTCGGGGCGCTGGTTCAAGATGACGGCGCCCCCGATGGGACCCGTGACGGAGGCTAGACTCCGTTGTTGAGACGGTTTCCGAATGAGGGCCCCCCGGGTCCGACGAGGTGTTGTGCGCGTGCCTGACACGGGAAAGAGCGAATCCGCGCCGTTCTGGTCGGTCGAAAGGGCGGTTCGCGAGATCGCCGCCGGGCGGATGGTCATCGTCGTGGATGACGAAGACCGCGAGAACGAGGGCGATCTGACGATCGCGGCCGAGAAGGTCACTCCGGAGGCGATCAATTTCATGGCCACCCACGGGCGCGGCCTCATCTGCATGCCGATGACCGGCGAGCGTCTCGACGAACTCGAGATTCCGCTCATGGTTCGTAAGAACACTTCGGTGCACGAAACTGCGTTTTGCGTCTCGATCGAGGCCAGAGACGGGGTCACCACCGGCATTTCGGCGGCCGACCGCGCCCGCACGATCCAGGTGGCGATTCAGCAGGAGACCTGCCCCGCCGACCTTGTCCGTCCGGGCCACGTCTTCCCGCTCCGCGCGCGTCCCGGCGGAGTGCTGCAGCGGGCGGGGCAGACCGAGGCCGGGGTGGATCTCGCGCGCATCGCGGGGCTCTATCCGGCGGCGGTGATCTGCGAGGTCATGAAGGAGGACGGGACGATGGCGCGGCTCCCGGACCTCGTGACATTTGCGGAAGAGCACGGCATGGCGATCGTCAGCGTCGCCGATCTGATCCGCTACCGGCTGGGGACCGAGTCCCTGGTTCGCCGGCTGGCCGCGACGGTTCTCCCCACGCGGTTCGGCGCGTTCCGGACCATCGCCTACGAGAACACCCTTGACGGAACGAAGCACCTGGTTCTGCAAATGGGAGAAGCGCGTCCGGACACCCCCGTCCTGGTGCGCGTCCACAGCCAGTGTCTCACCGGTGAAGTCTTCGGCTCGATGCGGTGCGACTGCGGTCCCCAGCTCGATGCGGCGCTCGCCCGGATCGGACAGGAGGGCTCGGGGGTCCTGCTCTACCTGAACCAGGAGGGCAGGGGTATCGGCCTCGTCAACAAGCTGCGTGCCTACGCCGCCCAGGATGAGGGGCTCGACACGGTGGACGCGAACACCCACCTCGGATTCCGCGCCGACCAGCGCGAATACGGCGTCGGCGCCCAGATCTTGCGGGACCTCGGAGTCGGGCGGATTCGGCTGCTGACCAACAATCCGCGAAAGTTCGTCGCGCTCGAAGCGCACGGCCTCGTCATCGAGGAACGCGTCGCCATCGAGGTTCCGGCGACCAAGTACTCCCGCGACTACCTGCGCACGAAGAAGGAACGGATGGGCCACCTCCTCACGGAGGTCTAGGCAAAGGAGTACCGGCCACCAGCGCCGGCCCGGAGCGCCGGACTCCGGCCGGCCCACTCCCCCCGGGGCCGTCCGGAGAGCGGGCGAAACTCCATCGCCGGTCGCAACATGGCCCGGCGCCATCCCCGGCAGCGTCACGGCGCTGACGATCTCCAGACCGCCGTTGGTACGATTCCCGCCTCCAGACCCCCGAAGGGAGCGATTTCTTGGCCAACACCTACGCGACAAACGAGTTTCGCAGCGGACTCAAGGTCCTGCTCGATTCCGATCCCTGCGTCCTGCTGGACTGCGAGTTCGTAAAGCCCGGAAAGGGACAGGCGTTCACCCGGATCCGCTACCGGAACCTCAAGACGGGCCGGGTTCTCGACAAGACGTTCAAGTCGGGCGAGAAGGTGGAAGCCGCGGACGTGCTCGACACCGAGATGGAGTTCCTCTACAGCGACGGCGGCGAGTGGCACTTCATGGACCCGAACAGCTATGAGCAGTACGCGGCCGGGCGGGCGTCGCTCGGTGGCCACGAGAAGTGGCTTCTCCAGGGGATGATGTGCGGCGTCACGCTCTATAACGACGCGATCCTGCTGATCCACCCGCCGCACTTCGTGGAACTCAAGGTGGTGGAGACCGAACCTGGGATCCGCGGTGACACCGCGACCGGGGGCTCCAAGAACGCGACCCTCGAAACCGGAGCGGTGGTGCGAGTCCCGCTGTTCATCGAGGTGGACGAGACGCTTCGGCTCGATACTCGCACCGGCGAGTACGTTTCCCGGGTAAAGACCTGATCCAGACGGGCGGCCCTGACCCGGGATCCACCGCGACCCTCGCAAACCTCCGGGAGCGCGCTCGGCTCGTGGCCCGGTTACGGGCTTTTCTGACCGCCCGCAGCTATCAGGAGGTCGAGACTCCGATCCTCGGGCCCCACGCCACCCCCGACCGCCACCTGGAGTCGGTCCGGGCGGCCGGCGGCTTCCTCCACACCTCGCCGGAGTTCGCCATGAAGCGTCTGCTGGCGGCGGGAAGCGGTCCCATCTTCCAGATCGTCAAGGCGTTTCGCGCTGGAGAGACCGGGCGGCAACACGCCGTCGAGTTCACCATCGCCGAGTGGTACCGCCTGGGGCCGCTCGAACGATTGCTGACGGAAATCGATCTGCTGCTGGGCGACCTCCTCGGCGCGCCTCCGGCGGAGCGTTGCACGTACCGCGAGCTGTTCCTCGCCGCCGTGGGCGTCGATCCCCTTTCGGCCCCGGACGATCGCCTGCGGACGCTGGCCGAGTCCCACGGCCATCCGGGATCCCCGGACGATCGGCCCGCGGCGCTTGATTTCCTGTTCTCGCGACTGGTGGAGCCCGGCCTTGGTTCCCGCGCCCCCACGATCGTGACACGGTTCCCGGCGCCGCTTGCGGCCCTCGCACGGATCAGCGACGACGATCCGAGGACGGCAGAGCGCTTCGAGGTGTTCTGGGCCGGGCTGGAACTCGCGAACGGCTACGACGAGCTTCAGGATCCGCAGGAGCATCGCCGCCGTTTCGCGGTCGAGAACCGGGCCCGCGGACGAACGGGCAGGCCGCCGGCGGAACTTGACGAGCGGTTCCTTGCCGCCCTCGCGGACCCCGGCCTGCCGCGTTGCTCCGGGGTGGCTCTCGGCGTGGACCGCCTGGTCATGGCGGCGGTCGGAGCATCGCGGCTGGACGAGGTCATCGCGTTTCGGGAAGGCAGCGGCTCGTGAGCCGTCGCTCTTGTTTCTTTCCCTCGCCGGTACACTGACCGGCTCTTTCCTGGAGGAACCTCTCTCGATGCACATTGGACGATTTCTTCGCACTTGGGCGGTGAGTGTCACGGCCGCTCTTCTCGCCGCGCCCCTCGCGCTCGGACAGGGCAGCCACCGCGACTACGAAGAGCACTTCGACGAAGCGAACGTCACCGTTCCGCCGGAGTACTTCGAGGACATGCAGTTCCGCGCCGTCGGTTTCACTCGCGGCGGCCGCTCCACGGCAGCGGTGGGTGTGCCGGGCGACCCGCTCACCTACTACTTCGGCGGCACCGGCGGGGGCGTGTACAAGACGACCGACGCCGGGCACAACTGGACGAACGTCACCGACGGTTTCCTGGGAGTAGGCGCGGTGGGCGCCATCGAGGTGGCTCCCTCCGACGTGAACGTGGTCTATGTGGGCACCGGGTCGGCGTGCCCGCGGGGGAACATCTCCGTCGGCGACGGGATGTACCGCTCGACCGACGCGGGCAAGACCTGGGAACACATCGGCTTGCGGCACGCCGGCCAGATCGGGGCGATCGTGGTGCATCCGGACGATCCGGACCTGGTCTACGTCGCCGCGCTCGGCTACATCTTCGGGACGAACGAGGAACGCGGGATCTTCCGCAGCCGGGACGGCGGCATCACCTGGGAAAAGGTCTTCTTCCTGTCCGATCGCACCGGATTCGTGGACATCCAGATGGACCCGAACAACCCGCGCATCCTCTACGCCGGCGCCTGGCGGGCCGAGCGGAAGCCCTGGACCATGATCTCGGGGAGCGAAGACGGCGGGATCTACCGGAGCAAGGACGGCGGCGACACCTGGGAGAAGGTCGAAGGCGGCCTCCCCGGCGGGATAGTCGGCAAGACGGCGATCGCGATTTCGCCCGCGAACTCGGACCGCATCTGGGTTCTGGTGGAAGTGGAAGGCGACGAGGGCGGTCTCTACCGCTCGGACGATGGCGGCGAGAGCTTCACCCGCATCAACGGGGACGCCAACCTGCGGCAGCGCCCCTGGTACTACATCCATATCTACGCCGACCCCCAGGACGAGAACACGATCTACGGCCTGAACGTGGGCTTTCACAAGTCCATTGACGGCGGCAGGACGTTCCCCGAGCGCATCCGGGTCCCGCACGGCGACAACCACGACCTCTGGATCAACCCGGACAACCCGATGAACATGATCAACGCCAACGACGGCGGCGCCAACGTGTCCTTCGACGGCGGCACGAGCTGGACCGACCTGAACGGACAGGAAACCTCCGAGATGTACCGGGTGTACGTGGACGACCAGTGGCCGTACCGGATCTACGGTTCGCAGCAGGACAACAGCACCATCTCCGTACCGTCCCGCGGCGGATTCAGCGTCGTTCCGGACTGGTACCAGGTCGGCGGCTGCGAGAGCGGGCACATCGCCGTGGACCCGCGCGATCCGGACATCATCTACGCGGGTTGTTATGGCGGCGCGATCACGCGCGTGAACCGGAAGACCGGCGAGTTCCGGCAGATCCTCCACTACCCGCAGCTCCAGCTCGGACAGGCGGCGCGGGATCTCAACTACCGGTTCCAATGGAACGCGCCGATCCGGCTCTCGCCGCACGATCCGGACATCCTCTACCACGCCTCGCAGGTGGTCCACATGTCCCGGGACCAGGGCCAGAGCTGGCAGGTGATCAGCCCCGACCTGACCACCAACAACCCCGAGCACCAGGACTACGCGGGGGGGCCGATCACCCGCGACAGCACCGGCGTCGAGGTGTACAACACCCTCTTCTCGTTCGAGGAGTCACCGCACACCCCTGCGGAACTGTGGGCGGGTAGCGATGACGGCCGCATCCACATCTCCCGCGACCGCGGCGACACGTGGACCGAGATCACCCCCGAGGGGATGCCGGAAGGGGGCACCGTCAACGTCATCGAGATGTCCTCCCACGATCCCGCCCGGGTGTTCATCGCGGTGTACCGCTACCGCGAGAACGACTTCCGCCCGTACATCTTCCGGACCAACGACGCGGGGGAGAACTGGGACCTGCTGACCGACGGGACGAACGGGATTCCGCCAACGCATTTCACCCGCGCCATCCGCGAAGATCACGACCGCAAGGGACTGCTCTACGCGGGAACCGAGTTCGGGCTCTACGTCTCGTTCGACGACGGCGCTCACTGGCAGCGCTTCCAGAACAACCTCCCGGTAAGCCCGATCACCGATCTGCAGGTTCACCGAAAGGACCTGGTGATTGCGACCCAGGGCCGGTCCTTCTGGGTGCTCGACGACCTGAGCCCGCTGCACCAGATCACCGAAGAGACGATGGCGGCGGAGTCGGTGCTCTATGCGCCCCGCACGGCCTATCGCGGCGGCTTTGGAGGTGCGGCCCAGATCCAGTACCACCTGAAGAGCGAGCCTGAATCCGCGATCACGCTGGAAGTTCTGGATTCCGCGGGAAACTCGGTGCGGAAGGTCACCGGGCAGCCCGGCGCCGCGGCTCCGAGCGGTCCCGTCTCGCCGTTCGCGGCGTTCTTCGGCGGCGGTGCGCGCGCCCGTCTCCCCGCCGCGGCGGGGCTCAATTCGTTCCGCTGGAACCTTCGCAGCGAGGGCATCCAGCGGCCACCCGGCGTGGTGCATTGGGGCGGCACCCCAGGGCTCTCGGTGCTCCCCGGAACCTACGAGGTTCGCCTGACGGTTGGAGAGGACACCCACACGCAGCCGCTCGAGGTGGCGATGAATCCCAACCTTTCTTCCACTGCCGAGGATCTCGCGAAGCAGCGTGAGCTCGGCGAGACCGTGGCCGGTGAGATCACGAAGCTCTTCGATGCGCTCAACCGGCTGCGTGACGTGAAGACCCAGGCGGGCGACATCGTCGGGCGGCTCCGGAAAGCGGGCCGGGCGGACGAAGAGCTCGGCACACTCAGCAAGGCGCTCACCGATCGCCTGACCCAAATCGAGGAGACGATCACCCAGACGAACAGCAAGTCGTCGCAGGACCCGATCAACTTCCCGCCGCAGATCGACAACCAGTTGGTGACGCTCTACGGATACATCGTGCAGGCGGACTACGAGCCGACCGCCGGCGCCTACCAGCGTTTCGACGACCTGAAGCCGGATTTGGACGCCATCCACACTGACCTCGAGGCGGCGATGACCGAGCACCTGACCCCGTTCAACGAGCGGGTGGCCAGTCTGGGCGTCCCGGCGGTAGTGGTCGCCAGTGAGGAGAACTGACGACGCCTCGGAACCCCCACCGGGAGAACTGGGCCGGCCTCCGGCCGGCATCGCCCCGCGTCAGCGGGGCGAAAGCCGCCCTCCACGAACGTGCGGTGGTGGCGGGTTCCGCACCGACGCACCGCGTGTTGTCCCGCCGGACGTTGCTGTCGCTGCTCGGTAGCGTGGCGGCGGGAGTGCTTGGAGTCCCTGCTCCTGCCCGCTCGATCCAGCCGAGGCTGATCCGCCCGCCGCGCATCCGGCCCGGTGACGTGTTCGGCCTCGTGAGCCCCGCCACCGCCGCCTTCGAGACCGATCCGACAGAGATCTTCGCCGACGCCTTCCGGGCGGTCGGGCTCGAGCCGCGGCTCGGGTCGAACTACTACCGGCGGCGAGGCTACTTCGCCGGAAGCGACGCGGAACGGGCGGCGGACATCATGGAGTTCTTTGCCGACCCGGAGGTGAAGGGCATCTTTGCCCGGGGCGGGTGGGGTTCGGCGCGGGTGCTCCCGCGCCTCGACTACGACGTGATCCGGGCGAGCCCCAAGGTGTTGCTCGGGTACAGCGACGCCACGGCCCTCCTCATGGGAGTCCACGCGAAGACCGGCCTCGCGGTGATGCACGGCCCAGGGCCGGGAAACCGCTTCTCAACCGAGCACTTCCGCCGCACCTTGATGGAGGGTGAGGCCGGCGTGCTCGAGAACCTGGCCGACGACCCCGGGGATTACATCGTGCCGCGGGAGCACCGGATCCGCACCATCACGGGCGGGCGAGCGACCGGCCCGCTCCTCGGGGGCAACCTGACCGTGTTGACCGCGATCATGGGGTCCGAGTACCTCCCCGACTTCACGGGCGCGATCCTGTTTCTCGAGGACGTGGACGAGGCGGTCTACCGGGTGGACCGGATGATGACCACACTGAAGCTCGCCGGGGTGCTCGGCCGGATCGCCGGATTCATCTTCGGCCGCTGCACGGACTGCGATCCCGGATCGGGCTTCGGCTCGCTCACCATGGAGCAGGTGCTGGAGGACCACATCGTCCCGCTCGGAATCCCGGCCTTCCGGGGGAGCATGATCGGACACATCCCCGAGCAGTTCACGCTTCCCGTCGGCGGCCGCGCCGAAATGGACGCGGACCGGGGGACCATCCGCCTGCTGGAACCCGCGGTTTTGTAAAGACTTACCGCCGCGCCAAGGTGGTAGGCTCCCCTCACTGGGTCACCAGGATCTTGATCGTCCGCGTGGCGGACGGAACACCTTGACGCTTGACAACTCAATGAGGCCCGAAGGGCTCGACGGCCCGCAACCGGCTGGAGGCAGTGTGAAGAGGAAAGAGTGGATTCCGTTCGTGTCGCTCGGTGTCTTCATGGCGGTGATGAATCTCACCATCGCGGGATTCGGCTTCGAGCGCATCAACCGCCTCGAAGCGCGGATGGACCGCATTGAAGCGCGGATGGACCGCATTGAAGACAGGCTGAGCAGTCTGGAGCAACGGGTTTCCCGAATTGAGGGAGTTCTGATGCTGCGGGTGGAGCGAGCCGACGCGGGCGGGTTGTCCGAGGACGGCCGTCCCGAAGAACCGAAGGGTTAGCGGCGTCCCGCCGCCAAGGCTTGGATCGGATACACTGTGCAATTGATATATCGAGAATACTAGTGATATAGTTGTCTGGGCATGCCGACAACGACCCCGCTGACCGAAAAACTGGCGGCCGGCAGTCTGGCCGCGCTGGGAAATCCGACGCGGCTCCGGCTCTACCGGCTGCTGGTGCGGACCGGACCGGGCGGGCTCCCGGTGGGCGAGCTGGTGCGGACGCTCGGAACCCCCGCTTCCACGCTGGCGCACCACCTCGCCTGCCTGACCCGGGCCGGCCTTGTGGATCAGGAGCAGCGGGGACGCGAGGTGCGGTCCCGTCCCGACTTCGCCGCCATGGCCCAGCTCATGGACTTTCTTACCGCCGAATGCTGCACGGGTGCGCCTTCGGCCCCATCGAACGAGGAACCCGACTGTGTCCCGACTGCAACTTGCCCTGAATGTGTCAAATCTGGAGAAGGCGATTGACTTCTACTCGCGGATGTTCGCGACGCCGCCCGCGAAGGTGAAGCCCGGCTACGCGAACTTCGCCATCGCCGATCCGCCGCTCAAGCTCGTTCTTTTCGAGGGTCCGGAGGGGGCCACGATCAATCATCTTGGCGTGGAAGTGGAGGCGGCCCGGCAGGTACGGGCGGTCGAGGGACGGCTCCGGGAATCCGGGCTCGACACGACCGGTGTGGACGACACCGTTTGCTGTTACGCCGAGAAAACGGAGACCTGGGTTACCGATCCCGATGGGGCGCGCTGGGAGTGGTACGTGAAGTCGGGGGACGCCGAGCAGTTGCAGAACGTCGTGATCTCCACGGACCCGGCCGATGTGGGGGCGGAGGGGGCCGACGGGGTCTGCTGTACCTGAGGGCCAGGGGGCTGAGGCCTTGTCGTGGATGGCGAAGCGCGGTTTGGCTCCGCTGCGCGGGGCCGTACCGGCCTGAAGGCGGGCGCTCCCTCCTACGCCCGCGCCTCCAGGCTGATCTCGATCCGGCAGGGGGTGGATGGTTGTTCCAGAGCACGGACGACGCCCGCCGTTGACGGGAGACGCTCGCGCACAGCGGCTCTTGCCGCCGGCCAGTCATTCTCGTGGGCACGAATATCAATCCGAACGATGTCCGTCAGTTTGGCGTCGAGCGACTGGAGCGCTCCCTCCGCCCGGTCCAATGCGAATTGGGTCTGGCCCCGGGCGTCGTGGCCACCGATCAGCCGGTCCCGGTGGGTGGGGCTTACTCCGGCAATCCGGATGTCAGGGCCGGTCCGGATCGCTTCCCGGAAACCCGACTCGGGATCCAGTTCGGTCCCACGCTCCGTCTCCCGTACGCCGTAGGGCGCCGGGAAGTGGGTCACGTGATGGTGGAGGTCCCCGGAGGCCGTCAGGTAAGGAGGACGCCGGTATTCGTCGCCGCAGTCCCCCGGAATCGGATCAAGCGCCTCCTGCGCCTCGGTAAGTTCCGCGCGGGACTCCGCGTCGAGAGAGAAGTCGAAGAGCCGCAGGTTGTCTTCCAGATGGCTTCGCTCGCCGGGACGGGCCCCGACGATCACCCCGGCAACGGCGGGCTTTTCCAGCACATGGCGTAAGGCCACGTTCGCGATGGACACGCCGTAGCGGTCCCCGACCCGGCGAGCGGCGCGCAAGACCCCCTGGAAACGCTCCCAGCCGCCGGCCTCCCCGATGAAGCGGCGGTACTTCATCTGGGACCACGTCAGCGACTCGTCAATCTCCGGCGCCGGCGCTCCGAGCCAGCGATCGCTCAGCAGTCCGCCGGCCAACGCTCCATAGGCCAGCAGACCAACTCCGTGCGTCCGGCACACCTCGGTCATGCGGCCTGCCGGCCGGCGATCCAGCAGCGAATAGCAGATCTGGTTCGAAACGAGAGGGATGCCGCTTTGGAGCGCGAGATCGAGATGGACGGCGTCGAAGTTCGTGACCCCCAGGTGCCCGATCCGTCCTTCGGCCCGGATCTCCGTCAAGTGGAAGAGGCAGTCCAGCCAGCCGGGATCGGGATAACTCCAGGCATGGAACTGCAGCACATCAAGCCGGTCCGCCCCGACGCGGTCGAGCGAGCGCTGCACCGCTGCCTCGACTTCCCGCCGGGAGGAGACACCGGGTTCGGGAACCCATTTCGTGAGGACCTGAACCTCGGGCCGCCGCTGCCGGACCGCGCCGGCGATCACCTCTGCCGAGCCATAGTGATCGGCCACGTCGAAGCTGGTGAACCCGGCGTCGACCGCCGGTTCGAGCGCCTGAGCCGCGCGTTCGGTTTCAAGCGCCGCTCCGTCCCGTTCCTGGTCGGCGACCTGCCAGAGCCCGGTCAGGACCCGGGAGATCTCCAACCCGGGGGCGAGCCGGGTGCGTTCCGCCAGCCCGTTCACTCGGGGGGGAGGGTGCCGAAGAGCCGGTCCGTGTCCACCCCGCGCTGACGCAGCCGGGCCATTTCGCGGAGATAGATGAGCGAAGCCACTCCCATCACCACAAGCCAGACCCAGGTCGAGTGGAAGTACCAGGCGGTGGTCTCGGTGGAGAGGTCCTTCACGATGTGGAGGACGAGGAACAGGCCCAGGATCGCGGCGCCCCCGCCGCCGACCAGCCGTTGCCCCGTCCTTCCCAGGACCTTCACTTCCCGGGCGAGTCCCGGATTCCGCCGCGGCAGGGTGACGAGCGACAGACAGATCAGCCCGAAGTTCACGAGCATCGAGGTGACCAGGATGTCGATGCCCAGGAAGAAGTCACCGGCAAGGTGGCTGCCCACAATGCCGACCGTCGCCATCGCCCCGCTCAGCAGGATGGCGACCCACGGTGTGTGGAAGCTGCGATGCACTGCCGCCACCCGCCTCGGGAAAATCCCGTCCTCGGCCCAGGCGAACATCATGCGGGAGACGGCGAGCAGCATGGCGGGAAGGTCGTTGATGAGGGCCACGGCCGCCCCGGCAAGGATCGCCGCAGTGCCGGCCGCCGGCAGGAGATAGCCGAGCAGTCCCGGAGCGGTCACGTCCCGGATCGCGGCCTCTTCGGCCACGAACTGCCAGGGAACGGCGTGGTACATCGCCGCCGTGAACAGGAAGTAGAACCCGCCGACCGACGCGATCGTGATTCCGATCGCGAGGGGTATGTTGCGCCCGGGGTTTCTGGCCTCGCCTCCGGCCTGCGCGATGGAGTCGAACCCGATGAAGGTAGCGAAGAGAACGACGGCGGCGGTCACGAACGGGACCAGTTGAAGCGGCGTCGCCGGAGCTGCGGGGATCGAGCGCCCCTCGCTCGCCATGAGCGCGGTCGCGAAGTCTCCCTGGTCGAAGGCGAACCCGCTGACGATCACCACCCCGCCGAGCGCGAACATCAGGAACATCATCGGAATCAGGGTCCGCTCGTAGAGCTTCAGCCCCCGCACGTTCACCAGCACGAACGTCCAGAGGAAGGCGATCGAGATGCCGACCCGGACCGGACCGCGTTCGAGTGCCCCGGCGACCCCCGCATAGCCGAGTGCACCCGCCATGTCGCGCAGAAAGGGAACGAGCAGATAGGACACCACGCCGATGGCGATCGAGAGTCCGAACCACTGCGAGAAGCTGGCGATGAAGCCCCACCAGGGACTGAGCGCGCGGCTGGCATAGACGTAGCTGCCCCCGGCGCGGGGCATTGCCGAGCCCAGGCTGCCATAGGCGAGGGCCGCGAGCAGGGCGGGGAGCGCCGCGAAGGCATAGGCCGGCAGGACGTAGGGCCCGATCTCCGGGATACCTCGCAGGAGCGCGAACGGCATCACGTTGATCGCGGCCCCGAGCATCGAGCAGATCCCGGTGGCGGCGAGCCCCATGAGGCCCAGGTTCCGCGCGAGGCCGGTGCCGGCACCGGTGTTCCGCTCGCCAGGACCCGTGCTCATGTGCGCACCTTACCGGTTGGACTGCTTGGGCGAACCGTATCCGCGGAGTGATTCTCGCCGGGGTGGGCCCGTTCAGATCACCCCGTGCAGCGGGCCGCCGGGAGCCGCGAGGGCGTCCACGCGGCGGGTGACCGTGGGGTCTTCCATCAGGGGAGGGGCGTGATGGGGTTTGAGGCGGGCGTCGATCAGCACCGGCTCCACGCAACTCCAGTGCTTGTGCCGGCTGCCCGCCTGGCGTCCGTGAACGTCGTGCGAGGGGTTGGACCGGGTGAAGGCCACCCAGAGCAGGTTCCGGAGGGTCTCCGCAGCAAAGTCCGGGTCGTCGCAGAGGATGACCAGCGGCATCCCGGCGAGGTCGGCGCCGGCCCGCTCCGCGGCGTCGAGAGCGTCCCACAGGGGAGCGAGGTCCGTCTCCACCCTTTCGTAGGAACCAAATCGCGGTCCGCCCAGGACGAAGATGCCCGGCAGCACGGCCTGCAGCCCGGAGAAGCCTGGAGGTACCGCCTCGCCCACGCCCGGGGGGACCTCCCGGGCGAGCGATCTTCGCTCCCGCCCGGCGCCGGCGATCACCAGTTTGGAGCCGGCGTTCAGGCCGGTCCCCGAATAGTCGAGCGTGTCGATGGTGGTGCGCGTCTGGAAGTGGAGATCCGATGCCAGATCCACCCGGCGGAGGACGTGGTCCAGCATTCCGGGAATGTCGTGGGCGGCCAGCTCCGGGGCGTCCTCCCGCGCCGCGATGAAGAGGTACTTGGCGAGCGAGCACTGTCCGAAACCCAGAATGGAGTTGGCGATGGTCCACAGCTCCTGGGGCCGCCGGCCGGTAAAGGGCGAGTAGCGCTCGCTGCCGACCGCGAGCAGCAGCGGATGCACCCCCGCGGCGTCCACCGCGTGCACCGAGTGAACCCCCGGCAGGGTGGTGGGGACCATGGGTTCGGTGATCTCGTGGATGAGCTGCCCGAAGGTGGTGTCCTCCTGGGGGGGGCGGCCGACCACGGTGAGGGGCCAGATGGCTCCGGCCCGATGCGTCACCGAGGTCACCCGCAGGACAGGGAACGGATGGGTCAGGCTGTAGTACCCGAGGTGGTCCCCGAAGGGACCCTCCGGGAGGGTGCGCCCGGGATCCACCCAGCCGGTGATCGTGAAGTCGGCATCCGCCGAAACGACGAACCCGTCATCCCGCCGCTTCCAGGTGAAGCGCCTCCCGGCCAGCATCCCGGCGAACAGCAGCTCGCTGAGTCCTTCGGGAAGCGGCATCACCGCGGCCAGCGCGTGAGCGGGAGGTCCGCCGACGAAGATGCTCACCCGGAGCGGCTCGCCGCGCCGTTCGGCGGCCGTGTGATGGACGCCGATACCGCGGTGGATCTGGTAGTGCATCCCCGCTTCCGCATCGCCGTATTCGCCTCCGGCCAACTGGATGCGGTACATCCCCAGGTTGGACGCGAGCGGGGCGCCGAGTGGGCCGCTGCCGGGAGCGCCGTCGGGATCTTCGGTAAAGACCTGTGGCAGCGTGATGAAGGGTCCCCCGTCGTCCGGCCAGGAGGTGATGCGGGGGACGTCGGAGAGGGCGATCGGATGGGCCTGACTCGGAGCGGTGCCGACCCGGCGGGGCAGGGAGTGGATTGCGGCCCGGGCCGCTCCGAGCGCCACGGCCGGACGGCTCCCGAGATCCCGGAGAACCTCGCCGGGAGACGCCCGGTAACGCACCGCGGTCTTCGCGCCGTCAAGTCCGTGGCGCAGCAGGAAACGCGCCCGCTCCATGGTCCCGAAGAGGTTCGAAACGCAGGGAAACGCCGACCCCTTCACGTTCTCGTAGAGGATGGCCGGGGCGCCGGCGGCGTAGGCGCGGCGCTGGATCTCGGCGACTTCCAGATGCCCGTCCACCTCGTCGGGCACCCGGACCAGCATCCGGTTCCGCTCCAGGTCCGAAACGGCTTCGGCCAGCGACCGGTAGGGCATCGTCAGCGGGAGGGTAACGGGCCGGAGCTCCGCGGCCCGCAGGCCGGTCGTTTCGGTGCCCGCGCGCCGTGTGGCGGTGCGGTGATACGCGCTCCCGCAGGACAGTGTTCCCGGCCGGCGCGTCCTCCTGTCGCAGCGCGCCGCCCCGGTTCTTGACCGTTGCGCTTCGCAGTAGGATGCCGATCATGGAGAAGAAAACAATCAGTTTGATAGGTGTGCCGCTGGATCTGGGAGCCGGGTGCCGGGGAGTGGACATGGGGCCGTCGGCCATCCGGCGAGCGGGGATCGCGATGCGGCTGGGACGACTCGGGTACGTCGTGGAGGACGCCGGCAACATCGAGGCGCCGCTCGCCGAGACCCTGTCCGGACCGGGCGAGCCGAATGCCCGCTATTTGAAGGAGGTCGTCGGGGTTCTCGAACATCTCGCTCGCGACGTGCGCCGTCACCGGGCCGAGGGCAGGCTTCCGGTGGTGCTTGGCGGCGATCATTCCATCGCCCTCGGCACCGTTTCCGGGATGACCGGATGTGCGCACCGAAGCGGGGGTTACCCGATGGAACGGCGGCTCGGGCTCTTGTGGGTAGACGCTCACACGGATGCGAACACCCCGGAAACCTCTCCCACCGGCAACCTGCACGGGATGCCGTTGGCCGCCCTGCTGGGTCGTGGTCCGGAAGCGCTCACCCGGGTGGGAGGCTTTGCTGCCGGAGACAGGCGGATCGAGCCGGGGAATGCCGCGCTGATTGGTGTCCGAAGCGTCGATCCGGCCGAGGCCGGCGTGGTCGCGGACCTGGGGATACGGGTGTATACGATGGAGGAGGTGGATCGCCGGGGCTTCGCGACGGTGGTGGACGAGGCGATCGCGCGAGCACTCGACGGAACCGACGGAGTGCACCTCAGCATGGACATGGACGGACTCGATCCGGAGGTGGCGCCGGGAGTCGGCACTCCCGTGCGGGGTGGGCTCAGCTACCGCGAGGCGCACTCCCTGATGGAAGCGGTCGCGGAAAGCGGCGGACTCCGGTCGCTCGAGGTGGTGGAGGTGAACCCGATCCGGGACATCCGGAACCAGACCGCCGAACTGGCGGTCGAGCTGGTGGCGTCCGCGCTCGGCAAGCGGACGCTTCCGAGGGTCGGCCGATCCTGAGCGCCGAGATCGAAGGGGCGCCCGAGAGCATCGCGGTCCGTCTCATCGGAGCCCCCGTGGTTCGGGCGGATGGCCCCGGGGGAGTGGAGCCGGGTCTGGCACCGCTGCGCCGGGCTGGGATCGCTCCACGCCTCGAAGCGCGACAGGTGCGGCGGAACTCGTCGTCTCAGCCTCGGACAACGGATCCCGCCCCGAGGTCCGGGAAGGGTCGGCCGGGGGGACGGACGGGTGCGTCGTCCCGGGACGTGCTGTAATTGGGGTGAGCGCCACGAAAGAAAGGGAGGGCTCGTGCCGTTGGATGTCGAAACGCACCTCGGTGCCGTAGGGCGCTCCGTGTCGGTGGTGGAGCGGGACGGCCGCCCGGCCCGAGCGGTCACGCTCGTTCGGAGCTTTCCCGTGGCGGTTGCCGACCTTTGGGACGCCGTGACGAACCCCGAGCGCCTCGCGCAGTGGTTCGTGCCGATCGCCGGTGAGCTCAGACCGGGCGGGCAGTACCAACTAGAAGGCCACGCCGGGGGCGTGATTACCCTTTGTGAGCGTCCATCCCGCCTCGCGCTCACCTGGGAATTTGGAGAGGACGTGAGTTGGGTGGAGGTGCGCCTGGCCGACGAGGGGGTGGGCCTCTCCGGGCTTTCCCTCACCCATACCGCACGCCTCTCGGAGCACTGGGACAACTACGGGCCCGGCGCGACGGGCGTCGGGTGGGAATTGGGCCTCCTGGGACTTTGCCTCCATCTCACGAAACCCGACGAGCCGAAGCTGGATGAAGCCGCGTTCGCTTCTTCGCCTGATGGTAGGGCGTTCATCACTGGCGCCGCCGAACAATGGGGACAAGCCGCCGTCGCCGCCGGAATGGAAGCTGCGGCCGCGCGGGCGGCGGCCGGGCGCACCGCCGCGTTCTACACCGGCGAGGGGGACGGAGCTTCCTGACCGCAAACCGGGAGGCGCCCGACGGACGCGGGGGCGCCGTCAGCGTGGCGATCCACGAACCGGCCGGCAGTCCGTCCGCCGGGCCGGCGCTCCTGCTGACCCACGGCGCGGGGGGGAATCGGGACACGCCGGGACTCGTTTCGCTGGCTGAATCCCTGGCGGGCCGGAAGATCCGCACGCTTCGCTTCAATCTGCCGGCGGCGGAAGCGGGGAGGAGAAGGCCCGACAGCCCCGCCCGCGCGACCGCCTGCATCGCGGCCGTCGCCCACTGGGCGGCACGCGAGCACGCTGGCTCCCTCTTCGTGGGCGGCCGTTCGTTCGGCGGGCGGATGGCTTCCTTGCTGCTCGCGGATAGCGCGGCGGAAGCCCGGAGCCTGGTGGCGGGCGCCGTCCTCCTGGCCTATCCCCTGAAACCTCCCGGCAAGCCGGCAGTGCCCCCGGAAAGGGTGGAGCATCTGGGCCGTATCGGCCTTCCGATGCTCTTCGTGAGCGGAGATCGGGATCCGTTCGCGCCGCCCGGACTGCTGAACCCGGCCGTGGCTGCGGCAGGTTCCGAGGTGCGCTGGATCGCGGGGGGTGACCATGGATTCCGGGTGCCGAAGGCGGTCCTCACCGCTACCGGACGCACCGCGGCCGAGGTGCAGGGCGAGATTGCCGAAGCGGTGGCGGCTTTCATTGCCGCCACCGCCGCCGGCAGCCCGACCCGCGTCAGTTAGGGAGTTTCGCCCTTACTTCGGGCCGAAGACCCAGGACATCCCGATGGTGAAGGTGTTCTGGCTCATCGAGAGTCCCTCGCCGCAGCCGGAGCAACTGAAGAACGGCGCGTCCGACCAGTCCCGCCGGTACTCGAGGCGAGTCAGGAAACGCGCGTCGTCCACCACCGGCTGGAACTCGAGGGTAATGGTGTTCTCCATCAGCATCTGCTCGACACCGGTGGAACGGGCTTCGCGGTCGTTCATGAACTCGTACCGCTCGGCGATCCGCACCCGGTCGTTCACGTGGAAGCGGAGATATCCGCCGAGTCCCCAGGAGGTGGCGCTCGTGCCCATCTCGTCGGTTGCCGAGATGTAGTCCATGTTCACCATGGCCTCCACCCGGTCACTGAGTCCGGCATAGGCGTTCCAGCTCAGGTCGCGGAGCCAGCCGTCGTTCGTGCCGGCGTTTTCGGGACCGTTGATCCAGGTGAGGGTGGTGTTGAACTGGTCGTTCGGGGCCAGCGAACCCTGGACCCCGTAGGACTTCCCGGTGTTCTGGTCCCAGGCGTTGTCGAGACCGTTCACGAGCAGGAGCGTTCCGGTGAAGGTGTCGGTCAGCGGTACGCCCAGCCGAGCTCCGAGGTGTGAGAACGGTTCGTTCCAGGCCCAGAGGATGCCGCGCGTGTAGTTCCAGTTCAGATGCGATTCCGCGACTTCGAGCCCCGCGATGGTCCCGAAGAGACCCGCGTCGAGCTGGGCGCCGTTTCCAAACTGGTAGTAGCCGAACGCCTGCTGCAGATAGAGGACGTCGGCCAGCGGTCCGGGTTCGAGCCCATCGCGGAAGAGCCGCGCCCCGGAGCCGAACCAGATGTCGGACCGGAAACCGAAGGGACCGTCGCCGGCGGTTTCGATCTCCAGCTTGAGCTGGTTCAGACCGAATCCCCTGGCATTCGGGTTCGTGTAATACAGCGTGTTGTTCCCGTCGGCGGGATCGTTCGTGTTGTGGGTGTAGTAGGTGTCCACGAGACCCGTGATCGAGAGCGGCTGCCCCCCGGTGCTCGCGACTCCCTCGGGCATCCCGGCATCGGACTGCTGAGTGGACGTGGACGGAACTGCGATTTCGGGAGTAGCCGAGGCCCCTCCGTCCGAAGCGGCGGCAACCAGACTGGTCCCCCCGGGCTCCACCCCCGTAGTGGCCATTTCCGCTTCACGAGTCGTCACCAGGGTTGCGAGCAGCATCTCGAGGTCTTCGATGCGCTCCCGCAGTGAATCCAGTTCGCTGCGAATCTCGTTTTCGAGTTCGTTGCTCGAGACCGATCCGCGGGCCGGCGACTCGCCGGCGGCCAAGGCCGCCGAAAGAGCGAACGCGCCGCTGAGCAGCGCGACCCCAAGTCGTGTTTTCATGATTCCCCCTTCGCCCATCCCCGGCGCTGTTCAAGTGCAACCGAGACGCCGCACGCTATTGGCGGCCGTCCTGCGCTAGCTTCCGCCTTCGGCGTTTTCGAGGGCGTAGCGTGCGACTTGCTCGTGCGTCGCGTACCAGGCGCCGCCGGCCGCGTTGATGTGTTCGATGAGTCGCTCGAGCATGGCGACCCGCGAGCGGTGGCCGATTACGTGTGGATGCATCGTGAGCAGGAACATGCCGCCCTCGGCGTGGGCCATGTCGAATTCGGCCTTCCAGATCGAGAGCACGTCGTCGGGGGTGCTGTGCGGGCGCAGCGCCGAATACCTGCTGAAGCCGAAATAGGGCGCGTCGTCCAGAATCCACTCCACCGGGAGTTCCACGACGCCGGTCGCCTCCCCGTTCGCGACGATTTCGTAGGGCCAGTCGTCCGCCATCAGGCTCGAGTCGTAGAGGAACCCGAGATCCCGGACGATCTGGAGCGTGTTCGGGCTGTAGTCCCAGGACGGCGTGCGGAGCCCGACCGGGCGCGTTCCGGTCATCTCGGTGAGGGTGTCCATCGCGCGTTCGATGAGCTCGCGCTCCACCTCGCCGGAAATGAGGGAATTGCGTTCGTGTATCCAGCCGTGAACGCCGATTTCGTGTCCGTCGGCAACGATTTCCGCGACGTCGTCCGGATAGATCAGGGCGCTGACCGCGGGAATGAAGAACGACGCGGGGATTTCGTGCCTCCGAAGGAGGTCCAGAACCCGTGGCAAACCGGCCTTCGATCCGTACTGCCCCCGGGACAGGTTGGAGGCCGTGGTGTTGTTGTCGCGGAGCGAAACCGTTTCGTTGTCGAAGTCGAAGGACAGTGCGACCGCCACGCGGTTTCCCCCTGGCCAGTCCGCCGGCGCCAGACGGCGTCCGGCGCGCACCGCATCGATCGGTGCCCGCCACTCCGCCTCCGTCCACTCCCAGGGCGGTTTTTCCGCCTCTTCGACAGGCGCAGCGGGGGTGCACCCGATCAGAAGTGCGCCGGCCGGGAGCAGGCTCCACAGCGGCACCGAACCACGCATGGCGTGCCATTTTATGCGGTGCGGCGCCTCCGTGCTGCCTTCAACACGCTCCGGTCCGCGTCCTCCCAAACGGTAGAATGCGGTGCCCTTGTCCGCGCCACACGATCCCTCCGCCCTGAGTGTCAATCTGGCCGCCGTACCTGCGTACGGCGCCCGGGTCGCCATCTCTGCCGGGCGGGAACCATTCGGAATCGCGGAAGCGGAGTTCGAGATCGTCGGTGCTCTCCGCTTGAACGGCCGTATCGATCGACTCGAACGTGACGGATTTCGCCTGGTGGCCGGTCTCACGGGAGAGTTGCGCCTCGAATGCGTCCGCTGTCTCGGCCCGGTTGCACTGCCCATCGATGAGGCACTCGATCTGGTGTACCTGCCCCGAACCTCCGAGTCCGCGGCTCTGGCCGGCGGGGAGCGCGCTCTCGAGGCGTCCGACATGAACGTGTCCTTCTATGACGAGGACCGGCTGGAGTTGGCCGATACGGTTCGGGAACAGCTTCACCTGGCATTGCCGGTGAAGCCGCTTTGCTCCTCCGCCTGCCTCGGGCTCTGCAGTTCGTGCGGAGCCGACCGCAACCGCCAGCCGCGGTGCGGTTGCGACGAGGATGCCGGCCGTTCGGACCGCGGCGGACTGGGCGCTCTCCGCGAGTTGGCGAGTCTTCCGCAGATCCCGGGATAGCCGTCTACCGATCGAGAATCCGACGGCGCCCGGCCGACAAGACATTTCCCCAAGTGAACTGACAGGAGTTACCAAATGCCTCAACCCAAGCGGCGGCACTCGCGTGGCCGCCGGAACAACCGCCGCTCTCACGACAGCCTGCAGGCTCCCGGACTCTCGGTCTGTACCGAGTGCAACCGGCGGATTCGCCCCCATGTGGTGTGTCCGCACTGCGGCCACTACAAGGGCAAGAAAGTCATTGAAGTAGACGACGCTTGACGTGAGCGGAGTTGCCTTCGTCTTTCCCGGCCAGGGTTCCCAGCGGCCGGGTATGGGCCGGGCGCTTTTTGAAGCGTTTCCCGAGTCCCGCTCCGTCTTCGAAGAGGCGGATGACACCCTCGGCGAATCGCTGTCCGCTCTGTGTTTCGGGGGGCCGGCGGACGCACTCCAACTGACCCGAAACACGCAGCCGGCGATGCTCACGGTGAGCGTGGCGGCTTGGCGCGCCGCTGAGGCGCGCGGGGCCGTCCTGGAGATGACGGCCGGACACAGCCTTGGAGAGTATTCCGCGCTGGTCGCCGCCGGGGCGCTCCCCTTCGCGGATGCGCTGCGCCTCACCAGGCGCCGCGCCGAATTCATGCAGGAGGCGGTGCCGGCTGGAGAGGGCGCGATGGCGGCGGTTCTCGGGCTGCCGGCGGAGACCGTGAACGCGGTCGCGGAGGAGATCACCGCCCGCGGCGAAGGACTCGTGGAGCCGGCGAATTTCAACGGCGGCGGCCAGGTGGTCATAGGAGGCCACACGGCGGCGGTGAGGGCTGCCGGGGAGGAGTTGAAGACGCGGGGCGCCCGGCGCGTTCTCCCTCTCCCGGTGAGCGCGCCATTCCACACGCGGCTGATGGAGCCGGCGGCCGCGCGCCTTGCGCCTGAACTGGACGCGATCCCGTTTGCCGACTTGGCGGCGCCGCTGTGGACGAACGTGGACGCCGCTCCCATTCGCACCGGTGCGGAGGCCCGGGCGGCACTGCGCCGGCAGGTCGCGTCGCCGGTGCGCTGGGAGGAGACGCTTCGCGGCATGGCCGCGGCGGGCGCCTCCACGTTCATCGAGGTCGGTCAGGGCAGGGTGCTGACCGGTCTGGTCCGCAAGGTGTTGCCCGGCGCCGGGGTCTTCGGAGTTTCGGACCCGGACGGCGTCGAACGGGTTCGGGAACTGCTTCCGGAGCCGGTCGCCAGTCCCGCGTGATGGTTTCCGCGGCCCAGGATCCCCGCGGGATGCGGTTCGAGGAGCAGACGGCTCTGGTCACGGGTGGAACCCGGGGAATCGGCCACGCCATTGCGGCGCGGCTCGCCGACGAAGGGGCGCGGGTGTTCCTGACGGGCACCGAGGCGGCGCGGGCCGAGGCGGTAGCCGCGGAACTCGACGCGGGACGCGGCCGGGTGGCCGGCCTGGCGCTCGACGTGACCGATTCTGAATCCGTAAAGCGATGCGTGGCCGCAGCGGGCGCGGATGGGGGACTCCAGATCCTGGTGAATAACGCCGGCGTGTCCCGCGACGGTCTCCTGGCCCGCCAGCCGGCGAACGTCTGGCGCGAGGTCATGGCCACCAACCTGGACGGTCTGCAGGCTTGCTGCCAAGCGGCTGTCCGGCCTATGATGCGCGCTCGCTACGGTCGGATCGTCAACCTCAGTTCCATCGTCGGGCTTCGCGGCAATCCTGGGCAGACCGCCTATGCGACTTCCAAGGCTGGCATCGTCGGCTTCACGAAGTCTCTGGCGAAGGAACTGGCGCGGCGGAACATCACCGTGAACGCGGTGGCTCCCGGGCTCGTCGAAACCGACATGACGCGGAAGTTGCCCGAGGCGGCGCGGTCGCAGCTCGGGAACGCCATCGCCATGGGGCGTTCCGGATCACCGGAAGAGGTGGCCGCCGCGGTCGCCTTCCTCGCCTCGGCCGAGGCGAGCTACATCACCGGCGCGGTTCTCGAAGTAACCGGAGGACTCGCGCTTTAGTCCGCGGCCGCCGGCCAACCGGCGGGCGCGGAAGAGCAAGAGACAGGAGCAATACCTAATGACAGACAAAGCAAGGGAAGCCGAGGGCGCTCCGGAGCCGGAAGAGCTCCCGGTGGACGAGCGCGTCCGGGAACTCATCTGCGAACAGCTTTCCGTATCCCCCGACGAGGTGACGCCGGAGGCCACCTTCGTGGGCGACCTGAGTGCCGACTCGCTGGATATGGTCGAGCTGATGATGGCGCTCGAGGAGCAGTTCGGGATTGACATCTCGGAGGATCAGGCGGAACGAATCCAGACCGTTGGCGATGCAGTGGCGTTCATCGAGCAGCGCATCGACTGAATGGTGCCCGGCCCCGGTCCCCCGAGGCAGACTCCTCCGGACCCATGGGTGCAGAGAGGCGACTCTGACCGGCTTGCCACGGACGCCTGAAGTTTCATGACTTTCAGGCGGGTCGTCGTGACCGGGGTGGGGCTCGTGTCTCCCCTGGGTATCGGAACCCCGGAGACGTGGCAGGGACTGGTCGCGGGCCGCTCCGGCGCGGGGCACATAACCCGCTTCGATGCTGCCGACTTCTCTTCGCGAATCGCGTGCGAGGTCAAGGGTTTTGATCCGCTCGACTATGCGGACCGGCGCGACGCGCGCAAGATGGACACCTTCATCCAGTACGCGCTCGCTGCCTCGCTGTTCGCGGCCGAGGACGCCGGGCTGGAACCCCCGCTCGAGAACCCCGATCGCGTCGGGGTGGTCATCTCCTCGGGGATCGGTGGTTTCGAGACGATCGAACGGGAGCATCGCAAGTTGCTCGAAAAGGGACCGCGCCGCATCTCTCCCTTCTTCGTCCCGGCGATGGTGGTCAACCTGGCCGCCGGGTGGGTGTCGATCCGGTTGGGAGCGAAAGGGCCCAATTCAGCCATGGCGACGGCGTGTTCCGCCGGCGCCCACGCGGTGGGAGAGGCTTTCCGCCTGATCCGCTACGGCCACGCCGACGTGATGGTCGCCGGGGGAGCGGAAGCGACGATCACCCCGATGTGCATCGGGGGATTCGCATCGATGAAGGCGCTTTCCACCCGCAACGACGAGCCCGAGCGCGCCTCGCGTCCGTTCGATCGGGACCGGGACGGATTCGTGGTCGGCGAGGGAGCGGGAATCCTGATCCTGGAGGAGCGCGAGCAGGCGCTGGCCCGGGGCGCGCAGCTCTACGCGGAGGTGATCGGCTACGGGATGAGCGGCGACGCCTTCCACATCACGGCGCCGGCGGAGGACGGAGGTGGTGCGGTCCGGGTGATGCAGGCGGCGCTCACCGAGGCGGGGGCCGCCCCGGAGGATGTGGATGCGGTGAACGCGCACGGCACCTCCACCCCGCTCAACGACCGGATCGAAACGGCCGCCATTCGGCGGGTGTTCGGCGAACACGCCGACCGGCTGGCCGTCAGCTCCACGAAGTCGATGACCGGGCATTTGCTCGGTGGCGCCGGCGGGTTGGAGGCCGGGATTTCCTGCCTCACCCTGCGCCATCAGACGCTGCCCCCGACCATCAACTACGAGACGCCGGATCCCGACTGCGATCTGGACAACGTCCCCAACACTGCCCGGCCCGCGACGGTGCGTACCGTTCTGTCGAACTCGTTCGGATTTGGCGGGACGAACGTGTCCTTGCTGTTCCGGCATCCGGACTGCTGACCCCATGGACGATCTCTTCCGATATCTGCGCGAGATCGTGGATATCCCCTCGGTAACCGGTGACGAAGAAGCGGTTGCCGACCGGGTTGCGGCCGATCTCGAAGCCATCGGACTCGATGTCGCGTTCGACGAGGTGGCTCCGGGCCGGCCGAATCTGATCGCACGCGCCGGGGACGGTCCGACCCGCCTCTGGTACTGCACCCACCTGGACACGGTCCCTCCCTTCTTCCCCTCCAGCGAGACGGCGACCCACATCGCCGGCCGCGGTTCCTGCGACGCCAAGGGCATCTTGGCGGCGATGCTGTTCGCGGCCCGCCGGCTCCGGGATGACGGGGTCTCAGGCTTCGGCATGGCCTTCACCGTCGGGGAGGAGGTGGACAGCGCCGGCGCCATTCACCTCGAGGAACGTGGCCCCGGCGTTCCGCCTGAGGGGGTCTATCTCGTCTGCGGGGAACCGACGGAAGGGCTCATGGCGAGCGGCCACAAGGGAACGCTGCGGGTACGCATCCGGGCGCGCGGGAAAGCGGCTCATTCGGCCTATCCCGAGGCCGGAGACTCCGCGATCCACCGCCTGCTTGCGACGATCGCCCACCTCCAGTCGCTCGACTGGGGAAAGAGCGACATCCTCGGTTCGGCGACCTTGAACGTGGGAGTCATCTCCGGCGGGGTGGCGGGAAACGTCCTTGCCCCTTCCGCGGAGGCCACGCTCTACTGGCGGCTCGTCGGGGAGGCGGAGCCCGCGCGCCGCCGTCTCGAGGCCATCCTCTCGGCCGATGACAACCTGAGCTTTGAGCATGTCGGCCAGAACGACGCGGTCTTCTGCCGGACGCTGCCCGGCTTTCAGGTGGCCCCGATGTTCTATTCGACGGACATTCCGTTCATGCCTTCGTGGGGAACCCCGCTCCTCATCGGGCCGGGGAGCATCCACGACGCGCACACGGCCCACGAACACGTGCTGAAGAGCGACCTGGTGGACGCCGTCGCCTACTACCAGCGCATCGCCCACGAACTGCTCTAGTCAGAGCAGGGGCGCGTCCCTGCCTCGGACAGCGCCATAAGATGTTGGTCGCCCGCTGCGATATGCGACGGAGTCGCCCGAGACTCGAGCCTCAAGATTCCCGGTAATGCCACCACTCTTCGAGACGCGCGCACCGTAGAGCGCCTCGTTCCGCGACAAATGCAAGTCTGAATGTCCCGTCGAGCTCGACCCGAACACCGGAGGCCTTTCGCGTGAAATTGGCTTGCCAACCGGCAATTGCCGTTTCGTCCGCGACTGCCCAGACCTGCGCGGAAAACTCGACGTTCTCCTGTGCGTCCGCCGCACCGTCCTGCCAGTACTTCCGTATTTCCCGTCGCCCTCTCATGGGCTCATCGAAGGGCGTTTCGCGATAGACGGCGGTGTCGGTGAAGAGCGCTACCGCCTGGTCCGGATCGCCGTTGACCCAGGCGCGGCCATACTCGTCGAGCCATCGCTGAACGTCCTGTTCCGTCATTGCCCATTCCCTCCCGGGTGTGAGCCGGACCTGTATCGAGACGGGCCGGGTCTTCGCTCGCGGCTCCGAGCCGCCAGGTGCCGTGTCGCCGCGAGGCGGATGCCATTGCGCTCGGGGGACGCCCGCAGGGCACGCGTCGGCGCGATGCGGGCGATCATGGTTGTATCGTAGGTGTGACTGCGATCTAACGCCCCGGCGGCCCGTCAGTGCTGTCCGCACACCGCCGCATGTCCGACCCTCCCTCAGCCTCCCCGTTCCGTCTCCTGCGGCGCACGCTCCTCGCGTGGTTCCAGAAGAACAAGCGGTCGCTTCCTTTCCGGGAATCAAGCGATGCCTGGAGCGTTTGGGTCTCGGAGGTGATGCTCCAACAGACCCGAGTGGAGGCGATGCGGTCTCATTACCGGGCCTTCCTCGCCCGTTTCCCGGACCCCGGATCGCTGGCCGCAGCCAGCGAGGACGAGGTGCTCGCCGCCTGGGCGGGTCTCGGCTACTACGGCCGCGCCCGCGCTCTCCACC
>LXNJ01000256.1_pt1 | contig 38202 bp, 29 predicted proteins | sample 809081 | NCBI WGS metagenome assembly LXNJ01 (sample SAMN04870510, study PRJNA318959) | sponge metagenome | biome: sponge; feature: marine sponge reef; material: water | host: Petrosia ficiformis | place: Greece: Milos, Mediterranean Sea | collected 2013-05-29 | depth 5-7 m | reverse complement strand
GCGTAATTGCGACGTGGAACCAGGACGAGGCCGCGCTTGCGGACTTCCGCGGCAAGATTGCGGATCGCGGAATCGCGGTGTTCCCATCGTTCCAGGACGCGGCGCGTGCCATCCGCCGCCTGCGGGATTACTACGTTACGCAGGGAGAGCTGGCTACGGGGTAGTCGGCAGCGCGAGTCTCATGGCTGCCGATCAAGGCATTAGCGAGCAGGAGAAATCGCTTCAAGCCTTAATTCTCGACGATAATCTAGAGCGTCTTGAGGACCTTCTTGCCGAGTTCAATCTCTTTGACGTACTGGGCATCTGGCATCGGGAACTCCAGCATTCAGCTCTCCTAGCCTGGCTTCTCAATCCCCGCGGCTCCCACAGGCTGGGAGACTACTTTCTCCGGCGTTTCCTCTCAGAGGCGGCAAGGGGGGCACGCGATAGGAGCATAGGAGCCATAACACCATTTGACGTTGACGGCTGGACTCTGAGCGATGTCGAGGTCACACGGGAACGCTACAACATCGACGTGCTTGCGGTGAGTAGGGCCGATGGGTTCGCCTGCCTGATTGAGAATAAGGTGTTTAGTGGCGAGAGTTCCGGACAACTCAGCCGCTATCTTACGACGGTTGAGGAGGAGTATGGAGAACTGCGGCCATTTCCTGTTTTCCTAACACCGCAAGGGGTTGAGCCGCGGGAAGAAGCGGATCAAGCACGCTACACTCCACTGAGTTACGAGACGGTCGCTGAACTAGTTGAGAAAGTACTGGATACTCGCGGCTCAACCATCAGCGCGGGAGTAGCCGGATTTCTTGAGCAGTACGTTAGCACCTTGCGGAGGCATGTCTTGGACACTACCGACAACATTCAGGAACTGGCCTATCAGATTTACAGCAACCACCGCGAGGCGATTGATCTCATCATTGACGCGAAGGCATCTCCACCTATCGACTGGGGCGATATCGAAACAGCCATGAAGCGATTTGAGCCAGCCCTGCAAGTGGAGTCAAGGACCAGAAGGGAGCGCAGAATCTCCACTCCGTTTCTGGATGACATTTCCGAGCTCAATCAGGGCAGTGGTTGGTCGGGATCGAATCGGATAGTCCGTTTTGAGCTCAAATTCACTGACAGGATGACATTCCATCTCTGGGTAGGCCCCGGCCATCAAGAAACGCGTGAACGCCTTTTCACCTTGGCGAAAGAACGCGGGGAACCTTTCCAGGCGGGCGGCCGTCTCAGAGGAGGCTGGCACTCAATTTATAGTAAGCATGTATTCGGGCCGACAATCGATCGTGGCAAGGTGGTTTCCCAAGTGGAACAAGCCGTCAGCGAATTCTACGAGAACGACTTCAGGCAGCTCGTAAATGCTATCCGTGCGGAATTCGGGCTGTCATCTGTGGCGTCAGACTGAGGGGTATTGACCCATTCCCTGACAAGCCAACCGAAGGCCGCAATCGTATGTCCGTCCTTACCCTCACTGCCGATGAAGCACGGCGCCTTCGCCTTCTCTCACAGGGGTTGGATGGGGCGATAAGCCCACAGAATAGCGCGAATCCCGTATTAGACATCGTGCAGGGCACGGGTGGTATACAGGCACAGGATATGAATACTGCGCCGTTGCAGGTTCGCGTAAGAAGCTCCGGGCTGACATCCTCTGACGTCATACAGGCACTCTCACAGGATCGCTCCATCATTCGCACGTGGGTTATGAGGGGCACGCTGCACCTGATTCCGGCAGCAGATCATAGATGGATGATTTCGCTATTGGGATCACCCGCCTTTTCCGCCGGACGCGGGCGGCGACACCAACTCGGCCTTGATGATAAGACACTGGACAAGGCACTTACCCATTCGGTCGATGTCCTGACTACTGAGGGGCCACTTACAAGGCAGCAACTCGGCGAGCGGTTGGCTACTTACGATATCCCTGTTGCGAACCAGGCATTGCATCATGTTGTGCGGTGCGGGGGGTTTTTGGGCGTGATCACGCACGGGCCGCTGTTGGACGGGAAGACGGAGACTTTTGTGGCGGCGGATTCATGGCTGGCGGGGATCGAGCGGCCGGAGCTGTCGCGCGAGGAGGGTCTGGCTCGGCTGGCGGGGCGTTATTTCAGGGCGTTTGGGCCCTCGACGGAGCGTGATTTCGCTGTGTGGTCGGGGCTGCCGCTGCGGGACGCACGGGCGGGGTTTGAGGCGATCCGGGACTCGCTGGTGGAGGTTGAGGTTGGGGGGGAGCGGATGTGGGTGGTGGACGGGGGTTCTGGCCCTGCGGGCCAGGCGGTGGATTCCGGCCTGCGCCGGAATGACGGTTGTGGGCGGAATGACGGACCTCTTGTGAGGTTGTTGGGGTTTTTTGATACTTATTTGTTGGGGTATCGGGGGCGGGGGTTGGCGGTTGCGCCTGAGTATATGTCTCGTGTGAACGCGGGCGGAGGGATGATCCGGCCTGTTGTGACTATCGATGGGCTTGCGGTGGCGACGTGGTCCTGGACGCGGGTGAGAGGTTCCCGCCTTCGCGGGAATGACGAACGGCTTGAGATCTCGGTGGAGGCGTTTCCGGGGATGGAGGGGGCGCTGGGGTCTATTTGGGATGAGGCGCGGGGTGAGGTTGGGGATATTGGGCGGTTCTTGGGGGTTGAGGCCGCACTAGCGGAGTAGGTCCGGGTTTTGGAGGACGTGGGTGGCGGCGGTTATTGGGGGGAGTTGGCCGGTTTCGACCTGGTGGAGGATCTCTGCGAGGGCGTCCGAGTGTTCGGCGCGGGTCAGGCGGTCCAGGAGGCGTTCTCTGAGGGCTGCGTGAAATTCTGAGCGCCTCTGCTCGGCTCGGCGGGCTTCGAGGCGTCCTGCTTCGCGCAGCGTCTCGTGATGCCGTCCCACGGCCTCCACGAGCTCCGTGACGCCCTTGTTGCGAATCCCCTCGGTCTGGAGGACGGGAATCGTCCACCAGTCCATGTCACGACTACCCAGGTGGACGGTGGTCTCGAGGTCGTTGGCCATGCGCTTCGCGCCGGGTCGGTCGGCTTTGTTGACGACGAAGACATCGGCGATCTCCAGCAGTCCGGCCTTCATCGTCTGAATGGCGTCGCCTGCCTCCGGCACCACGACGACCACAACGCTATCGACGGTGTGCATGATGTCCAGCTCCGTCTGGCCGACGCCCGCAGTCTCCACGATGATGACGTCCACGCCCGCAGCGTCCAGCACGCGCATTGCGGAGGGGGCGATGGCGGAGAGGCCGCCGGATGCGCCGCGTGTGGCCATGCTGCGGATGAAGACGCCGGGGTCCAGGAAGTGATCTCTCATTCGGACGCGGTCGCCGAGGATCGCGCCGCCGGTGAAGGGGCTTGAGGGATCGACGACGAGGACGCCGACGGTGAGGTCCTGTTTGCGGAGCTCGGCGGTCATGGCCTCGACGAGGGTGCTCTTGCCCGCGCCGGGCGGGCCTGTGATGCCGATGCGGTGGGCGCCGGTACTGTTGGGAGCGATGCGCTGCATGATGTCATCGGCCTGGGGGTCGCCCTTTTCGAGGAGGGTGAGGATGCGTGGGGCGGCGTTGAGGTTGCCGTCGAGTAGGCGAGTGACGAGGTCTTCCATGGGTTAAGGGTAGCAGGGGCGGCGGTTAAAGGGAGAGGCCCCGGGCGGTTTGCCCGGGGCCTCTTTTGTTTCCGCTAGGGAGGGGCTGCCGGTTGGCAGGCCCCTCCATGGTATCGGGGTTTAGCCTCCGATGATTCCGTTGCGGGTGGCGAAGAGCAGGTAGCCCTTGCCACGCTCGACCTTCGCGGCACCGTTAGCAACACTGTCGCCATCGGTTCCGGAGGGGTTGTCACCCACACCGTCGCCGTCCGGGCCGTCACCGGTGGAGAAGCCGTCCGTCATCGCGCCGCTTGAGAAGTAGGTCTCGTACTGCGGCGGTGTGGCGTCCGTGTTCCACATCCGGATCATGCCCCATCCGCTGGCTCCGAGGGCGCTGAGGTAGCCATCAACACTGATTGCATTCTCACTGCCCGCGGGGGTGTAGCCGATGGTGTTCCAGCCCCTGGTCACGGTGTACTGCGGTGGCGTGCGCCGTGGGTCGAACCTCGTGGTGAGCACGGAAATCGGGTCGAAGGTTGTGCTGCGTACGAAGTAGGCGCGGCCATCCACGATCTGGGCAAGGGTGCCCATCCATTCGCCGGAATCCGCGTCCTTCTGCGCGTACTGCCATTCCTTCTCACCGCTGGGGAGGTTGTTCAGGCTCCAGACATGCGTCACCGAGGAGCCTTCGAACACACCCGAGATGCTCGTATCCTGCGGGGTGCCTGGGATGGACACGAGGGACCAACCCGGGACCACGGCAATCTCGGCAGGCGCAGGAGCGGTAATCCTGAAGAAGTACCCGTACTTGCCCGTGTTGCCGGCCTCGTCCGCGTAGCTCACCTGCAGGCGGTAGTTGCCAATGGCGAGCTCCGTGAGGGCGATGACGTGCTTGATGTTATCCGACGTCTGCGCTGAGGCCGCATCAACCGCCGCCGTATCAGTCACCGTGATGGCGCTGGCCGGGGTGGCGATGTCGCCGTTGGCCTTGATGCTCGCGGCGTCCAACGTCTCCAGGCTCAACTCCGTGAGGTTGATCTTCTTCTTCGAGTCGCCAGTGTACTCACCGGTCTCAGCACTGAAGTCCAGGTTCAGGAACGTAACCGGGTTCGTCTCAATGCTATGCGCCTTCGCGGTGTTGGTGGTACCCAAGCGCACCGGAGGATCACCGGCGTTTGCCTCGACGTCAAGCTCCCACTTGGCCGTCTTGGTTCCGCCGTTGCCATTCTCGTCCTCACCGCTCACCGAGATGGTCCGGACACCGCCGTTGGTCTGCCCAATAGTCCGGGCGTTTGCCTGGATGCTCCACTCGTTTGCTGCAGTGGACTTGACAGTCAGGTCCCTGACATTGGCCGCAGGCGCGGTGATCCCGGCGGTCGGTGGGCGCCTCAACTCCTCAGAGGAGGTGACGGTCACGTCCAGGGTGTCCTTGCTAAGCGGAGAATTCACTGTCACCGTCAGCTTCGGCCCGAGGCGGTCATGCGCCCTCGCGAGGGTATGGTCGCTAACGTCTTCGTTGCCGGCCAGGTCCTCAAGGTCATCCCCATCGATCTCGATGGCGGGACGATCCGAGGTATCAAGGGCAGCAGCCATCTTCACGAAGAGGATGTGCCGCGCGTTCTGGCCACGGCCTGTGGAATCAAGGTTGAGACCATTGCCGTTATCCGCCGTCACGCTGGTGTCGCTCAACGCTTCCGTCGTGATGACGTTCGCGCCGCTTCCATCCAACCAGAGGACGCTCTCCACGACCTTGCCCGCGACGACTATCTCAGGGGGACCGAGGTTCGCGCCATTGATGGCGTCATCGAAGACGAGGGTCAACCACGTTGGATCGTTCAGTACGAGCTCATAGGCGCCCAGTGTCGGCGGGTTCTTGGTGTCCCGCTCAAGTTGCGTATCGAGCTTGGCGCCGACGCCGGTCAGCGCGCCCAGAAGGATCGGGTCCTTGGTGTCGACGATGTACGTGACAACCGACACTGTCCGGTTTCCAACCAGGTCGTAGGCAGTGATGGTCACGGTAACCGTAATGTTCTCCAGATTGCCGGTATCCCTATTGATCCTGACATCCAGTTCGTACTGGTAACCGTCCCCGATGGTCTCCCTGGTCTCATTGACGTCAGGGTCATCATCGCCCGGATCAAGGCTGGCGCCGGTACTTACGGAAACTGCCACGTCAACCAGCGCGGTATCGGTATTACCAACCGTGTTCTCACCGGGATCCTCGGCATCTTCAGGGATGCCTGCGCCGGAGTCCGTCACGGTGAAGAGCATGTCAAAGCTATCTCTTGTCGTGAAGCTGCCCTTCGCCGGAGTCAGTCCGCCAACGGTCGGCCCGGCAAGGTCGACTGACGCGGTTGCCCGGCGGGTGCTCTTCGGGCTCGGGTCACTGTACAGAACCTCGATACTGCCGAGATTCTCAACGCCCAGGAGGCGACCGGTAATGGCTGAAGCTGCAGCTGTGTCATCGTCGGCAATGCCCAGATTTCTCAACTGTGCTCTCAGGGCCTCATCAAGGTCTTCGCGAGCATCATCGTCATCGGCAAGGTCTTGGAAGGCGTCGTGCCGGGGATCAGTATCCTCGTCCAGCTGCGTCAGCAGGGCGCCCACGTTTGACTCTGTCTCGAATGTGAACTCGACCTTATCGAATGCGGCCTCGGTAGGAGTAGTTGCAGGGTCACCCTCAGTTGTAGGAGGACCGGTAACAAAGTTTGCCTCCGTCAGCGTCGTTCCGCCGTCAGGCACATGAATCTCGACGCAGGCTACTCTCTGGGTGGCACTGGGATCCGCGGTCTGCGCGGCCTGCGCGCTACCCGCGGGCAGGGGACACGTGATCGTTTCGGTGGCGGCAGTACCACGCGCACTCAGGCTCGTGAGCGTCACTGTTACTCCCGTAGTCGGTGTGATTGCCACCAATTCGGCGTTACCACCGGCGTGCGTTGAGCCTGTCAGGGCCTGGAAGTCTGCCTCAATGTCCGTGTGATCAATCTTCCTGTCACCGTTCGCGTCGACGATGAAATTGCCAGCGCCGACGTCAACGAGGAGCGCCCGAATGTCCGGGCCGTTCGATTCAGTACTATCGTCTGGATCGGTTATTACAACGGGGGTGGCAACCGGGTCGATGTCAGCCGCCGGGCTTGCCGACGAGATCGTCGCGTCATCGCCCTCATCATCGGTGGCCCAGTTGTTGATCATCTTCTTCCAGACGTTCGGGATGACGCCGAAGCTGCCGACGAAAATTCCCGAGTCAACGGAGTTAGAATCGTCGTTTGCAAACTCATCGGCGGTAACACCGTCATCATCTGTTCCCTCATAGAACGCCAGGTTCTTCTCAGTCACGTCAATCGTGATCTCATCACCGGCAGCGCTCTTTATGAGAACAGTGGAAGAATCTGCAGAAGCCGTCGTGAACTCAATTCTCACCGCATCAACGCCAGTTCCGCGTGTACTCAGATTCAGAAAGACGTTAGAACCGACAGCATCAATGATGAAGTCCTGTGGCAGCCGAGTCGTGGTGGCGGCAGCATCTGTGCCTACGGCCAGGTAGACTGTAACGTCTTCAGCTCCCACGCCGCCGTCCTTTTCACGGTCAGCGATCTCGAGATCGGCACGATCGTCATCAGAAACCAAACTGTCAGCGTCGGCACCCGGCTGAACCCTGGTATGCCTGGCCTTATGGACAGTTGCGGCTGCGCCGGCGACGTCGAACGTTACAGAGGCGTCGGTACCGGCAGTAGCAAAGTAAGCCGTGTACGTTGTCAGCGTGTTCGAGGCATTGTCGTTGTCCTCGACGACGGCGTAGAGGGTGCCGTAGGTATCGGCCATATCCTCGCGGCCTGTGACATCAGAGACGACGGTGGAGCCCGCCAGATTGTCAAAGGCTGAGTCATCGTCATCCGAAGGATTGGCGAGCTCATGGGGGGTGACGATCTTAACAGCGGCCGTCGCGGCGCCCGCCCCAATCGCCGGGATCATGGCGAACGCAAGAATCGCGATCGACAAGATGATGAGTGCTTTGCGCTTCACAGGAAGCCCCCTTCCGTAACTGTGATTTGGGCCTCTGCGGCCCGTCTTCTTAAGTGTAGAGGAAATCAACGGTTTATTCACGCTACCCGTTGGGCTTCGCGATTGCCAGGGTTCTTGTGAGTGCATGTGCTCCTCCCCATCCGTGGGTGTCAGGAGAGCCTCCCGTTAGCCGCTTGCTGCGGCCGGAGGCGCTGACTTTCCCGCGCTTCATGCTTGTCCGGTCAGTCTCCATCATATCTGTGGAGAGCCCCGCGCTCTCCGGTTCCCGCTCTCTTTTATCCCGACTGCGCCACGCTATGCAGGGGTTTCCCGCGCGTGTGCATGCAATACACGGAAAGCCCCACGCCTAACGCTAGGCGTAGTCACTGAACGTGATTATGGGGGGGCTTCACAAGTGTTGTCAATAGTCGATTAGGCATGTTCAGGTTGAAATTATCGAATCCGGTTTGAGACTTGTTTCGATTAGTGGCGAGTTGGTGATGGGCATATGTAGGGGTTTCTTTTGTGAGGGGGCGAGATTTAGATTTCACGGGAGAGTGTGGCGATGAAGTCGGCGTTGGTCTTGGTCTTTGAGATGCGGTCAAGGATGCGCTCTGTGGCATCGGATGCGTCAAGGTTGGAGTTGGAGAGCATGGCCATCATGCGCCTGAGGGTGACGATGCCGCGGTAGGTCTTTTCGTCGTAGAGTCGCTCGTCACGCCGTGTGCCGGATTTGAGGACGTCAATGGCGGGGTAGATGCGACGCTCGGCGAGTTTGCGATCGAGGTGGACTTCCATGTTGCCGGTGCCTTTGAATTCTTCGTAAATGACATCGTCAAGCCTGGAGCCGGTGTCAACAAGGCAGGTGGCGACGATGGTGAGGGTGCCGGATTCTTCTGTGTTGCGCGCTGCGCCGAAGAAGTGCTTGGGAGGGTAGAGGGCGACGGGGTCCATGCCGCCGGAGAGTGTGCGGCCACTGGAGGGGGCGGCGATGTTGTAGGCGCGGGCGAGTCGTGTGATGGAGTCAAGGAGGATGACGACGTCTTGCCCGGCTTCTACGAGTCTCTTGGCGCGTGCGAGGACGAGCTCCGCGACGCGGGTGTGCTCTTCGACGGGCTCGTCAAAGGTGGAGGCCATGACTTCTGCACCTTTAACGGTGCGCTCCCAGTCCGTGACTTCTTCCGGTCGCTCTCCGATGAGGGCGGCCATGATGTGGGTGGAGGGGTATTGGGCGCTGATGGCGTCTGCGATCTGGTGGAGAAGGATGGTCTTGCCGGCCTTGGGGGGGGAGACAATCAACGCTCGCTGTCCGAAGCCGATGGGGGCAACGAGGTTGAGCAGGCGGGCGGCGATGGCCTTTTGATTGGTCTCCAGGTCATAGAGTCGATCCGGGAAGAGTGCGGTGAGCTGGTCAAAGACGGGGCGGCGGCGGGAGATCTCCGGCTCCTGGCCGGTGACGGTGTCAACGCGGAGGAGGCCGTAGTATTTCTCGCCGCTCTTGGGTGAGCGGACCTGGCCTGTTACCCAATCGCCGGTGCGAAGGCTGAATCGGCGGATCTGCGACTGCGCGACGTAAACATCGTTGATGTTGTGGCGGAGGGTGCGGTGTCGGATGAAGCCGTAGCCGTCGTTGGTGATCTCAAGGATGCCGCTGGCGGTGATTGTGCCGCCGCGCTCGCCCAGGGTCTGGATGGCGCGATGAACCATCTCATCACGTCGGACGGCGGCGCCGGGTGGCATGTTGAGGAATTCAGCGAGGCGGCCGGCCTCGTCACGATCAAGGGCCTCAAGCTGCGGGATGGTGACCTGCTGAAGCGGCTCCGGCAGATCAACGGCACGTGGCTCACGCTGTTGGGAGTCAGAATCGGCGTCGTCAGTGTTGGCGGGTGGGCGTGGGCCGCCGCCTTCGCGGGGGGCCCGGTTGGGGCGGTCACCGCGGTCCGGTCGCTCGCGTCGCCGCTGCCCTGCACCGTTGGCGGGACGTGGGCGTGGGGCGCGACGGGGTGGCGCTTCTTCTTCGATGTCTTCAATGGTCTCGGTTGTCATGGTGGCGGGTGGAAGGCCGTCCGTGATGGAGGAGGCTTCACTCGCGCTTCGACTCCTCCTCGTTGTCGTTGATGGGGAGGAGGACTCCGGAGCGGCTGCGCCGTTTTCCGTGGTCCCTTCGACAGGCTCAGGGTGAGCGGCGGGGGCCGTGCCGTTTTCCGTCGTCTCGACCGGAGTCGCGCCGTTTTCGGTCACGGCTTCCTCGGCGGAGTTTTCCTCCGGGGGTGTTTCCGTCGTTGCGGCGGCCGATGCGCGGCGGGTGCGCGGCGGACGGGCGATGCCGCGCCGTGTGACGGGGCGCTGCGGCTCGTCGGTGTTGGGGGTGTCTGTGGTCTCCACGAATGTCTCCTTTGCTGCGGGCGATATGACGATGCCCGGGCGTTTTTCTCTGTGTTTACTCGTTAGTGTTGGTCGTCGACGCCTTTTTCTCTGTCCTTGCTCGCCAGCGTTCGTTATCGACGCCTTATCCGCTATGTTTGCTCGCCGGTGTTGGTCGCCGACGCCTCTCTCTCTGTGTTTGCTCGCCGGTGTTGGTTATCGACGCCTTATTCCCTATGTTTGCTCGCTGTTTTGGCCGTGGATTGTGATTTGCTTCACTTGTTTGCGGAGGAGGGGGTCTGTGACGCTGCGCCATTGGGGGAGGGTCGTTGTGCAGGATGCGCAAGCCCATCCTGGGCAACGATGAGCGGCGGCTGTTCTCCTTCGCGCAGGATGCCGGCGGCCACCGAAACAAATTCCCGAAAAAGCGGATGCGCCCGCGTGGGGCGTGACCTGAATTCCGGGTGGAATTGCGTCCCAACCATGAAGGGATGATCACGTAATTCAGAGATCTCAACGAGATCGAGTTCACGATAGGCGCCGCTGACGATTAAGCCGGATTCGTTAAAGGAGGAACGGTAGGCGTTGTTGAATTCAAATCGGTGGCGATGGCGCTCAACAATGGTCTCCGGGTTGCCATAGGCGCGGGCGGCGTTGGTGCCGGGTGTGAGGTGGCAGAGGTAGGAACCAAGACGCATGGTGCCGCCCATGGCGCGAACCCGCTCCTGGTCTTCCATGATGTGGATGACGGGGTGGCGGGTGGCGACATCGAACTCGGTGGAGTTGGCACCGTTCAGGCCGGCGACGTTTCGCGCGAATTCAATGACCATAATTTGCATACCAAGGCAAAGGCCAAGATATGGGACGCGCTGCTCACGGGCGTACGAGGCGGCGCGAATCATGCCCTCGATGCCGCGCTCGCCAAAGCCGCCGGGGACGACGATGCCGTGCGCGCGTTGCAACAGGACCTCCCAGCCGTCCTCTTCCAGTTCCTCGGCGGAGACCCAGTCGATGTCAATGTCGACACCGATCTCAAGGCCGGAGTGCGTGAGGGCTTCCTTAACGGAAAGGTAGGCGTCACGCAGTTCGACATACTTGCCGACGATGGCGACGGTGAGAGGGGGCTTGGGTTCGTCGAAGCGTCGGACGAGATCACGCCAGTCATCGAGCTGCGGTTCTTTCTCGGCATACTCCGCGAACTGCATCCTATTAAGGAGGTAGTCGCCGAGGCCGCGCTCTTCAAGAAGGAGGGGAACGCGGTAGATGGTGTCCACGGTGGATAGGGGGATGACGGCCTGCGGCTCAACGTCACAGAACAGGGCGATCTTCTCAATGGTCTCCTGCGTGGCCTCAACCTCACTGCGGGCGATGATGACGTCAGGCGCGATGCCTGCGCTCCGGCCCAACTCACGGACGGAGTGCTGCGTGGGCTTGGTCTTGAGTTCTCCGGTGGCGTGGAGGTAAGGAAGATAGGTGACGTGAACGAAGATGGCATCGGCGCGGCCGACTTCATTGCGGACCTGGCGGATGGCTTCAAGGAAGGGCTGCCCCTCGATGTCGCCGACGGTGCCGCCGACTTCAATGATGATGACCTCCGCGTTGGTTTCGTCCGCGATCTGCCTCATGCGGTTCTTGATGGAGTTTGTCACGTGTGGAACGACCTGGATGGTGCCGCCAAGGAAGTCACCCCGCCGCTCTCGTGAGAGGACGGAGGAGTAGACCTGTCCGGCGGTGACGCTGGATGAGCGTGTCATTTCGGTATCGACGAATCTCTCATAGTGGCCAAGGTCGAGGTCTGTTTCAGCGCCGTCGCGCGTGACGAAGACCTCGCCATGCTGATAGGGGGACATGGTGCCGGGGTCGACGTTAAGGTAGGGATCGAGTTTTTGAACTGCGACCCTAATGCCGCGGCTCGTGAAGAGACGGCCGATTGCGGCGGCGGTGATGCCCTTGCCGATTGAACTAACGACCCCGCCGGTCACGAAGACGTACTTTGCCATGTATCCCCAAATGGCCTGCCCCGCCGGATCATCTCGGGGGGCGATTCACGCCTGCTTCGTTCTCCATCCGTCATTCCACGCATACACACACCCTTAAAGGAATGTCGCAACGCGTCTATGGGGAACGTTTGGTACAGCATGGTTCAGGGACAAAATCACCGAACCGGATACCGGAAGTCACTATGCGCCGAATAGGGCGCAGTGTCAAGTTTTTTGTCGGTTCGCGACTGTCATTGGGTGCACTGTGGGGTTGCGAGGCCGCATTCCGGCACCGTTAGTCATTCAGGGTCTCAGATTCCTCGGCTGCGCTGGGAATGACGGGAGGGGGATCGTGCTTCCTGCCTTTAACCCAAGAAGCGACGGAGTTTTCCCGCTTCCGCGATGTAGTGCGACACTTGCGTGGTGGCGCCTTGTTCAATGCTCGCCCACACCGCGGTGGTGAGCCCCTCGTGAATGCGGTCGATCTCTTCCGTGAAGCGTACGAGCAGTCGCCGGTAGTTGTCGCCGAGCAGCTGGTTAACGCGTGTCTCGTTCGCGTAGCGGAGCGCTGTGGCGAGATCCTCTACAAAGCTCGGGTATATCTCTCGCAGGTAGGCGAAATCCTCCTGGTCAAGGGCGGCGAGTCCGAGCAATTCCGGCGGAACGCCTATGGAATAGAGGGCAGTAGCGAAGGCGATGGCGCGGGGCAGCGTAACGTCGTCTGAGCCGGAGAGTGAGCGGCCGTAGCCGAATAGTCCTACGTGCAGTTTGCGCTCTCGCCTCCGCGGGGAGAGCTCTGAGACTGCGGCGATTGTCGGAGCAAGGTTGCGCACCTGCTTCTGGTACTCCGCGGCGGCCTTATCGAGGATGGCGATGGCGCGTTGTTCATCAATCGGCGGCGCGGGGGTCTGCTCGTGAGCCTGGATTTGGGCGATGCCCGATGTCACGTCATCACGGGGGTAGTCAAATTTGAATGCCGACTGCACGGTGAGCGTGTGGACGCTGGGGTATTCACGGAAGGCCCGGGCGGTGTTGGTGGGTTTCAAGTGTCCACGGAACGGGACGGAGCCGGCACCAATAATTGGGTACATCGGAATGCCGGTCTCCTGCGCGAGCCGGTCAACACGGTAGAGGGCGGTCTTGAGCAGGATTTCCGCGCCAACCATACCGTAGTTCAGGGCGGGGTCGCTGCGGGCCAGGAAGACGCGCTGGTAGGGTTCCTCACGCTCCCGCAGGTACTCGCGGACAATGTCATCGACGTGGAGCATCTGATCGCGCGATTCCACGAGCGGGATAACGCGAATGCGCTTCGGGAGAAATTCGCCTATCCAATCGCGAACGGATACGTCGCCCAGAAGGGTGCGTGATTCTTGTCCGACGATGAAGTTCTCGTAGTAAGCCGCAATGCGAGAGAGTTCGTCGGCGGAGGTGGTGAAGGGGAGAATGATCTCCTGAATGGGCGGCTCCGGGTCACCGCCATAGAACTCACGGGCCACATCGAAGGCGGTGGGGACGCCCTGCAGCGCCTCAACCGTCTGTTTCCGCATCTCAATCTCGATGGCGGGATTTGGGACGCGCAGGGTGATGACGGTGTCGCGTCCCAGCCGGCGCTCCTCGCGGAAGTAGTCGGAGTAATTACTAAGAAGTTTCTGAACGACGTGGGTATCGGTGTCTTTGCCTTCCGAGTCCCACATCTGCTCATCGCAGCCGAGACTGAAGGCATCGACGGCCTCGATGATCTCGCCGTCGCCCTTGATTACTCCATCAACGGCGTAGGATGGCGCCGCTGCGTTGTCCGGGTGCTGGGTGCTCATCACCTTGGGAATGAGAGGCACTGCCAAACTCCTGTAGCCAAGTTGCGTTCATCATAAATGGTACGTCCGCGACGCGCTTGCCTCCCCCTGCCTGCGCGGGGTTGGGAAAGGGATTAGTCGAAGGTGGTCAGGGCTGAAACGGTTTCCGGGGTGAGGAGGCGGACGACTTCTGTAACGAGGCGGACGGCGTTGGCGAAATCGTCGCGGTGGATAACGCCGTTGTGGCTGTGCAGGTAGCGAGTGGGGACGGCGATGTTGATGGATGGCGCGCCGGACCCGGCTTTCTGCATCTCCGCACCGTCTTCTCCGTATCCACTGAGGACGTTGAACTGGAGCGGCATCTCGAGTTCGGCGGCTGTATCGACAAAGAAATCACGCAGTCGCAGGTTGGGCAGCATGGAGCTGTCATGGAGGAAGACCGTCGGGCCTTTGCCGAGCTCCTCCTGGGCCTCGTCCTTGGTGATGCCGGGGTAGTCGCCCGCGACGCCGGACTCAAGGTTAATGCCGATGTCCGGCATGACATGGAAGCTGCTTGTGTGCGCGCCGCGCAGGCCGACTTCTTCCTGGACAGTGGCGACAAGGTAGATGGTTGCGGGGAGTGGATCTGCGGATTCACGCAGGGCTCGGGCAACTTCAATGAGTCCGGCCACCCCTGCCCTGTCGTCCCACGCCTTGCCGACGTAGAGCTCGCCACCGGCCATCTCCTGGAAGCGGCTGTCCGGCGCGATGGGGTCGCCGGGACGGATACCGAGCCGCTGTTCGGCGTCTTCCTTGTTCTCCGCGCCGACATCGATAAACATGCTCTCTTTCTTGAAGACCTGTGTGCGGGCGTCCGACTGCATGACGTGCGGGGTCTTGATGCCAGTGAGGCCGGGGATGGGACCGCTGCGGGTCATGACGACCCATCGCTGGTTGATGAGGGCCTGGTCAAGCCAGCCACCGAGGGGCTGAATGGTGAGGTAGCCCTCGGCTGTAATCTGGCGGACCATGAGGCCGACTTCATCCATGTGTGCGGAGAGCATGATGCGGGGGACGTCATCTGATTCAAGGCCGATGCGTGCGATGAGGGAACCGATGCCGTCGGTCTCCACGAAGTCTGCAAGAGAATTCATCTCGCGTCGGACAATGGCACGGACGGCGCCCTCGTGGCCAGTGGGGCCGAAGGCGTTCGACAGCTCTTCGAGGAGTTGGCGCTGGCGGGAGTGGGTTTCGGGTGATATCGAATCGAGCACTTGTTCAGCCTCTTTCACGCTTTGCGTTTCATTCGTCATTATAGATAGGACTAGTTCAAGGAGAATCAGATCGATATGTCCCACCAGGATCACGCATCAGAATCAGCGGCGGGCGGCGGGCTCGAGGGGCGGTACGCGGGCGAGAATGAGAACCTCATCCGGATGCGGCACTCCGCCGCGCACATGATGGCGGAGGCGGTGCTGTCCATGTTCCCCGAGGCGAAGCTGGGGATCGGGCCGCCCATCGAGGATGGGTTCTATTACGACTTCCTGCTACCGCGCACGCTGTCCACGGATGATCTGCCGGAGATCGAGAAACGGATGTGGGAGATCGCGGCGTCCGCTGCGCCGTTCGTCGCGGATGAGATGCCGCGTGAGGAGGGGTTGACACGGTTCGCAGACCAGCCATTCAAGGTTGAGATCATCGAGAGCCTGACGGATGAGACGGTCTCGACGTATTCGCATCGGGATTTCACCGACCTCTGCCAGGGGCCTCATGCGGAGTCGACGGACAAGACAGGGGCCTTCACGCTGACGCGCGTGGCGGGGGCGTATTGGCGCGGCAATGAGAGCAATCCGCAGCTGCAGCGCATCTATGGAGCGTTGTTCGAGACGCAGGAGGAGCTGGACGCGCACCTGGAGCGGCTGGCGGAGGCCGAGCGGCGGGATCACCGTCGGCTGGGGCGGGATTTGGACCTGTTCTTCTTCGACCCAATCGCGCCAGCAAGTCCGTTCTTCCTGCCGAAGGGGGCGACGGTCTACAACCTGATGGTCGATTTCATCCGCGAGCTGTATGACCGGTACGGCTACCAGGAGGTGATCACGCCTCAGATATTCTTGACCGACCTGTGGAAACAGTCGGGGCATTACGACAATTACCTGGAGAACATGTACCTAACGCAGTCGGACGAGATCGAGTACGGGGTCAAACCGATGAATTGCCCTGGGCACTGCGTCGTTTATCAGTCGCAGCTGCATTCGTATCGCGCGCTGCCGCTGCGTTTGGCGGACTTTGGGCGGCTGCATCGGAATGAGCGATCCGGCGTGACGCATGGGCTGACGCGGGTGCGCAGCTTTTCGCAGGACGATGCTCACATCTTTTGTCGTTTGGACCAGGTGCAGGACGAGTTCTCGTCGTTGATACGGATGATGCGCGATGTGTACGAGGCGTTTGGGTTGAATGAGCCTCGCTACACGCTTTCGCTGCGGCCTGAGAAGCGTGTGGGGAGTGACGAGACGTGGGACCGGGCGGAGGACGCTCTGCGGGAGGCACTGACGCTGGCGGGAGCGAACTTCGAAGAGATACCCAATGAGGGGGCGTTCTACGGGCCGAAGATCGACCTGTTCTCGCAGGACGCTCTACGTCGCGAGTGGCAGTTGAGCACGTTCCAGCTGGACTTCAACCTGCCGGAGCGTTTCGATCTCGAGTACGTGACGGAGGACAACACGCGGGAGCGGCCGGTGATGATTCACCGCGCGATTCTTGGGTCGTTGGAGCGGTTCTTCGGGGTGCTTCTGGAGCACAACGCGGGGGCGTTCCCGGTGTGGCTCGCGCCTGTGCAAGCGACGGTTATTCCCATCGCGGACCGGCATATTCCGTATGCGCAGCAGGTGCAGGAGCAACTGCATGCGGCGGGGCTACGGTGTGAGATCGATGACCGGAACGAGCGGATGAATGCGAAGATCCGCGAAGCTCAGACGCGGCACGTGCCCTACATGCTGGTTGTCGGAGACCGCGAGGCGGAGTCGGGCGCGGTGGCAGTGCGCCGGCGGGAGAACAGCGAGAACCTGGGGGCGGTTCCTACTTCGGAGTTTGTGGAGCTTGTGTTGGGGGAGGTGGAAAAGGGGAGGGGGTGAGCCTTCGTTCTCCCGGGCGATCCTTCCCATCACATGTTTTCGTGATCTAGGCTGTTTCCATATGCATACATGATGCATCCAAGTCAGGTCTGGAGGATCGATGTTTGGCACAAATGAAACGCTGCTAAAGCAACTGCTTGATGAGATTGAGTCGAACAAGATGCGACTCCCTGACTTTCAGCGGGGATGGGTATGGGACGACCAACGCATCAAAGGCTTACTGGGCAGCATATCGCGTGACTTTCCAATAGGGGCTGTCATGACACTTGAGGCTGGCGGCGATATTAGGCTCAAGGCAAGGCCAGTTGAAGGGGTTTCGGTAGATCCTGATCAGTCGACAGAATCTTACTTGCTGGACGGACAGCAGCGCCTAACTTCTCTTTATCAGGCCCTCCGGCATCCTGATGCGGTTGAAACTAGTGAACGGAGTCGGGGTCTGAAGGTTAAGCGCTGGTATTACATCGACATGCGTATGGCGCTAGATCCCTTTGGAGACAGGGAAGACGCAATTGTGAGTGTGCCCGAAAATAAGCTCGTCACAGAGGACTTTGGACGTCGAGTAGTTCTGGACTTGAGAACTTCCGAGGACGAATTCGCGGCCCACATGATTCCAACTGAGGAACTAATGAACGCCATGGATTGGGCATTCTCGTACATTAACTATTGGACAAGTGATGGCCGGACACATCCAGAGGGTGACGCTGCTCGCTACGTACAACAGTTCAAAGCAGCGGTACTCGACTCTTTCACCGACTATCAATTGCCGGTAATTCGGTTGGGAAAGGAAACTTCAAAAGAAGCCGTGTGCACCGTATTCGAGAAGGTCAACACGGGCGGCGAGCCCCTGAATGTGTTCGAGTTGGCCACAGCTTCATTCGCTATGGATGATAGTTTCTCTCTGAGGGACGACTGGGCGGAACGGCGAAACAGGCTCTATTCCCAGTCGAGCGTGCTTCGAGGTCTCCAAGGAGATCAATTCCTTCAGATAGTCGCGTTGCTTAAGACTCAAGATGACCGCCGACACGCCGAGCAAGAGGGAAAGAGTGGGCGCCAACTTCCTGCAGTCGCATGCAGAAAGAGGGAGATTCTCGACCTAGACCTAAATGACTATCGAAAGTGGGCCCAGAGCGTCGAAGAGTCTTTAGTCACGGCAGCGAGGTTTCTCCGCAGTCAGTTTGTCTTTGGACAGTACAACGTCCCTTACAATACGCAACTCGTTCCCCTAGCAGCACTGTTTGTTGAGCTGGGAGCCGACGCAAACTCGGCAATCGCACGAGGGCGCTTGGAGCGATGGTATTGGTCAGGTGTGTTTGGAGAACTTTATGGTGGCGCGGTTGAGACACAGTTTGCGCGAGACTTAGTGGAAGTGGCGGCCTTTATTCGGACCGGGGCGGTCCCAAATTCCATCAACGAGGCTAACTTTATTCCCCAGAGACTCATCTCACTACGAACCAGAAATAGCGCGGCCTACAAGGGCGTCTATGCTCTTCAGATGAAGTACGGAGCACGTGATTGGATGACCGCGGAACAGTTGTCATTTGCCACGTTTGATAACGCCCACATTGATATTCACCATATATTTCCGGTCGCGTGGTGTAGGAATAACGATGTGCCCAGCTTGCTCTATGACTCCATAATCAACAAGACTCCTATCGACGCACACACGAACAGGGTGCTGGGGGGCCAAGCACCGTCAGGTTACCTACGGCGCCTGAAGCCACATGTGCCTGAGGGCAGTTTGGACGACCTGCTGCATTCCCACTGGGTAGAACGCGACCACCTTGATCGGGACGGTTTTGGAGAGTACTTCATTGCACGTGGCCAGCACATGCTTGATCTAATCGGCCTTGCCATGGGGAGAGATTTGGGGGATGGGCGAGAAGTTTTTGAGCAGGCCCTGACGGACGCCGGGGTTACATCAATGTATGTCGATGAAGAACCTGAATACGACGAAGTAGGTGAGCGCGAGCAGGAGGAGACTGAGGCCGCTTAGGCGCTCTGGACGTCTGTGTGGGTGAAGTCCTGGCCTTTGTAGAGGAGGGGTTCCCGGGTCATTTGTGAGAGGGCGTAGGCGAGGCAATCGCCTAGGTTGAGGGCGGCGGGGTGGTTGCCTTTGCCGAATTCTCGCCAGGCGCGTCGGGCAACGGCGACCTGTTCAGGAGTTACGGGGACGATTTCGATGGTGTGGCGCTCGATGAACGCATCGAGCTCATTTCCGCCCCGTGATCCTACCCGGCCTTCGACAACCATTGAGGTTTCTAGAAGACTCCCTGCTGACATGCGGCATACGTCTGCATCTTCAATGGCCTCCGCAAAGCGTCTGGCCTCCGGCTCGCGAAACATGATGGCGCAGATCGCCGAGGAATCGATGATCATTTCGGTTCGCCAAAATCGCCACCGTAGAGGAAGTCGCCGATTTCCGTTGAGGAGGGCCCCGGTTTCAGGTATGGTGCGAGGCGCTCGCCGACGGCGAGCATGGACTCAATGCGCTCTTCTCGCCGGCGCGTCTCGCGTTCGAGACGTTCGCGAAGGGCGATGGTGATTGCCTGCGTTTTGTTTTCCTTGGTTAGGGCTGCCAGTTCTTCGGCGAGGCGGCAGGTTTCCTCATTCTTGATGTTCAGGCTCATTGTCGTTCCTCAGGGTAGACGGGTTGTTTTGTGTCTACCCTACTGATTGTGAGAGGTGGGGGCAAGGGGATGAGCGGCGTTGCAGGGTTGGGTACGTCATTGTGATACAGGTTCCCGCCTACGCGGGAATGACGGGGGGATTCGGGTAGCCTTCTCGATTGGCGATGCGCGCCTGGTTGCGGATTGTGATTCAGGTTCCCGCCTGCGCGGGAATGACGGAGTTCACCCTTCGACAGGCTCAGGGTGAACGGGGTGGCTTGTTTTTGACCCCTCATTCTTGACCCCTTAAGGGTGGGACGCCTATCGTACTCGCAGATTGGGAGAGGGTGTTCTGGATTCCCGCCCCGTATCGGAGTACGGGGCATGCTTTCGGGGGGATGACGAATGCGCCTAATCGGTGGGGAGAATGGTTATGACTAACGGGAATACGGATTCGGCGCTGGGGCATCTGCGGGTTGTAGAGATTGGGGAGATTCCGGCGGCGTATTGCGCGGGGTATCTCGCGGGGCTCGGCGCAGACGTTATCAAGGTGGAGCCGCCGGGGGGCGACCCAAACCGGATGCATGGGCCGTTCGCGGGGGACATCGCAGACCCGGAGCGCGGCATCAAGTTCCTCAATGCTAATTTGAATCGTCGCAGTATCGTGCTGGACATTGATGACTCCGGCGGTCAGGAGACGCTTGAGAAGCTCATCGAGCGCGCGGATGTCTTTGTGGAGTGCACGACTCCCGGGCAGTTGGCCGAGTTGGGGCTTGATGACGCGCGGCTGGAGGCGTTGAATCCGGGGCTCGTGACGGTCTCGCTGACGCCGTTCGGGCAGACGGGGCCGTTCAGCCACTTTGCGGCCAATGAGGCGATCATCTCCGCCATGTCCGGCGTGATGATGAGCCAGGGCGACGATGAGCGCTCACCGGTCGTTCTGCCGTGCCAGATCGGGTCGCAGCTCGCGGCCGTTCACGGTGCGTACCTGGCGATCAACGCGGTGCGGCATCGACGGGCGACGGGGCGCGGGCAGCGCATCGACCTTTCCCTGCAGGAGGCGCTGACGTTCGCGACCGTCGGCACGATTGCGCGGTACAGCCAGCGGAGCGAGATCGTGACGCGGCAAGGCCCACGTGGCGGTCCCGCGAATATCTATCGAACAAAGGATGACAAGTACGTTCAGATTGCGATCTTTATGACCGGCCATTGGCGGGTTCTATCCCGACAGTGGATGGAGGACGCGGTGCTGTCCGACGATGACTGGGATTCCTCCCAGTACCGGACGGACAACGAGGACCTCGCGCAGATACTGATTCAGTCGTTTGTCGAACAGTTCGACCGCGATGAGTTCGTGGAGGAGGCGCAGAAGCGCGGCCTCGCGTGCTGCCCGGTCAACACGTTCGAGGATTTTGTAACAGACGACCATATGAGGCAGCGCGGGTGGTTCCAGAAGGTAACGCATCCTGTCGTTGGCGAGTATGAGACGCCGGGTCAGCCGTTCATTATGTCGGCGACGCCGTGGAACCAGACTCGCCCTGCGCCTCTTCTGGACCAGCATCGAAACGAGGTGTTGGCCGAGATTGAGGCGGTTTCACCGCGGCGCGAGACGTACCCTGCCCCGACGAACGGCAAGGCGCCGGATGCGGCGTTGTTGGACGGTATCCGCGTGGCGGACATCACCCGAGCGTTTGCGGGGCCCATCGGCACGATGTTCCTTGGCTTCTACGGCGCGGAGGTCATCAAGGTGGAGTCTGCGAGCCTTGAGGCGAACCGCGAGCCGACGAGGCCGCTGTTCCCTGACATGAACCGCAACAAGCTGAGCTGCACGGTCGATCTCCGCTCGGATGAGGGCAAGGAGTTGTTCCGTCGGCTCGCTAAAGACAGCGACGTGGTCGTTGACAACTTCAGCGCGACTGTCATGAAGCGGCTTGGGCTGGGCTATGACGATTTGACGAAGATCAACCCGGGCATCATCCAGATCGGGATGCCGGGGATGGGATCAGATGGGCCGCTGAACAACTGGGTAACGTATGGCAACAACCTGCAGGCGGTGACGGGGCTGTCGCTGTTGTGGGGGCACCCGGACTCGCCGATGCAGAACCACGCGAAGGGTGTAATACCGGACTATGTAGGAGCGGCGTTCGTTGCGCTTTCGACGGCGGCGGCGCTGGAGTTCCGCGACGTGACCGGGCGGGGGCAGTTCATCGAGATTGCGCAGGTGGACGGGCAAGGATCGATGATGGGCCCGGCCATCCTGGACTACACGATCAACGGGAATATCTGGGGCAGCGTGGGCTATGACGAGCCACTGGCGGCCCATTACGCGCCCTACGGCGCGTATGCGTGCCTGTACCCGGATACGTGGATCGTCATTGCGTGCGAGACGGACGAGCAGTGGCGGGCGCTGTCGACGGCGATGGGCGCGCCGCACTGGGCGGATGACCCGCGATTCGCGGACAGGGAGGGGCGACGGGCGAATCGGGACGAAATCGACCATGAGATCAGTGAGTGGACCAAGGCGTTCACGTCGCACCAGGTTCTGCACATGCTGCAGAAGGTCGGGGTGCCGGCGGGCGTAGCGATGAACAGCGAGGACCTGTACCACGATCCGCATCTGCGAGAGCGCGGACACATCGTGCGATCGACACACACGACGTGGGGGACGCTCTCTCATCACGGACTACCGGCCGTTCCCTCGCTATCCAGGGCAACTGCGGCGAACCGCGCGCCATGGATCGGTGAGGATAATGAGTATGTGTTCAAGTCTGTGCTATCACTTTCAGATGATGAGATTAAAGAGGGCACAGAGAGTGGAGTGCTCAAGTAGGGGCGGCCCTTCGACAAGCTCAGGGCGAACGGGGGCCGTCGTTCTTGACGGGGTAAATGGGCGGATTGTAGAGTACGTGCTTGAGCGATACGACTGACAGATACAAAGCGAGGGAGTAGACATACCGAGAGATTACCGCGTCAACCAACGCATAACCGTGTCAGAAGTGCTTGTGGTGACCGACACGGGGGAACGGGTTGGGGTGATGCATACGGCAGACGCCATTCAGCTGGCGCAGGATCGGGGCCTTGACCTGGTTGAGGTTGCCCCGGGCGCCCAGCCCCCTGTGTGCCGTATCCTGGATTACGGTCGGTATCGCTACGAGCAGTCCAAGAAGGAGCGCGAGCTCCGCAAGGGACAGCACACGCAGGAACTCGGAGAGGTGCGGCTCCGCCCCAAGATTGGTCAGCACGATATCGACTTCAAGACGAGGACGGTACGCAAGCTGATTGACGGCGGGGACAAGGTGAAGGTCTCGGTAATTTTCAGAGGCCGAGAGGCGACGCATCCGGAGTTGGCGATCAATCTGCTTAAGAAGGTATCTGAACAGGTGGAAGACATAGCGGGCATCGATGTTGCGCCGCAGCTGGAGGGACGGGGCATGAGCATGATCCTGGCCCCCCTGAAGCGCAAGCATGCCGCGCCGGCGAAGCAGGTTGAGGCCCCGTTAGAGGCTTCATTGGATGAGCCGGCTGCAGTTCCGGATGAGCAGGCTGAAGAGACACCTGTCGTCGCGGCTTCAACCGATCAGGCGTAGAATTAGATAGTCAGCAAGCGCGGGGACAGGAATCACCATGGCAAAGTACAAACTCAAGACGCATAAGGGCACTCAGAAGCGGATCGGCATGACCGGCTCCGGCAAGCTCACGAAGCGCAAGGGGCATCAGAGCCACCTGCGTCGCCGCAAGCCGAAGGACGTGAAGCGTCTGTACGGCGATGAGCATCCCCTGAGCCCGGCGGACAGGCGTCGCGTACAGCGGCTGTTGCCGTACGGCCCGTAAGGGCCCATTTCTCCTTTCGGACACTACGGAGAGGAATACAAGCTATGACCCGAATCAAGGGCGGGCCTCGAACGCGTCGCCGACACAAGGAAGTCATCAACCTGATGAAGGGGCAATGGGGCTCCCGGCACAAGCTGTTTCGCCGGGCGCAGGAGTCCCTGCTGCACTCGTGGCAGTACGCCTATGAGCACCGGCGTGAGCGCAAGGGCGACTTTCGGCGACTGTGGATCACGCGGATCAACGCCGCGGCGCGGATGAATGACATCACGTACGGGAATCTGATCCACGGCCTGAAGCTGGCGAACGTGGCTGTCGATCGCAAGATGCTGGCCGACCTGGCCGTGCGGGACCCGCAAGCGTTTGCGCGGATTGCCGAGGCGGCGAAGGAAGCCCTAGAAGCGGAGAAGGCTGCAGCGTAGGCCTTAGCTCAATCCCCCCGCCACCACCCTCCCCCAAACAGGGGGAGGGATTTTTTTGACTGGCGAGGATTTTCTACGGGCTATGGAGTGGGTTCGCTCGCCCGGCAGTTTGGGAACGACTATCCACCCGCTAACGGGTGCAGGACGAAGCATTCCATGGCTGCTGAGGGGAGTGTCTGGGAGTTCTCATTGAAGTACGCCTCCAACTCACGTTGGGTGGCGTTCTGATCAAGGCAATCAAACAGGGCCTGGACGTTCGGATCAAGCCCGGCCTGGGCGCGCAGCAACTCCAACGGGGTCGTTTCGGATGTCCCCTCGTCCGGCTCCAACGCAGACGAGGACGCCAGCGCGGCCAATTCATCCTCGGACAGGCAGTTGAGGAACACTACTGCGACCGCCGGTTGGATCTCATCTGCAAAGAAATCCTCACCGGTGTCGATCAGGCCTGCCTTCAGACACGCCAGACTCTCAGTGCTGATGCCGCCACCGGCCGCGCCGGACATGGCCGCTAAGTACAGATCCACCTGAGATTCCTGTGAAAGGCAGTGAGCCACTGCGTTTGCATTGCTTTCCAGGGATTGATCCAGGAATGGCTGATTCAGCATGGCGGCATACGTCTCTTCGCCAACGGCGTCACGCACGCAGGCGGATTCTTCGTCGGTAAAGAGAGCGCCAACCACGTCCTGCCACGTAGAATTTGCGCCTAGAGTGGGCATGGAGTCGGACATTGACTCAGGGGTCGCTGTTGGCTCCGGCGTGGGTGTTGGGGTGGCCGTTGGCGCGGGAGGAACGGGCGTGGCTGTTGCCGTCGGCTCTGCCGCCGTGCCGCAGGCGAGCGCAAGCGCGGTCAGCGCGGCAACAAGGAAAACAAGTAGTGGGTTTAGAGTTCGCGTAAAGTCCATTCGATTACCAATTCCTCCGATCTTTCATATCGTTTAAGTATCGCTGAGGGAACAAGTAGGTGTCTGAATCCCGAAGCTGGGAGCCCTTCGACAAACTCAGGGTGAGTGGAGGCCGATTAGTATGGAAGGGTGATCACCCATCGATTCGTGCCCATCCAGATACTGCTGTTGGTGGCCATGCTGGCGCTGAGCGTCGTGCTCTCAGGCTGCTCGGAGGAATCTCCAACACCCGCTCCAACTCTCGCGCCCTCACCAATCGTAACGCCGTCCCCGACGGACACTCCTTTACCTTCGCCCACCGCGGTTCCAACAGAGACTCCGGAGCCCGAAGCGCCACAAGCACCGGATTTCTCGCTTTCGACTGGCACGGGCGAGAGGCACACGTTGGATGATCTGTTGGCTGGGCGCGATGCGCTCGTGGTGGTCTTCTATCGCAGCTACGGTTGAGGCATCTGCCAGCAGCAACTGGTCGAGTTGCAGAGTTTCTACGACGAGTTTGAGAGCCGGAACGTCGGCCTCGCGGCGATCAGCACGGACTTGTTGGTCGATGCCGAGCGGATGGAGGTTATGGCGGGGGCGGAGTTTCCGATTCTGGCGGACACGAGCGAGGACGTGTCGAAGAGTTACGGGGTGTTCAACTTGCTGGGGGACGGTGTGGCCGCGCCAGCGACGTTCGTCATTCAACCGGACGGCGGGGTGGTGTGGGGGTACGTCGGTATAAACATCGGAGATCGCGTGCCAACACAGGCGATTCTAGAGGTGTTGGACGTGGTACTGGGGGTGGAGGTGGGGCAAGTAGAGAGGGTTTGAGGGGGTGACGTTACCCCTTGAACACGTTCTCGTTGTGCCACATCAATGCATCGGGGTCCGGGCGGTGTTCCGGCTTCTTGGGAACCAGAATCTTGCTGCCGTCGTAATCGTAGTATTCGTGGCCGTTTTCAAATTCCTCTCTTATCCGGGGGCTAACCGCAAAGTGGTGTGAGGGCGTCACGGTCACGTAACCCCGATCGAACAGGCTGTGGATATCTTTCCGCAGCAAGAGACCGTTTGTCGCAGCGTGTACACCGCCTTCGCTGTAACGGCGGATATGGGCGGCATCCAGCGCGGGGAGGGTACGTTCGCGCGTTACCGCGCACCGGCGTTCATAAGCATCGGTGACGATGGTACGAAAAGCGCCCTGCCCTAAACGGGGCGTGACAAGCTGTGGCTCCCCGTACCTGGCGGCGCTCTCGGCCACGAGGACGCCGCTTTCACGGGCTGACAGCCCGCTCAAACGCTCCTGGAATTGGTCCCAGAGAGAGCGCCCCTCAACATCAGCGGTATTGTATTTCTTAAAACTCTGAAGATTCTTCGAGAAACTCTGAGGTCTATCTATCCAGTCGCTTTCATCAAGAAAGAAGGGCTGAGTTAGAATTCGGCACCCGACTGGAAAGTCTTCCTGGCTGCTTTGGGCTACGCTGCGAAGTCCAGAAAGTCTCTTGCGCAGTTCCCCGTGCGTGTTAGCGCCATTGGCGATCCCAAATCTATCCCACATGACGGAGAGAGGCAGGAAAGTATTGTGTGCGAAGATGCCACCACCCACAATCTTGTCGCCATGCTTTGCCTTTAGTTTGAACAGAAAAAGTTCACCGGGCTTTAAGGCCCGAAAGTTAACGCCGCCCGGCGACCAGAAATTGACTTCGCTCAGATCAGGGGTGCCCCTGAGGGTCGTAAACCAATCGTAGTCCGTAATGGCGACAACGAGGTTTATTGTCATGTCTGCTCCAGTCACGTCTGAAAGGGGGTCGACTGGCCTACTCCCCGAGGATAGCAGAATCGAATTGTGGGGATCGGGTGAAGTGCGGAGGTCGGCCGCATTCCGAGATTCAGATTCCCGCCTTCGCGGGAATGACGAAGGGTCGGCGGAATGACGTGTGCGGCGTGGGGTTCTCTCGTCGACGGGCGCAGGGTGAACGGGGCGGCGCTTGAGCGGCGCACTGGATTCCGATGTCAAGCGCGGGAATGACGAGGGCGGGCGGGTTTTCCGGTCACGATTTTAGATTCCTCGGCTGCGCTCGAAATGACAGTTTGGGGTGCGGGGCGGTTGTTTAGAAGCCTTTCCAGGCGGGGTGAGTGGCGGATTGTTGGATCCAGTTTGTTAGTTGAGTTTCGTCGAAGTCGCCTTCGTAGAGGTCGATCCAGCGGGCGTCCGGGTCCTTGCCGCCACCGGGGGGGATGGGATCCAGCCCTGCGCCGTTCATGAACGTCAGCTTGATGTACTTGGCGAAGACGTGGTAGCTCACGAACCAACCATGCTCTTCCGTGCCGTAGAAGGGGGAGTTCCATCGGACGGCCTTACGGACGTTGGGCACGGCGCGGACGATGAGGTCATCTAGCCGTCGGCCAACATCGCTCTTCCATTCCGGCATGGCATCGATGTATGCCTGCACGGGCGCATCGCCATCGCCCTTGGCGATCTGTGGGTTGCCGCCGGAGAGGTAGACGATGCCGTTGGCAGCGGGCTTTAGAGCCGATTCTTTCGCAGGCCTCGCTGCCCTGCGAGACGGCCCTGTCGTTTTGTCGACCATTCCCATTCACTCCGGTTCAGGAAACTCAGCATCGAACTTGCCAGCGACAGCGGGGAAAGTCAACGCACCGTAATTGGGGCTTGTCACTCAAGCCACGTGACGTGTTCAGAGTGCGGCGTGCGTTGTGTTGCGGGCTCTTCCGCGGCTTTGCCGATGAACACGACGCCCACCATCATCCACTCCTCGTTCGCGCCCAGAATGTCCGCCAGGCCGGGGAGCTTGGTGAGTCGTCCCGTGCTCCACCCAAGGCTGAGCCCTTCGGCCACGGCGGCGAGGGCCATGTTGTGAACTGCGATGCAGGACGCGGCGTAGTTCTCGCGGCTGATCTCCTCGATCAGACCCCTGACGCTATAGACATAGACCATGGCGGGAGCAGTCAGAACCCTGTCCCGCAGATCATCTGCGGAGCGCTGCTTCTGCTCGGGGTTGGGGTTGGTCACGCCGTCGTATGCGGCCTGCCAGGCGATATCGGCGATCTTCGTCCTGATGGGGCTGTCCTTTTGGATGGCGAAGAAACGAGTAGGCTCCGTGAGGCGATGATTAGGCGCCCAGACAGCGGCGGAGAAGAGCCTTTCCAGCGTCTCGCGGGTAACGGCGTCGGACGTAAATTCCTTCACGTGTCGCCGCCGATAGATTGCCTCATAGACACTGACCGGCGTGGAGGGAATCTCCACACCGTCACTGTCCAGTTTCATTCTTGTGCTCATATTTCTGCCTGCGGCATCAGGACGATGGTCTCCCTTTAACGTACGTGCGCATGAGGCCGGTCGCTGCACCGGATGCCACGTGTCGACGGGAAATGTTGCGATTTTAACAGAAAGTTTACGCACTGCGCCGATTTCCTGTACACTGCGACGAATCTCAAATTTGGGGGGCTAGACCAAGCAATACCAGGGGGCGGGCTGGACGACACGCGTTCAGAGCGGCCGAAGCGTCTAAATCTCACCGCTGTACCACAAAGGCGGTGGGTGGCGCCGGAGACGATGCTTCCTGTCAGCCCTGCTCATAGCCGAGTGGACAAACACCGTGGGGGGGTGTGCCATATCGATAATCATGCCGCAGCGCTCAATGCTGCCGATCTTTCGCGACCTGCCGACGAACCCGGCTTAGAGGTCGAGACCCGACTTGTCTGCGAGAACCTCTGGAAGGTCTTTGGAGACGGAGCCGAGGAGCTTGCCGATTCTGTAGAGCCCGGCCAGACCCGGGAAGATGTACTGGCCGAGACCGGGAGCGTTCTCGCCGTTCGGGACGTCTCGTTCGATGTGTCCGACGGAGAGACCTTTGTCATCATGGGTCTTTCCGGCAGTGGCAAGTCCACGCTTGTCCGCTGTTTGAGCCGACTCATCGAGCCGACCCTCGGACACGTCCACGTAGACGGGGAGGACTTGCTCGCGATGAGCAAGCAGCAGCTGCGGGATGTCCGTCGTCACAAGATGGGCATGGTCTTCCAGCACTTCGGCAACTTCCCCCACAAGCGCGTCCTTGATAACGTCGTTTATGGTCTGCAGGTCCAGGGCATCGACAAGGCCACGCAGCTTCATCGCGCAGAGGAAGTCATTGACCTGGTGGGCTTGTCAGGATGGGAGCAGCGATATCCTCATGAGCTGAGCGGCGGCATGCAGCAACGTATCGGGTTGGCGCGCGCCCTAGCCGTCGACCCCGAGATTCTTCTTTTCGATGAGCCGTTCAGCGCTCTTGATCCTCTCATCCGTCGGGATATGCAGGATCAACTGATCGGGCTCCAGCAGATGGTCAAGAAGACGATGGTCTTTATCACGCACGATTTCCTGGAGGCCATCAAAGTGGGAGACCGGGTTGCCATCATGAAGGACGGAGAGTTCGTCCAGGTAGGCACACCCGAAGAGCTGGTCTCCAATCCCATTGACGACTACGTGCGGGACTTCACTCGAGACGTGCCGCGTTCAAAGGTCCTCACCGCGCGTTCCGTGATGACAGAGCCCTCCGTCTACGTGACGGCGGATCAGTCAGTGGCTGACGTGATGAGCGCAATGGCCGCGCAGGAATGCGAATGCGCGGTGGTGGTGGACGGGGAAGGTTTATTCATCGGAACCGTGCACCTGGACGATGTACCAAGGAATGGCGCGGCAGCGCACACCAGCGTGGCATCCACGATGCAAGACTCATGCCCCGTTACTGAAGCAGATACCCGTCTAGAACGGCTCATTCCCCTCGTCATCGACAATGACGCACCCATCGCCGTCCTGGACGACGGCCGATGCATCGGCACAATAACCCGGGTAGAGGCGATGGCCGCCCTGGTGAGTGACGAGGGTGTAGCGTGATCCGTACGGATACACTGCAGCTCCAGTTTCTGCGAGAGTCTCGATTCCGGTGGCTCCTGTGGGCGGTGATTGTTGCCTTTACCTATCTCCTGGCCTATACACTGGCGACGAATCAGGCAAACACCGATTTTGGCAACTGGCCGCGCAGCTGGGAACTGCCTATCCAAGGGGTCATTGACACGAGTTTTGAGTGGGTCGGCGATACGTTCGCCTGGTTCTTCAATCCTATCGCCGGCGTGCTAGACGCAGGCATAGCCGGAATTGACGCGCTTTTGCTATGGCTCCCCTGGCCGCTTGTGGTGGCAGGGGTTTCACTTGTGGGTTTCCGGCTCGGCGGCAAATGGCTGGGAGTGTTTAGCGGCCTGGCCGCGTTGTTCACGGGGTTAATTGGTTTCTGGGACTCCGCGATGGTCACTCTAAGCATGGTCGGACTTTCCGTGCTTATCGCCGTCGGAATCGGGGTTCCTATTGGCATATTGGCGGCATTCAGCAATCGATTCGAGGCGATGGTCCGCCCAGTTCTTGACACGATGCAGGTGCTGCCCGCCTTTGTGTACCTCATTCCGGCGCTGGTCCTGTTTGGGGTGGCCGGGGCGCAGGGCGTTTTCCTGACTGTCGTTTATTCCATTGCACCCGTCATCAGGCTAACCAACCTTGGGATTCGCCAGGTTCCACAGGAAGTTGTCGAAACAGCCCAGTCTCATGGATCGACACCCACACAAACGCTATTTCACGTTCAGATTCCGTTGGCCAAGAGCTCAATCATGATGGGCGTCAACCAGACCATCATGATGGCGGTTGCTATGGTGATCATTACCGCGCTGGTGGGCGTGGAGGGGCTCGGCCGAGATGTCTGGCTCTCACTGAGGGAGGTGGACGCCGGTGATGGACTGCAGAGCGGCATCGCTATCGTGCTGTTGGCCATCATCCTGGACAGGTTCAGTTACGCCCTTGCACAGTCCGGTCCGCGAGCCACTACGACCGCCTCATCGGCCAAGCCCTCCGGCGAGAGGACAGCCGGCAAGACCATCCGCAACATGGCTTCTCAAAACCCGTTTCTTGTTGTCGGCATCGTACTGATGGGGATCCTTGCGCTTCTTGGCGCGTTCATCGCTCCTCTGAGGGATTTCCCAGACGAGTTGACCTTTTCAATGTCGGACCAGATCAATAGCGTCTTCGACTGGATGGCTATCAATTTCTACGGTGTGACAAGCTGGATACGCGATACCTTGTTCCGTGAGCTCGGGTATTCACCCATTAATACGTTCCTGCTCTGGCTTCCCTGGCCGGCGCTGATGGTGATTGCGGCCGTTGCCGCTTATTTTGCCGCAGGATGGCGCGTGGCCTTACTTGCAGTTATGGGGCTCTTGTTTGCGGGCATCGGCGGGCTTTGGGACGTGACCGTTGTCACACTGAGCCAGGTACTGACGGCGGGAGTGTTCACGGTAGTCGTTGGTGTCACGCTCGGCGCCCTGGCTTCGCAAAGCAGGACGTTCGAGTCGATCCTGCGTCCCATCCTGGACACGATGCAGACGATGCCAATCTTCGTCTATTTGATACCGGTGATTATGCTCTGGGGCATTGGGCCGCTGGTCGGCATCATCGCCACAGCGGTGTATGCGCTGCCTCCAGTGATCCGCATGACCTCACTGGGGTTAAAGGAAGTTCCGAACGAGGCGATCGAGACAGCGCAGTCCCATGGCTCCACAGGCTTCCAGACGATGCTCCAGGTCAAAATACCGCTGGCCCTGCCGAGAATCATGATGGGCCTCAATCAGACCATCATCATGGTGTTGGCCATGGTGATCATCGCCGGCCTGGTGGGCGGCGCGGGCCTGGGGCAGGAAGTTTTTATCAACTCCATCCGGCTGGAGATGGGCCATGGCCTGGTTGCGGGGATGACCATCGTTTTCATGGCGATGGTGTTTGATCGAATGACTCAAAGAAAGCAGACGGCTGCGATGTCAGCCGGAGCACTGTGATGGGGCTAGTCAGAATAAGAGCCCGCCAACCCTGTAAGGAGGAATGCTTATGTGACGACGCACAATGAGGCAAACAGCCAAGGTTTGCCTTTTGCGCCACTAGTCCAGAGAGGGGAGAGTAATGAGCATAGTGAAGAACAAGTGGATCGGAATCCTATTGGCAGCCCTGTTGGCCCTTGGCCTTGCAGTTGGGATGGCCTGTGAACAAGCCGACGAGGAAATGGAGTCAGACGACGAGAGAGGCACACTCTATCTCGTCGACCAGGACTGGAACGGGCAGCTCGTCACGACGGCCGTGGCGCAAATCCTGTTGGAGCAAGAGATGGGCCACACGGTCGCGACCAAGTTCGCGCCCGCCGATTCGGCACCGCTCTTCCTCGGGCTCGAAAATGGCGACTTTCACTTCGTTTGCTGCAACTGGCCGTCATACAGCGCCGAACTCCTCAATGAATACGTCGACGCTGATGAGGCCACGGTGGAGCGCATGGGTCCGGTAGGAATATCAGGAGAGACGGGTTGGTATGTGCCTTCCTACGTCGTCAACGGCGATCCTGAGCGGGGCATCGAGGCCGCCGCGCCCAACCTCCGCAGCGTTGCAGACATGGACCAGTACAAGTCCGTCTTTGCGACGAGCGACACGGGCACGAGCGGAAGGCTCCTTGAATTCACTCCGGCGTGGGATACGAGGCCAGAGGAGCGCCTGGAGGCATTCGGTATCGACTTCCAAGTAGTATTCGCCGGGTATGAGGGCGCGGCTCTGGCTGAGCTGGATGCCGCTTTCCAGCGAGGCGACCCGATTATCACGTACCTGTGGGAACCCCACTGGGCACACGCCAAGTACGACCTCATCCCGATTGAGATGCCGGAATGGACTTCAGATTGCTATCCGGATGGCGAGAGGTTTGACTGCGGATACCCAACGGATCCTGTCACCAAGCTGATCTGGCCTGGTCTTCAGGAGGAGTTTCCGGAGGCATACGAGTTCCTCAACAACTTCGAGATGACCAACGCACAGCAGAACGAAATTGTGCTCAACCTGACTGCGAACGACCTCACGGTGCGCCTGGCCGCACAAGAGTGGGTTGATGCCAACGAGTCTGTGTGGAGGGCCTGGATTCCCTAAAGGGACAAGATTGCACCCTCCGTTTCGGCTTTAGGGCCTCAACCGGAGAGATAGTGTGAAGACGGGGGAGTGGCGGTTTCGCCACTCCCCCGTCCGGTTTTGCACAGTGTCGGCAGGCGACATATTTCTGCGACATTTCGCTCCTATCGTGGTGGCGTCGCGAAGACCACATGAAAGGAGTGGGGCGATGATTATCAAGAAGCTGATGAGAAGTATGTTCCTGGTAGTTGCGGTGGGGGCGCTATTCCTGGTGGTGATCCTCAGCGGCTGCACAAGCAACAACGAATCCAGCGAAGGCCCGGAGTCCGGAAGCGATGGCACGAGCCAGGAGAGTGCCGGCGGAGAGAGCGGCGGCGAGCACAGCTCCGGTGGAGAATCCAGCAGTGAAGGCTCCGAGTCCGGCAGTGAAGAGGGCAGCGGCGCAAATCAGTTGGCGCCAGACGAGACCTTCGACACGGTTCGCAGCGGTGCGCGCTTGATCCTGAACTACGACGCCGGGAGCAATGCCTTCACAGGCACCGTGGAGAACACAACCAATAACACCCTGACGCGGGTCAGGATCGAAGTGCACCTCGACAACGGCACAGAGCTCGGGCCGACGACGCCTGTCGACCTGGCACCGGGTCAGGTGCTGCCGGTCAACCTGCCCTCAACCGTGGAACCGTTCACCGGATGGACACCTCATGCCGAAGTTGGCAGCGGTGAAGGCGGTGGCGAGTCCGGCGGCAGTGAGGGCGGTAATGAGGGGCCCGAGGGCACTGAGAGCGGCGGCACAGGCGCTGAGGCCGGTGAGGCCGAGATGTCCAGCCCCATCATTCCGCTCATTGATACCTGGGCGGGCAACCTTGGCGGGCTGGACGTCGTCGCACGGTACGATCCGGCAACACAATCGGTCCAGTCACTGGTCACAAACACGCTCCCGCAGGTGCTCTGCTACGTGCAGGCCGAACCGCACCTGAAGTCGGGCACGACGACTGTTGGTGAGCTTGGCCCCGATGTGCTGGGACACCTGAGTCCCGGGCAATCAGCCGCGACGAGCGTGCCGCTGGCCAGCGAGCCGAGCCTCGCAGGGGTTTCCTTTGACGGGTACGTCGTGCACCTGGAAGTGTTCGACTGCGGCGGCACCGGACCTGTGCCTCACATGCCGGGACAGAGCACTGAGGGAAGTGGTGGCGAGCATGGCTCCGGCGAAGGCGGTGGCGGCGAGGGTTCCGGTGGCGAGGGCCACGGGCCCGGTGGTGAAGGCGGAAGAGGCTAGGGCCTGCCAGAATCGGTGAGAGTGACCTATCACAGCGCCGCTTCAAGTAAGATGATGGACTCTAGCGCATGAGAAAGTGGGAGCGGCGCCTCAGTTGAGGCACCGCTCCCAGAGACATTCCCCAGGGATCGACGATGAGCGACACGGTACTAATAGTCGAGGACGATACCCGGATCGCAAACTGGGTCAGGGTGTATTTCGAACGTGCCGGATTCTCCGCGGAGGTTGCCCACGACGGCGAGGCCGGTCTGGCCCTGGCCCGCGAGCTGGCTCCCGACCTGATAATCCTTGATCTGATGCTTCCCCGCCTCGACGGAGTGGAGTTGTGCAAGATCCTACGCCGGGAATCGGACGTTGCAATCATCATGCTGACAGCCAGGGAAGCGCCCGCCGAGCGCATCATGGGACTCGACATCGGAGCCGACGATTACATCGTCAAACCATTCGATCCGGATGAGGTTATTGCCCGAGCAACAGCCGTGCTACGCCGTGTGAAAGACAAGGTCCAGCAGGTACTGACCCGCGGCAACATCATGCTGAACGAGACCACGAGTGTCGTGACGGTCAATGAAGAACCCGTGACGCTGAGCCAGGCGCAGATAGCTCTGCTCTCGACGTTCATGCGTCACCCCAACCAGGTGCTCTCGCGGGACCGGCTCATCTCCCTGGCATTCAACGATGAGTTCGAAGGGTTTGATCGTGCTATCGATAGTCAGATTGCGCGGTTGCGAAAGCAGATCAACCAGGATGGCAATACACCGATTCAGACCGTCTACGGCGCGGGTTACAGGTTCGTGGTAGAGGACGAGTGATGTCTCTGCACTGGCGAATCATGGGTGCGACCGTTCTGGTCGTCCTTCTCACTGTGCTGGCAAGCGTCGCCGTTGGCTACTACGCGACACAAGCCCGACTGGGTGTGTTCGTGGATCGGATCGGCAGTGAGGAGGCGGCTCAGCTGGCCAGAGACATTAGCCGGGAATATACCGCCGCCAGTGGCTGGGCAACCGTGGACCGGGCACTTTCCGAGGCCGGGTACATTTACGACGGTCCTCGGGAAGGGGAGAATCACCGGGAGGGGGAGGAAGGCTCTTCGGAACTGTTCCATCAAGACCAGGTGCGAGTTGTTATCACCGGGCTCGATGGACGTGTTGTGATGGACAACCTGTCCGTGCTCTCTCGGGAAGACACCGCGTCCGAGCTGGAGGGGCGGCAGGAGACGGTGTTCGACCTTGTTAATGACCAGCCGGTGGGTTACGTGTATGTGGACGTGAACCAGGAATACTTGTCCACCGAGACACATGGGTTCCTGAATACACTTCTTTACATCACCGCAATTGGCGGGGCACTGACGGTTGGCATTGCCATCCTGGTGGCTTTCTGGTTGTCCAGGCGGATCACAGCGCCTGTGAAGGCTTTGACCGAGGCGACCCAGTCAATTGCCCAGGGGGACGCGACGCGGCTTCCGGTCACATCCTCCGACGAGTTGGGCCGTATGAGCGAAGCGTTCAACCGGATGACCTCCGCCCTTGAGACCCAGCGCGAGCTTCGCAGGCGTTTGATAAACGACGTCTCGCACGAGCTGAACACCCCACTGAGCGTTATCAAGCTGGAGGCGAAGGGGCTGCGGGATGGACTTCAGTCCCCTGAGAGCGCCTCGGATCACATCATCCAGGAGGTGGACAGACTGGGTGGAATCGTGACTGACCTGGACTGGCTGGCGGAGACCGACCATGGAGAGTTGCGGCTCACACGGGAAGCAACATCGGTTTATGAGTTGTTCACGGCAGAAGTGAACCGGTGGCAGCCCCAGTGTGAGGCTGGGCAAAGCACGCTGTCGCTGGATCTGGCCCCTGACCTCCCAGACTTGGGCGTTGATCGCATGCGCATGAGCCAGGCGCTGGGAAACGTTATCAGCAACGCTATTCATTGCACCGAGGCCGGAGGAAGTATCCAGCTCAAGGTCAGACAAGAAGGCGACGAGGCGCTGGTTGTCTCAATCACCGACGACGGAATCGGCATCGACGCTGCGGACATTCCTCACGTCTTTGATCGCTTCTACCGTACCGACCAGTCCCGCAATCGAGGGGTCGGCGGGACGGGGCTGGGATTGGCCATTACTAGAGCCATAGTCGAAGCGCACGGAGGCACGGTTGATGTCGCGAGCGACGGCCCCGGGCAGGGCGTGACGGTGACCATTAGTCTTCCACTGAATGAGTGAGTGGTGTCTCGTCTTGGAGAATGGTGTGGTCGAGTCTCTTTTCTGGAGGTGGAGTAACAAGAATGGTGTACCCGGATTAGGGGCTGTGGGCCGCCCGGGGATCGAACCCGGAACCTTGGGATTAAAAGTCCCCTGCTCTGCCAATTGAGCTAACGGCCCTCGCGTGTTTGTCCATGATACGGGGAAGATGACCTTCACCCTAGCCCCGCCTTTAGGGCGAACCTGATGGGTTCCGGCTTCCGCCGGAATTAGGGGGAAGGGTGTGGGACGGACGGGACGGTTATCCAGTCAGGCGGTGGTGTAGGCCTCTGTTTGGTGGGGGGAAGCGCCGATCTTCTCCGGTGGCCAGTATGTCAGCAGGGCTTTGCCGACGATGTTGTCATGTCCGATCGTTCCCCACTGGCGGGAATCCTGGCTGGAGCGGCGGTTGTCACCCATCACAAAGTATTCTTCTTCGCCAAGCGTGACATCAAGTCCTCTCGTCCGTTGGTCATCGGACAGCCATGTTTCCTCAATCTCAACGCCGTTGACACTGATAGGGCCGCCGCGACTGTCAAACACGATGGTGTCTCCCGGGAGTCCGATGATGCGCTTGATAAGATCGAGATTGTCACCTTCCGGCGAGTTTAGGACGATCACCTCGCCTCTTTGCGGCGCATGGAACAGGTAGACGTCATCTCCGTCCGGCAGGTCGAAGAAGGGAATCAGGTCATCCACCGTTCCCCTGTCGAGGCTGAAGTACACGGCTTTGTTGACGATGATGAGTTCATTGTCGTCGATGGACGGCTCCATGCTGCCGCCGGTGACGACGTAGTTCTGGACGAGCAGCTGCACCACGAAGAAGAGGAGAACTGCAAGGCCAAGCGTTTCCGCTATGTCCAGGACGAATCGGCGTGCGGGGTGCTCATCAGGGAGCGCAAGAACTCCCTCCGGCAGGTAGTCGTCCTGCGGATCATCGGTGGGAGTTACCGGCACGTATCTCATGAGCGTCCGTCCATTATAGATTCGGAGCCTTCGCGGGGTATGCGGAGGGTTCACCCTTCGACAAGCTCAGGGCGAATGGGTTGGGTGGCGCTTAGGGTGAATTGGGAGCGGTGCTATCTCACTGCGCCGGTGGTGCGTTTCCTGCATCATGGACGGACAGCGTCTCGAGGGGCGCGTGGAGTGGCAGCGCGAGGGGGACGCACATGGCTTTCAATCACATCTTCCGGGGAATCCGCCTGCCGGCGGCGCTGGCGATTGTTCTGCTGGCCGTGGCAGTGACCGCGTCTGTGGCGTGCGACACGGATGACGACGACGATGAACGAGATGACGACTATGGGGCCACTGTCGTCCTGGACCAGTCGGCTGACGGAATTTGGGTGACGGGGTCGGGACGAGTTTCCGTGACGCCGGACATTGCCACTCTGCGGATCGGCGTGGAGACGAGCGCCGAGACGGTGGGCGCGGCGATGTCTGAGGCCGCTAGCTCCATGCACGCGGTTGTCGACAGCCTGACGGCGGCCGGTGTCGCGGAGGACGACATCCAGACTCTGACATTCAACGTTTCGCCACGCTATGAGTGGAACGACACGCTTCGGCGCAGCGAGATGGTGGGGTTCACGGTGACAAACACTGTTCGCGCGACGGTTCGGGCACTGGATACGATTGCGGACGTGATTGATGGGGCGGCGAACGCAGGCGGCGATAACGCCCGGGTGGATGGTCTTTCATTCAGCGTGGATGACAGGATAGAGGCGGAACGAGAGGCGCGGGAGTTGGCGATGCATATAGCTCTCTCCCATGCGACGCAGCTAGCCTCGTTGGCAGAAGTTGAGTTGGGCGAGCCGTTCTATGTCTCGGAGTCGGGGGCGGCACCCTTTTCACAGGACACGCCGGAGATGATGCGTACCACCTCGGCATTCGCGGACGAGGAGATGGCGTCCACGCCGATCCTGGCAGGCGAGAATGAAGTTGTCATTCATGTGCGTGTGGGGTACGCGATAGTGTAGTTGCGCTACAGCTAAAGTTCGGGGTGGGGCGCGTGGGATTTGCGCTATAGTGTTTGCACTGTAGTTGTATTGGGGGAGGGGCCATCACATGGTCCTTAACGACGGCGAAATCCACGCTGAGATTGAGAACGGCCGCATTGTCATCGACCCGCTGGATCTGGGGGACGTGCAGCCGGCAAGTGTCGACGTGCATTTG
>LXNJ01000255.1_pt1 | contig 38267 bp, 28 predicted proteins | sample 809081 | NCBI WGS metagenome assembly LXNJ01 (sample SAMN04870510, study PRJNA318959) | sponge metagenome | biome: sponge; feature: marine sponge reef; material: water | host: Petrosia ficiformis | place: Greece: Milos, Mediterranean Sea | collected 2013-05-29 | depth 5-7 m | reverse complement strand
CGATGGCTTCTACTACGACTTCGAGGTTCCGGCGCCTTTCACGCCGGAGGACCTGGAAGAGATCGAGCGCGCGATGGCCGAGGTCGCGGGGGCGGACGACCCGTTCGAGCGCCGCGAAGTCACGCGCGATGAAGCTCTGGAACTCTTCGCGGACGACCCGCTCAAGCTGGAGCGGCTGGATGAGATTCCGGAGGGCGAGGCGATTTCCGTCTATCGAAACGGGCCGTTCCTCGACCTGTGCCGCGGGCCGCACGCTCCCCGCACGGGTGAGATCCGACACTTCCGGATTCTGAACGCCGCGGGGGCCTATTGGCGCGGCGACGAGCGGCGGCAGATGCTCCAACGCATCTACGGCACGGCCTTTTATTCGCGCGAGGCGCTCAAGGCCTACATCACTCGCCTCGAAGAGGCGCGGAAGCGCGACCACCGGAAGCTGGGCAGGGAACTGGACCTGTTCTCGATCCAGGACGAGATCGGGCCCGGGCTCGTGTGCTGGCACCCCAAGGGCGCGCGCGTGCAGCTCGAGCTGAGGCGCTGGATCGAGGACTTGCAGGAGGCGCACGGCTACGAATTCGTCTACACGCCGCACGTCTCCAGCGAGGCGCTCTTCCGGCGCTCCGGGCACCTTCCGAACTACGCGGAGAACATGTACCCCCGGATGGAGGGCGAAGACGGCGAAGCGTTCCGCGTGAAGCCGATGAACTGTCCGGGACATATCACGATCTACGCGGCGCAGCCCCGCAGCTACCGCGACCTTCCCGTGCGGTTGTCCGAGGTCGCGAACGTGTACCGCTACGAGCGGTCAGGGACGCTCCACGGCCTGCTGCGCGTGCGCATGCTCACCATGGACGACGGGCACGTCTTCTGCACGCCGGATCAGATCGAGGACGAGATCTTCATCTGCCTGAAGCTGGTCGACATCGTGATGACGACGCTGGGCCTCGACTACCGGTTCGACCTCTCGACGCGACCCGACGGGGACAAGCGGATCGGCGGCGACGAGGTGTGGGATGTGGCCGAGGGCGCCCTGCGCGACGCGCTCGAGCGCGGAGGACTCGACTACGAACTGGACGAGGGCGGGGGCGCGTTCTACGGTCCAAAGATCGACATCAAGTACAAGGACGCGATCGGTCGCGAGTGGCAGGGCGCCACGATCCAGCTCGACTTCAACCTGCCCGACCGCTTCGAACTCGAGTACATGGGGACGGACAACAAGCCGCACCGCCCCGTGATGATCCACCGCGCCATCTTCGGCACGCTGGAGCGCTTCACGGGCGTGCTCATAGAGCACTTCGCGGGGGCATTCCCGCCCTGGCTCGCGCCCGTGCAGGTGCGAGTCCTGCCGATCACGGACGCGCACGCGCCGGCGGCGGAGGAGATCCGGGACCGCCTCGCCGCCGAAGGCCTGCGCGTGGAACTCGACGCGCGCTCCGACACGCTCGGCTACCGCATCCGCGACGGGGAACTGCAGAAGGTCCCCTACCTGCTCGTCGTCGGAGACCGCGAAATCGAGGCCGGCACCGTCGCCGTCCGCACCCGCGGCGCGGACCGGAAGCAGGAGGTCGTCCCCCTCGACGATTTCATCACCCGCATCCGCGCCAGAGTTTCGACCCGCAGCTTGGAACCGTAGCACTTCGACTTGAAGATCTGTCCCCGGATTTCAGCGGACGATCTTCGGGACGTTCGAAAGCGGTCGAGTGGTCCAGGCGGGCTTTCACCGCACCTCGACGGGCAGCCTCCTCACCACCACGCGGGACACCTCGAACTCGCCAAGTTCGATGAACGCCGCCAACCCGTCGGGGCCGAAGGCGTCCGGCATCGCGGTCGCGCCAGAGGGGTACGTTCCGACGTACTCGCCCGCTACGGTCATGACGTCGATCGGCCCGTCGCCGATCAATTCGTCTCCCTGACGCATCACCCAGATCCGGCCTTCCCAAGTGGTGGAGAGGCTCCGCAGAACGGGAATCTCGTGATAGAAGGGCGGGTCTGCCAAGGTAAACGAGGGCAGCTGCGAAAGTGACGCTGGCGAAGGCGGTGTCCCGCTGGAACCGCTCAGCATCGAAATGGCGTTCTGGGCGCGCTCGCCCCTCAGCTCCCTGTATCGCTCTTCGATCCTCGGCGTCACTGGCTCGGGCCGAAGGGGCCGCGTGATGATTCGTGTCACGCTCCCCGTCGTTGAGGCAATCTTCAACGCATACGCCGAGGAGTCCGAATAGACGATGTGGCCGTCCGGAAGAACGCCCATCAGAAGTTCGGGCTCGAAGGTCGATGGCCTCGCAACGCCGCCCAGCATCTGATTGAGGTCGGCACTGCTGCCCTCGAGCGGGACGTTGGAGGGACCTTCGAAGAGGTTGACCGTTTCGCGCGGGGGGAGCCAGGCCCGCACCACCGTGTCGACCTGGACGGCTTGGGCGCCGAGGTCCAGGCGCGTAATGGGCCGGTTGGCGGGCTGGTCGGCCCCGGCTCCGCCGATGCTCATCGACATACCCCACCACGCGGCATACACCGCGCCGCCCCGAGGATCGGGTTGAATGGGCGCCGAAGCCCTTATGCTGGCGCCCATGAAGGCACCTCCCCCATCCCCCAGCGCTTCCGATGGAGATCGCACCATCCGCACGAACTCCCCCGACGGATCGAAGATCTGGTAGGCCGCGTGACCCATGTCGCTCACGATGGTCGTGCCATCCCGCCAGACGGCGTAATTCATGGGCATGTGGAACTCACCCGGCCCCTGACCGGAGCGACCGAACTCTCGGACAAAAGCGCCGGTTGCGTCGAACACCAGGATGCGTAGTCCGGAGAACATCCCCCCGGCGCCGTCGAACACGTACAGGTTGCCCTGTGCGTCGAACGCCACATGGCTCACATGGCCGAGCATCTCCCAGGACTCTCCCTCGAACACGCCGATCCGATAGACCTCGTCAAAGTCGGGGTCGATCCGTTGATCGCGACCCGTGACTTCGACGATCTCCTGGGCGAGGAGCGCAGGGTGGGCGGCAAGGACGGCCACAAGAAGGGCCGAAGAGATAGGGAAGAGCCGGCTGGCCTGCATCGTGATTCTCTCCGGTGAGTCGGATGTGGGAGTTGCGGTGGACCACGTCACGATACCGTCGATTGGACGCTCCGTCGCGGGATGAGGTTGCCCAACACAGTGTGCCCGAATCGCCACGACCGCCCAGCGTCCGGCTGCCGGTGACGGCCGGGCTCGGAGCGTCGCCGGGAAGACTCTCCCCGACTGGTCGTCGTTGACAGGAGGGCCTGTCGGGGGCACTTTCCCCGACGTTGAAAAAGCAGACAAGCGGGGCCGCGATGCCCCCACCCTATCGGCGCACGGAATCGTGCTGCTGCCGGGTCGACGGCGCACTTCCCGAGAGGGATGTGCCTTCGCGCCCGGTCGGCAATCGCCGATGCGGGCTTTCTTTTTTCTTATGAGGTGCAGTGAACGGAGATCCCAGAGTCAACGACAAGATCCGGATCAGCCCGATCCGGCTCATCGACGAGGAGGGCAACCAGCTCGGCATCGTCGCGACGGACGAAGCTCGCGCCCTCGCGACCGAACGCGGGCTCGACCTCGTGGAGGTGGCGCCGGGCGCGCGACCGCCCGTCTGCCGGCTCATGGACTTCGGAAAGTACAAGTACGCGCAGGCGAGGAAGGCGCGGGAGGCGAAGAAGAAACAGCACATCATCCACGTCAAGGAAGTGAAGCTGCGACCGAAGATCGAGGCGCACGACATCGACTTCAAGATGCGGCACGCGCGCAGGTTCCTGAACGATGGCGACAAGGTGAAGTTCACGCTCATGTTCCGGGGACGAGAGGTCACGCACCCGGAGCGCGGAAGGCGGATCCTTGAGATGGTGAAGGAAGAGTTGGAGGACCTCGCGGTGGTGGAGTCGGACATCTCCCATGAGGGTCGCACGATGACCATGCTGATGGGACCGCACCGCACGTAGCAGACTCCAGAACGACGACTCCGTCCCGGACGGCCGCGGACGGAGCTGAACCGGAGCATACGCAAGATGCCGAAAATGAAGACGAACCGGTCCGCCGCGAAGCGGTTTCGAAAGACCGGAAGCGGAAAATACCGGCGCCGACGTGCCTACCACAGCCACATCCTGACGAAGAAGAGCCCCAAGCGTAAGCGTCGGCTCCGTCAGGGGACCCTTGTGGCGAAGGCGGACGAGAAGCGGGTGAAACGACTCCTGGGCGAATAGCCGCCCACTCCCCCACAGTACCCCCGGACAGTCCCGGTATCAGGAATCAGGAGGTGCGGTCATGCCACGCGCGACGAGCAGCGTTGCACGTAACCGTCGGAAGAAGAAGGTCCTCAAGGAAGCCCGCGGCCAATTCGGAGCCCGGTCGAAGCTCTATCGCACAGCGAAGAACTCCGTCGAGCGCGGCTGGGCCTATGCATACGTCGATCGGCGCAAGAAGAAGCGCGACTTTCGCCGACTGTGGATCGCCCGCATCAACGCTGCGGCGCGACAGAACGGAATGTCCTATTCCCGCTTCGTCAGCGGGCTGAAGGGCGCCGGCGTCGACCTGAACCGCAAGGTGCTCGCGGACCTCGCCATTCGGGATCCGGCCGCCTTTACCAAGCTTGTCGAGGTGGCCAAAGCGCACGGCCCATGACCCCGGCCGGAGCTTCTCTGCTCGATCGGCTCGCCGCGATCGAGGGGAAGGGGCTCGTCGCGATCCGGGAGGCGGCGGACTCCGCCACGCTCGAGTCCGCCCGCGTCGAATACCTGGGCCGGAACGGCCAATTGGCCGATGTCATGTCCCTGATCGGCACCGTCGAGGCCCCGGCCCGACGCGACGTCGGACAGCGCGCCAACGCCGTGAAGATGGTGCTGCGCGGAGCCCTCGAAGAGCGCGCGAAGGCGCTGGAGAGCGCGACCCGCGGGCCGCGCGCCCGCATCGATCTGACCCTTCCCGCCCGCGCGCGCTGGGTCGGCGGCGTGCATCCGGTTACACGGGTCATCGACGAGATCTGCGAGATCTTCGCGGAACTCGGCTTCACGAGCGTGCTCGGCCCCGAGATCGAGTCCACGTGGTACAATTTCACCGCGCTCAACATCCCGCTCGATCACCCCGCCGCGGATATGATGGACACGTTCTACCTGGAGAAGGATGTCGTGTTGCGGACGCACACGTCGCCGGTCCAGGCGCGCGTGATGGAGGCCTGCCGGCCGCCCGTCCGCGTCGTCGTGCCGGGGCTCGCGTACCGGCGTGATTCCTTCGATCCCTCGCACGCTCCCGCCTTCGAGCAGATCGAGGGCCTCGCGGTCGACGAAGGCGTGGATTTCGTTGAATTCCGGGCCGCGATCGAACACTTCGTGCACCATTTCTTCGGTCCGGGGACGAAGAGCCGGTTTCGGCCGTCTTTCTATCCCTTCACCGAGCCTTCGGCGGAGGTGGACGTGTCGTGCACGGTGTGCGGCGGGGGCGGCTGTTCCACCTGCAAGCGCACGGGATGGATCACGATCATGGGAAGCGGAATGGTGGATCCCGCCGTCTTCGAGGCCGTGGGGTACGACCCCGAGCGCTATACGGGCTATGCATTCGGGATGGGCCCGGCTCGCATCGCGATGGTGCGGCACGGCATCCCCGACATGCGGCTCCTCTACGAGGGGGAGATGAGCTTTCTGCAGCAGTTCGCATGAACATCTCGTTCAACTGGATCGACGAACTCGCCGGACTGCGCGGGGCGTTGCGCGATCCGCGGGTTCTGGCCGAGCGCCTGACCATGACCGCCGCCGCGGTGGAGAAGATCGAAACGGTGGGCGCGGGGCTGGACGGGATCGTCGTGTCCCGCGTGCTCGAGACCCGTCCGCACCCGAACGCGGACCGCCTTACCCTGTGCAGGGTGGACAGGGGCGCCGGCGAGGCGCTCGACGTCGTGTGCGGGGCTCCAGTCATCGCCACCGGGGGGTTCTATCCGCATGTGGCGCCGGGGGGCAAGCTCCCCGCCGGCTTCCGCATCGAGAGCCGGAAGATCCGCGGCGAGCTGAGTCACGGCATGCTGTGCTCGGAGGCCGAACTCGAGCTGGGCCGCGACAAGGGGGGCATCATGCGCCTCGCCGACGGACTCGAGCCGGGAACGCCGCTCGCGGCGGCGCTGGGCCTGCCCGACACGCGTCTCACGCTGGACCTGAACCCGAACCGGGTCGATCTCGCCTGCCATGTGGGAGTCGCGCGGGAAGTGGGCGGGCCTCCGGCGCCGCGCGACTTCGGAGGGCCGGGATGGTCGCCCGAGTGGCGGGACGGCGAGTCCGAAGCGAGCGGAGCCGGGGTCACCGTCCGCATCGCGGACCTCCACCGATGTCCGCGCTACATGGCCGCCGTCATCCGGGGGGTCAGGGTCGGACCGTCGCCGGCGTGGCTCGCGGGGCGGCTTCTCGCGGTGGGCGCACGTCCGATCAGCAACGTCGTCGACGCGACGAACTACGTCCTCCAGGAATACAACCAGCCTCTCCACGCCTTCGATCTCGCGCGGCTGTCCGGAGCGGAGATCCGCGTGCGCGCGGCCGTGGAGGGCGAACGGCTGACGACGCTCGATGGCCAGGAGCACAAGCTCACTCCGGACCAGACGGTGATCGCGGACCGCGATCGCGCGATCGCCTTCGCGGGTGTCATGGGAGGACTCGACACGGAGGTGGTCGGGGACACGGTCGATGTGCTTATCGAGTGCGCGTCGTTCGACCCGGCCGGCGTACGGCGGACCCGGACCGGTGCGGGGCTCTCCACCGACGCGTCCTACCGCTTCGAGCGCGGGATCGATGTCCACGCCCAGGAGCGGGCGCTCGCGCGATGCGTGGAACTCATCCTCGCCACGGCGGGCGGCGAGGCGGACCTCATCGGCCTCCGCGCGGGTCCGGCGCCGGCCCCGATGCCGTCGATAGACGTCCGCGTAAGTCGCGTGGACCAGGTACTCGGCTTCGGGCTCGACCGGGCGGCCGTCCTCGCGGCGCTCGAGCCGATCGGGTTCGAGGCCCTTCCCGGCGTGAACGGTGGCGATACGGGTGACGATGGCCTACACGGGGCAACCGACCAGCTGCGCGTCTGCGTGCCCGGATGGCGCACCGACGTCACGCGGGAGATCGATCTCGTCGAGGAAGTCGCGCGCCGTGTCGGGTACGATGCCGCGCCGGGCCAGGACCGCAGATTACGGCCCAGCGCGGTGCCCGCGGATCCACGGGTCGAAAAGGCGGCCAGAGTGCGGAAGATGCTCACCGGACGCGGACTCCTCGAAGCTCGCAGCCTGAGCTTCATGCCGGAGGATTACCGGGGGAATCGCGCCGTCGTCGCGGTGCCGAACCCGCTCTCGGCCGAGGAGAGCTGCCTTCGCTCCGCCATGGTCCCCGTGCTGCTTCGGCGGCTGGAACACAATTATGCGCGCGGCAACCGCAACGTGCGCCTGTTCGAACTCGGCACTGTGTTCGCCTACGCGGCCGGCCCGAGCTCGGGAGAGGAACCGGAAGGGAAAGCGGACGCAACCCGTCGCTTCGAGGAGTCCGGACGAGTGGGGGCCGTCATCGCCGGGACCCGGCGTCCGGATCACTGGTCGGGGCCGGCGCTCGACTTCGACCTGTGGGATCTCAAGGAGATCGCCGGGTCGTTCGCGGATCATCTTTGCGGGGCGACGCTGGAGCCGCTCGAGGGTGCCGTGGCTGCGGATTCGCCGGAGAGCGGAGCGTCTCTCGCGGGGCCATGGCTCGCCCCCGGCGGGTTCCGCGCCGTGAAGGACGGTCGCGTGGTCGGCGTCGCGGGCGCCGTGGACGAGGCGTCTCTCGACGGTCCTCCGTGGGCCGCTCCCGCGTTCGGGCTTGAGTTCGACCTCGCCGCCGTCGAGGGGCGGGCCGCGCCCGCCTATCGGAAGACGTCGCCGTTCCCGGCCGTGCGCCGGGATCTCTCGATGACGGTGCCGCGTGGCGTCCCCGCCGCGGACATCGAACGGGCGGTGCGGGAAGCGACGTCCGATCTCCTGCGCGACGTGCGCCTCTTCGACGTTTACTCGGGCGATGAGATCGAAGGCGGCCGCCTCGGACTCGCATGGACGTTTCGCTTCCGCGCTCCCGACCGTACGCTGACGGATCGGGACGTCGAGTCGGAGATGTCCGCGCTCTCTTCCGCCCTGGAGAAACGGTTCGGTGCCAGAATCCGGAAGTCCTGACCGGCAACGGGAGGTCGAACGACTGCTCGACCGCCTCTCCCGGGCGGCAAGCAGGATCGAGACCCGTTGGGAGAAACCCCGGGTCGCGGGCCGGAGCGGACCGGCGACTCCCGACATCGAGGAGCGGCTCGAGGCGGTGACGGCCGAGAACCGTCGCCTGCGCGAAACGCTGGCCGAGGCCAGGAAGAAGGCCGTGCGATTGCGAAACCGACTCGCTCATGTGGAGGATGAGGTATGACTTCAACGGATGATTCGCCTCCGGTCGGCGTGACGATCTTCGGCGATCGATACCGGATCCGGACCGACCGGGGCGACGCGTACACGCGGGCTTGCGCGAAGTACGTGGACGACGCGGTTCAGCGTGCGCACATGACGGGCGTGGCCGAGCCCCATCGCGCCGCGATCCTCGCCGCGCTCGAGATCACCGACGAACTCCTCCAGGCCCGCCGCGAGGTCGAGCAGCTCACGGCCGCCGTCGAGGCGCGAGTCACGGAAGTGACCGAACGGCTCGAGTCCATCGGGGGCAACACCGCGCGATAAATCCCCTGCCTTCCGCTTGCGGCGTTCAGAATCCCGAGCAACGTTTCCTGGCGCAGGTTGGAGGGATGCAGGTTGGAGGGATCAGGAGCAATCGGTGTTGTGCTGTCCGTAAGGTGGCTTCGCACGAGCGCGGCCCCAGCTTCAGATAGATAATCGAGCGGGACGCATCGTTCCGTTCGATCTGAGCGGCATGCACCGGTGGACGAGTCCGCCGGTTTTTTTGTTCATAGATGGTTCGAGGATCGGAGTCTGGCTGTGCTGGAATCCATCACCGTGCCGACGATGCTGTTGGCGATCGCGGGTCTCGTGGCGGGGGGCCTTGCAGGGATTCTGATCGAGCGACGCGGTCTGCGCCGGGCGCGCAGCCGCCTCGAGATCGACGGACGGGACATCGTCGAGTCCGCCCGGCTCGAGGCGGGCAGCCTCCGCAAGGCGGCGGAACTGGCGGGGCGCGAAGAGGCACAGCGTCTCCGGGAGGAATCGGCGAGAGAGGCGGAGCGCCGGCGCGCCGAGCTGGAGCGGCTGGAGCAGCGCACTCTCGAGCGGAGCGAGACGCTCGAGCAGAAGCTCGAAAAGATCGATCAGCGGCAGGAGCGGGTGGATCGTCGCCGCGAGCAGATCGAGGCGGAGCGCGGCCAACTCGACACGCGGGCGAAGGAACTCGTCGACCGCGAGCGGAAACTCGGAAAACGCCTCGAGGAAATCGCGGGCATCAGCCGGGAAGCCGCGCGCCGCGAGCTGATCGGCCAGATTCGCGACCAGGCGCGGGCGGACGCCGCCCAGCACGTGCGGGAGGTGACCGAGCGTGCCCGAAACGAGGCCGAACGGGAAGCCCGCAAGATCATCTCCCAGGCGATCGAGAAGCTCTCCGTAGATCATTCCTCCGAAGCGGCCGTCTCGGTCGTCACCCTTCCCAGCGATGACATGAAGGGCCGAATCATCGGTCGCGAAGGCCGGAACATCCGGTCCTTCGAGGCGGCCACCGGCGTCGATGTGGTCGTGGACGATACGCCGGAAGCCGTGATCCTCTCCTGCTTCGATCCCGTCCGCCGCGAAGTCGCCCGGCTGGCCATGGATCGCCTCGTCGGCGATGGCCGGATCCACCCGGGCCGCATCGAGGAGGTCGTGGAGAAGGCACGGGAAGATGTTCAGGCCACGATGCGACAGGCCGCCGACGAGGTTCTGTACGAACTCGGCATCCACGACCTGCACCCGAAACTCCGCGAAGTCCTCGGTGTCCTCCGCTTCCGGACCAGCTACGGGCAGAATCAGTTGCAGCACGCGCACGAGGTCGCACTCATCGGTGCCACAATGGCGGCGGAGTTGTCGCTCGATACGCAGTTGGTGAAGCGAATGGGTCTGCTGCACGACATCGGCAAGGGACTCACGCACGAGAAAGAGGGGAGCCACGTCGAGATCGGTTACGATCTGTGCAAAAAATGTGGAGAGAAGGACGGCGTGCTGAACGCGATCCGCGCGCACCATGGCGAGGAACCCGCCCGGTATCCGGAAACCTTCCTTGTGACCGCGGCGGACGCGATCTCGGGCGCCCGTCCCGGGGCGCGGCGGGAGTCGTTTGAGCACTACGTGAAGCGACTGGAGAAATTGGAAGAGATCGCGAGTTCCTGGGATGGGGTCGAGAAGGTCTACGCCATCCAGGCGGGGCGGGAGATCCGGATCATGGTGACGCCCGACAAGATCTCGGACGAAGAGATGGCGCGGCTGTCGGAACGGACGGCCCGCCGCATCGAGAACGAGTTGCAGTATCCGGGCCAGATCAAGGTCGTCGTCGTGCGCGAGTCCCGAACCGTGGACTTCGCACGCTGACAACCACGCTGACAACCACGCGTACCACCACGCGGACCACCATGCGTACAACGGAGAGAAACGGATGACGGCACAGCTCATCGATGGGAAGCGGATCGCGGCCGAGATCCGGGCGGAAGTGGCGGAACGGACGCGGCGCCTTGCGGAGCGGGGGATCCGGCCCGGCCTCGGCGTCGTCCTCGTCGGCGATGATCCCGCCTCGCACGTTTACGTGCGGATGAAGACGCGGGCCTGTGACGAGGCCGGAATCCATGCCCGCGACATCACGCCGCCCGCCGACATCGGCCGCGAGGAACTCCTCGGCATCGTCGATGAGCTGAACGCCGATCCGGCCATCCACGGGATTCTCGTACAGCTCCCCCTGCCTCGACACCTCGATGAGCGCGAGGTGACGGAGAGGATCGATCCGGCCAAGGATGTCGACGGATTCCATCCCGTGAACCAGGGCCGCATGTCCCAGGGGGACGCGAACGCGTTCCGGCCCGCCACGCCCGCCGGCGTGCAGGAACTCATCCGGAGGACGGGGGTCGAGACCTCCGGCGCGCACGTCGTCATCGTCGGCCGCTCGAACATCGTCGGCATGCCGATGTCGCAGATCATGCTCCAGAAGGAACCCGGGGCGAACGCCACCGTGACCGTGGCCCACAGCCGGACGGCGGACCTCGGCGCCGTGACGCGGCAGGGCGAGATCCTCATCGTCGCCGTCGGCGTCCCCGGCATCGTCCGCGGCGACATGGTGCGGGAGGGGGCCGTGGTGATCGACGTGGGAGTGAACCGGGTCGAGGATCCGACGACCGAGCGCGGCTACCGGCTCGTGGGCGATGTGGCGTTCGACGAGGCGGTGGAGCGCGCAAGCTGGATCACGCCGGTTCCCGGCGGCGTGGGGCCCATGACGATCGCCATGCTGCTCCGGAACACGGTGACTTCGGCGGAGCGGACCGCAAGCCTCGTGGCGGCGGGGGCGGTGGCGGCGTCGGGTTGAACGTGACGCGTCAGGCCTCGCTGTTCGGCGCCGCGGAGGTCCGCGATGGCCGCTCCCCGGAGGGCGCGATCACCGTGTCCGACCTGAACGCAGCGGCGCGCGGCACGCTGGAGAAGCGGTTCGGCGACCTGTGGGTCCGCGGCGAAGTGACGAACTGGACCCGTTCCTCCGCCGGGCACCGCTATTTTTCGCTTCGGGACCAGGAGCGGGACGCCAGCGTCGCGTGTGTGTTCTTCCGGGGAGATGCATGGCGCCTGCCGGCGGATCCGGAGGACGGCATGGAAGTCTTCGTCCATGGCCGTCCGACCCTCTACGCCCGGCAGGGACGGTTCCAGTTGCGCGTGCGCGCCATTGAAGCGGCGGGCGAGGGGCTGTGGAGGATCGCCTTCGAGCGGCTCCGCCGGGAGCTGGCGGCGGAGGGCATGCTGGACCCGGAGCGCAAGCGCGCGTTGCCCGCGTTCCCGCGCCGCGTGGGCGTCGTCACGTCGCGCAAAGGCGCGGCCCTTCACGACATCATCACGGTCCTCAAGCGGCGGGCCCCCTGGGTCGAGATCGTGGTCAGCCACTGCCGCGTGCAGGGCGAAGGCGCGGCCGGCGAAGTGCGGGCGGCCCTTCAGCGCCTCGCGGATTGGGGCGCGGGCAGTCCGGACCGGAAACTCGACGCGATCATCCTCAGCCGGGGCGGCGGGTCCGTGGAGGACCTGTGGTGCTTCAACGAGGAGGTGGCGGTTCGAGCGGTGGCGTCGAGCCCGGTCCCTGTGATCTGCGCCATCGGGCATGAAGTCGACGTGACGCTGTGCGAGTTGGTTGCCGACGTTCGGGCGCCGACGCCGTCCGCGGCGGCGGAACTCGCCGTGCCGGATGTCCGCAGCGTCCGCGCCTCGCTCGACACGGCGGGAAGAGGTCTGGCTCGCGGGTTGCGCCGGCTCATCACGCGCGGGAGCGATCGCGTGGAAGCGGTGGCGCAACGCCTGCCCGTTTCCGCGGGACACGCGCGCGATGTCGCGAAGCTGCGCCTCGCCACCATGGCGGCCCGCCTCCCGGCGGGAATGGAGCGCGTTCTGGCCCGCTCGCGTACGCGGCTCGCCGGACTGGCCGCCACGCTCGACGCGCTGAGCCCGCTCGAGACGGTGGCTCGCGGCTACGCCGTCGCGACCGACCTCGAAGGACGCCGGCTCACGCGGATCGACGACTTCACGCCGAGACAGCGCTTCCGCCTGCGGGTCGCGGGAGGGCAGGTCGCGGCGACGGCGGACGCCGTGGAGCGCGACGCGGTGGGACCCGCCGCCGTGCAGCCGGACGCAGGGCAACCGGACGCAGGGCAACCGGACGCAGTGGAGCCGGGCCCGTGAGCGAGTCTTCGACGGAGTTCGAATTCGAGGAGGCGATGCGGGAGCTGGAACGGATCGTCGCACGCCTCGACCGGGAGGGGGTCGGCCTGGACGAGGCGGTCGCGCTCTTCGAGCAGGGGATCGAGCGTCTCGGCAAGGCTCGGCACTGGCTCGAGACGGCGAGCGGCCGGGTCGAGGCACTCATCGCGTCGTCCACGGGAAAGCTGGAAGCGACGCCGTTGGAAGGGGTGGAAAACTCGGGTGGCGAGCCGGAGGACCCGTCGGACGGCGAACCGTGACCCCGACGCTTGATGAGCTGCGCGCCGCCATCGACGGGGAGCTGGAGGACTGGCTGTCCGAGACGTTGCAGGGGACCGGCCCGATCGCGGAACCCATTCGGTACGCGGTCCTCGCAAAGGGGAAGAGGATCCGGCCCCTCCTGTTCGTCGGGGCCTGGGAAGCCGCGGGCGGCGTCAGGGGGCCGATCGCGGGTAACGGCGCCTCCGCGCTCCATCGCATGGCGCTGGGGCCCGAACTCGTCCACACCTATTCCCTGGTCCACGACGATCTCCCGTGCATGGATGACGACGACCTTCGCCGGGGGCGGCCGACGGTGCATGTCCGGTATGGGGAGCGCGCCGCGGTCATGACGGGAGCGGCGCTGCTTCCGCTCGCGATCCGTGCCGTAGCCGAAGGGGCTGCGGGTCTGGGGCTGCCGGACCCCGTGGCGGGCCGACTCATCGGGATTCTCACCGCGGCGGCCGGCAGCGACGGAATGGTCGGAGGCCAACTCCTCGACCTCCTCGCCGAGAAGAAGCGCGTGAGCTTCGAAGCGCTCGCGCGGATCCATCTCGGCAAGACGGCTCGCCTCATCGCGGCCTGCTGCACCATGGGCGGCGTCGCGGCCCGCGCGCCCGAGGAGACCGTCGATCGACTGACCCGCTTCGGGATCGCGATCGGGCTCGCATTCCAGACGGTGGACGATATCCTCGACGTGACGGGCTCCTCGAGCCGCATGGGGAAGATCGGCGGACGGGATGAAGCCCTGGGAAAGGCGACGACGCCATCGATCCTCGGCCTGGAAGGAGCGAGAGTACGCGCGGAACAGTTCGGCCGCGAGGCGCTCGGCGAGATCGCACCGCTCGCCGACCCGGACCGGCTGCGCGAAATCGGACGCCTCGTCCTCGACCGCGACCGTTGAGCGGCCGGTGACGTTCTTCATCATCGGCAACGCCGACCACCCGGAACTGGAGCCGCTCCTCCACCGCGTCGAGCGGAGAGCGGACGAACTCGGTGTCTCTCTCGTCTTCGAGCGGTCGCTCGCGCTGAAGGCCGGACGCGACTCCGCCTCGCTGGAGGAGATTGAAGGCGAGGTCGCACTTGTGCTGGTCCTCGGCGGGGATGGGACGTTGCTGCGGGCGGCTCGTCTGGCGGCGCCCCGCGGGATTCCCGTGCTGGGTTGCAACCTGGGCCGGCTGGGGTTTCTCACGATGGTGTCGGAGGATGAACTCGAGGCGGCGATGTCGATGGTGGCGAGCGGGGACTACGCGCTCGAGAGGCGGATCGCCCTCCGCATCCGGGTGGTTCCGAACGGATCCAACGGGCCGGACGAGCGGAGCTTCTACGCGATCAACGACGCGGTCATTCACAAGAGCGGCTTCGCCCGCCTGATCGGGCTGCGCGTGCTGGCCGATGACGATGAAGTGGGACACTACAGCGCGGATGGCATCATCCTCGCCACAGCCACGGGCTCGACCGCCTACAGCCTCTCCGCGGGCGGTCCCATCGTCTCCCCGACGATGGATGGCATCGTCGCGACGCCGATTTCGCCGCACACGCTCGCCGTGCGCCCGGTCGTGTTTTCGGGAGACACGAGGATCTCCGTCGAACTCCTCTCGGGCGACCACGACCTGCAACTGACCGTCGACGGACAGCCGGGTTGTCTTCTTTCGGTCGGGGACCGCGTGGAAGTCTCCCGCTCGCGGCACGCCGTGGGTCTGGTCCGGCTGCCCTGCCATTCGTTCTTCACCGTGCTCAGGCGGAAGCTGCGGTGGGGCGATGTCCGCCAACACCCAACGCCCCCGTCCGGGGAGGAAGAGGCATAGCAGGGTGTTGAGGGAGCTTCGGGTTCGGAACTTCGCCGTCGTCGAGGAAGCCACGCTTGAATTCGGACCGGGCCTCAGCGTGCTCAGCGGCGAGACCGGGGCGGGGAAATCCATCCTCGTCGAAGCGCTCGCGCTCCTCGTCGGAGGGCGACCGTCCCAGGACATGATCCGGGCGGGAGCTGGAACCGCCCGCATCGAGGGCCGCTTCGAGATCGAGGACGTCGACGGACTGCAGGCACTTTGCGAGGACGCAGGTGTCGACCGGGAAGATGGCTGGCTCATTCTGTCTCGCGAGTTGCGTCGCGAGGGGCGGCATCGGGCCTGGGTCAACGGCTCACCGTCCACCACGGGAAGGCTGCGTGAGTTCGGGGTTCGGCTTCTCGACCTCCACGGACAGCACGATCACCAGCGGCTCCTGGACCGCGCGTGGCAGCGGCGAATTCTGGACGCCCATGGCCGGCACGAGGCGCTGGCCGAGCAGACGGCGGCCGCCTACGGAGGCTTGCGGGCCATCGAGGGACGCCTCGAGGACACGCGCCGCGCCGCGCGCGAGGGGCGTGAACGCGCGGACTACCTGCGCTTCAAGCGGGACGAGATCGCCGGGGCCGGGCTCGATCCGCACGAAGATGAGGCGCTCGAATCGGAAGCCCGCCGCCTCTCGCATTCCGAAGAGTTGATCGAACTCTCCGGTTCGCTCCACCACGGGCTGTACGAAGGCGAGGGGTCGATCGTCGACCAGTTGGGCGAGTTCGCGGCCCGGCTCGAGGCGCTCGTCGCGATCGACCGCGAGGCGGGTCCCTTCCGCGACCTGCTCGAGGCCGCGCTCCGCAACGTGGAGGAACTCGGGCGGAACCTGGCTCCGTACCGGGACTCGATCGAGCACGACCCTCGGCGGCTCGACGAGATCCGCGTCCGGCAGGATCTCCTCTACCGGCTCAAGCGCAAGTACGGCGGCACGCTGGAAGAGGTGATTGGCGCGGGCGAGGAAGCCCGGCGTGAGTTGGAGACCGTGCGGGGAGCCGATGACGAGATCGAGCGCCTCGACGCGGTGCGGGAGGCCGCGTCCGTCGAACTGGCCGCGCTGGCGTCCGAACTCTCCGAACGGCGCCGCGAATCGGCCCACGCGCTCGCCGAAGCGGTGACGGCCGCGCTCCCGGAACTCGGTCTCCGGGGGGGCCGACTCGAGATCAGGCTCGACGCCTACGGCGAGATCAGGGGGACCGGCGCCGAACGAGTGGAGTTTCTCGTCTCCCTCAATCCGGGTTTCCCTCCGGCGCCGCTGCGGCGCGTCGCTTCCGGGGGCGAGATGAGCCGCCTCATGCTCGCGCTCGAGGCCGCCCTCATCGAAGTGGACGACTTGCCGGTGCTCGTGTTCGACGAGATCGATGCGGGGATCGGGGGCGAGGTGGCGCACCGCGTGGCGGACCGGCTCGTGCGGCTTTCGGCCGCGCACCAGGTGCTCGTCGTCACGCACCTTGCGCAGATCGCGGCGCGCGCCGATGCCCACTACTCCATCGGCAAGGTCACGGAAGCCGACAGCGCGCGGACGTCGGTCCGGGTGCTCACCGGCGGCGAACGCGTCCACGAAGTCGCCCGCATGCTCGGAGGCGACCCCGCCAGCCGCGCCTCACGCGCCCATGCCGAGGAGTTGCTCGCGGGCCAGTTGTGACGGCGGCCCGGCCCGGGCCCTGCCCGGCCGGGATGACAGGAAGGTGCGGGCTAGAAGATGGTGATCGGGAAGCGGAGTTCGGCCCCGTAGCGGAAGGAGGCCGGCGTTCGCCCCCCGGAGCCCGAGATCGCGCGGCGCAACGAGATGCCGAACTGCCATGCTCCGCGCACAGGTTTTGCCCCCTCATGCAGTTCCTCGACGCCCCCTGCTTCGGACAGGTCGATGAGGAACCCGACTCCCAGCCGATGGCGGGTTTGCGCTCCCTCCGCCGCTACCGTGTTCGGGTCCAGTCCCTCGATCGGCCCGACGAACTCGTAGGTCGGCGCCTGCAACCGGAAGTAATCGTACTCGATCCCCACGCTGAGGGCGGCGTTGAAGCGAAGGGAAGGGCGAACCAGAACCGCGAGGTAGTCTCCCAGATCGCGCCGCATCAGCGCTACCAGGTCTTCCTGGCCGTAGGGGCGATCCGGAGGGTTGAAGCGGATCACCGCCTCGTCGGGGCGCTGCAACCCGTAGCGGGCGGAAGCGCGGAGCATGAAGAGGCTCCCGACGGCGATGTCCTGGTACAGCGCCAGTTCGATGTCGGTTTGGCCGTCCCCGATCGGCAGGTCCGACGAGTTCGACGGGTCTCCGAAGATCGTGAGGTTGCGGTTTCGGATAGGGAGTCGGGCGAGTCCGCCCACGCTCGTGCGGAACCGAATGCCGCGTTCCGAAGCCGCGCCGGGATCGGACCCCGCTTCCGCACCCCCGGCCGGCCCCGGGATCGGCGTTCGGCGCGTGATGCCGTCGATCAGGTTCACGCGCACGAAGACTTCGACCTCTCCCAGGTCGAGTTCGTTTCTGCTGTCTCGCGGCAGTCGATCGGCGAGGCCCTGACTCAGGAACAACGTGTTGAAGTCGTCCTCGGTCGCGAACTCGGGCAGGGAAAGCTCCGGCAGAGCCAGGCCGAGGGCGTCGAACGCCGCCGCGAAGTCCGAGAATCGCCGCGCCATCTGAGTCCCCGCCACGCTGGAAGCGGTGGGAATCAGGCTTCCGGCTGCGGCCCGCTGCCGCAGCGTGTTGATGAAGTTCCGCGTCGCCTCCCGGAGCGCGATCGCTTCCTCGAGGGCGGTCCCCGTCAGAGAGCCGCCGTCGATCAGCGAACCGAGATCGTCGAGCGCCGACCGCGAATCCAGGACAAAGGGCGCACCGGACTCGAAGGCCGCGACGTTACCGGTCACCGTCGCGGTGGAATCGAAGGCGAAGCCCACGGTCATGTCCGTGAGAGTGAAGGGAACCCGGGCTCCCACGCTGACCCAGTCGAGGACACCCACCTCGACGCCGAGCCCGAGCCGGCGCACCTGCGCCCGCATCGCGGAAAAGTCCAGCCCGCCGAACGAGAAGTCGTCCTCGGTCACGGGGTCGAAGCCCAGGGCCTCCGCATCGTCGTTGAGTTCCTGGATGAGAGCGAAGGGGGGAGGGAACATGCGGCGGGCGAGCGGGCCGTCGAAGTGGGCGGCAAGCGGCTCGCGCTCGCCGTCGACGATCCCCGCGCTCGAGTCGAGGGCGAACTGCTCGGACCAGTTCAACAGGGTCGGCTGGACGGTGAGCCACAGTTTTCCCTTCCGGGGCAGTCGCGCGTCGCTGAACTGCCCGGCCAGATGGACGGGAGCCATGGCCGTGGCGACGAGGGCGAGAAGGACCGGAAGGGCGCGTCGGATCTGCGGGAGCATCGCGCGAGTATAGCAGTCCGGGGCGCGATGGAGAACCTTCACTTTCCCCCATGTGGCCGCTCCATTAGGCTGTGCGAACTCCGGCGCCGTGGCCGAGTGGTTAGGCAGGGGCCTGCAAAGCCCCCTACTCCGGTTCGAATCCGGACGGCGCCTTTTTCCTGGCAGCTTTGCCGGCTGCCATGCTCTCCGGCGAGAACGGGAGGAGAATGGGTTGGCTCTCAAGCTGAAAGCGGACCAGGCTCTCCTGCTTCTTTTGGTCTTCGTTCCCATCACGCTGGTTCTCGAGTACGTCTTCCACGCGTCGGGGACCACGCTCTTTCTTACCTCCGCGGTCGCGATCGTTCCCCTCGCCGGGATCATGGGGAAATCCACCGAGATGCTTGCCGAGCACGTGGGCGCCGGTCTCGGAGGGCTGCTGAACGCGACGTTCGGGAACGCCGCGGAACTCATCATCGCGATCTTCGCCCTCAGGGCGGGCCTGTACGACCTGGTGAAGGCGTCGCTCACGGGCTCGATCATCGGGAACATCCTCCTCATCTTCGGGCTGAGCGCGCTGCTCGGCGGCTTGAAATTCCGCAAGCAGGTCTTCAACCGGACGGCGGCCAAGCTGGGCTCCACGCTCCTTCTCCTGAGCGCGGTCGGACTCGTCATTCCGTCGCTGCTTCACCTTCTGCGGGACGGGGCGGAATCGGGGGCGGCAGCGGGGGCGGGAGCCGGATCGGGCTCGCTGAGCCTCGAGATCTCCGTCGTCCTCATCGTCTGCTACATCCTCTCGCTCGTCTTCGCGCTGCGGACGCACGCGGAACTCTACCAGGGGACGGCGCACGCCGACGGCGAGAGGCACGCGGCGGCCGCGTGGTCGAAGGGCAAGTCGTTCGCGGTCCTCGTCGGGGCGGCCGCCCTCGTGGGCTGGATGAGCGAGATCCTCGTCGGCGGGGCGGAGGAGGCGGCCCACGCTCTGGGGATGACCGAGGTCTTCGTCGGCGTGATCGTCGTCGCCCTCGTCGGCAACGCGGCGGAACACTCGACCGCGGTGCTCGTCGCGCTTCGGAACAAGATGGACCTGTCGATTCAGATCGCGGTGGGGTCGTCCCTCCAGATCGCCCTCTTCATCGCTCCGCTCCTCGTCTTCCTTTCCTACGCGATCGGGCCGGCGCCGATGGACCTCGTCTTCTCCCCGCTCGAAGTCGTGGCCGTCGCGGTCTCCGTCCTCGTGGTGGGACAGATCGCCGATGACGGCCAGACGCACTGGATGGAGGGCGTGCTCCTCCTCGCCGTGTACGTCGTGCTCGGATTCGCGTTCTTCAACCTCCCCGGCTAGAACCCGCGCGGCCTCGGCGTCGCCGCCGGGCCTGACGCAAAGCAACGATTCTCCAACCCGTCGCGTCTCAGTGTTGCGGAACCGCGGAACCTTCGACCGTTCCGCGGGGTCGGGTCTGACGGGAGCACTGAAGCCGGGGCGGCGGATCACCCTCCTGTGGCAGGGACGACGTAGGGATGAAGCGGTAGTACCGAAGTGGTCGCGCGCGCCCCGGCTTCACTCCACGACGCGGACGCCGTCGTTGCCGTAGATCTCCTCACGGCTGCATCGGAATCCTTCGGGCCATGGCCCGAAGTCGTGCGGCGTGAAGATGTCGTCGATGGACACGGGCAAGACCGGTTCCGTCTCGATCGCGGCACGGGTGGCGTCGCCGTCCGCCGGCTCCGAATCTCGCACGAAGGTCAGGGTTTCTGCTTCCGGATTCACGGATTTCGTCCTCCATCCCGCTGCCGTCCAGGCAAGGGCGTTGGCTGTGACAAGCGATCGTGCGTCGCGGGATTACTCCGCCATGCGGCCCGAAGTGCCCTCGGGGTCTTCCTGACGGTGCTCGAGGAGTTGTTCGGTGAACGCCTGTCGCTCGGCGATCTGTCCCACCTGGTCCTGCAGGTCGGAAAGCGTCTGGAGGAGGCGGTCGTTCGCCGCCGGACCGGGCAACGCCTCCTTCACCCCGCTGGCGAGCCGGTCCGCCCGCTCTCGCGTGGCCTGCTCGAGAAAATAGCCCAGCTTGCGAGAAATCGGGAAGAGTACGATGCCTCCGGTGATGATCAGCACGATCGTGGAGACGAACGCGAAGACGACGACCAGGTCCAAGTCCATGCCAGGTCTCCTGGATCTCGGGTGAAGGTTCGGGCCGGTATCCGCCCACGATGCGACACGTGACGCGGACGGATACGGTGCTGACGGGAGAATGACGGTTGGAGTTTCGCGGGAGGGACCCGTGATGGCCAGGCGTTACGGACTCCGGAGGTGTGGGTATGGCTTGTCGGCCCGTGAATCACCCCGCAGTGTGATCCTCTGACGTTAACCCGGCCAGGAGGCGAGCGTGTCGGACGACTTCGGAAGGATCGGAAGGAAAGGCGCGGGGGCAGAGGGCGGGATGCGGCGACGAGGCTTTCTGAAGGCCGCGGCGGCGGCGACCGCGGCGGGGGCTCTGAATCCCCGGACGCTCGTCGCCGATCCCACACGGACCTCCCCCGCCCCCGGCGCGACGGGGCTGCGGGAACTGCGTGCAGCCGCTCAGGAGGAGGTCATCCCCCTCGGCAACGGGGAGCCGCCGGCCCTCCAGTTCCAGGCGTATCCGGGCGGGACGGGCGCACTGCTGGAGAAGTACTGGCGCGCCGGGATGAATCCTTTCGAGAAGACATCGATGGATGTCGAACCCTGGGAGGGACCCGTACCCTCGACGGAGGAGGAGATCGCCTTCCTCCCGGTGCACCGGCTGTCGGCTCTCGTGAAGGAGCGCCGGGTCTCGCCGACGGAACTGTTCGACATCTACATGGAGCGCATGAAGCGGTACGACCCCGTGCTGCTGTGCGCCGTGACGATCCTCGAGGACCGGGGCAGGGAAGAGGCGGAGCAGGCGGAAGCCGAGATCCGCGCGGGCGAGTGGCGCGGCCCCCTGCACGGGATCCCCTACGGCGTGAAGGACCTCTTCTCGACTGCCGGGGCGCGGACGACATGGGGCTCGGCGGCCTTCCAGACGCAGATGATCGAGGAGGATGCGGAGGTCGTGCGCCGGCTGAACGCCGCGGGCGCGGTGCTCATCGCCAAGCTCGCGACGGGAGAGTTCGCGCGGGGCGACCGCTGGTACCGCGGCCGGACGCTGAATCCGTGGAACCTGGCGTGGGGTTCGAGCGGGTCTTCGGCGGGGCCGGGGTCGGCGACGGCGGCCGGCTGCGTCGCGTTCTCGATCGGGACCGAGACGCGCGGTTCCATCGTCTCCCCGAGCCGCCGCAATGGGCTGAGCGCCCTCCGTCCCACCTTCGGGCGCGTGAGCCGCTACGGGGGCATGGTGCTCTCGTGGAGCATGGACAAGACGGGCCCCATGTGCCGCACGATCGAGGACTGCGCGCTCGTGTTCAACGAGATCCACGGCGCGGACGAGAAGGACCCCGCCTCCCTCACGACGCCGTTCCGTTTCGAGCGGAACCCGGACCTGGGCGCGCTCTCGATCGGGTACACGGAGGACGCGCCGCACTCCTTCATCGAGAATCTGGAGGAGCTCGGGGCGCGGCCGCGGCTCATGCGCGAACTGCCCGCCCAGTCGGCGAGTGCGCTGGGCGCCGAGTCGTCGTCGGCCTTCGACTTCCACGTGGCCCCGGGCGGGGAACTGCCCCCGGTGCCGGAGGGGCTCGGCGAGGCGGAGGAGCGTGACTTCACGCGCTTCCGGCGGGGGCGTGAGGGTCTGGCGATGGACTACGTGCACGCGCAGCGGCGACGCCACATCGTGATGAAGCGCATGGCCGAGGCGATGGAGGGATTCGACATGTTCGCCACGGGGTCGGGGGAGGTGGGACTCACGAACGAGACGGGACACCCCGCGGCGGTCGTCCAGTACGGCTTCGGCCCGCTCGGGCCCGAGGGCGAGGAGGCGGAACAACCCCTGACGACGACCTTGATCGGCGACCTGTTCGCCGACGACAGGATTCTCAGCGTCGCGCACGCCTTCCAGGCGGCGACGGACTGGCATACGCGGCACCCGGCACTCGACTGAGACTGGACTGACACTCGACTGGCGGGGACCCTCGGAGGACGGAGGATCGATGATGAACAGAATGCCCAAACGCCTGCTGTGGGGCGTGCTCCCGGTGGTTGTGGTCGGCGGCGCCCTCGCGGTGGGGGGCGTCCCGGGGTCGCCGGCGGCCGAGGCGGACGCGGGCCGCCTCGAGCGGCTCGGCGGCGCCCTGGCGTCCTACGTGGAGGAAGGGGAACTGGCCGGCGCCGTGGCTCTGGTCGCGCACGAGGGTGAGGTCGCCTACCTGGAGGCGGTCGGCCACCGCGATGTGGCGGCCGACGATCCGATGGAGGCGGACGACATCTTCCGCATCGCCTCGCAGACCAAGGCCATCGTGAGCGTCGGCGTCATGATCCTGCAGGAGGAGGGCGACCTTCTCATCTCCGATCCGCTCGGCCGCTACCTGCCCGAATACATGGAGACGACGGTCGCCATCGCCGACGGAGCGGGCGGATACGAGATCGTGTCCGCGAACCGGCCGATCACGATCCGGGATCTGCTCACGCACACGGCCGGGATCGGCTACGGGGGCGGCCCCGCGGCGGAGTTGTGGGCGGAGGCGGGCATCCAGGGCTGGTACTTCGCACACCGCGACGAGCCGATCCGGGAGACGGTGCGGCGCATGGCCGCGCTCCCCATGGACGCGCAGCCGGGCGAGAGTTTTGTGTACGGCTATTCCACGGACATCCTCGGCGCCCTCGTGGAGGAGGTGTCGGGCGAGCCGCTGGACGATTTCCTTCGCTCGCGGATCTTCGAGCCGCTGGGCATGGTGGACACGCACTTCTACCTGCCCGAGGAAAAGCGCGACCGGCTCAGCGTGGTGTATTCGGCCGGCGAGGGCGGAATCGTACCTGCCCCCGATCCGGGCGGCATGGTCGGCCAGGGCGCGTACGTCGACGGCCCGCGAACCAGCTTTTCCGGCGGCGCGGGACTCCTTTCCACGGCCCACGACTACGCCCGCTTCCTGCAGATGATGCTGAACGGCGGCGAACTCGACGGCGCCCGCGTCCTGTCGAGCAAGAGCGTCGACCTGATGACGGTCAACCACGTCGGGGGCCGGTTCAACTGGGACGGCGGGGTCGGCTTCGGTCTCGGGTTCAGCGTACTGGCCGATCTCGGCGCGCGCGGAACCCCGGGCTCGGTCGGCGAGTACGGGTGGGGCGGGGCATACCACTCGACGTACTGGGTGGATCCCGCCGAGGATCTCGTCGTCGTCTACTTCACGCAGCTTATCCCGACCGACGGCGTGGACGATCACGCGAAGCTGCGCACGCTGGTGTACCAGGCGCTCGACGAGATGCAATAGCCGCACGCGGCCCTCTGTGGTAGATCTGAGGGCCGCGCTCGCGAGCCGGAGTGGCGGAACTGGCAGACGCGCCGGACTCAAAATCCGGTGGGAGCAATCCCTTGAGGGTTCGAGTCCCTCCTCCGGCATGACCCTTCGTCCTCGTTCCCCCTCACGATGTCGGCCCCGTGACCCAGCCCACGATTCGAACCGTCGCCGTCGTCGGGACCGGGGTCATCGGCCGGAGCTGGATCCGGGTATTCGCCAGGGCCGGCTGCGAGACGCGCGTCTTCGACCCCGACCGGAAGCAGTTGGCGGGCGCGCTCGAGTGGGCGCGCGAGTCCGCGGCGGAGGACGAAGCGCTCGGGTTCATCGATTCCGGGGCCGGCGACGGCGAAAGGCGGGCGATTCGCCGCTGCGATACGCTGAACGAGGTGCTTGCGGGCGCCGGGTGGGTGCAGGAGAGCGGCCCGGAGGCGCTCGCGGTCAAGCAGCGGATTTTCGCTGAACTGGATGCCGCGGCGGATTCCGGCGCGATTCTGGCCAGTTCGACGTCCGCTCACGACATGTCGCGGATCGCGGACGATGTGGCGGGTGCCCATCGTTGCGTCGTCGCGCACCCCGTGAATCCGCCGCATGTCATCCCCATGGTGGAGGTCCTCCCCGGGGAGGACACCCAGCCCGAAGTGCTGGCCGCCGCGCTCGCCTTCCTCGAGAGCCTGGGCCAGTCTCCCGTGCGGTTGAACCGCTACCTGCCGGGTTTCCTCCTCAATCGGCTCCAGGCCGCTCTGATCCGGGAGGCGGTGTTCCTGTACGGGACGGCCGCGGCCTCCGCCGAGGCCATCGATACGGTGGTCCGGGAAGGACTGGGGCTGCGCTGGGCGCTGCTGGGACCGTTCGGGACGGGACATACGAACGCCGACGGCGGCGTGGGCGAGTACTACCGGCGCTACGGCGACGCGTACCGCGAGTTGTGGGCGGACCTGGCGTCGGATCCCGCCTTCCGCGAGCGCGTGATCGACGGGATTCACGCCGAGACCGAAGCCATGTATGGTCCGGACGCCACGGCTGCCCTCTGCGCCTGGCGCGACCGCCTGGTACGGCGCATCCGGGCCCTCAAGGACGATGACCCGCTACGCTGACCCCGCCGCCCTCAAACGCGGGACGACGCGCGGGTGTCTTTCGTATCGTCGGGTGTGACTCTCACTTTCGACCGTGTTGCCGCGCCGAGCGCCACTATCGCCAGGAGCCCCGAACCATGCTGAAGCGCGTCGCAGTACCTCTCATCCTCACGTCCCTCCTCCTCCCGGCCCGGGCGGCCGCGCAGGAGGCGGTGGCCGATGAAGACTTCATGGCCGAGATGGAATGGCGTTCCATCGGTCCCGCGAACATGGCCGGACGGGTCACGGACATCGAAGGGATTCCCGGCACCGGGACCTTCTTCATCGCCGGCGCCACGAGCGGGATCTGGAAGACGACGAACAACGGGACCACCTACCGGCCCGTGTTCGACAACGAGCGCGTCGTCTCGATGGGCGACCTCGCGATCGCGCCGAGCAACCCCGACATCGTGTGGGCGGGAACCGGCGAGGAGGACTCGCGCAACTCGATCTCGCCGGGAGGCGGCATCTACAAGTCCGTCGACGGCGGGCTCACCTGGGAGTTGAAGGGGCTGGAGGGGACACAGGCGATCGGCCGCGTCGTCGTCCACCCGACGAAGGCGGACTGGGTCTACGTCGCCGCGCTCGGGCACCCGTGGGGCGCCAACGAGGAGCGCGGTCTGTATCGCACGAAGGACGGCGGCGATACCTGGGAGCGCGTGAACTTCGTGTCGGAGGACGCCGGATTCGTCGACATCGACATGCACCCGCGGAACCCGGACATCCTCTGGGCCACGAGTTGGGAGCGCGTGCGCGGCCCGTACTTCTTTCAGAGCGGGGGCCCCGGCAGCGCGATCTGGAAGTCGACCGACGCGGGCGACACGTGGGAGAAGGTGGAGGGCAACGGCCTCCCGGAGACGATGCTGGGGCGGCTCGAGATCGCCATCGCCCCGAGCTATCCCCAGGTCATGTACGCGATGGTCGAGGCGGAGGCTCCGGAGGAGGCCGATGAGGATGGCAACCGCCACGCCTCGGGACTCTACCGCTCCGCGGACGGCGGCGAGTCGTGGGAGTTCATGAACTCGAACAACTCACGGCCCTTCTACTATTCCGGCGTCTGGGTGTCGCCGGACGATCCCGATTTCATCTACTGGTCTTCTCTCTTTTTCTCGCGGGACGGGGGCCGCACGGTGGGGAACCCGGCCCAGGGCGTGCACGTGGACTATCACGCACTGTGGTGGGACTCGTCCGATCCGGATCACTTCATTCTGGGCAACGACGGCGGCATCGCGATCACGTGGGACCGGGGCGGCAACTTCGAATTCCCGAACCGGATCCCGATGGGGCAGTTTTATGCGGTCAGCTACAACATGGACACGCCCTATCGCGTCTGCGGCGGACTGCAGGACAACTATACGTGGTGCGGCCCCAGCAGCCGCGCCGGCGGGTCCATCGACAATCACATGTGGTATTCGATCGGGGGCGGTGACGGCTTCTACGCGCCACAGGACCCGACGAACCCGGACATCGTGTTCGGGGAATCGCAGCAGGGACGGATCTACTGGCGGAACACGCGCACGGGCGAGCGGCACCAGTTGCAGCAGCCCGACTGGCGCGAGCGCACGCAGGCGCTGCGCGATTCGGTCGCGATCCTGACGGGCGATGACCCGGACAATCCCCCGGCGGCGAACGTGGCGCAGATCGAGGAGCTGCAGGCTCTCGTTGCGCGGGATTCGGCGCTCTACGACATGCGCTTCAACTGGAACACGCCGCTCGAGCTGTCGCCGCACGATCCGCAGACGCTGTACATCGGGGCGAACCGGGTCCTGAAGTGGACGTACGACACGGATGAGATGACGCCGATCTCCGACGACCTCACCTACGCCGATCCGGAGAAGATCGAGATCGCCTACAACACGACGGGCGGCATCACCCCGGACGTCACGGGAGCGGAGAATTTCGCCACGATCGTCTCGCTCGCCGAGTCGAAGCTGAACGAGGGCGAACTGTACGCGGGGACGGACGACGGACGCGTCTGGAGGACGCCGGAGGGGGCGGAGTGGATCGAACTCACCGATCGCTTCGAGGGGGTGCCGGAGGGCACGTACGTGAGCCGGATCGAGCCGTCGAGCCACGACGCCAACCGCTTCTACGTGACCTTCGACAACCACCGGCGCGACGACTACACGCCGTACGTCTACGTGACCGACGACGCCGGGGAGAGCTTCCGCTCGATCTCGTCGAACCTCCCGACCGGGGCGCCGGACTTCGTGCACGTCGTCCGCGAAGACCCGGTGAACCCGGACCTCCTCTTCGTGGGGACGGACGTGGGGGCCTACGTATCGACGGACCGGGGCGGGTCCTGGTCGCGCTTCATGAACGGGCTACCCACGGTTCCGGTCCACGATCTGAAGATCCATCCGCGTGAGAGCGAGATCATCGCGGGAACGCACGGGCGCTCGATTTTCGTGGCGGACATCTCCCTCCTGCAGCAGCTCGAGGGTGGTCGGATGCCCGAGGCGGTCACGGTGTTCCAGCCGAAGACGGCGATCCAGTTCGGAGACTCGCCGGTCGGCGGCGAATTCGTCGCGCAGAGCAACTTCCAGGCGGACGCGGGCGACTACGGGGCGCAGATCTCCTACTACGTCCCGGAGGATGTCGCGGAAGAGTTGGCCGAGGCGGCCGAGGCAGCCGCGGCGGAAGCAGAAGCGGAGGCAGAGGCAGAGGCTGAAGAGGCCGAGGAAGGGGCCGAGGAAGGAGCCGAGGAAGAAGCCGAAGAAGAGGAAGCCGCGGAGGCGCCTCGCGGGCCGCGGGGTGGAAGCGCCCGCCCGCAGGCCTCGATCGCGATCCTCAACGCCGCGGGGGATACCGTGCAGACGATGAACGGCCCGGCCACCGCCGGCGTACAGCGGGTGCGGTGGACGTTCAACCGGCGATCGGCGCCTCGGGAGCCGTCGCCGGCGGACCGGCTGGACAGCCTTCGCACCGCGCGCATGTACGAGGCGGTCGGGGACTCGCTCGTCGAGCACGAAGGGGTCGCCCGGGAGACGATGGACCAGGTGCTCTCGATGATGCAGGGCGGCAACCAGGGCGCGATCATCCGCATGTTCGGCGGCGGAGGAGGTGGAGGAGGCGGTGCCGGTGACGACTGGCAGGAGCGGCCGGCCGAGCGCTATCCGCCGCCTGGACAGGCGGGGCGGGGCGGAGGCCGGGGAGGGGGTCGCACCGCGGCAATGGCTGCCGCCGCGGCCTCCGCGAGCGGTGCCGACCCCGCGGCCATGCGCACCGTCTTCCAGCAAGTCGCCGAAGCCGTGCGGGAGCGCGGCGGCATGTCGACCTTCCGCCGCTTCTTCGGCGGCGGCGGTGGCGGGGGCGGCCTGGCCGATCCCGGCACCTACACCGTGGCGATCACCATCGGGGACGAAACCCATACGATCCCGCTGGACGTCGTACGGAAGGAAGGCTTCGGGTTCTGGGACGAGCCCGACGGAGAGGACGACCGTTAGAGGGCCGTGGCTCCGGTGGCCCGCCGGAGCGGCAAACGTTCGCCGCTCCGGCGGTGTCGCACGACGCGGTAGCCTTCAGCGGCGGACCTGCGGACCTCCGGAGACCGGGACGGGCGGATGATGACGAACAGAGAGGGGAACGGCGCGTCGATCCTGGAGAAGATCCGGAAGCGGCGCATGGTGCAGATCGCGCTCGTATATGTGGGTGCGGCCTGGCTCGGCGTGGAGATCACCGACTTCATCGTCGGGACCTACGCGTTCTCGAGGAAGGTCCTCGACACGGTTGTTTTCCTCGCGATCCTGGGTTTCCCCGCGTTTCTCGTCATCGGCTGGTTTCACGGCGAACGGGGACCGCAGCGCGTCCGCCGGGCGGAAGCCTGGCTCCTGGTCACGCTGGTCACTTTGGGCGCGATCGGCACCTACCGGATCGCGACCGCCGAACCGGAAGCCGGGGGCGGCGCGGAGATGGCAACGCCAACCACCGTCGCGGATGGCGTGGACGGCCGCGGGGACGGGCTGGATTTCGCGGGTGCGACGCCCGACCTGGGGCGGAACTCGCTCGCGGTCCTGCCCTTCCGGAACAACGTGCCCGACCCGGAACTCGAGTGGCTCGGCTCCGGGCTCGCGGACCTGCTCACGACGAACCTGGCGCAACTCCCCGATTTGCTCGTGGTCGGCCGGCAGAGCCTCTACGACCTCATCACGGAGGGCGGGCTTTCCGAGGAAGACGAAATACCGGAGTCGCTGGCGCTGACCGTCGCGCGCGGCGCCGGCGCCCGGCTGCTGCTGTGGGGAAGCGTGACGGGAACCGCCGACGACATGCGCATCGACGCGCAGCTGATCGAACTCGAGAACGGCACGGTGGCCTCGGCCGACTTCGCCCGGGGCAGCGACGTGTTCGAACTCGTGGACACGCTGACCGTGCGCCTCGCTTCCCACCTCTCGGATCTCTCGGGTGCGCCGCTGCCGGCCGAGGTCGCTCGCATCAGCCACCTGGGGACGCGGGACCTGGAGGCTTGGGCCGCGTTCCACCGCGGCAACTCCCTCGCGAGGGCCGGCGATCTGGAGGAGGCCGAAGCCCACTACGAGCGGGCGGCCGAGATCGACACGGCCTTCGCTCTCCCGCTGTTGGCCTCGCGCGAGGAGGCGGAGTCGTGGCGGCAGTTCGGTCCGCAGTGGCGGGAGGCATGGTTCGATTTCAAACCGGAGGACGTGGATCCCGCGACGGTGGATCCGGTCGATCTCGGGCGTGCATTCGCCGCCGGCCTCGTGGACGGCGAGGCCTTCAACGTCATCGTTCAAGCGGCGGAGTTCGACGAGGACGGCCTCGCCGACCTTGCGCGCGGCCGCTCGGAGGCCGAACGCGGACGGGCCGACTGGCGAGAACGGCGCACCGTCCAGCTCTTGCACCGACTGCCGGAGGACTTGAAGCGGCAATTGGAAGGGCTGAGCGGGGAAGCGTTGCGCGTCACCCTCGACTCCCTCACGGGCCGCACGAGGTCTGCCGTCCGCCTCCTGTTCGGCGAACCGCCGCCCGCCGCCAGCCCGACCGACCGGCCCCCGGACCCACCGCAGCGCCGCGAACCCGGGAGACGCCGATAGGGGCGAAACGCCCGGCGTTTCGGATCGCCATGCTGGACGAATTCCGGGACAACGGCCATGTTCCAGGGGTCATTGTGGGACATGCCGTAGTCGCATGCGCAGGATGGACGCGCGCCGCCTCCCCGCGGCGGTGGCGTCATCGACACATCAGGGAGGCCACATGAAGCGAAGGGCGTTTCTCCGAACCGGACTCACGGGCGCCGGCGTGGCCGGCATCGCCGCCGCACCCCTTGCCGCACCCCTCGCGGGCGCGACGGCGGCGCGCGGCCTCGACACCATCTTCAACCCCCGCCGGCCGGGACGTGACTACAACGGCCCCGTCCGGCTGAGTTCGAACGAGAACCCGCTCGGGATCGCTCCGTCGGCGCGGCAGGCGATCGTCGACGGACTCGACGAGGCGAACCGCTATCCCGGCGCGACCGGCGAACTCGTGCGCGAAGCGCTCGTCGCGCGCCTCGGCGTCAAGCCCGGCCAGCTCTTCTTCGGCTCCGGCTCGACCGAGATCCTGCGCATCGCCGCGGCGGCGTGGGCGGCGCCCGGCGGACGACTCATCTACGCCGAGCCGACGTACGAGGACGTCCCCAGGTACTCGCAGCCGTTCGCCTACGACCACGTTACGGTTCCGCTCACGAGCGACTACGCCCACGACATCGACCGCATGCGCGAAGAGGCCGCCAAGTCGTCGGCGCCGAGCGTGATCTACTTCTGCAACCCGAACAACCCCACCGGCACGCTCACCTCGACCGGGCCCATCATGGACTGGATCCGGGACGAGAGCGAGCAGCACCTCTTCCTCGTCGACGAGGCCTACTTCGAACTCGCGGACGATCCCGGCTACGAGACCTTCGTCCCGCTCATCGAGCGCCATCCGAACCTGATCGTGGCCCGCACCTTCTCCAAGGTGTACGCCATGGCCGGGATTCGGCTCGGCTACGGGATCGCGCACGAGGCCACCGTTCAGCGCGTCCTCCCGTTCGCGACGCGGAACGCGCCCAACCACGTCGCGGGCGTGGCGGCCGTCGCCTCGCTCGCCGACGAAGAGTTCTTCGAGAAGAGCGTGAAGACGAATGACGAGGCGAAGGCGATGATGTACGATGCCCTTGGCCAACTCGACATCGAGGTGCTGCCGAGCCATACGAACTTCATCATGCACCGCATCAAGGGCGAACTCGCGACCTACAACGAGCGCATGTTCGAGGCCGGGTTCAACGTGGGCCGCCCGTTCCCCCCCATGACCGACTGGAGCCGGCTCTCGATGGGCCTCCCGTCGGACATGGAGAAGCTCGCCGAGGTCATGATGGACTTCCGCAAGAAGGACTGGATCTAGCTGGATCTAGCCGGATCTAGCGCGTCGCCGAGGAGCGGCCCAGCGTCCGCTGCAGGTAGCCCCGGATGTGGTCCAGCGTGTCGTCCGCGGTCCAGATCGACCGGAGTTCCGGCTCCAGATCGATGGCATCACCCGTGGCGGACGCGAACTGCCGCTTCGTCAGGCTGTAGGCCGCGGCCGGAATCGAGGCCAGGTCAAGCGCGATCTCCCGCGCCCGCCCGAGCAGTTCGGCCGCCGGCGCGATCTCGTCCACGAGGCCGCGTTCCGCGGCGCCTTCGGGATCGTAGAGGCGGCCGAGCAGCATGACCTCCCGCTGATGTCGCTGCGGGATGGCGCTTCGCACGATGTCGGAGGCGATCGCGGGGAAGGGGACTCCGACCTTCAGTTCCGGCAGCCCCACGCGTCCTCTGCCCGCCGCCATGATGCGGTAGTCGCAGGCGCAGGCGATGACGCCGCCGCCCGCGACCGCGTGGCCGTTCACGGCCGCGACGAGCGGCTTAGGCAAGGCGCGCAGCATCGAGAACAACGCCCCGAGGCTGTCCAGTAGCGCCTCGACGTACGCGGGGCCCTCATCGACGACGCGAAAGAGTTCGACACCCGCCGAGAAGGCGGACCCCGTGCCCGTCAGCACGACGGCCCGCACCGAGTCGTCCCTCCGGGCGCGTTCGAACTCCACGGCCAGCGCGTCGGAGAACTCGACGGTGAGGACGTTCGCCGGTTCGTGCGCCATCCGGATCTCCGCCGTGCCGTTATCATCTCTCCTCTGGATCATGTCCTCTCCTCACCGCTCTCGACGTGGTTCTACTAGCAAATTAGTTGACCGGGCGTCCTCCCCCGCCTAGGCTCCGCCACAGGGAGAGACCGTCGGCCCGTGGGGCCGTACAACGGTTCGGGCGCGTCCCGGTGTCAAAGCCGCGATCCCTGACGTTGATGGACGGTTGACAGTCTTGCGATAGATTCAGCTTGCCGCGACCACTCGGACCGATGTTGGGTGACGGATACCCGGCGGTCGGCGACCTCGGGAGGCGCTCGAGGGGACGGCTTGAACATCGACGGGCGAAGAACGCGCCCCGAACACAGCGGTGCGAAGCTTATGAAGGCACGTCATTGGGTCACGTTGATCGTCATGCTCATCGCGGGTGCGGCTGTCGTCGGCATCTTCATGCGGCTGAGCGAGGACGAGGAAGAGGGACCGGAGACCTTCGGCGATCCCGCCGCGGACTCGGTGGCGGAGGCGGTGCGCGGGACGGCCTCCGCCGCTGCCTTCGCCACGGATATCTTCCTTCCCGTCGAGGGGGCCGTCATCCAGCGCGATACCTTCGTGCTCTGGGTTACGGCGAGCGGGCGCGCCGCGTCTCTCCGCCGCGCGCCGCTCCATGCCGACGTCCAGGGGCCCGTGACGGCGGTGCCGGTGCAGGAAGGGGAGCATGTGCGCGCAGGACAGCTCCTGGCGCGGATCGACCCGACGCTCTACGAACTCCGGGCGCAGCGGGCGGAGGCCGGAGTGGCGCGCGCGCAGGCGGAATATCTGGACCGGGTGCTCTTCGACGAGGAACTGCCCGACTCGGTCCGGCTGGCTCGTGCCGAGCAGGCTCGCATCCGGGTGAGCCTCCCCGATCAGGAGGCGCAACTCGCGGAAGCGCGCTACGAACTGGAGAAGACCCGCATCGTCGCCCCCTTCGCCGGCCTGGTGGCGAACCTCGCGGTGGCGCAGGGGAGCCGGGTCCGGGCGAACGACTCGATCGCGACCATCGTGGACCTGTCCGAGATCGACATCGACGCCGGGGTTCTCCACTCCGAACTCCCCCTCATCGAGGTGGGACGGGAGGCGACGGCGACCTTCCCCGCGCTTCGGGGAGAGGTGTTTCAGGGGCGCGTCGTGAGCGTGAACCCGCTGGTCGATCCCGAGACGCAGACGGCGCGGGTCACCGTGCGCCTGTCGAACCCCGAAACCCGCATCGTCCCGGGGATGCCGGGGAATGTCCGCATCGCCGGCCGGCAACTCGCGGACCGGACGTTCGTGCCGAAGGAAGCCGTCGTCGAACGGAGCCGGCGCCAGGTCGTGTTCGTCTTCGAGCCGGGGGCGCCGGGTTCGGAGACGGGTCGCGCGCAGTGGGAGTACGTGACGCTGGGCCTCGAGAACGACACGCAGTTCGAGATCATCCCCAACCCGGACGGCGACGACACCTTCGTGCCGGCGGGGGGCGAAATCGTGCTCGTCGACGGTCACGCCACGCTCACGCACGACGCCCAGGTGCGGATCGACAACCACAGCGAACTCGATACCGCTCCGGAGCCGCCCGCCGACAGCGCCGAGAACGGCTCGACGGACGGCTCGCGGTGAGGCGCAGTGCCGGAGGGCGCCGGCCCCGTTTCCGTGAGGCTGTCGTGCTCGCCGCCGTGCTGGCCGCCGGAAGTCTCGCGGCCCCGGCGCCCGGAGCCTCACAGGGGTCGACCCTCCCGGACACGATCGACATCACGAGGGCAATCAGGATCGCTCTCACCGAGAGTCCGGTATTGCGAAGATCCCGGGCGCAGGCTGATCGGGCGGGCGCTGACCGGTTGGCTGCCTGGGGGGCGTTTCTCCCAACGGCCAGCGTGAGCGCCGATCTCAACCGGTCAAGTTTCTCGCGGTCCACGTTCGTCGGCGAAGAGGGGCTGTCGGAGACGCTTCCGGAGGTTCTCACGTCTTCGAGCCAGAGTGCCGGCCAGAGGCTGGGCATGAACTGGATCGTTCTGGATCGCGGCAGGCGTTTCTCCGAGATCTCGCGGTCCGGGGCCAGCCTTCGCGCCGCGCAGCGACGCTATGACGACCGACAGCGCGAGGTGGTGCTGACGGTGCGTCGCGACTTTCTGGAGGCCCTGCGGCGGCAGGAACTGCTGGAGCTCACGCGAACTCAGATCGCGGACCGGGAACTCGAACTCGAGATCGCCCGCCGACGATACGAAATCGCGGCCGTGGAACGCACGGATCTGCTCGGCGCGGAGGGGAACCTGTTGAACGCGCGGATCGCTCTCGCCGCTGAGGAGAACCAGTTGCGCGCCGGACTGCGCCAGCTCGTCGTGTCGATGGGACTCCCGCCCGAAGCGGGCGACGGCCTCGTGCTCACCGGCGACGACGGCATGCCGGAGGGCATCCCCGATATCGACTTCATCGTTCAGACGGCTGTGACCTCCGATCCCGAGCTTGCGGCCCTCGATGCCGAGCGCTCCGCGGCCGCCGCGTCGTTGTGGACCGCTCGCACCCGCTATCTGCCACAAATCAGCGTGAATCTGGGATGGGGGCGCGGTGAGAATTTCGGTCCCGGCGACGCCTTCTGGCAGTTCAACCCGGGCGACACGAGCCACGGGTTTACTGTCTCGGCTTCCTGGAGCCTCTTCGACGGCTTCCAGCGTGAACGAGACAACGCCCAGGCGTCCGCCGCCAGGCGGCAGGCGGAGGAGGACCTGCGGCGCCGGCGGCTGGAGATCGAACGCGATGTCCGACGGTATGGCGACGACATCTCACAGTTGGCTCAGACGCTGGATCTGCTCGAGCGAGTGTACGCCATCTCGCGCGAGCGTCTGGAGATGCAACAGGAGCGTTACCGGCTCGGGACCGTGAGCTTCACGGAACTCCAGCAGGCGATCGACGCGGTACAGAGGGCAGAGACCGACCTGATCCTGCGGCAGTACGATTATCGGATCACCTGGTCCAGTCTCGCCGAATACATCGAGGGCAGGCCCTAGCCTTGGCGCTTCCCGATCTCTCGCTTCGGCGGCCGGTGGCTACGGCGATGCTCTATGTGGGCATCGGCGTGCTGGGCGTGGTGTCGTTCCTCCGTCTGCCCATCGATCTGTTGCCCGATGTCGCCTTCCCGACGCTTTCCGTGTGGACGACGTATTCGGACGCGGGACCCGCCGAGGTCGAACGCTTCATCACGGAACCCATCGAGCAGCAGTTGTTCTCGATCCCGGGGGCGCGCCGCATCTCCTCGCGCTCGCGGGAGGGGCAGTCGCTCGTGCAGCTCCAGTTCGCGTGGGGCACCGACATGGAGTTCGCGACGCTCCACACCCGGGAGAAGCTGGACAACCTGTCCGACCGGCTCCCGGAGGGCTCGGAGCGGCCCACGATTCTCAGATCGGATCCGACCAGCGATCCGATCATGACGCTGGCGGTGAGCGGGACCGACCTGCGCAGCCTGCGCGATATCTCCGAAGTCGTCTTCAAGCGCCGCCTGGAGCAGTTGGACGGGGTCTCGCTCGCGGGGCTGACGGGCGGCCCCGAGCGGGAACTGCGGGTCATCGTGGACCCGGAGTACCTCGACGTGCACGAGGTCTCGATCAGCGAGATCTCGAACGCGCTCGACCAGGCGAACTACAACGCCCCCGGGGGCACGATCCAGCGGGGCCGTTTCGAGTACAGCCTGCGCACGCTGGGCCAGTTCCGGGAGGTGGAGGAACTGCTCGACGTCGTCATTGCCCGCCCGACGGGGCCCGGAGCCCGTCCGGTACGCCTCGCCGACGTCGCCACCGTCGCCGACACGATCGCGGATCTCGAGACGATCGCCCGCTTCAACGGAGAGCCGGCGGTCGGGCTGCAGGTGTTCAAGGAGGCGGGGACGAACACGGTCCGCGTGGCGGATGGGGTGCACGAAACGCTGGCTCAGCTGGGCGAGGAGTTCCCCGAGGTATCGATCGAGGTCGCCTCCAGCCAGGCGGCCTTCATCCGGGACGCGATCTCGAATGTCGTCTCCGCACTGCTGCTCGGCGGCGCGCTGGCGTTCCTCGTCCTCTTCCTCTTCCTGCGCGATCCGAGGTATCCGCTCGCGATTGGGCTCGCCATTCCCATTTCGGTCATGGCGGCGTTCGCCCTCTGCTACGCCTTCGATGTCAGTCTCAACATCATGTCCCTCGGCGGTCTCGCGCTCGGGGTCGGCCTGCTCGTCGACAACTCCATCGTGGTGCTCGAGAACATCTTCCGGCACCGCGAGGAGTCGGGCGGGAGTGCGAGGGAATCGGCCGGGCGGGGCGCCCGGGAAGTGGCGGCCGCGATCACGGCATCCACGCTCACGACGATTGCGGTGTTCGGTCCGGTGCTGTACGTGGAGGGCGTGGCGGGCGCGCTGTTCGGCGATCTTTCGCTCGCGGTGACCTTCTCGCTGCTCGCCTCGCTGCTCGTCGCGCTCACGCTGCTTCCGGTGCTCGCGGCACAGGTGGCCCGAGGGAAGCGGGGAGCGCAGGCCGCCGACGTCGAGGGCGAGACTTCCGCGTCGGACCGGCTGGAGGCGGCGCGGGCCGAGCGGCCGGGCCGCGTGCGCCGGGCCGGCCGGGCCGTACAGGCGGGCGCCGTTGCGACCGCGCGAGGCGTCGGGGGCGGGGTGGCCTACGTGGGGCGGTCGGTTCGGCTCACGGGCGTCGATGTCGCGACGGGCGGCGGCAGGATCCTCGGTCGCCTCTTCGGTCCTTTCCTGCGGGCTTTCGAGCGCGGGTTCCTCCGTTTCGCCGGGCGGTACGAGCGGACGCTCGAGTGGGCCCTGGAGCACCGGCTGCAGGTGGTCTCGATCGCCGTCATCGCCCTGGCCGGCGCGGTCGTGCTCGCGGCGTCGCTCCCGCGCGGACTCATGCCGCGCGTCGACGAGCGGCAGTTCTGGGTCGAACTCAACCTCCCTCAGGGGACCCCGATCCGCACGACGGACGAGGCGGCCCGGAATGTGGAGCGGCTTCTCCTCGACATGGCGGATGTCTCGGGCATTTTCACCCGGGTGGGCCGCAGCCGGGGCAGCGAACTCGCGGCGCGCGACCTCACGGGACTCAACAACGCGGCCCTCGATGTCCAGCTCGCCGGATCGTCCCGGCCGACGCCCGAAGCCATCGCGGAACTCCGCGCGCGGCTCCCGGGGAGCGGACTCGATCCGGCCTTCGTGACGATCGAGACCGGGCGGGCCACGTCGCTCGGCAGGGCGCTGGCGATCGGGGAGGCCGATCTCGCGGTGAAGGTGCAGAGCGGGGAACTGGATGAACTCGTGCCGGTCGCCGAAGCGATCGAGACCCGGCTCGAGGGCGTCTCGACACTGGCGGATGTCCGGCTCGACTTCCTGCGTACGCAGCCGGAACTCGTCATCGAGGTCAACCGGGAGGTGGCGGCCCGGCACCAGATCACCGTGACCTCCGTCGCGACCGCGATCGAGGACTACCTGCGCGGATCGGAGACGAGGAACGCGTACTCGGTATTCGCCGACAAGATCGACATCCGGGTGACGATCCCGGAGGCGGCGCGGCGCGAACTCGACCGCGTGCTCGCGCTTCGGCTGCAGGGCGTGCCGATCGGTGAACTCGTGACGGTCCGGCAGGGGTTCGGTCCGGTCGAGATCCGGCGGGAGGACCAGAACCGCACGATTCAGGTGCTCGCGGATGTGGCCGATGGCGGACTGCGGGCGGCGGTGCGGGAGGTGGAAGCCGCGATTGCGGATATCCCGCGGCCGGCGCTCACGACCGTGCGCGTGGGCGGCGAGAACGAGGAGATGCAGGAGAGCTTCCGCTCGCTCACCTTCGCCTTCGCCCTCGCGCTGGCGCTCGTCTTCCTCATCATGGCAGCGCAGTTCGAGTCGCTCGTGCAGCCGCTCGTCGTCCTCACCGCGGTGCCGCTGGCCGCGATCGGGGCGGTGACGGCGCTGTGGATCGCGGGGGACGGCCTCAACGCGATGAGCGGGATCGGACTCGTGATCCTCATCGGCATCGTCGTCAACGACGCGATCGTGAAGGTCGACTTCATCAACCAGCGAAAGCGGGCGGGGCTGGCGAAGCGGGATGCGATCCTGGAAGCCGGCCGGCTGCGGCTCCGTCCCATCGTGATGACGACCATCACGACCGTGGTCGGGCTCCTCCCGCTCGCCGCCGGACTGGGGGCCGGGGCCGACCTCCGCGCACCGCTGGCCGTCGCGGTGATCGGCGGCCTCATCTCCGCGACGTTTCTCACGCTCATCGTCGTGCCGGTCGTATACTCGATCATGGTCGAACCGTCCGTGTCCGTGGGGCGGGACCCGGACCCGCGGCCCGAGCGCCGCGATCCGGCT
>LXNJ01000254.1_pt1 | contig 38319 bp, 19 predicted proteins | sample 809081 | NCBI WGS metagenome assembly LXNJ01 (sample SAMN04870510, study PRJNA318959) | sponge metagenome | biome: sponge; feature: marine sponge reef; material: water | host: Petrosia ficiformis | place: Greece: Milos, Mediterranean Sea | collected 2013-05-29 | depth 5-7 m | reverse complement strand
TCCGCCTCAGTCTGGATCGCAGCGCACCGCAGGGCACCTTTATCTCGTCGGTGATCGACCTGGCGACAGGAAAGGATACAAAGAGAATCGAGAGACTGCTCGACATAGAAGCGTGCCGGATAGAATGGGAGGTGGACGTGCCGGAGGGAAGCCAGGTAGAAATAGAGACGCGGCTGGGCGATAATCCAGTGCCTGCACCCGCCGGATGGTCTCCTTTTGAGCCCATAGCAGATTTAGCCACGACCTGGTGCGCTCCCGCTGGACGCTACCTGCAGTTCAAGATCATCATGCACACCCGGAATCCGCTGGTGACGCCGGTGTTCAAAGGCATTTCCGTAGAAACAAAGCGCCGCGAGCACAAGCGCCGCGCGAATAGATGTTACCACCTTCTTCAATTCCGCAACGGTCGCGTCATCCGCCCATCCCTGCCCTATGTCCACGAAGATTACGCCCGTTTGAACGAACTGCGCCACCGTTTTGAATTAGACGAGATGGTCGCAGACGCGGCGAATGAGTTCGAAGCCCAACTGCAACTCATGCGCTGGGCCTACAAAGTGCCGCTCGGTCGCCTGGATGCCTACCAATGGAATTACTACGATCTGCCTCGACTCGACAGGGATGCAAATGGCCGCCCCGGCCTGCCGGGCAACGACCGGAAACGCCGGCGCGACGGCCACTGCCTCTACTGTAACCTGACCCTGATCGCCGCCTGTCTGGCCATGGGCTTTCCGGCCCGCTGGGTCAATATTTCCACTAAGCACACGTACGGACACGAAGTCGCGGAGGTATGGTCCAACGAGTTCGACAAGTGGATTTTTCTTGACGCGACGCGCGATTACTACATTTACGATCCCGACACGGGCATTCCCCTGAATCTGGTGGAAATCAGCGAACGCCTGGCCGAAATCATGCCCGGACCGGCGACCTGGGAATTTCCCGTCCAGTGGCGCCTGCCGGACCTTGAAAAGCTCCGCGCCGCGCGCGTTGCCTATCGCCAGGGCGACAATGCTTTTCCGATTGACGACCTGAGCGGAGGACCGGAACACCTGATGCTCAAAGGACACTTGCAAATGGTGCGGCGCAACGACTTTGCCAGCCGGCCCTGGCCGCTACCGTGGCGACTCTCCAGCAACTGGGGAAGCGATCTCTTCTATTGTTTCTACAGCGATGCGTTCCCCCGCAAACGCGAATACGCCCAACACACCAGGCGCTGGCAGGATTTCAATCCCCCGCTCAACCAGACGGAACTCTTCCTGAGCGAAACCGCCGAACCGGATGTCCTGCGCGTGGACGTGGATACCGAAACGCCTTGCTTTGACGCATTTCTGGTGAAGATCGACAGAGCCGAGTGGAGCGAACAGACAGACCCCACGCTGGAGTGGAGACTGCACGAAGGCATGAACCAACTGCGGCTCAAGGCGCGCAACAGCGCGGGGGTTTGCGGTCCGGAAAGCCATGCAACGGTGGTAATGAATACCTGATTGGCTAAAGGCGTTCGTCTTCGCCCGTCTGCCGGTCGAAGCGTGCTTCAACTTCCCGCTCTTCAGTTGTCCTCCACCGACCCGTCCTCGTACCTGAGCTCCTCCCGGAGTTGTGGTTTGTAGGGGTGCGCCAGGGCGACCTCCTCATTCAGCTCGAGTCCCAGACCGGGCGTGTCCGGCAACGTCACGAAGCCACCCTCGATCTGGTACCGGTGTCCGTAGAACAGGTCGTCCCGCCAGTCGGTCTTCTCCCTGGCGGGGTCGTCCGCATAGGAAGCCATTTCCTGGATCACGCTGTTCGGGCAGTTCAGGCCCATGTGGATCTCGGCGGTAACCCCCACCCTGCTATAGGTGACGTGGGGTGAGACCTGGATGTACTGCGCCTCCGCCATGGCCGCGATCTTCTTGAACTCCGAGATGCCGCCGCAATGGACGATGTCCGGATTGAGGTAGCTCACCAGGCGTTTGGCGATGATATCCTGGAAACCCCACTTGGTGAAGTTCCGTTCGCCCATGCACAGGGGCACCGTCGTACGGTCGCTGAGCCACTCGAGGGCGTCGTTCGATCCTTCCACCTGGATCGGTTCTTCCACCCAGAAGGGGCGGTAGGGTTCAACGGCTTTGCAGTATTCCAGGGCCATGGTAGGCGTCAGACGACCGTGGGCGTCGATGAGGATATCAAAGTCGTCGCCCCCTTCCATCCGCATTTCCTCGATCTGTGCAACCGCACGCTTCAGGTCCCAGGGCATGGGCACGGTGAGGGGGTCGCCGACTTTGGTCACAGGCGGCCCCGTCTTGACGGCACTGCATCCCATGGACCGGGCGCGCTGCACGCCCGCCTTACCCCCGCCGCCGGCGTAGATGCGCACCTTGTCCCGTGCGGCGCCTCCGAGGAGCTTGTAAATCGGCAGGCCGGCGATCTTTCCAAGGATGTCCCACAGGGCGATATCGATAGCGCTCAGCGCGGTGCTGAAGAGCACGCCCACGTGCCAGCGGTTCCAGCGATAGAGCCCCTGCCAGATGAGTTCGATGTCCGTGGGGTTCCTGCCGATGAGGTGGCCTTCCAGGTCTTTAATACACTGCGCGATGGTGCCCACCTTGTTGTCGCTGATCGACCCCTCGCCCAGTCCCGTGATCCCCTCGTTGGTCCTGATCTTCACGAAACAGCAGTTGCCTTCCACCAGGAAGGTGTCCACGCCGGTGATCCGGATACCGGGGTACGTCGCGCTTCCTGCGTTCGACATAATATGTGCCTCCTGTAAGATTCCTCGCGAATGCCATCACATTGGAAACCGGAGGGGAGACCTCACCGCCAAATCCCCTCCCACCGGGAGAGAGGGGAGACGGGAGAGGATGTGAGTGCGCTATGGTTTTTCTTGTCGTTACGATAACGGCAAAGAAACAGGCACCGGTTTAGTGTAAACGCCGTTGTGTCAATATCAATACCATAGGCGCACACGATTCAATATGGCGTTTCGGCGCTATCTTTCCTTGCATGGCGCCGCATTAGATGGCAAGGTGTTTCATCTACCGTCTACCGGCTCACGGCTCCCCGCTTTCAGGTTTTTCATCTACCGGCTACCGGCTCACGTCTTACCGCTTTTGACACTCACACCGGATAGTTGATATCGAGGCCCTTGAAGTCATCGTTGAGTTTGTAGGCTTTCCCTTCCACGCGGGCGCGGTCCTTGTCAACGTTGTTGGCTTCCGCGACGAAGGCGTTGCTGACAACGTCCCCGGCCTTGTAGTGATTCTGGATCTGCCCGAGTTTGTGTACGGTGTCGATGTAGGCCTGCCAGGATTCCATATCGCTGTATCCGTACCCTTTTCCGATGCGGTCGCCGTCAAAGTAGATGGTGCCCAGCTCCAGCATGGAATCCAGCGCAAGCTGCGGGGCCATCTGTTCTCGAAGCGCCGGAAAGCGGCCGTAGGTAATCTGGCCGGCCGCGCGCGGATTGGCCCGCGTAAACTCGTAGGCCATGCAATTGGCCTTGCAGAAACGCGTCCAGACGTCCACGCGGGCTTCATCCTTCAGATCATCGCGGTGGATGGCATACCCGTTGGATGGATGATTGGAGAATTCCATCCCCACAAGAAACTTGAGCTTCATTCCAAGCGCTTTCCACTGGGCGGCAAGGCCCCGCCACGCAAGCCCCGCGTCCGCACGCCCGAGGGCAACCATCTGCCCCCACTGAGGGCCGCCAGGCAGATAGGTCACAGACCTGGGATCCAGCCCGGCTTCCACGAGGATGGGATCGATGATCACGCGCCATCCTTCGGAGGCGACGGCGATCTTCTTCCCTTCCAGGTCCTGGACTTTCGTGATCGGGCTGTCTTCCGGCAACGCGAAGTCGAAGACCTGCTTCATCACCATCTCCCACACGAGGACCACCGGGATCCCCGCGTCGATGCTGGAAAGCAGAACGCCGGGAGACGGAAACCCCATATCAGCCTGTTTCTGGCCCACCAGTTTGGTAACCGCCAACGCCTCCGTGGGACCGGGCTGCAGCACCACGTCCAGGTTCATTTCCTTGAAATAACCCATTTCGTGGGCCACCCACAGGTTGAAGTCGTCCATGACCTCCAGGTTTCCCCGGGGAGAAACCCAGACGATTCTGTCGGCTTCAGACGCGTTGAGTGGATTCGCAGGGATACAGAGCATGACGCCCATGGCCGATGAATACCCCAGAAACTCGCGGCGGGTGAGGGTGTTTATTCTCATTTGATATCCTCCTGGTTGACTCCTGGCGGTTGATCCGGGCTAACTCTCCCAGTTCGCCCATTTCTTGCCGATCAGATAAAAGGCGACGTACAGGCCAACCCCGATCGCGGCAATGAGGATGATCACGGCGAAGAAACTGGACATGCGCGCGAGCGAGGAATAATAGACCAGGCGATTGCCCAGTCCGGACCCGCCTCCCACCATCTCGGCGCCGATCGCGGTCAGCAGGCCGAAGATGCCGCCGACCATAAGGCCGACGATGATCATCGGCAGCGCGAGTGGAAAACGGACCTTGTAGAAGATCTGCAACGTGGACGCGCCGTATGAGCGCGCCAGGGCGATTTTTGCCAGGTCGGTCCTGCGGAAGCCCGTGGCGGCGTTGATCATTACCATCGGACCCACCGCGAGCGCAACCGCGATAACCCGGGGCGTCTGGCCGAAGCCGAACTTGAGGATCAGCAGTGGCACAAGGGCGAGCATGGGCGTGGTGACCAGAATCAGGATATACGGCGTGACGATCTTTTCCACAAAGGGAAATTGCGTGATCAGCGCGGCCAGGAGAATGCCCGCGACGGCCCCGATGGCGTATCCCAGGCCCAGTTCCTGAAGCGTAACCAGCAGGTGCGGCCAGAGGAGTGGAAAAGACCGGTACAGCGCGGATGCAATCTCGCTCGGCAGCGGAAAGACGTAGGACGGGATGTCCCATGCGCGGACCACGAGTTCGGAAACCACCACAACGGCCACCGCAACACCGGCGATTACCGCGACCTGTACGCCGGCAAAGCTGACGGAAGTCAGCGCGGACCAGTTGATGGGCTGTTTTTCGTCTTTAGCGGACATCGGTCGAACCGTTGGCGACGTGTTCCGACACGAGATTAGATCGCCGAACTTCGGCATATCAGGAGCAGCGAAAGCAACTATCAGCTATAAGCCGGCAGCGTGAATCAAAACCAACGCCTCCTCCGGGGAAGACGGAAGAGCGGTGAAATTGCCTGCCCCGTGCGTCGCCGGTAGTCCTCAGGCAGGCGCGGCATCGTTCTGTACGTCCTGGAAAATGGTCTGTTTGATTTCGGCGACGATTTCGAAAAAATGGGGTTCGGCAGTCACGGATAGGGGACGCGGGCGGGGCAGATCAATGTCATAGATCTTTGAATTCCTGCCCGGACGGGGCGTCATCACGTAGACCCGGTCGGAGAGGTACACGGCTTCTGGGATCTGATGGGTGACAAAAACGATGGTCTTGCGGGACTGTTCCCAGATGTTGAGCAGCATCAGGTTCATTTCGTCCCGGGTGAAGGCGTCCAGCGCGCCGAAGGGTTCGTCCATCAGCAGAACCCCGGGGTCGTACGCCAGCGCGCGGACGATGGACGCCCGCTGCTGCATACCGCCCGAGAGTTCGCCCGGATAGTGGTGCTCAAAACCCTTCAGGGCCGTAATCTCAATCAGTTCGTCGATGCGGTCCCGGTAGCGTTCCGGATCTTCCCGCATGATTTCAAATGGAAAACGGATATTCTGCAGCAGGTTCCGCCATGGCAGCATGTTAGAGGTCTGGAAGACCATGCCGATCTCCCGCCGGGGTTCCAGGACCTCGCGGCCGTTTACGGTAATTCTCCCTTCGGTGAGCGGCCACAGCGCGGCCATGGCCCACAGCAGGGTGCTCTTGCCGCAGCCGCTGGGACCGACAATGGAAACAAACTGGCCTTCCCGCACGGCCATGTCGAAGCCATCCAGGGCCTGGACCTCCCCGCGGTCTCCGGTAAAGGTCTTGCACGCATTCTCAACGGTAATAATGGGCGGATTCTGCATCAGATGAACAAAAATAGGAACGCCGCGATTGCGCGTGGGATGATGGCGACTCACTCGCGCCAAACGAGTTGGGCGCATCGCGGCGGGTTGGAGGCGACAAAAGGGCGAACGGGAGTATATTCGATTTCGGAAGATGGGACAAGGGGTTTTTCGAATGGCGGGAAGCAGCGAACAGCGACCGGCCGGTCGCCGGCTCGATTCCTGACGGAAGACTCAAACGGCCTCCGTTACCGCCCCGCGCATTTTCAGGATGTATTTCGCCCGGTCCAGCGGCGAAATCCCCTTGTAGGGCCGCACGACGCCCTCGCCCGGCGGGCAGGGCTCATATCCGCCGTACTTGAACAAGAATTTCGCCGTTCCGCCTGTCAACGAGTTCAGCCGGATCGGAAAATCCATCGAAGTCGCCAGGGGTACTCGTCCTGTAACCGATAGCGCACCTCCATCAGCCACCACCGGATCGAAGGTGCCGCGCGCGTTTATGATATCCGACGTGATCCTTCCAACGTAGGTCTCGGCCACCGATATTTTGAACGCCAGTATCGGTTCGAGCAGAATCGACCCGGTCTCCGTCAGCCCTTTCAACACCGCGATATTGGTTGCGAGTTTGAAATTGCCTGCGCGGCTGTGCAAAACGTGGTCGCTCCCCTCCACCAGGATAATCTTCAGATCCGTGACTTCCCATCCCTTGATTCCCTGCCTGAGGGCGCCCTCGATCGATCTATCGATCTCCTTCTGAAATCGTGCCTTGATGTCGTTGACGCCGACCTGTGACGAATAAATCACACCGCTTCCCCGCTCACCCGGTTCGATCCGATACCTCACGATGGCCCAACATGGCTTCGGCATCGTGTAGCGCTCGATGCCGTAGCCAACCGAAGCGGGTGTCTCCTTGTAAATGACCGTTGGGTCACTAAACCGCGCCTTGATGCCAAATCGCGCACTTAGCATTTCCTTCAGAATCTCCGCCTGAACCGGGCCCATGATCTTCACATGCAGTTCGCGTTCATCCTCGTACCACGTGAAGTTGAGGTGCGGGTCTTCGCTCGACAACTGCTGCAGCGCCCCGGCAAGTCGAGCGTGATCCGCCAGGTCTTCCGGGATAGCCTGTACCGACAGCAGGGGTTCTCCGAGTTCACAGGACCCGGGGACGGGGCCCGGGTCGCCAAGAATGTCGCCAATCTTCGCCTCCGGCATCCCGCAGAAGAAACCGATGTCGCCGGCGGAGAGGGCGCCTGTGTCCTCGTATCGATTGAGATAGGACTTCTTGATCTGCGTAATCTTCTCGTCGCGGTCCGCCGTAACATTCCGGATGACATCCCTGTTTTGGAGCCGTCCTGTATAGAGACGAACGCCGGCGATGCGCCCGAGTTTCGGATCGTGGTCGAGCTTGAATACAACACCGGAGGGCGGACGTGAGGCGTCGGTATTCGCGTCGGGGAACCACGCCACGATCCTCCCCAGCAGTTCCTCCGTTCCGATCATGTTCTTGGCCACGCCGCAGAGTACGGGAAACAGCTCTCTCTTTGCCGTGCAGGCCGCGATCACCTTCTCGATCTCTGCTCGTGAAATTGGCTCCTCGTTCAGGAATCGCTCCAGGAGCGCGTCGTCCTTCGCGGCAACGCTCTCTGTCAGGGCGGTTTGACCGTCCGGGTCAAACTCGGCGATGCTCGCGTCCGACTCGCCTTCCTTATCCGGCTGATTGACCGGAATCACGTCGGGAGAAAACCGGCGCTTCAGATTATCGACGACCTTCGCCGTATCCGCGCCGATCCGATCCAGTTTGTTCACGAACAGGATGACGGGTATGTTCAGCGTCTCAAGCGCGGCCCATATCGACTCCGTCTGGGCCTGGATGCCTTCGACTGCGGAAAGAACGAGCACGGCGCAGTCCAGTACCCGAAGAGAACGTTCGACTTCGGCGGAAAAATCAACGTGTCCGGGCGTGTCGATCAGGTTGATCCTCACACCTGCCCACTCGAATGACATCGCCGATGCCCGGACCGAAATCCCTCGCCGCCTTTCCACGTCGAGCGCATCGGAGAGACTGGTCCCTTTGTCGACGTTTCCCGGCGAGCGGATGGCGCCGCTCAGGTACAGGAGATTTTCAGTCACGGTCGTCTTGCCGGCATCGACGTGCGCGAGGATACCGAGATTGCGAATTCGTGAGGAATCGTCAGGAGGCACGGGATCTTCGTTCAAAAGGTGGGTGGTGGGAAGGCACACAAACGACGTGCGCGGCGATAAACACCACATGATAAACAATAGCCGTTATCCCTGCGAGGCGTAAAAGGAACGAAGAAAGATCAAGACATGAAGGGCGAGGTGAAGCCTGTACCTGTCTTTTTCCCCGTAATCCTTGCCTGCATCCACGCATTTTCTTAAAATAACAGCCCTGCCCTTATCGAATTGGAACGGTGCGGGCGCGGTATTTCCGTCCGATCATTGCCCTTTCATGCAACAGGAGAACGAATGCAGAACGATTTTGCGTTTGAGATGGGGACTTCGAATTTGCGTTTCGGACCGGGCGCGACGAGGGAAGTGGGCATGGACATGTCCGAATTGGGCGCCCGTCGGGTGATGCTGTTAACGGACCCCAATCTCGTGGACCTGCCGCCGGTGCGGACGGCGGCCGAATCCCTCAAGAGCGAAGGGGTCGACTACGCGCTTTACGATCACGTTCGGGTTGAACCCACGGACGTTTCGTTTCAGGAGGCGATTGACTTTGCATTGGATGGAAATTTCGATGCCTTTGTGGCCGTGGGCGGGGGTTCCTCGATCGATACGGCAAAGGCCGCGAATCTCTACTCCACCTACCCCGACGATTTCTACGCCTACGTGAACGCGCCGATCGGGAGCGGCAAGCCGGTTCCCGGCGCGCTCAAGCCGCTGATCGCGATTCCGACGACGGCGGGCACGGGCAGCGAGACCACGGGAGTTACGATATTCGATATCTCCGAAAAACACGTTAAAACCGGGATCGCGCACCGCCGCCTGAAGCCGACGCTGGGCATCGTGGATTTCGAGAATACGCGAACCATGCCGCCGGTTGTGGCCGCATCCACGGGCCTGGACGTGCTGTGCCACGCCCTCGAGTCGTATACTGCAATTCCTTACGACCAACGCCCGCTGCCCGAACGGCCGATTCTGCGGCCGGCGTACCAGGGTACCAATCCCATCAGCGATATGTGGGCGGTGCGGGCCATCGAACTGGTCGCGGAAAACATCGTGCGGGCGGTTGCGGACCCGGAGGATGACGAGGCGCGGTCGAATATGATCCTGGCATCGAGCATGGCGGGAATGGGGTTCGGCAATGCGGGCGTTCATCTGCCTCACGGGATGTCCTATCCCGTATCGGGAATGGTGCGTGACTTCAAGCCGGAGGGAATGGTGAGCGATCATTCCATCGTACCTCACGGGATGTCGGTCTTCCTGAACGCGCCGGCGGCCTTTCGATTCACGGGGCCGGCCCGCCCCGATCGACATCTAAAGGCCGCGACATTGCTTGGCGCTGATATTTCGGACGTAAGAAACTCTGAGGCGGAGGCGGGCGGGATTCTCGCGGATCGCATCGTGGCGCTGATGAAACGTCTTGAAATGCCGAACGGACTTTCTGCAATCGGTTTTACTGAAGCGGATGTGCCGGGGCTGGTGGAGGGCACGCTGCCGCAGCATCGCGTGACCAAGCTGTCGCCGAGGCCGGCCGGAAAAGAGGATCTTGCGGCTTTGTTCAAGGACTCACTGACGGCCTGGTAACAGATAAGCACGACCAAAGGACCGGACATGAAAAATACTGATCGTCTGCCCCCGTTTCCCGAAGGATGGTATCTGGTAACGACGCGGCAATCCCTTCTAAGAGAGAAACTGATAGAAAAGACCTGGATGGGGGAAGAAATCGTCGCCTGGTGCGACGAAGAGGGCCGTGTCTGCGTGGCCGACTCCATATGTCCGCACCTGGGCTCGTCCCTGGGACCGGAGGTTGGCGGGAAGGTATGCGACGGCCGCCTGGTCTGCCCGTTTCACGGCTTTGAATTCGATACGACCGGCCAATGCGTCGCGACACCGAACGCCCCGGCGCCCAGAGCCGCGAAGCTGAAGGTATACGAGACCAGAGAGATCCTCGGCCTGGTCTTCGCCTGGTTCGGGAACGGCGGCCGGCCGTCACACTGGGACCTTCCGGATGAGCCGCCCGTCAGCGCCGAGTGGAGCAAATTGGGATTCCGGCGTCTCCGCTTCCGCAGCCATCCCCAGGAAACGGCGGAGAACTCCGTGGACCTGGGACACCTGCGTTATGTACATGGCTACGACAAGGTGAACCCGGTGGGTTCGGTTACCGTGGACGGCGCCTACCTGAAGAGTTGCTTCGACTTCAGACGCGTCCGCAGTATCCTGGGTATGAAAGACCTCGTGTACGAAATCTCCGCCGTCACCCACATTTATGGACTGGGTTACTCCTACGTTGAAATCCACGAGAAAACCATCGATATGCACGCGAGATTGTGGGTCCTTCCGACACCCATTGACGGCAACGTGATCGATCTCGTTCTGGCCGGCCAACTGAGAGAATTTCGAAAACCCCGGCGTTTCATCACGGGCCTCGGTTTCGTTCCTTCGAAGCTGCGCCAGCGGTTGATGAACTACATTCTACTGTCACAGCAGAAACGGGATGTGCTGCAGGACGTTGTGATCTGGGAAAAGAAACGGCATCGGTCTCCCCCCAGGCTGTGCCGCGCCGACGGTCCTATCGGTACCTACCGACGCTATTGCCGGCAGTTCTATCCAGGTAGCTGTTAGCGGTTAGCATTCAGCCAAAGGCAGAAACGTCAAAGACACCGACCCACCTGCCGTAGTGCAAACTGTTAGTTCGCACGAAGAACTGTTACTATTGCTGCTCAGCGAAGCATTCGTGCCCCTTCATTGTCGACCTTCAGCGCATATCCGCAATTCCTCGCAATAATCCCGTTTTTTCAACGGTCATCCAATCGCCTTCAGCCCCTCGCCTTCCTGAACCCCCAACCATACAGGATGCTCCCATAGTAGTTGAACGACCGCCTCGCCTCTGGGTCGTCGAAGGGATAGTCCGCGCCAATCTGTGTTGCGGCGGCAAGCCCGCTGACGAAGCACGTCTCCTGGCTGTTGACCAGCGTGTGCGCCCCGCAGTGCCAGGTCCGCTTCCTGCCCTGAATGAAGCGGAACAAGGGAACGAGCAGAGCAACGTGGCGCACGTCGTGCACAATGTGCTGGAACCACCACCTTCCGATGATCTTCTGTTCATCGATCCGGCTGATCGGGTTGTAGGTCACCAGACAGGGCTTGTCAGACCGCTTCGCCCACGGCTGCTGGTTGTGCATGATGTACGTGATTTCATAGTTGTCCGGTCGTACGCCGTATTGCTCGATGTAATTGGTGCGCGTTGTCAGGGGTTTCACTTCGCTGTCCGGAAGAACCGAGGCGTCTGAGTGGACAATCGTATGGTTGTGGAGTTCGCTCTCGTAGCGAATGGACGAGAGGATGTAGCGTTCCAGCAAGGTGGGTCTGTCCAGGATCATCAGTGTCTGGTTCGCGTTGCACCCGAAGATTACCTCGTCGAACGTCTCCCTTACGCCGTCCTCGTCCTCGACCACCATGTTTAAGGATTGGCGGTACACCTTCCGGACAGGCCGGTTGAGGCAGATCCGGTCCCTGAATTCGGCGGACAGGTTCTCGTAGATGCGTCGTGTTCCGTGGTCCCACGTCTGCATGGGCGTGGCGGTCTCGATATCGAAGAATTCGAGATATCTCCCGAATAGCGCCGCGGGCATGTCAAACACGTTTGTCGCCATCAGGAAATTGACAAACATGGGCTTCAGTACCTTGTACCTGAAGTCCGCGGAAAAACCGCCCAGATTCAGAACCGTACCCATGCTGATGTAATTGAACGGATTGACGGCGTTCAGAAGCTTCGATCGGGCGCGGGTCAGCCAGCCGAATCGATGCAGACGTTTCAGGACACGTTGGAATTTCGCGATCTCGAATTGCAGTTGATCCCGGATATCCGAGTCGAAATCGTGGGCATAGACACGGCCTCGGTACTTTACACTGTAGCTGAACCTGGTATCGATCAGTTCGATGCCGAATTTTTCCATCAGCAACATGACGTGCCGATATACCGAGGGAATACAGGCCGTGACGGAAATGTCGAAGGGAATGGAACTGCCGTCGTCCTGCGGCATATCGGCCGTGATCGCATTTCCGCCAATCCGGTCCTGGGCTTCGAACAGGCGAAAATCAAACCGGTCCGGGCGGTGATGCAGCGCCCACGCGGCTCCCAGACCCGAAACGCCTCCGCCGATAATGGCGATCCGACGCCGCTGGTCACTCTTTCCCACAGATGCCCCCTTATCTTGTAGCACTGTCAGCCAAAAGCCGACGGCTCAAAGCCGTTTTTCGACCAACTCCCCCTCTCCTCGCAAGAGAGGGTGGTCTGCCTTTCGTGGTCGTCCACATAATGGCGCTGACGTCACCCAATACTGTATTCGCCTTTTGCTCTTGGCTCACAACTGAAGGCTGATAGCTGACAGCTCAGTCCGACGGATCGGGAGGAAAGTTCGCCCTCTTGTGATTTCCTGGACGGTAATACGTGCAATCTACAAAAAAGAGCCTGTCAGACGTATTACGACAGGCTCACAGACACACATTCATTCCCCGGGCGGACCGATTGTTCGGGAGACTTTTTTTCATCCCATCCAACGCCCTGGATCTTGAAGCAACGGTACGTCAGACGACAAGTTCGCGCCTTTTTTCGGCGACGAGAAACTTCAGTTTCTTGCTCGGTTTCATCGACGGAATCGGGCTGAACTTGAGCGAATCGTTCCCTGTGGACACTTCGAGCGTAAAGTAATGCGAGACCATCAGCACGTTGACGGCCAGTTGCAATTCCAGCCACCTGGAGCCGAGACACGTGTGCGTGCCCAATCCGAACGGCGCGTACCCCGGGCTGCGGTGCTCGTTTCGCGGAGACTGATAGCGGTCGATATCGAACGTGAAGGGGTCCGGGAAGACGTCTTCCATGTAGTGGGAGGCAGCCTGGGCAATGTAGACCCGTGTCCCTACCGATATTTCGTAGCCCTCGACCACGCACGAATTCATCACGTTTCGCATGGACATGGGGACAATCGGGTACATGCGCAGGCACTCCATGAGGAAGCGGTGAGTGACGTCGATCGCGGACAATGAAAAATCCTCGCCATCCGGATCGCCGTTTTCAAAGAGGGCATCGGCTTCACTGCGGATTCTCTCGCTGAGCGCGGGCTGCGACGCCATGGCGTACAACGCGAAGCTGAACGCATCGCCGAGATACACGCTGGCAATCAGCGCCGCCGACAGTGCGAAACGCAGATTCGACTCCGGCACGACCTGCGGATCGCTCGCGTTAAGGCTCAACAGGTCATCCGCAAGATTCCGCGGGCACCCGGCCCGCTGGGCGGGAGTATGGACACCCTGGACTCGTTTCAATAATACGTCCACGCCTTTCGCCCGGCGTTTCATTGCCGGGGTATTCAGCAGAAATTTCGGCAGGACCCTCACAATGTGGGTGCTGAGCGCTCGCTCCTTGTACTTTATCAGATCGTCGATAATGTCCTGAGTATCCACGGTCACGGATAGAGGTGAAATCTGGGCGTTGATCATCCGCCGGCACATGTGCGTTGCGGGATACGCGTCGCCAACCGTCCAATCCGCCATGAACTTACGGGCATGATGGTAGAGTTGGTCCAGTTGCGCGACCAGTCTGGCGCGCGAATACGCAGGCGACAAGGACTTGCGAAGCCGGAAGTGATCTGCGCCGTCCAGGGCAGGCAGGACGCCGGACGCGCCGTAGACCTTCTCGAAGTCGCTGAAGTAGTCCCTGGCCCTCAGGTACATGCGCCCGCGCTTGTGCACCCAGCGGTTCGTGTCGAGTCCGGCCAGGAAGATCATGGGCTTCGAGAAGGGTGGGCGGACCTGGAACACCGGACCGTACTCCTCCGCGAGGTTCCCGAAGAGCGCGTTGAGGTTGCCGTCCCGAGTATGCGGGTTCAGCAGCAGCTTGGACAGGGAAACCGTCGGAATCTTCCTGGTAAGCGGAGGACGTTGGAGGGCCGGGCTGGCGAGGTTCTGAGAGACCGCAGCGGCCAGGGAACGGCCGATCAGGTCCATCTTGCAGATGAATTCGATGCGCTCCTCTGCCTCGTCGTCGAGATGGAAGATGAAACGGAAGACGTCGCAGGTATTGACGAGACAAACAATGATAACGTCTCTCGGATCGGGAATCTCGTTCGTAAAAATGGCCCTGCTGATGCGCGCTTTTATGAACTGACCTGCTGTGTCGTCCTCGGAGCCGTCGCTCAGGCCCGCGTGCCTGTGAGTGTGAGCCACCGTCCAGTAATCGCCGTCATGGTGTTCCAGGATCCCCAGGCCAACGAGGTGATCCAGCGTCAAATCGATGACTGACTCCGCAAGAGGAGCCAAACGCTCAATCCAGTACTGGGCGTTGCGTTGAACGGGTTCGCTTGCGATTTCCTTAAGCATGGGGTCCAGGGCGGGGTCGCCCGTTTCTGTCGCGTCCAAAAGGAACAGGGATGCCATGTCCGTGTCGATTCGCGACCGGAGGGAGAGGTCCGCGAGTACCGCACCGACGACGGCGCAATTCAGATCCCAGCCGGGTACCTGGTGAAAATAGCCGTTCTCCTCGTTGAGGAGCATCAGGATGAGCTCATCGTGCAGACCCAGCGTCTGGGTTGACTGGTCTTCTTTCTGAACTGCCATCAGTCCTGGCCTCCCTGCGTTATCTCATTGCTCTAAGGCCACTTATCCTTAACTCTCTTCATGCTTAAATATAACGGAACGGCCATGGGGGGCAAGTTTTTTTCTCAATTCGGGCAAGGTTCGGTTCCGGGTGAGGGGCCGGCATCCCCTCACGGCTGTTCCGCGGCCGTGACCGGCCGCGGTGGAGAGATCCTAATTCACATTACCGCGCGGAGAAACCAGATGCAGACGGATCGCATAGAGCGCGGGCACGACCATCAGCAGGATTGACGTGGCGATGACAATGCCGAAACCGAGCGACGCGGCGAAGGGGACGAGGAACTGCGCCTGAATAGCGCGTTCCAGAATGAGGGGAAAGAAGCCGAGGAAAGTCGTCAGGGAAGTGAGCATAATCGGACGAAAGCGTCCCTTTGCGCCTTCTATGATCGCAGTCCGCACCGGGGCGCCTTCCTCGAGTTTCTGATCGATGAAATCGATCATCACCAGGGAATCGTTCACGACCACGCCGCTCAGGCCGAAGACACCCATGAACGATACGGCGCTTAGAGCCAGCCCCAGGACCCAGTGACCCATGATCACGCCGATCAACCCGAAGGGAATGACGGCCATGATAATGAACGGCTTGGTGTAGGAGCGCAGTGGAATGGCAAGCAGCACGAAAATCATCATCAACGCAATCGCAAACCCGCGAAACAGCGCATCGAGCGACTCGAGTTGCTGTTGTTGCTCGCCCCCGAACGTGTACGTCAGGTCCGGGTCTGCGGCGGTCAGGTCCGCGAGAATCGAATTGGCCAGGATGTTATTGGCTTCGTCTCCGGAAATCACCGCGGGGTCCACGTCGGCGGTGACCGTGACGACACGCTGGCCGTCTTTCCGTCGAATGGCCGGCGGTGACCTGCCTGAATTCATCGCGGCAACGCTGGTTACCGGGACCTCGGCCCCGCCCGGCGTCCGGATCAGGTACCCTTCGACATCCGTTATGGAGTTCCGCTCATCCTCGGGCAGGCGCACGTAGACCCGGACCTCTTCCCGGCCGCGCTGCACACGGACGGCTTCCGCTCCGAAAAACGCGGCACGCGCCTGTCCGGCCAACGCATCAAGCGTGAGACCGAGGGTCTGCGCTTCAGGCCGCAACTCGAGCTGGACTTCCGGGATGCCCGGAGTGTGGTCCGAACGTATATCGTGGACGCCTCCGATGCCGCGCAGTCCTTCGACCACGGAGTCTGCGATCCCCAGGAGGCGTTCCGGATGCGGATGAGACAGCACGGCCTCCACGGGGTTGCCGAAGTCGATAACCTCGCCGGTGTACGTGATACCACGTACGTAGGGCAGGACCCCCACCTCCTCGCGCCATGCCTGCACGAAATCGACGGTAGAGATATCTCTTTGCTGCGCGCCCAGGAGCTTGAATTCGATGGTGGCGATATTGGCTTCCGGATTCAGGGTTGGCGCGGGGTTCAGTCCTCCGCCCTGGACCCGCGGCCGCTGGCCGACAGTTACAATGACGCCGGAAAGGAGTGGAGGCGCATCCGCGGGCCGATCGCGCGAAAGGCGTTCGATAACCCGGTGTCCGGCCTCTTCCAGTTCCCTTGCCACCTGGTGCGTCCTTGGCGCGGTCGTCCCGTCGGGCATCTCCAGAGTGACCGTTGCGAAATCCCCCTCGACGTCAGCCGCCAGCGTCGTCGGGATGATACCCGCGCCCACCAGAGCGAAACACAGCACGAGCAATCCCACCGCCCCCGCCATGGTCACCCATGGCTGGTCCGCCGCGAACCGCAATGCCCTGTCCAGGGGGCCCTGCACGAACCGGTTCAGCAGCACGTCGACACGACCCTGGACCCGCGCAAAGAACCGATCGAAGGCATTTTTCGGCGTCCATTCGGGACCATGCATATGGGAGAGGTGGTTGGGAAGAATAAGCAGGGATTCGACAAGAGAAACAATGAGGATAGCGATCATGATGATCGGCAACGCCCGCCAGGACTCGCCGATGCCGCCCGGGATGAACAGCAGCGGCACGAAGGCGACCACCGTCGTTAGGACGGCGAATATCAACGGCACCTTTATCCGGCGTGCGCCCCGGATCGCAGCCTGGACCCCCGGCGTTCCGCGCTTGCGTTCGCTCTGGATGAGTTCGGAGACGACAATGGCATCGTCCACGACGATTCCTATGGCGAGGACGAACGAGAACAGGCTTTGCGCGTTGATCGCGACGTCGAGTACCAGCATCACCGCCAGGGCGCCGATGCCTGAAACGGCGAGACCGACGGCGACCCACATGGCAAGCCGGATCTGGAGAAACAGACTGAGTGAGACCAGCACCAGCAATAGGCCCAGTACACCGTTCTTGAGGAGAATATCGGTGCGTTCCTTGAAGACCTGGGACTCGTCATTCCAAATGGTGACGCCCACGCCGCCGGGCAGAGATGGAATCACCTCGTTCGCCAGGTGCTCCCGGACGGCCGTGGCCACCTCCATCACGTGTTCGCCTTCGGCCCGGTAAACCTCCACGAACACGGCGGGCTGGTTCTGATGCCGGACAATCAGGTCGGCTTCCTGAAAACCGTCGCGTACCTGGGCGATATCGCCAACGCGCAGGACCGTGCCGTCACGCTTGCTGAGAAGGACGATTTCTTCGAAATCCTGCTGGTTGTAGTTCTGGCCGAGGGTCCGGACCCGCACCTGGGACTCCCGGGTATTGATGCTTCCGGCAGACAGATCCAGGGAACTGCGACGAATCGTGGTGGCGACGTCGTTGAGTGTAAGTCCGAGAGCTCTCAGCCGATGGAGCGGAACTTCGATAGAGATTTCGTAATTCCTGACGCCGCTGACCTCCACCTGGGACACGGAGGCAAACGTCTTGAGTTCGTCCTCGATCTGATACGCCAGTTCCTTCAGAGAGCGCTCCGATACATCGCCGTAGACAATGAGCCGCATCATACTCTGGCGGTTGGTCATCTCCCAGAACAGGGGACGTTCGGCGCCGCCCGGGAATGTCTGTATGCGATTGACCGCAGACTCGATATCGTCCAGGGCCCGGGCCATGTCCGTTCCGGAATCCATTTGAATCCTGACGGACGCGATGCCCGGGGCGGCCACGGATTTTACGGCCTTTACGTCGTCCAGTCCGCTGACCCGGTCCTCGATCTTGACAACGATCGACTCCTCCACCTCCTCCGGCGTGGCGCCGGGATAGACCATTGAGACTTCAATATGGTACAAGGGGACCGTGGGCCACGCCTCCCGTTCCAGGCCGGTCAGCGACACCAGCCCGAACGCGATGATGGCCCACATCAACAGATTGGCCGCGATACCGTTGTCGGCCATATAGGCAATCGGCCCCGGCCGTTCGCCGTGATTGTTGCCGTTCGGACTCATGGTGACCCGTCAGTTTCCGTCTGGACGGGCATTCCCTCCGTGGCGAACTGAATTCCGCCCGTGATCACCGCCAGACCGTGTTCCATTGAACCCGTCACGAACACTTCATCGTCGGCACGCTGCAATACGCGAACCGGAACGAGCTTCACAGCGCCGGCTTTCACCATCCAGACCTCATTGCCGGGTTTCAACGATGCCCGCGGCACTCTGAAAAAGCCTTCCGGCGCCAGGCCCTCGATTTCCACTCGGACAAACTTGCCCACCAATAGCGGCGGATGACCGCCGGGACTGACGACGCCGTTCGTCGCAACGCCCGCGGAAAACGGATTTGGCACGCGCACGATGACGTCGATGGTGCGCGACTGCTCGTCCAGGGTTGCCTCGGCTCGATCCACGTAACCTTCCCATTCGTATTTCGCATCGCCGTGCCGGGCGACCACCCGCGCAGCGCGATTGCCGTCACCCGCTTTCAGACGCCACAGATCCGGGATGAGGGCCGCGTCGCTATCGGACAGAGGCACGACCACTTCCACCGCGTCCGAAGCGAACAGCCGTCCCACCGGCTGGCCGGGGCTCACGACCTGCCCCACGTCGACGGACTCATCGCGGACAAGGCCATTGAATGGCGCCGTTATCCGGGTCCTTGAAAGGGCGAGTCTGGCATCCGCAAGCCTTGCTTCGTCGCGGCTCAGCGCGGCGCGTGCCGCATTCAGCTGAGGTTCCCTTAGCGCGAGAGGATTCGCATCGGACGGCGGGGATTCATCCCCTCGCGGCGTGGCGTAGCGTTCGTACTGCGAGCGTGCGATGGATGCCTGCTCCTGCTCCCTGAGAAACGCAACCCTGCTGGCCGCGAGATTGGCTTCCGCTTCCTGCACCCGATATTGATAGTGGACCTCTTCGATTCGGAACATGGGTTGTCCGGCCGTTACCCGGCCGCCGCTCTTGAATCCCGGATCCACCCAGACGACCCTGCCGCCCACTTGAGGAACGATATCCACCTCCGCGCCGGGACGCACGGTACCGGATCCGATTACCGGTATAGGTCCGGACCCGGCCGTGATCGGGCCCGTCTGCACGAACGGTATCTGGGGAGGCTGTTCGATCCGCGTCGGTTCGGGCGCCAGTAAATGCAGCAGGGCAGCCAGACCCACCGAAAACACGATAATGGCGCAGGCAATCAGAATGCCGGATTTACGGGACATGACGATCTACTCCGTTGGTGGTCGGGAGATACGTTGGGTCGGCGGTTCCTGCCCAAGGGCCTGGCGGGCGTCCGGGGTCCACGCGCCGCCCAGCGCCCGGTGCAGGGCAAGACGGGCCAGGCCCAGATCGCGTTCCGCCGCCGCAAGCAAGGATTTCGCGGTCATCCGGGTCTGCATCGCGGTTAGAAAAGCCTCATAGTCAACCACACCCGAAACATACCGTTGCTCCTGCAATTCTTCCTCCGCTTGAGCCGCTTTCGATAGAGAAGTCAGCAGCGAATGCCGCCGGCGGTTTGCCTCCAGGCCGGCGAGCGCGGCTTCGACCTCGTTGACGGCGGTGACCACGGATCTCCCATAGGCCGCGACCGCTTCTTTCAATCTGGCTTTCGAAAGCGCGAGATTGCCGCGAAGACGAGTTCCCTGGAATACGGGCCCGAGCAGGTTCATGCTCAGATTCCGGAACCATTGCTCCGGGTTGAACCACTCGCTCGATTCCGTACTCTGCAGCCCGATGGATCCGTGAAGGGACAGTCTCGGCGCCAGGTCCGCGCGGCGGGCGCCAACCTGGTATCGGGCTGCTTCCATGCGCTGCTCTGCCGCGACGACGTCCGGGCGCTGAGTCAGAAGACGGGTTGGTATGCCCGGCGGAACAGGTTGCAGGGCCCCGTTGCCGGACGGGGAATCGGACAGCAATTGCTTGAGGTCCACACCGTGGTCTCCCAAAAGCACCCGGAGCCGCCCCTCCGCATTGGCCAGCAGCGCTTCGATCTGCGGCAGTTCGGCCTGTGCGCCGCGCGTGTCCTGCCGCGCCCTGTGGAGGCCGCTCGCATCGGTCAACCCGCGGTCGTAACGGGACGCGGCCAGCGACTCTCGTTGCCCGTGTATCTCTGCGATTTCACCGGCCAATCGCCTCTGATGACGCAGGTTGACAATCTCGAGATAGGTCTGGACGGTTTCGGCCAGCACGCCCATACGGGCCGTCAGATAATCCGACTCCGACGCCAGGCGTTCGGCTCCCGCGGCAAGACCGTCGTTCCGGTTGCGTCCCCAGAAGTCCACCTCGTAGGCGAATTCCACGGCAGCGGTGTACGTCGTAAGGCCGAGTCGATCGGGGAGGACGATTCCGGACGTGCTGCCCGCTCCCGAACCCAGCCCCAATTCGTCCAGTTGTGCGCCGATTCCCGCATTGGTGGGCGCGTCGAATTCGTTGACGCCGGCCGATGGCTGAAGGGTTGGAAACAGCGGCGCCCTGGCGATGCGTGCGCGCGCCCTGGCCTGGTCGACCCGTGCCACCGCGCCGGCCAGGTCGAAGTTGGAAGCCAGCACGCCCTCGATAACCCGGTTGAGGGCCGGGTCGGCAAACGTCTTCCACCATTCGCGCCGCTCGATAGAACCGGCAACGTCACCTCCGGCGGACCCATCAGTGAGCTCCGCAACCGGTTCGGAAACGGTAGGCGTCGAGCGCGGCGCCAGGGTGCAGGCCGAGATGAGTAGACCGGCAATCGCCGGCGTCAGCACTTTTCGCGAAATGGACATATCGATGAGGCGGGATCATCCGACCCCGGGCTTCAGAAAGCGCCGCACCGGAATTGGATGTTAGACTGCGTTTCGTGATTTTACCGCCCGAGGGCGTACCGTGCGCGGTTCTGCAACTCTCCATACGAAAATATGCGCATCATGTCAAATCAAAAATGGGATTTCCAGCCCCGCCAACGGCCCTCGGAGTCGGCTTCAGCGAGTTGCATTCGGTCATTTAATCGTTGCGGCTCAAGTCCGCTATTCATACCTTGCCGGGCCGGCTGTCCGTATTTCATCATTCCCATTGGAGGGACCGACGTTTTGGAAGCCAAACTGATCTGGTTATTGATCTTTGTGGGTCTTTACTGGGCCTATTGTCTCTTCTGGGGGTTCCGGGGAGCGCTGCGATCGCGTACCTCCGCGGACTATTTCGTGGCCGGCCGCAGTATCGGCATCTGGGTTTTCGTGCTTGCCGCCACGGCCACCAGTTTTTCGGGCTGGACCTTTGTGGGCCATCCGGGTCTGATTCTGGAGGCGGGCCTTCCCTATGCGTTCGCTTCGTTCTATGCGTTGACGATCCCGCTTACGGGGGTGCTCTTTTTGAGGCGCCAGTGGCTCATCGGCAAGGCGTTTCAGCATATCACCCCCGGCGAGATGTATTCCCGTTACTACGGCGGCGATACCATCCGGCTGCTGACCGTTCTGGTGGCATTTCTATTCAGCGTGCCCTATCTGGGCGTTCAATTGCGGGCCTCGGGGTTCCTGTTCAACGTGCTCTCCGACAATCTGCTGAGCGTGGAAGTGGGGATGTTCGCGCTGTCCGCAATCGTGATGATCTACGTCGCCGCCGGAGGCCTCCGGTCGGTGGCCTACGTGGACTGCGCGCAGTGCATTCTTCTGGCGTTCGGAATCGTCGCGCTGGGTTTCGTGGCCGTCCACTTTGCCGGCGGATGGACCGCGTTTACGGAGGGAATCGGGAACCTCGTCCGGCAGGACCTGGCTTCCGGAAAGGGGCTCACGCCGGCGGGACATTCCCACTACGTGGCGCTGCCCGGCTCAATTCAGATGGTATCCGAAGGGTCGAAGGCCGTCGGCGGCGTCTGGACCGGCATGATGTGTATGACCTATATGTTCGCGCTGATGGGAATTCAGTCTTCCCCCGCGTTCTCCATGTGGGCTTTTTCCAATCGGACCAGCGAACCCTTCCGCTGGCAGCAGGTGGTGGCGTCCTCCGTGATTATTGGAATTATCCTGTTTACCTTTACCATTTTTCAGGGTCTGGGCGGCAACGTGCTGCTGGCCAACGGTGTCTTCGATAAAGTGAGTCGTCCGGAACTCGTGCCGCAGCTGATCGACCTGCTGGCCGATAACTATCCGTGGCTGGTGGGACTGCTTGCAGTCTGCGCTTTGGGGGCCATGCAGAGCACCGGGGCGGCCTATATGTCCACGTTCAGCGGGATGGTGACCCGGGACCTCTATCGGCGTTACGTTTCGCCCGGCGCATCCGACAGTAAGCAGAAGCTTTACGGCCGCATTTTTGTAATCGTGGTAACGCTCGCGGCGCTGATCGTGGCAGCCAAATCCACGCAGGCCATCGTGATGCTGGGCGGTCTGGCCGTGGCGTACGGTTTTCAGATGTATCCGGCGCTGATGGGGCTGTGTTACTTCCGGTTTTTCACGCGGCGGGGTGTTGTGTGGGGGTTGGTGGCCGGACTTCTGGCCGTCACGCTCACGGACCGCACGGTTGCGGAGATACTGCCCGCGATTATGGGATTTGTAAAGTTGTTCGTTCCGGAGCGTATTGCATCGACGATCGGAGTCGGGCCCTGGGGAGCGTACCCGCTGACGATTCACAGCGCCGGTTGGGGAATTTTCTTCAATCTGCTGGTCGCCGTACTGGTTTCCTATCTGTGGCCGGAGACCGGCGCGGACCGGGCGAAGAAAGAAAGCCACCACCGCTTCGTTCAGGCGGTTTCGGGAATCTCCGAAGGTCGACGCAGGCATGTACCCCTGGCATGGCTGCTGACCGTGGTCTGGTTCCTGGTGGGCTTCGGTCCTTTTGCCGTGGTGGGAAATTCGCTGTTCGGCGATCCGAACCAGCCCGCGACGTGGGGTCCGTTCGGCCTGCCTTCCTTGTGGGTCTGGCAGTTGCTGATGCTTGGTTTCGGAATTTTCGTGATGTGGTACCTGGCGTTTTACGTGGGGCTTTCCAGGCCCATACCACCCGAGCGGGTCGAGGAGGCGCGAAAGGCGCATCTTGACGAGGCGGGTGGCGCCTCCTGATCTGAAACGCGGTAGCTGAGAAAGTGAGGCTATCTGCAAACAGGGCGCGCATCCACACTCGAGAGTGTGGTCTGTGATCGAAAGGGTAAAGGACGGGTTCCCGCAGGGGGCTCGTCCTTTTTGGCTTTCTGATTGCGTTGACGTGACGAAGGTCACCGTAACAGTTCCGGTCCTCTCTCGTTCTCCCAGTCCATTCTCAAGCGGTTCCGCCTGCCGTCGGCATGGTCGATGCTGACCGTCCACACGTTCGCGCGCCGGGCGGTTTTCGTGGTGATGCCGGCGGTGACGCGGTCCGCGCCGAAGGGGTATATCACGTACCCCGTCCGTAACGGGAGCCGTGCCCGTCTCTTGTATACGGCCACTGGCGCCGGCACGTCCTGCCCGCTGACCGCCAGCCAGCCCTGGACCGGGTCGTTCCGGCCGCAGATCAACCGGGGCGTCATCCGGGTCAGGGGAATCAATTCAAGGTTGGGTGCATTCATGCGCCCCGTGCGGACGGCGCCGGTGTCGGCATCTATGAGCAGTCGGAACGGCATGAAGTGGAAGAACGCCTCGTACGTATGGGTACCTTCGCCTGTCAGTTCATCGAAGACCATGAAATAGTCGGGTTTGACGAAAATCACCGCACGGCGGTGACGGACGGCCGCGTCCAGGTCCGCGTAGGGCGCGTCGTAGCTCGCCACGGCGACGTCTGAATGGTCATCCGAATGCCATACCGTCTTCTTGCGGGCGGATTCGACCCATTGATCGATCGTCTGGTTCCGGCCCCGCGCCTGCGGCCGACCGTCCACAAGGACAGTATTGTGGGCTTGCGTGGTCGTATAGAACCGGGTCCAGGGGTTGGTGTAGTACGAGGTGATGCCGGGGTCCACAATGAAGGGTGTGCCATGCGCATAGACTTCGAAGTTGAGTTTGTCTTCATGCTGGTGCCAGCGGCCGTAGGGTCCTCCCTCGAAGAAGAGATACCTGGCGTCCCGGTCCCAGCCGCTTCGCATCATGAAGTAGCCTGAGTCGCGAAGAGCAACGGATTCATAGTCAGGATGCGCGCCCTCACGGCCTTCGGTACCCACCCACGCCGCGGCCGGATTGTCGAGAATACGGCCCGGACGTTCAAGGGACTCTCCATATTTCGAGTCCATGCTGCCAGCATCGGAGACGGAGGGATGGGTGAAATCCGGGCGGGTGATGGCCACGCACCAGTCGAACATCGAACGAATGCCGGCCTCCAGTTCGGGGTCGAGCGGATGATTGAACTTTTGCGCAACCTGGAATGACTCCAGGAACCACGTGGCAATGCTCATCTGGTAACCCGGAGTCAGTTCGTAGGAAGCCCCGTCGGGCATCACCTGGACGCGCATGTCCTCCAACAGCCGGCGATAGCCCTCTTCCCGCCAGTGCGCGGCGCCATTGAATTCGGGGAACGCGCAGCCCAGCGCGGCGATGGTCCGGGCCTCGGCGATGGTTTTGTTCGAGGGCGGATAGGATTCGAAACTGTGCAGATAGGCCTGGTGCTCGTAGATGGACTTGAGCATGTCAATGATCGTGGTGTCGTCGGTTTCCGGACAGGCGCACAGGACGCGGAACACGTCCACGAGCGTACTGAAGGGACGGATGGCCACCACCAGCGAATGACCCCATGGGTACCCCCCGGCGCGAACGCCGTACGGCACCGGGCAGTGCCGCATCCAGTCCGCGATGTACCGCTCGATGGCCAGCGCATATTCGGCCTTCCCGGTTTCCAGGAATGCGTCGATCGCGGGCCTGAGGAACAGGAGATAGTGGATGGCCAGCGTCCATTCAATGTACCCGGTGGGATTGGCCTCCCAGTCGATGGCCTCGGACCAGTCCTGCCCCAGGACCCGGCCGTCCCGGACCCGGTCGGCCTGATCGGGGTCGCCATTGGGTGCCTGTTCGCTCGGGACCAGTTCCCGGTCGAACCCGCTGGATCGGAAATACCGTGCAACTTCAGTCAGAGTGGATCCGTTCGGCGCGCCCTTCAGGAATTCCAGGCCGGGGTGGTCCGGGTTCAGCGCCGCGATGAAGTCTTCATCCGTCATCCGCGGACCGGGCGTTACCTCCCTTTCCACAACGCGAATGTTGCGAAACCGGCTGCCCGCGGGCCCGTCGATCATTGCTGATCGCGTCTCCTTCCATCCCGAAGGAATCCCCTGCGTATAGAAACATTCGGCAGGCAACCGGAATCCCCGCCACCCTTCCCAGATGTTCCCGCCGCGCGGGGAGACGATGGCGTTGAACTGATAGCCGTCGTCCTCGCTCATGCCCTCCGTGCGGTGGCCCGACGTCAACCGGCACCTGATCTGGCCGTCCGAGTCGGGCGGGAGATACACGTCGGCGCGAATCTCGTTTACCCGCCGCCAGTCCCCCGCATCCACCGGAAGGTCGACGTGCTCGCCGCGATCGGATTCGACTAGAAGCTGTTCCGAGATGACCACGTCGTCGTGAAACTTTTCGAGGTCCATGGATGGTCCCCTTCGCGTGTCCGGGACTAAATTCTCCCGCCCGCACATTGGCTTGTCGAGCTGTCGATTTAGCGGATGTGAAGGTGGGGCAGACATTCCTGTCTGCCACCGTCCTCAATGTCCTTCTACCTGAATGCAGGCGGAAGAAACGCTTGCGTCGCCCGGTGTCCAAGTTACTGCGGTCTCGATTGACCCCAAAGGATCTTTTTGTACGGGCAGCAGCGCCAGGATCGCGGGTGCCCACAAGGGTCGCCACTACAGGGGGATTGGGAGCGATTCGGAGCTGATTTATTAATCAGCTAACGCAAACCGGCAGTTTGCGCATCGGCCAACGCCCACTGCCAGGTCCCGAAATAACGAAGGGGTTGACATCAGCACCTGCTAGGTTACATTCTGATTGTGCGTGGATTGGCATCGCGTACCGCATCTTACCGGATGTTCGGCGCGAGCTGTCGGAGATCGGATTGGACGGCTCCCGCGTTCGCAGCTTTAAAGCGAAGGAAGCGCTTATGGAACTGACCTATCGACCGCGGCGGTTGAGGCGCACCGAACCCATACGGACGCTCGCCAGGGAAACCGTATTGAACGTGGGGGACCTGATCTATCCCATGTTCGTGACGGAGGGCGCCAGGGTCCGGGAACCGATCGAGTCGATGCCCGGACAGTTCCGGTTTTCGGTCGATGAACTCGTACGGGAGTGCGAGACCGTTTACGGCCTCGGTATCTGCGGTGTGAATCTTTTCGGATATTCCGAGGAAAAGGACGAGCGCGCCACGATGGCGTACGCGCCGGACGGGTTGATCCAGAGGGCGGTCCTGGCGCTGAAGGCGGCGCTGCCCGACCTCTGCGTGCAGACGGACGTGGCGCTGGATCCCTATACCACGCATGGGCACGACGGTCTGCTGATCGACGGCGAGATCGCCAACGACCAGAGCGTCGAGGTGCTGTGTAGAATGTCGCTTTCTCACGCCGAAGCGGGCGTGGACTGGGTGACGCCGTCGGACATGATGGATGGGCGTATTGGCGCCATCCGGGTGGCGCTGGACGACCATGGGTTCAGCAACGTCGGCATCATGGCCTATTCCGCCAAATACGCATCCTGCTTCTACGGTCCGTTCCGGGGAGCGCTGAAGTCTGCGCCGGTAAAGGCACGAGGCGTCCCCGAGGACAAGAAAACGTATCAGATGGATCCCGCCAATATCCGGGAAGCGATGAAGGAAATTGCGCTGGATATCGAGGAAGGGGCCGACGTGGTGATGGTGAAACCCGCACTGCCGTACCTGGACGTCATCGCGAGCGCGCGGCAAAGCTTCGAAACGCCGATTGCGGCGTACAACGTGTCCGGCGAATACGGGATGGTCCTGGCGGCCGCGGAGCGGGGCTGGGTGGAAAAGGAGCGCGCCATGGTCGAAACGCTTACGTCCATCAAACGGGCGGGCGCGGATATGATCCTGACTTACTTTGCCGTGGATATGGCGCAACTGTTGAAGGATGCAACATAGCCCTTTCACAGGGCGCATCACGTGTGGAAAAACCGGAAAGGGCAGAATTTGCTTGACAGGGTCGTGAGAATTGGATATCGTTGACCGGTCTTCCACGTACCTGTATAGAGGGAAAAAGTGATGTTGGCGCACGGCGGAATTTCCGGAAGCTGGCGGTGGTACGACTTCAATCGTACCGGCCAGCTGACTGCGTGCTGATTCTGAGATTCGAAACTGGAAAATTTACGTCCCTGCCGGTCCTCGGCGGGGATTTTTTTTTGGAGGGAATGGCGATGGCTGAACGAAAACGGATACTTACGGGCGACCGGCCCACGGGGAAGATGCACCTGGGACACTACGTCGGCTCATTGAAGAACCGGGTGCGGCTGCAGGACGAATACGAGTGCTTTTTTCTGGTGGCGGACCTGCACATGCTGACAACCCGGCCGCAGAAGGAACACATCCATGCCCTGCGTGAGAACGTGCGGGAGATGTTACTGGATTATCTGGCGGTGGGCATCGATCCATCCAGGTCGACCGTTTATCTGCAGTCCGCCATCCACGCCGTATACGAGATGAATCTGTTCTTCGAGATGCTGGTGACCCTGCCGAGAGTGGCGCGTTTGCCCAGCATCAAGGATATGGCGCGCGCCGCCAGGCTGGACGAAGAGGCGATCCCGTTCGGGTTGGTGGGATACCCCATCTTGCAGGCCGCGGATATATTGACCCCCAGGGCGCACCTGGTTCCCGTGGGAAAGGACAATCTGGCGCACGTGGAGGTCACCCGTGAAATCGCCCGCCGGTTCAACAGCTACTATGGGGAGGTTTTCCCGATTCCGGAAGCGCTGATCGGCGAAGTCCCCGTTCTCGTGGGTACGGATGGCCAGGCCAAGATGAGCAAGAGCCTGGACAATGCAATTTTTCTGTCCGACGATGTGCAGACCGTGAAGAAGAAGGTGCGGGGGATGTTTACGGATCCCAACCGGGTCAGGGCCGACATTCCCGGAAGGGTGGAAGGGAATCCCGTATTCGTCTACCACGACGCGTTCAATCCGGACAAGGAGGAAGTAGCGGACCTGAAGTCGAGATACCGCGAGGGGACGGTCGGCGACGTTGAGGTGAAGGAGAAGCTCACGCGGGCGTTGAACGACTTTCTCGACCCGGTCCGGGAGCGAAGGGCGCAATACGAGGCGGATGCCGGGTACGTGGAAAAGGTATTGTACGAGGGAACGCAGCGCGTCCAGGTGGTCGCCGATGAAACTTTGAAGGAAATGAAGAAGGCGATGGGGCTCACAGGCGTCTGGAACCGCATTTCCAGAAAAGCCCGGGACCGGATGCGGAAGCAGGATGCTCTGGACTCCGGATCGTGAGGACGTTCATGGGACCGTGGGATCAGGTTAGTAGAACAGGGCCGGTCCGCTCGCCGTTGGCGGCCTCGAACAAGCCGGCGGCGAGCGCTTCCGAGCGCCCGCGCCAGGCAAGTCTGTCGAGCCACCGGGCGGGGGCGCCCGACAGGCCCCACAGCGCGCCGGCAAGCTGTCCCGTGACCGCGGCCACCGTGTCGGCGTCGTCGGCAAGATTGGCCGCCAGAATCAGGGCCTGCTCGATGGATTCCGATCTGTCCACGCACCAAAGCGCCGCTTCGAGCGTGTGCAGTACGTACCCCGACGAGGAAACGGCGTCGCGCTCCCTGCCGCGCCACGCTTGCGAATTCTCCGTTGACGGCCTGTTGCCAGACATATACGTATACCCTTGCCTCGAAAAAGAGGGGGTGCGACAGTCGCCGCACCCCCTCTTATGCAATCCATCCGCGTTATCAGAACCGCATGCTGACCTGGCTGAAGACGAGCCGGCCCACTTCCGGGGCGCCAATGAATGAACGGTAGCGCATATTGAGAAGATTGCTCGCGTCGAGATGCAGAAAGACGTCCCTCTCAACGGGCAACCGGTATTTCAGCGTCATGTCCACAACCGTATAGGCATCCACGTTGCCCACGTACACCCCGGATTGCATGGGAAAGGAATCGGTGAAACGCAGCGCGCTGCCAACCGTCAGGCCCAGCCGCGAGAAGTCGTATGACGCCCCCAGTTTGAACTTGTGCCGGGGCGAATTCAACGTGATGTCTCCTCCGCCCGGGACGTGGGTGTATTTCAGGTTCTGGAAGAAGTTCCTGCTCACGTATGAATAGTTGCCGGACAGTCTCCATTGCGCCGTTGGAAAGTAGGCCAGGCTCAGGTCCAGCCCGCGGATGGTGACATCTTCATAATTGCGGTAGGTCAACACCATCGCGTACGGATCGGACGCCTGCTCGGGCGATACCGTTCCGTATGGAATCGCCGCCGCACCTGCCACGAAGATGGCGGTCAGTTCGTCCACCGGTGAACCGTTCCGGTTGCCCTCCAGGAGTCCCGGCACCTGTACATTGTCAATCAGCTGGAGACCGGCGGCGAGTACGGCGTTGGACGGATCGGACAGCGTCTGTTCGAATCCGCGACTCAGCGCCTCGGCCAGACTCTCCGGCTCGAGAAAGACGTTGGGGGTTTCCACCGATACCGAGCCCACGTAGTTCTCGATCCTGGACTGATACAGGTCCGCGGCTACAATGAGTTTGTCCGCAATGACGCCCTTGTAGCCGAACTCGAACGTCCGGGTAATCGCGGACTGGATGCGCGGAACGTCATATGCCGTCACCGGGGTGGCGCCGTCCGACTCCACGAAGAAGAACGGCTGTAGATTTCCATCCGGCGCTTCGCCCAGCGGCGGCGTTGCGATGTTCAGTCGGCCCATGACATTGCGAAGACCCGTCAAGCGCTCGGGAACGATACCGGGAAAGGCCTCAGCCAGTCCATTCGCAAAGGACCGGGCATCTTCGGCGCTCATGCCCTGTTGGACCAGAATGTCAACGGCCATTTCTTTTACGGTTGGCAATAGCTGCTCGAGCGTCACCTCCCTGCCGATACCCCACATCACGTTGGTGAATTCCGGGTCGTCCAGACGGAGATACTGGTCGGCCGGAAGGCCGGCCATCGGGGCAAAAGGCGAACGGAAAAGGGGCCGGCCGCCTTCCCGACGGAACGTGAAGCCGTAACCGTTGTCCTGATAGTTTCCCTGGGTCCAGAGGTCGATGGGATCGAACGCCAGACCGCGCTCCGTGAACATCGGCGAGAAGAGCCCGCTGAACCCGAAGGGGTCTCTGGTTGCCAGCAGGTCGAGATAGAGATTGTTCGACGTGGGCGTGGTGAAAGCCCGGTTATATGTCAGACGCCACGTCTGGGTTGGCTTCGGCTTGATCACGAACGCGGCCCGGGGCGAGAATTCGGGGTCCGCGAGGCGGCTGTGGTAATCGTAGCGCAGCGCAAGCACGAGGTCAACCATCCTGGAAAGGGAGGTCTCGCTCTGCAGGTAGACGCCGAATTCGTTCAGGTCGTCGTCATCCTCGTTCCTGCCCATGACGGTTTCTTCGGTATCGGGCCGCGTCAACAATGCGTCCAGGCCATACGTGAAACGCTGCCGGCCGCCCAGTTTCGACACGTGCTGCGCCTGGAAAACCGTGAGAGAGGACTTGTCTACAACGGGGTCGCCCGTACGCAGCAGAAAGGTGCCGCCGGCATCCGTCCAGTTGCGGAAGGCCTGGACAAACCAGTCATTGTACAGCACGCGCATCTGAGCGTAGTTGTACTGCCAGTCTCTCGTCTGGGAGGCCCCCACGCCGGTGAGCCCGACCAGGTCCGCATTGTTGTGTCCGGCCGAAAAGATAGCGGTGAAGTTGTCGGAGGCACGCCAGTCCAGACGCGCTTCCAGGCCGAGATTGTTGGTTTCGGGGTTGCGTGTGGGAAGAGACGACAGATTCAGACCCGCGGCGATCTGCTCCTCCCGGCGTTCCCTGGCCCGCACCTCCTCCGGATCGATATATTCCCACTCCGTCCCTGTATAGTACCGGGCGGAAACCTTGTAGCCCACCCGGTCCCCAACCTTGCCGGCGTGGCGAATCGAGGCCTGACGCACGTTGCGCTCCCCGTATCCGAAATGCGCACTCGTGCCCTGCGAGGTAAAGGGCGAACGGGTGATGATGTGCATGACCCCGTCCGCGCTGTTGGGTCCGTACAATGCCGATCCCGGCCCCAGGACCACCTCGATTCGTTCCACGTCGTCGCTTGTAATGGGAATGAAATTCGGCGCGTTGACCCGCACGGACGGCACCCTGGCAAGCCGGTTGTCCGTCATCATGAGCAGGGTGCCCGTGAATACGCTGTTGAAGCCGCGCACCACGATGCTGCTGTTCGCCAGTCCGGTTTTCGCGAAGTCCACCGACGGCAGGTTCTTTACGTGGTCGGCGACGTTCATCGAGGGGTTGCTGCGGATATCGGCGGTCTCGACCACGGAGACGGAGGCGGGAGCGTCCAGGATCTTTTCCCTGCGGCGGGAAGCGGAAACCACGCTCTTTTCCAGAAAGATAACCTGCTCCTTGAGGATCACATCCAGCCCGGTGGATCGGCCTGACTGCACCGTGACAGTTTCCCGAATCTCGGTTTTGTAGCCGATGAACGTGATCTCGATCCGGTAATCCCCTGCCGGAACGGCAATTCGGAACCGCCCCCCGTCGCCTGTTGCGGCCCGGGTTCGCTCGCCTATATCCACGCTTTCGACAACGACGTTGGCGCCGGGCAGGGTCTCGCCGCCTTCTCCTTTAACCGTCCCCTCAATATAGCCGTTGGGCTGGGCCCAGACCGTCCCGCAACCCAGCAACAGCCAGCAGAACAGATGTACGCGCACCGTCTTTCCCCCTCAGACGATCAGGGCCGGGCCCTGAAAATGACGAATAGGGACAACAATTGCTTCTTGAATGCATTGTTTTAACGATGGCACGGCGACCTCTCCGGCCGACTCCGACCGTCGTCGAAATTCGACCCATAATCGTCGAAATCGGCCCATACGGTAAATACGGGATGAACCGTTGTTATCAATTGGCTGCCTCCTGCCATTGTTCAAATACCGATTTCTATTATATATTAAAAGTTACAACGGATGCGACGGCTTTGTCAACTTCAGACCCTACCCGCCGCCGTACGGATCGTCTGATGTTCCAACAGGAGTTGACGGACGGTTCAGCGAACAAGTCCGAATGGCCGGGAACAACGCGATAGGAAACATACCCTATTGGCGGGGGCGCAGATGCGAATCGGGAGATTTGTACTGGCCGTAACGTTGATCCAGGCAATCGCCTCCTGCGACGATGCGGTCGGACCGCGCTATATTGAGATCATTGAAGTCACCGTGGGTCCAACCCTGGCCAGATGCTACGGCGTTGGCGAACAGACTTGTATGGTGGTTGACGGCAGGTTGTTTTACGACGGAATCGATGGCTTTACCTACGAAGCCGGCTACTCCTACCGTCTGCGGATTGGGAAATACGATCCCTGGAATGGAGAAGAGCCACCCCAGGATGCAGGCCGATATGCCTATCGTCTGCTTGAACAACTGGAAAAAACCCTCGCGCCATCCACGCCGGTAACATTGTCCCTTGCGCCCACCCGGGTGAAATGCTCGATTGCCGATGACTTTTGTCTGCTTGTAGACGGCGCGTCCTACGACGATATTATCACAAATTTCGAATACGAGGCGGGATATCACTATACATTAAATGTAAACAAATATGGAGATGGCCGCCATGTGCTGGAGGAAATCGTCGCGAAGACCGAGGCGGCGGGCACTCAGGAGGAGGAAGTCACCGTGGGGCCCGGCAGGATCAAGTGCAATAAGACCGGTTCGAATTTCTGCAACGTCGTCAACGGCGCCGCGTTCCGAAGTGAAATCGTGGAATTCCAGCCGGTACACGGTTACAGCTACCGCCTGCGGGTGGAACGATTCAGCCTGTTCCCAAGCGGCGTAACGCCGCCGTCAAACAATATCCCGACGTACGGGTATCGCTGGCTGGAAACGCTGGAGCAGAATCCGGGAAATTGAACGCCTGCGCTGCGGTTGCAGCGGGTTCGAACGGGTAGCCGGGTTAACGATCCCCCGGCGCCCGGGTGCGCTGATTTTTCGTACAAAGGAGAACGTCATTATGGTAGCAGATGGACTTGCAGGTGCTGCCGGAGACGTGAACACCGAACGTAAGAATTCCGGTTCCGCCCAACCGATAGCAATCGTGGGTATCGCCTGTCGATTCCCAAACGCGCCAGACGTCTCCGGATTCTGGCGGTTGCTCGATACGGGCGAGAACGCGGTCAGCGAGGGGGTCCCGGGTTCCGGATACGGGCGCGTCGGCGAGTTGTTTCCGGACCGGGAGGCCCAGGCCGTCGCCTGCAGGTACGGTGCATACCTGAACGGGCTGGAACTCTTCGATGCGTCGTTCTTTCGCATTTCACCGGCCGAGGCGCAACTGCTGGACCCCCAGCAGCGACTCATGCTGGAGACAAGCTGGCGGGCTCTCGAAGATGCGGGGATGGATCCGGATGGCCTGAAAGGCAGCCGGACCGGAGTCTACGCAGGGATCAGCAACAACGAATACAGGGGTCTGATTCTGGATGCGAGCGACACGGCAGAGCCGGCTCCAAGCCTCTATTCGGTAACCGGTACTTCCTTCAATACAGCGATCGGCCGGGTTGCTTACGTGCTGGGTCTGGAGGGGCCGGCGATTGCACTGGACACCGCCTGTTCCTCGTCGCTGGTCGCCATTCACCAGGCGGTCTCGGGCCTGGAACGCGGGGAGTCCGATCTCGCCCTGGCGGGAGGCGTGCACACGATCCTGTCGGGCCGGCTGCTGGAAATGCGCGCAAACGCCGGCATGCTGTCGCCGGACGGGAGATGCGCAACGTTCGACGCCGCCGCGAATGGGTACGTACGCGGCGAAGGTTGCGGAATCGTGGTTCTGAAACGTCTAAGCGAGGCGGAGGTGGAGGGGGACCGGATCTGGGCGGTGATCAGGGGTTCCGCCGTGAACCAGGACGGAGCGAGCGCGGGACTGACGGTGCCAAACGAAAACGCACAGGTGCGGGTCATGGAAATTGCGATGCATCGTGCCGGTCTTCGACCCGTGGACGTGGACTACGTCGAGGCGCATGGAACCGGCACCGAGGTGGGCGACCCCATCGAGGCGCGCTCGACGGGAGCCGCCTACGGCAGGGGACGCCAACCCGACAATCCGCTGTTGATCGGTTCGGTAAAGACGAACATAGGCCACCTGGAATCTGCAGCGGGAGTCGCCGGGGTTATCAAGGTCGCGCTATCCATGAACCACGGGATAATCCCAAGACATCTGCACTTCCGCAATCCGAATCCCGACATGGATTGGACGCGGCTGCCCCTGCGGGTGACGGCCGAATCGACAGCCTGGCCGCGCCACTCCCATCGTCCCCCCCGGGCGGGCATCAGCGGGTTCGGGTGGTCGGGAACAAACGCCCATGTGATCCTCGAGGGGTACGAAAACAACGGTGGAGCGGTGTCGGATTCCGGCGCGTACGTTGCGCCGGCAGGCTCTCCGGTTCGGGTGGCGGTACCGTTGATGGACGGAGAGGCGCGGAAACCGGCAAGGGAAACCCTGGCGGTAAGGGACACGCGTTTCCTGCCGCTTTCGGGCAAGTCGAACGAAGCGCTGCGAGACCTTGCCGGGCGATACCTGAGCTGGCTCGACACCACCGATTTCAAGGGAGACGACGCGGGCGTCGCCGGGACAATGCTTGCCGATATGGCATGGACGGCGGGCGTGGGACGCAGCCATTTCACGCACCGGGCGGGCGTCGTATTCAATGATGAGACGTCCCTGCGCGAGGGCTTGCGCGCGGTTGCGGAATCCGGCGCGGCAGCCGGCGTGCAAACGCCTTCACGGGTCGCGTTCCTGTATACCGGCCAGGGCAGTCACTGGGTGGGCATGGGCGAGTCGCTGTACCGGACCGAGACGGTGGTCCGGGACGTATTGGACCGCTGCGACGCTGAGTTGCGAAAGGACCGGGAGGAATCCCTGCTGGACATGATGTTCGGACGTTCGGGTGATCTTGCCGACCAGGTCTGGACGCAGGCGGGAATTTTTTCGCTGGAGTGTGCGTTGACGGCGCTGTGGGCGAGCATCGGCGTCCGCCCGCAGGTTGTGATGGGACACAGTTTCGGAGAACTCGCGGCGGCGCAGGCGGCGGGCGTATTCAGTCTGGAAGAAGGCGTTCGATTTGCCGCGGCAAGGGGTAAGCTCGCGGCGGCATTGCCGGGCGGCGGAGCCATGACCGCGATCTTCGCCGACCTGCCGAGGGTCGAGGCGACCATCGATGAACTGAATGCCTCAACTGCCGGTACGGGACTGTGTATAGCGGCGTTCAACGGCGCCCATCAGGTCGTGAGCGGACCGGAAGCCCTCGTCGATGAGATCTCGGAGCGCTTTCTTTCCGAGGATATCCGGGTCAACCGCCTGAATACCGGAAACGCCTTTCACAGTTCGTTTGTGGATCCGATGCTGGACGGGTTGGAACGTGTGGTTGCGGGTCTCGAAACATCACCGCCAAAGCTCACACTCGTCAGCAACGTAACTGGCAGGGTGCTCGAACCGGGTGAACGGATGGACGGCGCATACTGGCGCCGTCACACACGGGAGCCCGTGGCATTCAGTCAAAGCATGGAAACGCTGGCACGTCTGGGCGTCGATTTGATTGTCGAAGTCGGACCCCACGCGGTGCTGGGATCGATGGCGACCATGGCGTGGCCGGATACAGCCGGAAACGCGGATCCGCCGGTTGCGTTTTCCAGCCTGCTGCGCCCCTCGACCCGGGTGTCGCAGGCCGAAGCCGACCGCGCGTTTACAGCGGCAGCGGCAAGCGCCTACGAAGCCGGTATTCAACTGTCGTTTACCGGGCTGTACGCCGGGGAGGCGCGCCGTCGCATCGCGCTGCCGGATTATCCGTTTCAGCGCCAGCGTCACTGGATTGACGCGCCCCGTCGACGCCGGACCAGAGCGGACCACCCGTTGTTGGGCGAGCGGCACGAGTCCGCAAGCGGGGAAATCACCTTCGAGACGGATGTCTTCCCGTCGGATCCCGAGTGGCTGAACGATCATCGGGTCTTCGACCGGGTCCTGGCGCCGGGCGCGCTCTATGGGGCTATGGCGGCATCCGCGGCATCTGCCGAGGCCGGGTCGCCTGATCTTGAGGATATGCAGTTGCACAACCCGCTCATCTTTCCGGAAGCCGGGGACGAGTCCGGTGATGCAGGACGGAAGATTCAGGTTCTTTTGGACGACGGCGAGGACGGTGGGTCACGCCGGATCCGGGTTCTCAGCAAAGGAGAAGACAGCGCGGAGTGGACGCTGCACGCCGAGGCGCGGGTCTCGCCCGGCCCACGCGTACCGGAAGCCGAATCACGGCAGGATCTGGAAAAACTGAGGGCTCGCCTGTCGCCAGAGAATGTGCCGGCCTTCTACCGCGCGAAAGCCGAGGTGGGTATCGATCTTGGTCCCCGGTTCCGTACGCTGGGGGCCGTGTGGTCCCGTCCGGGCGAAGCGCTGGGAGAGGTGTCTCTCCCGGATGCTCAGGACCGCGGCGGGCTCGATATCCATCCCCTCCTGCTGGACGGTTGTTTTCAGGTTCTGGGCGCCGCGCGCAATGCAGGAAACGATGACGACGGGATTACCTATCTGCCGTTCGCCTGGGAACGGTTCTGGCTGGCGGACCGGCTGCCGGACCAACTGGTCTGCCACGTGCGAATGCGGGATGACGCGAACAACGGTGTGCCGGACTCGGAAACCGGAGAACCCCGCGAGGTCCTGGCCGGTGACCTGCGCGTCTACGATACGAGCGGGACCTTGATCGGCGAACTGACGGGCTACACCGTAAAACGGGCGACGCGGGCGACGCTTCTTGCAACCGTGGAAGGATTGGACGAGTTACTCTACGAAGTGGTATGGCGTGACCGTGCGCTGGCGCCCGGATTGCTGAACGCCGACTTTCTCCCGGGTCCGGAATCAGTCGCGGCCGGGGCCGGTCTGTTCACGCGGTACCTCGAAGCCGAAGGTGTGGGCGCCGAGGCGAGGGACGCCCTGCTTGAAGACCTCGAGCGCCTGTCGCGGTGCTATGCCCTCCTGACCTTTGACAGACTGGGATGGGACCGGCACGCGGGCGAGGCCGTGGATCCCGAAGGACTGCGCGAGCGCCTGGGCGTCATGCCGGAACACAAGCGCCTCTTCAGACGGATGCTCGAAATGCTCTCCCGATCGGGCGTGCTGAACGAAGCAGGCGATGGCTTTGTCGTTTTGGTCGGGTCCGGTGACGCGCTGCCCGAGGAACTGCGGGACGACGCCGACGATTGTGCGATGCGTATGGCCGGGCTGCATTCCCACGGTTCCAATGAAATCGGTCTGTTCCGACGCTCCGGCAACGCACTGGCCGACGTGCTTCGCGACCGGGCGGACCCGCTCACGCTTCTGTTCAGCAGCGGAGAACCGACAGCGGCCGATCTGTATCTGAAGGCGCCCGTCGCGCGCGCGGCGAACCGGATGTTGGGCGACGGGATTCGGACGCTCGTAGCCGGGTTGCCGGAAGGCCGGCGGCTGCGCGTGTTGGAGGTTGGGGCGGGCACCGGATCGGCAACTGCATCCGTACTCCCTGAGTTGCCGGAGGGAAGGTTCGACTACACGTATACGGACATCTCTGCCGGGTTCTTTGCCGAAGCCGAGGGGCGCTTCGGAGACAACGGTATCGAATACCGGGTCCTCGATATCGAAAAAGACCCTTTACAGCAGGGCTTCGATGCGCACGCCTACGACCTCGTAATCGCGTCCAACGTACTGCATGCCACCCGCTACCTGAACGAGACGCTCTCGCACTGCCGCGACCTTCTGGCGCCGTCAGGACAGTTGGTAGCGCTTGAAAACCTGCGCGGCCAGGGTTGGCTTGATCTGACTTTCGGACAGCTGGACGGCTGGTGGCGGTTCGCCGACGCGTATCGTCCGCACCACGCCCTGGCCAGCCCCGCCGTCTGGCGCCGGGCGCTGGGAGACGCCGGCTTCGCGGAAGTCGAGATCCTCGGCGTTGACGAGTCGGGCTCGGCCGGCATGCCGGACAGGGGGGTGATTGTCGCACAGGGGCCGGTGAAAGTAACGGAGCCGGCAGGGTCCTGGGTCATCGCGGCCGATGAAGGCGGCGTGGCGGAAAGGCTGGCGACGGAACTCACGTCGCGTAACCAGACGGTGGTACTGGCGGGCAGGG